>VFQN01007633.1_pt1 | contig 11533 bp, 19 predicted proteins | sample 3512371 | NCBI WGS metagenome assembly VFQN01 (sample SAMN10412370, study PRJNA504923) | tailings metagenome | isolation source: Replicate 2 from Balatoc abandoned mine | place: Philippines: Itogon, Benguet | collected 2017-08-28
GTACCACACCCACCACCCCGAGAGGGCAACGAGACAGCCCTCCCAAAGCCCAAAATTTGGTTTGGTTTGGTTGTTTACAGGGGACCCCTTCCGGTCGGGGTGTCGTACCACACCCACCACCCCGAGAGGGCAACGGGACAGCCCTCCCAAAGCCCAAAAGCTCGCTACTGTCCCGGCAGGATTGCACGAACACAACCGCATGGGCTCCCTTGTTTTGCAGTCCAGATCGGGCGCGTGGCCTAATGGATAAGGCGTTGCCCTCCGATTCCACACATTAGGATAGGCAAAGACTGGGGGTTCGAGTCCCCCCGTGCTCGTTTTCCCCTCGCGCTCGTTGTTTTGGCTTGGGCCCGGGCTAAGGGACCAGGACCTAGAATAGGATGCCTGTCGGAAGACTGGCTTGTCTCCAATGAAGACTGCAACAGGGATGCCGATCACTGAAGACTGCAACGAGGATGCATATAAGCGCACATCTACCTGCGCTATATCCAGCATGACCAGTCATTCACCTCACCGCCGCTTCCGACGCCAAGAAAGACGAGTCCTCCTTGGTTACAGACCAGGGGAGAGGGGTATGCAACTCGGCCCATGCGGAGCCCATTCCGATGACTACCCGGGCAAGGAGCGAGGGTTTGGGCTTCCGAGACGACTCAGTCGGTGGGTGCAGTGCGCAAGGCCTTGGGGCGGGAGGTCCCGTTCCATAGGATGGGCGAGCGGTTCACCGCACCGTCCGCCCGGTAGCACCAGAAAGTCTGGTATAATTGGCTACAAGGGCAGGGATCGGGGGTTCCGGCACCTGCGAAGGCGGAGTCCGTGGGCGCAGTCGGCAAGGCCCCAGCCGCTTCGGGCGGTCCCTCCACTATGCTTGCCGTTCAGCGTATTGCAGGACCTCTTTGACGACTATTTGCATCATACAGGCCAGGCCCTCCTGTCCCAGCTGCCCGCCTAAGCGATGCTACACGAACACACCGGAAGCTTTTCAGGTTCACCCGAGTCCGAATGCAAGCCCTTTCCTAGGTCTTGACATGGTACTCATTGAGGCTCCTGCGCTGCGGGTGCGCTTCAGCTTGCAACTGCACATCTGCATGAGTACCGGTAGAGCAGCTAACTTGCAACCAGGGGCGTCCGCAGACCCCTTAAAGCGCCCTAACATCCTCAGACATGCTTGCCAAGAGTCACAGCAACACGCATGAACAATATCACGTAAGCAAAAACCGCCACAACATCCTGCACAAAGCTTAGCCTGCCGTGGCCTGCCCAACAACCACAGGGCCTCCGAGGCGCCGCCAAAAGGTTGGCCCCATGCTGACTCGATGCACGAATTGAACCACACGCACGCGCATGCCCTTCGTCCCTTTGTCTCCTGCTTGGTACCCTGCAACCAGTTCTCACTGCAAGGCAACATGCCCACAGATACACACAGCCGCCGCTACCCGCGCGGCCGCATCAATCCCATGCCCTTTGTACCCTGTCTCACTCTAACGCGACATGACCACAGGCACAGCCGCCGCTGCCCTCGCAACCGCATCGTCTCCGCGCGCCAGTCCGCCGCCAGGCCACCTGCCCCACACGCCGCCGCTCCCCAGCCCATACTTTCCCCGTCCTGACACCACACCCCATCGTATCGTCGCACGCCTAGACATCTCCAATCTCCTTCCACGCCGGTCCCTTCCGTGCCCACTTGTTTTCCGCAGTCCTGCCGCTCTCACGCAAGGTAGGGCGCAGTCGCCTATCTACTTCAACCATGCCAGCCCAGGCCAGAAGCGTCCAAGAATTACAACAGGCAGCACCACACAGTACCGTACTCGGCTCCAACACCTCTGAGTGCTTCACGGAACACACAAAGCCTGGAAGTACCGCGTCTCCCTGCCATGAGCCCTCCTCCGCACCCGCCACCAGTAGTCTTTCCCTCCCCGTTCACCTCACCTCCCCGTTCACCTCCCCTCCCCTCCCCGTTCACCCGAACAGGAACCGCAGGTCGTCCTCCGTCAGCCGCCCCAGGGCCTCCACGTCCCGACCCACAGTGCCCTCGAACACCAGCTGCTTCTTCTCCTGCGGGAGGGGAGTGCGGATCGATGTCCAGCACCAGCAGCAGTAAGCAACCTCCACAAGCCCTGCCATGGTGTTCGTTTCGCACTTGCTCGGTACCTGGCGCAAGGCCCATAGTGCAGCGCACGACGCAGCAGCACCCTGGTCAGCACGTGCCACGTGCAGCGCGTCGCAAAACCATATCGCGCCCCGCCCCGCCCTGTCCTGCCTGCCTGCCTCCCCGTTCCTCCCCCACACGCGCCCTTTTGCGTCGGGCCTGCAAACACGCTTGGCCCGTCCACTACTTTCCTTCCCGTCCCTACCCCACGCCCCTCCACGTGCCACCCCATGCCACCCCGCTCCATTCCAACCTGCTGCTTGAAGGTGCCCCGTGCTGCGCGGCGGCGTAAACCAATATTGCGCCCCACCCTGCCCTGCCTGCCTGCCTCCCCTTTCCTACCCCACATGCGCTACTTTGCATTGGGCCTCCACCTGCCATCCAGCACTTCCCTTCGCGTCCCAGCCCCACACCCCTCCGCGTGCCACCCCATGCCACCCCGCTCGCCACCCCCACCTGCAGCTTGAGGATGCGCTCCTCGATGGTCCCCGCAATGATGAGCCGTACCACCGTGATGGGCTTGTACTGGCCCAGGCGGTGGATGCTGCAGGGGGCCGGGGTGGGGATTGGATACACAACAGTAAGCTGTGGCCTTTGCACGAGCAGCAAGTGGCCTGCACCACACTTGTACAGCACACCTGCACACGGCAAGCACCAGAGCAGTGCGTTGGTACATGACAGCCCACGGGCTGCGTGTATCTCACCGGTCCTGCGCCTGCTGCTCCACCGCCGGGTTCCACCAGGGGTCCATCAGGAACACGTAACTGCGCGAAAACAACGGAATCACGTGTAGAGAATCGTGTACCGTGTAGAGAGTCGGTGCTTAGACTGGATTTTGGAAAGGAGTCATGCGTTTGGCGGGCATAGATGGACCAAAACAGCAATCATCACGATGAGTGCGCGCGGCCTGGGCGATTGATATCGCGTCTTAGCATGCACCACAGCGCACAGATAGCCCCCACACCCCATCATCCTCCACCACCACCACCAGCCACACCCCGACCATGCGCCCCCGCCCCCGCCCCAAGTTACCAAGCCCGAAGACCAATGCAGATGGTCTTCGATGTGACAGGCTCGCACCTTGCTGCCGTGAGGTTGAGCGCCACGCCTCCCGCCTTGAGGCTCATGAGGAAGACGGTGACCCGCGGGTCGATTGTGAAGGCGGCGATCATGCGCTCGCGCACCTCCACGGCCATGCTGCCCTCCAGACGCACACAGCGGATGCCAACCTGAGGCCGTGCGGGCCGGGTGAATTGGAATTGGGGCGTGGGTTAGGTGTGGGCGTGCATGGGTGTGGGAGCGCGGTTAGGACGGGCGGTGCACCACTGTATCCAGGTCGTACCGCCTGGCGTAGAACTGCAGCCCTATTGCCACCTGTTCTAGGCGGTTATGCACCAGGTCCAGCATGGAGGTGAACCCATGGGCCACTGCCCTGCACACACGCACATCCTAACCTCTACGTAAAACCACCCACCTGCTCCAGGCGGTAGTGCATCAGGTCCAGCATGGAGGTGAACTGCGAGAACACGATGGCCTTGGCGGAGGGGTCGGCGGACGTCATGCGCTGAAGCTCCTCGCGCAGAGCCTGGGGGCGTGCGTACAAACACGTTTTTAAGTCACAGCTGCACGTACAGTTATGTACGGCGGGGCAGTACTGGGGCGTCATCCTGGGCACGCTGGTTCCTTGACCCCTGAGTCAGGGGCCCTGACACGCCCAGGCCCTTGCCCACCTCGATCTTGGTGCTGGTCTGGAAGCGGCTGAGGTCGCCGATGCGCGTCAGGATGCTCTGCTTCTTGGGCCGGTAGCCCAGCATGCCGCCCAGACCCGCCAGCGCCCCGCCGCCGCCCCTGCCGCCGCCGCGCCCGGCGCGCCCCCCGCCGCTGCCGCCTACATCGGCGTCGGCGGTGCCACCGCCAATGTAGTCGCCGACGTCGTTGTCGCCGTCGGCGGCAGCAGTGGGCCCCTTTAGGGAAGCAGATAGCCCATTGGGGGTCGCACTGCTGCCTGCTGCTTGTTGCCCCACGCACGATGACGCGCCAGGCAGCACTAGGTAGGGCCGCCGGGCGCCATCCGTGGGTCAAGTGGCCAGCTCGCCAGAATGCCAGCCATGCAAGCAGGCAGGGGAGATGCTCCTCTTCGCCGCACAGCCTCAGCGTCAGGCAAGGCGTCATCAGGGCCACGTGGGCCCGCACGATGCCGTATGCAGACATCCCTCCTTCACTTTGACAGCCCAGCATATTTAGGAGTAGTATTTACACGTAATCCTTGCGCCTTTGCCATGGGTGGACAGGGGTCCGCCTGGGAATCTGTCGCATTTCGCCTACTTCCGAGAGACTCCCGGCGTGGAGTTTGCTTCCATTCCGACATACTGCCATCCCTCCATGTAAGTGCGTTCCTTAGTTTTGTTTATCATCAACTTCGGCTGTGTTCCCTTCGCCTAGTCACGCCTAATGGTATTTCAAGCACTTTCGTTCGGCACTTGCGCCACATACATATATTGCTAAAAGACAAATTGCATAGCCAATGTCGACAAGGAACGACAGGGACTAGGGCTCCGGGCTGTCTTCGCCTGAGCTTCTTTCGACTGCTGTCCCTGACGCCCCTTGCCCCCCGCTGGTGCGCCTCGTTGTACATCTTGCGTTTCCCCCTCAGCTGTTAACCAGTCCCCCAAAAGGCAGTGGTGACAAGTGGCTAGCATGGAGTTCGACCATGGTGACTGCAGCAGCAGCGGCAGCCCATGGCAGCCGCTGCCAACATCAGTCCAGCTACACATCCTGTCTCTGCTGGACCCCAATAGCCGCGCCCTGAGCTGCAGGCTGGTGTCCCCGGATGCCCGCGACGCCTTTAGTGGGGTCGAGCACTGCACCGTGTGTCTGTCACAGCCGCTTCCGGCCCACGCCGTGCCCTGGGCCTTGGCGGCAGGGCGGCAGCATGTACGGCAGCTGCCCTTCATGCACAAGTTCCAACTGCCATCCACAGCCGCCGCCAGCGGGTGCGAGGTTAACCTGGAGGTGGCGCTGGCACTGCTGAAGCCCAGCATCTTTCCGGAGAAGCTGCATGTTAAAAGAGAATATAGCGGTCCTGACCCCGGCGTGGCGGCCGTTAAGGCAGGCCACCCGCAGCTGCTGGGCTGGCTTGTGCGCCACTGCCCGGGGCTGCTGTTCTCTCCGCGTGTGTTAACGACCGCAGCGCGGCACTGCAACCTGGCAGGGCTGCAGGCGACGTGGGAGGCATTGCCGGGCGAACCGGATATCATGTTGGGCAGCAGCAGCAGCAGCAGCAGCACCCACCCGATTTCCGTTGCTGAGCTGCTTGAGGCCGCCGCCGGGTCGGTCACCGCGGACGCTGTGGCCAAGATGGAGTGGTTGCTGCTCAGAGGCGGGGGCAGCGGCCGCATGCACTACAGCATCGCTGTGGCTGCCGCACGCTCGGGGGACCTCGGCCGGCTGCGCTGGCTGCGGGAGAGTGGGTGCCCAGGGCTGTCCAGCGTTCTCGAAACCGCCCTAGAGCACGCGGACCTGGCCGTGGCGCAGTGGCTTTTGGACGAGGCGGGCTGCTGCCGGCCGGCCGCAGGCAGCGACGGTGGTGTGCGCTGGGAGCACCTGTTTCAGGTTACAGCCAAGAGCCCCGACCACCTGGCCAAGTGGCAGTGGCTGCAGGCATTGGGGGCCCCGCCTCTGCATGGGGGGCGGTGGGTGGCTGGGGTAGCGCTGGCAGCGGCGAGCGTGGGTCAGGTGGGGGCGGTGCGGTACCTGCTGTCGGTGTTTGGCGCTAACAGAGTGCTGGGGGACAAACAGGAGGCCCTAGCTCTGGCTGCAGCGCGGTCCGGAAGCGTGGAGGTGGCGGCATGTCTGCGCGAGGCTGGGCTGCAGTTTGACCACGTGGCATACGTTCGCGCTGCGGCCTATGGCAGTCGCGGGCTGCCACTGATGCGGTGGCTGGCGCGCGAGGCACGTGTGTCCGCAGCTGAGCTGCCACTGGAACGGCTGACGGAGATAATCAACTCCTGGCCCGGCGGCACGCCTACCGACAGCCGGGCCCTGCTGGAGGCGGTGCAGCTGCTGGTGGATGAAGCAGGCTTCTCCAGTTGGGGTGAGGACAGCCGCTTGCCTGTCATTAGCGGCATGGAACGGGGTGACCTGCCCCTGGTGCAGTACCTGCAATCGCACTACTCGCAGCTCGGGGCGGATTGGCGTGTTGTGGAGGCCGCGGCCACTGCCGGCTGTGAGGCAGTGCTGGGGTGGCTGGCACAGCAAACGGACCTGTCCTCCTTACCGCCGGAGGTCCCCTCACTCTACTATTATCACGCAGCCGCACGCAACGACCGGGCGACGTTGACCACTTTACGCCGCATGGGGATGCCGTGGCGATGCCAAGACTTGGTGGCACAGGCGACGCGGGTGTGCAGGATGCCGGCTCTGCGGTGGCTGGTGGAGCAGGGGGCGCCCCTGGGGAGCGTGTGAGATATGCATTCGGCGGTGGCGAGCGCTGTGGTGTGGAGGGGCATGGGCGCTGAGGACGCGGCGTGGCTGCGTGGCTTGGTGGTGGAGCGTGGAAGTGGGTGAGGCATGGCAACATTGCATAGGACGCCGTGAGTGCGCATATGTGCACGTTTCGTTTGCCGTCATACCGGTATACAGCAATTGCATGCGCGGCGATAGTGACCAGGACTGGGGTGGCGTTATGGGTGCAGCCCTGATGACGTGCGCAAAACGCGCAAGATTGGGTTGGTCAGTTGCAAGCTTGTCATTTTCGAGCGTGTTCTCTGAGGCTTATAGTACTGCTGAGGAGGGTGCTTTGCTGTGAATGCCAGGACGAGATGGCACTGCCGGCCACGGAAGCAAGTTGAACACCGCACCGTTGTGCTGGGTTGTGCGCGCACGTTTTGGTCGCTGGCATTGGGTGGCTGTTGGGGCATGGACGCATGGCGCGATGGAACCGATGCTGCACCTGTTGATAGCTGTAATCGGACGGGGGCAGCGTGAGCGCAGCGGCACGTGCACGGATGCTTCACGGTACGTTGCGACGTTCCGAGGGTAAGGCTACGCACAGAGGCGACGACGGTGTGTTGTTTGGGTGCAGCCGTTACTGAGTGATGCAGCAAACACACAAGGCTGCTGGGTTTGTTCTTTGCTACAAGCGTGTCCTGTAGAAGCGTTTTCTCTGAGGCTCACAACATTGGCGTGTTGCTCAGGGGGTTGCTACCGGCTGCCTTGGTATGGGGGAGGAGGCTGCCACTGGGCGCGGGCGGCAGGGGCCAGTGGCCCTTAGGGAGCTCCCCAAGTGTTGCCATTGCCTGGGCCCGCGTAGACGTGCGCAAGCGAGGCCGCCAGTATGAGTCGTAGCAGCTCGCTTTGCACTTTTCGTGAGGTTAAGACTACCTTACCATGTACACTACTCCATGTGCCGCTGTGCTCACGATTTTCTTGATGCACCATAGTCAGGCGGCTGTGCTTCATTGCGGTTTCGTGCATGCAGCAAACCGCGCAGCCTGTTGCCTGCTCAGACGCTCACGCTTGGGGTCGCATTACCGGTATGCACGGCTGTGCTGCGTGTCGGCGGGTTGAGATCAGAGTTCGGGTAGGTCTTTGGCAGTAAACTGGATAGACCCAAGGCATCATACAGGCTTGAATTGACTAGAGCAGACTGGAGTTACCCCGCAATCCCAAACGGCGAAGGTTCCATACGACTGTCAAGCCCCGGTATTCAACCGCTGCGCAGGTGCTCACGGAGCGCACGTGAACGAACAACGAAGTCCTGTAGTGCAGCTCTTTGCAAACAGGGAGATCCCCAGACCCCTGCACGGACACGTATATACGCTTGCCAAAAGACACCATACAACACATGTACATTGAACAAGTCGCGCCACAACATCCTGCACTAAGCTCAGCTCTGCCTGACCCACAACAGCAGGGCCTCCGAGGCGCCGCCAAAGAGCTGGCCGCCCCATGCTGGCCGGATGCACGAAAGAAACCACACGCACGCACGCGCATGAGCGGGGAGCAGCCGGGCGGAGCTTCCAGCCGCCTATCCAGCACCATCGCCTCGAAAAGTCTTCTTCTTCCGGGATATGGCAGTGCGTGACACTTTCCTAATTGCCTGCTTGTCAGGGATTCCATGCATCCCATTCCCGCACCGCACCCGCTACACGCACGCGCATGCCCCTCATACCTTTGTCCCTTGCTTGGAACCCAGGTATCGGTTGTCTCTCTAAGGCAACATGCCCACAGATATACAAAGCCGCCGCTACCCTCGCAACCGCATCCTCTTCGCACGCAGTCCCGCGGCCAGCCCACACGTCGCCGCTCCCCCGCCTCTACCATTCCCGCCCTAACACCACACCCCATCCTTTCGTCGCGCGCCTGGCCACCTGCTCCAGGCTCCCTCCATCCCCCCTTGCTTCCGTGCCCCAGCCGTTCTCCGCGCTCCTCCCCGCCCTTAACAAGCCAGGGCGCAGTCTCCCACCTCCTCCAACCATGCCAGCCCAGCCGGAAGAAGCGCTAATGGCCCCAACTGCCTCCATGTCAACAACAGGCAGCGCCACACACTACTCGGCTCCGACCTCTCTAAGCGCCCCTCCACACACAAATCCGCGTCTCCCTGCTGTGAACCCTCCTCCGCCCCCGCCGCCAGTGCTGTTTGCCTTGTCCCTGTTTACCTCCCCTCCCCCTTGGCCCTCCGCACCCGCCACCAGTAGTCCTTCCCTCCCCGTTCACCTCCCCTCCCCTCCCCTCCCCGTTCACCCGAACAGGAACCGCAGGTCGTCCTCCGTCAGCCGCCCCAGGGCCTCCACGTCCCGACCCACAGTGCCCTCGAACACCAGCTGCTTCTTCTCCTGCGGGAGGGAGCGTAAGATAGCCTCAGAATCAGCAGCAATAAATCACCTCCACAAGCGCTGCCATGATTTTGAACTACCGCGCATTACCCCTTTCCTCTGTGACGGATGCAAGGGCCGCAGTGCAGCGCGTGCGACGCAGCTGCACCCCATTCAGCACGTGCAACGTGCCGCGCGCCGCAAACCCATATCTCGCCTCGCACGCCCTTACCTGCCTCCTCGACCACCCTACCCTGAGACAGCACACCGCCTGCACGCCAGTCACGTGGCCCGTCCGGCACTCCCTCTCCTCGCCCTCCCACACGTGTCCCCACACGCCGCCCCTCTCTCTATCGCCAATGAGGCTTAAGGATGCTCGCTGCTGGTACGCCAGCACGCCTGCGCCATTGTATGCACTTTGCCCATCCACTATCCCCATTCCCGTCCCGACCCTACGCCACTCCGCCCGTCCGGCCCGCGCGGCACCCCCACCTGCAGCTTGAGGATGCGCTCCTCGATGGTCCCCGCGATGATGAGCCGCACCACCGTGATGGGCTTGTACTGGCCCAGACGGTGGATGCTGGGGTGGGGCCCGGGGGGCGGGGAGGTTAGGCGGTAGGACGACAGGGGTGGGGAGGGGTGAACGGGCGGTTAGGTGTTTGGGTGACACGGCAGCGGTGCCGTGGGAAGGCGTGCACGGGGGATAGACAGGGTGCATGGGGTGTGATGGTAAGCGGTGACGACATCGTGGGCGCCATTTATGGGACACCTTCCAAGGAGCCACTCGCTGTGTGCGGATACACAGCGATAAGTTGTGGCATTTGCGCAAGTAGCAAGTGGCCTGCACCACGCTTGTACAGCACACGGCAAGCGCCAGAGCAGTTCTTTGGTGCATGACAGCCCACGTGCTGCACGTGCCTCACCGGTCCTGCGCCTGCTGCTCCACCGCCGGGTTCCACCAGGGGTCCATCAGGAACACGTAACTGCGTGAGAACAACGGAATCGTGTAAATTGTAAATTGTAAATTTTGAAGAGCAGAGAGTCGGTCCTTGGACTGAATGGCGGAAATGAGACATGCGTAAGGCGGGCATAGACAGACCAAAATTGCAATCATCTCGATGAGTGCGCGCGGCTTGGGCGATCGATATCGCGTCTTAGCAAGCTCCGCAGCGCACAGATAGCCCCCACACCCTACCAACTTCCACCACCACCACCAGCCACACCCCGACCACGCGCCCCCGCCCCCGCTCCAAGTTCCCAAGCCCGAAGACCAATGCAGATGGTCTTCGATGTGACAGGGCCCCACCTTGCTGCCGTAAGGTTGAGCGCCACGCCTCCCGCCTTGAGGCTCATGAGGAACACGGTGACCCGCGGGTCGGTGGTGAAGGCGGCGATCATGCGCTCGCGCACCTCCACAGCCATGCTGCCCTCCAGGCGCACGCAGCGGATGCCAGCCTGAGGCCGTGCGGGCCGGGTGCGTTGGAGTTGGGGCGTGGGTTAGGTGTGGGCGTGCATGGGTGTGCAAGGGCGGTTGAGGCGGGTGGGCGCACCACTGTATCCAGGTCGTACCGCCTAGCGTAGAAGTGCAGCCCCTTCCCAACTACTCCAGGCGGTTATGCACCAGGTCCAGCATGGAGGTGAACCCATGGGCCACCGCCCCGCACACACGCACATCCTAGCTAACGCCACATACCGAGTCAACCCACCTGCTCCAGGCGGTAGTGCACCAGGTCCAGCATGGAGGTGAACTGGGAGAACACAATGGCCTTGGCGGAGGGGTCGGAAGACGTCATGCGCTGCAGCTCCTCACGCAGCGCCTGGCGGCGTGGGGTACGGGAACGGCGGTCGCAGGTGGTACGAACCACTTTGCACGGCGGGGCGAGCATCCTGGGCACGCTGGTTCCTTGACCCCCGACACGCCCAGGCCCTTGACCCACCTCGATCTTGGTGCTGGTCTGGAAGCGGCTGAGGTCGCCAATGCGCGTCAGGATGCTCTGCTTCTTGGGCCGGTAGCCAAGCATGCCGCCCAGACCCGCCAGCGCCCCGCCGCCGCCGCCGCCCCTGCCGCCGCCGCGCCCGCCGCGCCGCCCGCCGCAGCCGCCTCCGCCGGCGTCGGCGGCACCGCCGCCAATGTAGTCGCCGACATCGTTGTCGCCGTCGTCGTCGGCGGCGGGGGTGTTACCGTTGGCGGTTGCGCCCGTCGCGGTCAGGTCGACGGTTAGCGGTTTGGAGCAGCCGGGGCACTTGGCCTGCGGTCGAGAACGAGTGCACGGAACGTGGGGCGACATCCCCTGCTTCCGTGTTGGAGACGATATACTTATATATCGTAATATTGATATTTGCATATGACATCGGTAGATGTCCTGAGGCTAGTTCTAGAAGCAGTCTCTAGAACCTGTGACACGTGCCGAGCGCGTGGGCATGGAAGCCCGCCGTACGTCGCAAGGCACCTGGGTTCGTTCTAACTGGCCGGCTGCCAGCAACATGGGGACAGTTCTAGCCTGACTGTCTGGCCATAGTTGGCCGGGTCGGCACCGGCTTAGAGCATACGCTAAGGTGCCGTCCTACAACA
>VFQN01007634.1_pt1 | contig 11533 bp, 13 predicted proteins | sample 3512371 | NCBI WGS metagenome assembly VFQN01 (sample SAMN10412370, study PRJNA504923) | tailings metagenome | isolation source: Replicate 2 from Balatoc abandoned mine | place: Philippines: Itogon, Benguet | collected 2017-08-28
CATCGCTGTGTCTCGGTCCGGTTATGGACCCCCGGCTTTTGCCCACAGTGTAACACTGGATCACACCCCACCTCTGCCAGTCACGTCCACCCGACAGTGCTCCCAGTGCTCCCCAGTCACGTCCACCCGACAGTCCCCTCCCCTCGCTATCCCGTCCAGTACCGCCCCTAACACTCCAGGTAGAAACCCGGCAGGCACAGCAGGACAACATCCTGGTAACGGTTCCTGTCGACAAGGCGCACATCATGTGAAGACCCACGCACAAAGCATGTTGCACGGGCAATATTGGTCTGATTGAGTTCATGTCAAGTGCAGGCGCTTAGAAGGCAGGACGGGACTTAGACGCTCGGCAGTGCGGCTGGCGATAGGGTAGACGGAGGTACCGTAGCTGCTGCATGGAGCGAGCAGCACGCTGTCTTCGTTGAAGCAGCGCCGGAGGCGCCGCTAGCTGTACCCACCAGCGAAGGAGGCAGCCCTGAAGCACCTGCATAGCGCGCTCAATCGGGATGGGGGCAGGCAGAAGCTGTTTTATGAGTGTCGTATACGTCAGGCCCACGCGTATCCACCGTGTCATGTTCGTGTCGCAGCTTGCCTGCTGCAGGCAGGCCGATCAGCTACCACAAGCGCAGGCAGTGCCAGGTACCGAGCGACGTTCTTGAACAGAGAGGTAAATGTAGATACTGTTTAGCGGTCTTGTGGCATTTGACGGCTCGTGCTTTGTGCGAGAGCGGGTGTGCGGGTGTTGCATCGCACCGTATGCCGCGCGCGCCACTTCTAGCCTAGAAGCGACCGGGCCACATCTCTCTCGTATGCATACGACCAATCTGTGCAGCGGCCTTCGCTGTTATGGTGCTGTAAGGAGTACATTTTGCTTATACGAGGCTTGAGGCAGCTTGCAAGCTTGTGGAGGTGGTTGGGTGCAGAGACCCACGGGACCAGCATTGAGGCGTCCGACACCACAGCTTCGGTGACCGACCCACCTCCAACTCGCGACCTTGGACTCCTGCTTACAGCACATGTATCAGCCACATGACTTCCAAAGTAAGTACTTTGTTATCTCCACGGTGCGAACATTGCGTCGGCCGATACATAATACATTTCCAGAGGCCTGTTCCGGCTTCCTTCGTTTCGCGCGTAGCTTTGCCGACGCAAAAGAGCGACTCGAGGACGACACACCACCACTAAAAGCCTTCAGGACGCATTGCAAGAGCTTGATCATCTCAGCACCGCAGTCCGCAGCTCGGCCGCGCTTCAGCACGCTGAATGACGCGGTTTGCGCCAGCGGCCCCGCTCTCCTCCCACAGCATTTCCGTCCGCGACGACAATCCCTGTATTGAACCTAAATCTCTTGCAGCTATATCAGCTTCTGTAATGAGCTCGAGCCCGTTCCCGAGCTGCCAGAGCACCGGTCTCGGCTCAGGCCCCGGCCCCGGTCCCGGCATCGGGTCCGTCCCAGCCGACCCTGGCCCCGGCCCTGCCATTACCACCAAGAGCCCTAGCATAGGCACACTGTTTGTGAGCCACGGCTGGGACCATCCCAGTCGAACCAACAGCTCAACGATCAGCAGGAGCAGCGGCAGCAGCAGCAGGGACCAGAGCAGCAGCGGCGCATGGCTGCAGAGGCGAAGCACCAACGACTCGGGGCCTCTGCAGGGGCCTCACGACAGTGCCGCCGGCTGCAGCGGGCCAGACCCGTGGAGTGAGGAGTACGAAGATGCCGCGTCCGACCTACAGCGTGGCCGGGACCCTAGCATCACCAGCAGCAGCGGAGGCGATGGGTCTGCCGGGGCTACAGTAGCAGCTGCCAGCGGCCATGCCGTAGCTACCGGGGGTGGCGGCGGCGGCAGCGGCACTGCCCTGGTTGTGATCGACCTGCAGAACGACTTCCTGCCGGGGGGGTCGCTGGCGGTCCCCAAGGGCAACGAGGTGGTGCCAGTGGTCAACAAGGTGGGGTGGGGCGTAAAACGCGAGGAAACTGTGTGGGGTGTCAGGGAAGCACGGAAACGCTGGTGCCTGCACGGTGGGGTGCGCGGGTTGGAAGGCGAGACACCTGTGTTACACCTGTACGACGTACGTGGTGCGCGGACAAGGTGGGACAGGCCGATACGTTGTGGTGCCTGTGGTCCACAAGGTGGGGTTCGGCGTAGGACCCCATCCAATCGGGCAGGCGTGGGCACCTGACACTTCATAGCAGTATGAGACTGATGGTGTACGTGCCGTCTAGAGGGAGGACATTGGGTCTTCGTGGAGCCCGCATTGGGGTTTTTCAGACGACGGGCACGCGCGTCCTCCACGCTCACGTGAAGCATCAAGCACCCCCTTAGGTGCCTAGGATTGCCCCAGCGCCCAACACCTTTCCCTTCCGTCCCGCCTTTAATTTAAGCCGTTCCACAGAACAGTATGCGCTCGTCCGCTACATGGTCGTTTCCCCAGAACCGGCAGTTGAAATAACAGCCACGCCCTACTTACGCACTTGCAGCACTAAGCGCGTTGCCCGCTGCTGCTGCCCGCGCCCGTCCCAGGTCCTGCGCTGCTGTTCCCCATTTTGTTGACTCCCTGCTGCTGCGCCCCCTTCCCCTGCCCCCCTGCCCCCCGACGCTGCTGTCGTGACGTGCTGAGCCTGGTGGCATGGACGCAGGACTGCGGTCACACTGTAACTAGTTTGAATTGCAATTGATTATTTATCTTCCCCTACATGGTCGTTTCCCCAGATCCGGCGCTGCTGCCGCGACGTGCTGAGCCTGGTGGCATGGACTCAGGACCAGCACCCGGCGGGACACGTGTCGTTCGCGGCGACACACGCGTCGGGCACGCCGCCGGCGGCACGGCCCGCGCCGCAGCAGACGGAGCACGGGCAGCTCAGGTGGGGACGGGGTGCCTGGGGCGGGAGCGAACTGGTTTGGGTTGAGGCGTGAGAGGCATGGAACGAAGCGCGTTTTGCGAGGAGTGTCACGCGGGCGATCGAAGATTGGTTGGGGAAAATGAGGTCAGGCGCATGGAACCTGGCAATCAAGGTGGTTGGAAGCTGGTTGCCGCCTGACGGCTAAGGCACGGACTGCGCAACACCCTGCTGCACAAATGCAGGCAAGCATGAGCTTTCTCTTGGGGTCTAATCGTACAACCTTTTACCCCCCGTGCCGGTATTGTCGTGCCGCCCTCCGCCAGGTACGTACGGCTCAAGTACGACAGCTCCACGGGGCGGCTGCTGGACTGCTCGGCGTGCGGTACGGACTGCCCGGCGGCTGACCTCTCCGATGTCGACGGCGGCGGCGGCGCCGGCGCCTCCAGCAGCGTCGCATCCTCCACGGATGAGAACGCCGGTGCCAGTGCGGACGTGAAGGGGCTTGCTGGGGGTGGGACCGGCACCACACGGCCAGAGCTCGGCTCTGTGGCGGCCGCTCCGGCCGGGCCGCTGGAGCACGGGGGTGGGACGTGGTCAGGATCATCGCAGGGGGCAGAGCAGCTGCAAGGGAGGCTGCTGCACGTGCAGGGAGTGGAAGGTCGGGTGGAGCCCTCTGCGTGCGGTGCCCTGCGGCAGGGCGGCGGCGGCAGCGCGTTTGCGGCAGCTGCGTCCCAGGGCCAGGGCCTGGCGGCTGTGGGTACGCAGACGGAGCTGTGCCTCCTGCGCGAGTTTGGGTGGCAGCAGGGGGTCCGGGTGGTGGCGGCGGCAGGAGGCGGCGCGCAGGGGGTGGACAGCACTACAGGGGCAGACGCGGGGTCCGCAGCGGCGGCGGCGGCGGGGGCGGCGGCGGCGGCGGCAGGGGCGGCGGCGGCGGGGGCGGCGGCGGCGGGGGCGGCGGGGGCAGGTCATGCACTGCTGGCGGCCAGGCACTCAGCGGGCGGCCCGAAGGCTGGTGCGCGGGTGTCGGGATCAGACGGAGGCGGTGCGGCACAGCACAGCCAAGGCGGCGCTTCGTCGTACAGGGACGCTCTTGTGGGGCGGAAGGTGAGCGAGGGCAGCTGGGTGGCGGTGGGCGGGGCCACGCCCGCCTCCCCCGCCTCCCCGGCCTCCTCTGCCCTCGCAGCCCCCAGCAGCGGCAGCAGCAGCCCGCGAGCCGTCAGCGCGTCCGCTGATGCCGACGCTCAGAGCAAAGTGGGCTTGGTTGAGGTCGTTGCGCCGGAGCCCGCGCCGCCCTCAACGCCCCCGTCTGCGCAGCAGCGGAGCCAGCATCAACAACCCCACAAGCACCAAGGGCTGGAGCACCAGGAGCAGCACGCCCAGCAGGACCAGCAGTGCGCGCTGCCCCGCTGCTTCACGAAATCCCGCCGGCCGGCCACCGCCACGGATCTTGCGCGCACCCTCTCGGTCGACGGTGCTGGTGCTGCGGCCGCGGGGGCTACGGCTGCTGGTGGGTACGGCGCCTGTGCGTCTGATGCTGGCGGCAGCCCGGCACGCGCCTCGGGAGCAGCAGGCCTGGGCGAGGAGCAGCGGCAGCAGCAGGCGCAGGCGGTGCAGCAGCAGCAGGAGCACCCCCGCCACGACCCCCACCCCCACCCCGACGACGAGGTGGTGGTGCTGCAGCGGCTGTGGCCCGAGCACTGCGTGTGCGGCACCCCCGGCGCCGACCTGCAGGTGGGGTTGGTTGTGAAAACGTAGCACGGGTCCCACTCACGAACTATAGTTTATAACGAGTTTTAGTTGGATCAATTCTAGTTATCGGTAGATTTCAAAGTCTTTTAACATTCGTGCTTTCCACCGTCAGGCCGACCTGCTGCCCATGCCGGACGACGTGCTGGTGCGCAAGGGCACCAGGAAGGAGGTGGACGGCTACTCGGCGTTCTACGACAACGGCAGGTTTGTGTGTGTGTGTGTGGGGGGGGGGGAGGGGGGTTACGGCAGGGCGTGTGTACGGCAGGTGTACGGCTGTGAGCCGGCGGCATAACCGTTCCGCTCGCCGGGCATCGCGTTGTATCTTTTCGTCCCGCTACTGGCTGTCCGGACTTGCTGCACGCTGCGCTGTATTTGACTAAACTCGCCTCCTTTCGTAACGATACATTTCACACATACAATTCGCACATGTTTCAGTAACAATCACCAGCAGCTCACACATGTTTCACACCCTCGCTCGTTTCCTTTTTTCCCAAGGCTGCACGACACGGGCCTGCACGGCGCACTGCAGGCGGCGGGCGTACGGCGGCTGGTGGTGGCGGGCGTGGCCACAGAGTACTGCGTGCTGTACACCGTACGGGACGCGGTGCGGCTGGGGTACGAGGTGAGCGGGGCGGTTGGTGCATGCAGGCGGGGCCAGTGCACTGAAGCTGAAGCCTGCCCCTAAATACATTGCCCACACACCGGACGGTCGTAGGACATCAATGCCCAGCCATCCCGCCCCCTTGCCTGCACCATGGCGCGGCGCGCGCGCTTCCTACGCGCTGCGTTAGCTGACGTCCATGGCTGCAAACGTAGGGCTCCGCTTTTCCGGTTAGCAATGCCGTACACGCCCCGCTGTCCAAGTGCCCGGCCACCCGCCTAGGCGCCCACCCGTCCCGCCCCTCCATGCAACACATGTCTGCTACCGGTTGACAAGCCTTTAGTTTTCATCCTATAGGGCTGCAGCAGCAGGGATCTGTGTTGTGGTACACTTGTGTCCTACACGTTTCCCTGTTGTACGCTTGCCCTCCCCGCCCCTCCGCAGGTGTGGCTGGTGAGTGACGCGGTGCGCGGGCTGGGCGGCCCCGAGGAGGCTGCGGCGCTGAGCGAGATGAGCGGCCTGCCGGGCGTGCTGCTGGTGGGCGCGGAGCAGCTCATCAGCGTGGCGGCGGCGTGGCCGACGGTGGCGGCCAGGGCGTGACGCATACAGTGCAGCAACGTCAAGTGTTGGTAGCGTAGGGCGGCGGCTTCGCCGACGGTGGCGGCCAGGGCGTGAGGCGGTGTGGCAGGGTGGTGGGCAGGGTGGTGGGCAGGGGCGGCTCGATGGTGTGCTGCTGGTGGGCGCGGAGCAGCTCATCAGCGTGGCCGCGGCGTGGCCGGCGGTGGCGGCAAGGGGGTAGACGACAGGGACACACATGGGTGGTGGGCAGGGGGCAGCAGCAGTGCAGTGATGGCGCTGGCGGCGCGAGGTTGAGTGGGATGGAAGGAGGCAATGCCGGCGGCAGCGCCTTAAGCGCAGCGGCGTGCAGCATCTGCTTTGGAGTGCAGCGCGTCAGAGTGCAGCGGTTCGGTGCCGCTTGGTGCCCAGGTGTCGTGGCAGACAAGGGTTGTCACAGCATGTGGGCGGAGCCCGGAAGGCATCCGGGGGCATTCTGGGGCATTCTGGGTTGGGGACCGACCGTATACATGCCGTACCGCGGCGTCCGCGGTCCAGGCCAGTCCAAATCAGTGCGGGGGAAGCGGTCGGTTTGACAGGAAAGTGTATCGTGGAGCTGGAAGGAGAGCACACGTCGCGGTCAGGCGGCTTTCCCTGTGCGCGAACCCAGCTGTGTGTGCAGTTTTTCTCCAGCCCTCTCTCCAATTGTTTTGGCAGGATTGGCATTTTTTCCCCAAAACACTGAGGGCCGCTGAGCTGGTCCTTGTTGCATTTTGGTTACATGAGCGCTCATGTGGCTTTTACATTGACCCGTTTGGTTCCGACCAGCGACCACATGACCGACGCACTGAGTGGGGCAAGGGTGAGGTGATGTGTGTGCAGTGTGCCTCTAGCTTAGCCCCCTCTTCATTGGTTGGTTTGGCAGGATTGGCATTTCGATTTACCAGAACGCCCTTAAGCTGCGTTTGTTTGCAGGCGGCGGCGTGGCCGGCCGTGGCCGCCGTCACCCCCTACTAAACCCCAGACGCGATGAGCGTTAAGACACCGATTTGTTTTTGGCTTATGGCGCGTCACCACGAGCTGTAGGGCTGCACAGGTTAGTAGGACCGGGCTGCTGCGGCACCCACTTGCCTGAATGCCGACAGACGCACGTGTGTAGGCTGGACGGTTTCCCGGCAGGGTTTCCCAGGTGGCGGCCAAGGGGTTGAGCAATCATTCGCGCGGAGCGTTGTCTGTTTAGGACGTAGTCACAGTAGTACCTTGTGCCGTACAGACGGTGCACGGCATACGGTACGTCAGGGCGTGGGTGGCTTGTACAGTTGTACTGATGTGCGACCTAACGTGTTTCACCAGTGTTCACCAGTTCGATCTTCTTTTGTAGCTCACTTTGGTCTGTATCGGTTGCAGTGAAGTTGGAGGCAAGATTGGCAATTTTGTACCAACGCGTTGCGCTGGCTGGTGGTCGACCGGGTTTTCCATGGCAGCTGCTGGTCAGGGGAGTCTCCCCTGCGGCTAGTTATGCGGTGCCCGTAATGGCACCCTCCCAATGCGCTGGTGCCCTGGTGCTGCCTTAACGAGGCCGGACGGGTTTTTCACGGCAGCAGCTGCTGGTAGGTGCTACGGTATTTGGTGCCCGTATGTACTGGCACCCTCCAAAGCGAGCGCCAGCCAGACGAGCTCCCCTGGCGCCAGCAGCACGAGCAGCATGGTACGCTTACGGACGGCTGGTTATTGTTGGTTGACTGCAACCGTTTCGTCCTGCCATATTTCCCGAGTAACGTATTGTTGGCCGAATGCGCTGTTACTGGCTCGTAGTAGGACCCCTCCACGACAGAAGCAGCGGTGGCATGAAGATCACGAGACTGCCTGGTTACGTTACAGAGCAGTCTCACGCGACTGACGGCCATCGCTCAATCCCCATTATATATACATAAGAACGGTAAATTCCAGCTCACACACTGGAACAAAGACCGGGCAAAGCACCTCAAAATTAAGCCAGACGCTGACAGTATGCGACGATACAGACGTGCTCAGCTAAAGAATCAGTGTTGGTGTACGTCAAAAGGGGCTCAGTAGGCTACGTCATGCTTCTCAGCGGTATGTATTCATCAAAGTCACCTGTAAGCATGCGCGCATTGGCACGCACGGCTGGGGAACACGTCCCATGTTGGCACGTGGGCATCACGAGTCAAGTCCTCTGCACACCGCCTGGACACCCCCTTTCCCGCGCCGGACCCAGACGAATGCATAAATAAGCTCTTGCACCCACGCGAATAGTAATCAAGTTGGCAGGAGTCGAACCGTCAAAGCCGCACCATGGACGGATGCAGTCTTGCAGGGTATTAGCTAGCAGTAGTCCGTCAAACTGCCCACCGCACGCTGGTCATGCGCTTCAGTGCTTGTGACACGTGCACAATTTAAGGCCCATCACACGCGTGAAGGTCAGCTAGGTGTAACGCCGTGTGGGCATTGGCAGAGACAGGAAGCTGGGGTACCAGTTGTACGTTGTACGGCAACGGGTCACACGCACGTGCGTGGTCTCTCCGCGCGCCGTTCCTCACTTGCCGCGGCACGTGCCGGTCGGCAGGTCCGAGCCGATGCCGTACCGTACGGTGAAGGTGTTGCACGGGTCGTACTTCATCTTGGTGGCCAGCACGGTGTCGTAGTTCTCGTAGAAGCGGGTCTTCCAGTCCTCAAAGGTGTTGTACATGCTGCCGTACACGGTGTACTGCGGGACAGAGACAAAGGAAACACGTTGGTGGAAAGGGACAAGGACGGCTTGGGGTGCAGGCTAGGTGATCTGTGTACCGGATGAGTCATGCTGCCGTACACCGTGTACTGCAGGGCCAAACCATCGGAGGAAGCGGGTCTCCCCTGGGTCAGACGAGGAACAGGCACCCCCGCGCCCACCCAGCTGAACCTGTGCCTTGCCGAAGCACACGACACCTGGGCCCTTGTCACCTAGGATACTCTGACAACCCTGGTCGAGTTGCGAGCTGCGGTTGCACAAAGCTGAAAGCGGGAACGAGACCCACAACCGCAGTGCTAAGCCCACGTCCCTACTTACGACCAGCAACAAGCTGCGTCCGCCCGTGCCGCATGCGGGCCCAACCCTTGTCGTGCTTAGACCCAAATCAGCATTACCAACCCCAGTTATCGTCCCTACCCCACACGAAGTCCGCACTCGTTCCCTACCTCGTTGTTGTACGAGTAGGGGGAGATGGAGTAGAGCGCGGGCGCGTACTGCATCACAGTGCCTGCAGCGGTGGAGGAGGTGGGGGTAGGAGGGGGGCAGCGGGAGCTCAGTGTATTCTTGCCCGTACGTACAGTTGTTGCAGTAGACAGCAGATTGCTACGAGCAAACTCACCCATGACGTCGTTGTCGGTGTTGGGGTCCTGCCACGTCCAGCCCAGCAGCACCTGGGGCAGGGAGGGAGGCCACCGGGGTCAAAACGGGACTGCGTGAGCTGTCTTGCTTCGGGCGGGCGGCTGGCCAGGACAACGCTCGATCTGCTGTCGTCCCGTTACTGGTATGCGTGCGGCCAGATTCCAACTGGGACAGGGGGCCTCACCCAGAATGGCCAGGCCTGCACACACTTTTAATCAAGAGTCTCCGGTCACTGCAATTCGCGAATCGGAAAGTCGGAATCACCCATGAACTCGGGAATTCGGACATCGGAATCGCGACTTTGAAATCACTCCACACACACTGTCCAGGGCCCAGGCCGATAGCTATACGTGCCTGAGCGCCGCAACACAGCCTGCTCGCGAGCCCATCGCAGTGACTTTTGTGCCCGCGACCACAGCAACAGCGCGAGCCCGCGCACACAAGCTCCTGCTGTATAATGGTTGATCAACATGTTTCAGGGCGTTGCTTCTGCGGCAACGTCGCTGGTGGCAATGTCAGAGGAATCAGCCGTCCAAGCAGCGCGCTGCTTGGGCAGCATAGACAAAATGACGCAAAGTTCTATGGTGCCCAGGCATATGCAGGCCTCAAAAACTCGCCCATCGCGCCAGCCAGCCCTGCTGGTGCTGGCTGCTGGGGCGGGAGGTTGGGCTGCGTGGCACAGGGGAGCTCCCCCACGGAACTCCCCTTGCTGGGCACACCCTGTATGGCAGTGCATGGCAGTGCGCATGCTGTAACCGAAGCCTTCCGTAGGTTGTTGACGTGATGTTGATGCACAACGTTGGCTGGGTGCAAGTGGGGCGGGCAGTAAGTGCACGAAGGGATGCAGCAGGCTGTGGGGCAAGGCCAGGTAGGGCCCAGGCGCCAGGGGAGACGTGCAGTTCTAGACCTGGCGTCCAGGTGCTGGCTCTTGGTGGGACAGTGGGTTTGCTGTGTCGTGGGCATCTGGGTTCCTGTTGTGGGGGGTGGTTGTGTGGGGAGGCCCGTCACCGGGCTTGGTGCGCCCTTGGTTCCTTAATTGGCGGTGCTTTGGTTGCCAAGGTTCGTGGCTCCGTGCGTTTGCTTGAGATTGTTGAGGGCAGAAGGTGAGGGTGCGTTCCCCGTCCCCTAGTGTCCTTTGCCTCCCTCTCCTCCCGTTCTTGTCTGTGATTTCTTTCTTCCTCGGCCTTGTGGCCTGTTCCTTCGGTCCTGTCCTGTGGTGTTTGGTTTCAGGTCCTCTCTGTCCCTAGGTGTGCCCTGTTTGTGGTTGGCGTGCGCTGGGTTTGAGCGGTAGGTGGTGCTGGTGCTTGCCTGTGCTGGTTGGGCTTGGTTTCCCGCTGGCTTGCACAGAAAAGTCTCCAGCACAGGCAGTGTGGCGCACACCCCTGCACACTGCAGCACCACCAGCGGCGGCAACCCCTTTCCTGACTGCACAGCTAGAGGGATGCAAAATTCCCGCCACCACATCATCCCAGCGGCCTGGACCAGCGTGCGTCTTGGACGATATTCGCCCTTACTTGGAGCCGGGGACCAAAGGCTTTTTGCGTATGCGTATACCGTGCATAGCGTTCCAGCACCCTCCACCCTGGTCCTCGCCAAAACCTGCAAACGTGCCCCGTCCCCACCCGCTTGTCCTTACCCAGCTGCTTCCCTAAGCTTTGCCAGGGGTGAGCTCACGCATGGGGAAACACAGGGAACGACCAGACCATGGGAGATCCCTGCTGCAAATAAGCCAGGCAGGTACCAAAGCGAGAGACCCCAGATACGGTAACCGTACTGCCCCTCCATTACCAGGCTGCCCATGCGTGTCTACAGTCACTGCGCAATGCCCACTGATCCCCCTTCTCACCCAGGCACCAAACTGCCTCAGTGCAGGCACCAGGCACCAGTTTCACACAAGGGCGCGACAGGGCCAGGAGACCCGGGCAAGGCAAGACTCCGCTTCATCTCCCAAGGCCATCCGTACGCGCTGCACACGTGTACTTACCCAACTACCCATGGAGCCAGGTGCCCTGTGCCACCCACCCACTCACAGCCACCCCCCACCCACCCAAGGCAAACCCAGCTCCGTATGACACCTAGCCATCACTCTACTTATAAGGCCCTGGCCAGCCCCGGCCCCTGCTATCTATGGACACTACAGGCCGACAATGCCCCGGTACCCTGTGCCGCCACAGACCTACGCAACCACGTGCCATCCCCTGGTGCCATCCAACCCCCTGGTCACCCTGCTGCAGCTCCAGTCACCCTGGTTACCCAGGCTCACCCACATAAGTCCCTGGCCACCCCAGCCTACATGAACCCTGTGTTACCCCAGCCCCTCCCCATCATGTGGCCCCCTCGCCCTCCGAAGGGGCCCCCTTTGGGGCAACTAAAAAGCCAATAAGCCCGGAGGGCATAT
>VFQN01007636.1_pt1 | contig 11529 bp, 12 predicted proteins | sample 3512371 | NCBI WGS metagenome assembly VFQN01 (sample SAMN10412370, study PRJNA504923) | tailings metagenome | isolation source: Replicate 2 from Balatoc abandoned mine | place: Philippines: Itogon, Benguet | collected 2017-08-28
GGGCGATGGTGGAAGTGGTGGCGATGGGCGTGGGGCCCGGGGAGGGGGGCGTGGCGGGCGGGGAGAGGGAGGTGAGGGAGGATATGGCGGGGCGTTGGGGGGAGAGCTGGGGGGTGGAGTGTCAGGGTAGAGAGGAGGAGGATAGACTGGCGGTGGCGGTGATGGTGGGAGTGGCGGGGACGGGCGTGGGGGCCGGGGAGGCCGGGGCGGCGGACGAGGGGGGCGAGGGGACGGGGGAGAGGGAGGGTACGGCGGCGCGTTGGGAGGAGAGCTGGGGGTTTGTGGACTGGGGGGTGCAGGGCTGGGTGGGGGCATGAGAGGGTACGAAGGAGGCGGATAGGATGGCGGTGGGGGCGATGGCGATGGTGGGAGCGGTGGCGACGGCCGTGGGGGCCGGGGAGGCGGGCGAGGCGGCCTGGGGGATGGAGGAGACGGCGGGTAAGGCGGGGCAAGAGGGGGAAGGCTGGGAGGCGGAGGCCTAGGTGGTGACGGGCTTGGTGGAGGTGCAAGAGGGATGGAGGGCGGGGGGTAGGAGGGCGAAGAGGGCAGTGGTGGCGTTGGAGGTGAGGGGCGGGGTGGCCGGGGAGGAGGGCGTGGAGGGCGGGGCGACGGTGGTGCGGAGGGGTACGATGGGGCACTGTGCAGGGGGCTGGGCGGCGGGCTGCGAGAATAGGGTGGGTACGTGGGTGCGGCCGAAGGCAGGGACGGGGCTGCCGGGGGCGTGCGGGAAGGGCGCGGCGGGGGACGGGGCGTGCGGGGTGACAGAGGCGAGTTGGGCTGCTGTGGGCTGGGCAGGGGCGGGGTGGACACGGCCGGGTAGGTGGACGGTGATGAGGGCGGGGCCGGGGCCTGAGCCTGCCGCGGAGGCGACGGAGGAGGGAGACTGGGCAGCCTTGGTGATCGGGGCGGGCGGGGAGCACGGGGGGCGGTGGGGGTGGTGGGGGCGGTGGGGGGCAGCGGGGAGGCACTGGTGGGAAGGGGACTGGACAAGAGGGGGGAGGGCATGGGTTCCGGGGCAGGTGGTGGGAAGGTGAGGGCTGCGGGCACTGCAGTAGAAGGGGTGCTTGAGGCGAGGGGCCGCGGCGGGGGCTGGGGAGGCCGCGGAGAAGGTGACGGCAGGGGGTTGGGCGGCGCGGGGCTAGGGCCAGCGGACTGTGGCGGTGTACGGGAAAGCGGTGGGGGCCGCGGTCTGGGCGGCGGCCTGGGGCTGGCAGTAGTAGGCGGAGGGCGCGGAGGGGCTCGAGGGGGCCGGGGAGAGGGAGGCCGGGATGGGGTGGCGGGGGTGACGGCGTTGTTCCGCGGGCTGCGTGGCGGCAACGGCACAAGAGGCGACTGTGGGGCCAAGGGGGAGACGGGACGGGGCGGAGTGGTGGGGGTGATTGTGCCGAACCGGGGGCGAGGCGGGCTGCGGGGTGGCGAGGGGGATGGCGGCAGGGTAATGACGATGGCTGGGGGCTCATCAATGCTGGGCTCCCCGGGACGAGCAGGTGGCTGCTGCTTGCCCAGCGGGGATGTGCGGGGAGGGGGGCGCGGGGACCGAGGGGGAGGCCGCGGCTGGGGTGGCGGTCTGAGTCGGGGTGGAGAGCGGGGCATGGCCCGGGGAACTGGTGGCCGGCGGGAGCCGGGGGCCAGTGGAGAGGTGGGGGCAGCGGGCGTCTTGGCGTCCAGGCGGGGGCTGAGGGGAGGGGAGGGCAGCTGCGGCTGCAGTGGAGGGTAATCCAGCATTGGTGGCGAGAGAGTTGCAGGGGGCGATTGCCGAGAGGGTGGCGGTGGGCTTGGGCTTGGATGTGACCCCGGGCTAGGAGGGGATGGAGGAGGGGGCCGACCGCTCTGGGGCAACTGCATGGCAGCTGGTTGCGCCGGGGCTTGCACTTCTGCAGGAGTCGGCGGTGCATTGGGCTCCCGGGCCGGGGCCCAGGGGGTCCGCGAGTCGAAGCGGGGGCTGCGTGGGGACGGGGACGGCGAGTCTGAGGGCACCTGGCTGGGGGGCTCCGGGCCCTCCAGGCTGGCGGGTGGAGGGCTCGACACCAGGGCACGTGGGGGCGGCGGGGGACTGTCCAGGACAGCAGGGGGCGGCGGGGGACTGCTAAGGACTTCAGGGGGTGGTGGAGGGCTGTTGGTAATAGCTGGCGGTGGTGGCGGAGGCAGGTCGGCCAAGGCAACAGGGGGCTCCTGTAGGTCCGCGTCGGGAGGAGGGGGAGGCGGGCTAGCGAGGACGACGGCGGGCGGAGGTGGTGGCGGCGGCGATGGGTCGTCCGACAGGATGGGGGGCTCTGGGCCCATGGGGAAGGACGGGGGCGGGGGCTCCTGGGGTACGGGGGGCGGCGGCGGGGGGCTCCCCTGCTCCAAGGGGGGTGGCGGCGGAGGGCTGTCCATGACGGCTGGCGGCGGCGGTGGCGGGGGACTGTCAAAGATGACTTCGGTCGGCGGTGGTGGTGGCCTAGCCTTGCGTGGCGGTGGCGGCGGCGGTGAGGAGTTGAAGTCCGAGATGGGCCGCTCCAGGTCGCACTTGGGGCAGCACCTCTATAGGGGGGGGGGGGAAGGCGGGCAACAACCAAGTTCAGCACAGGTGTCCTACAGGCGGTAATGAGGACACGGCTAAGTGGGCCAGTGGTTACCTGCAGGGGACCTGCAACGTGCTTGTCATGTACCGCTTGCATGGCAGGCACTCACGTTGCACGCACGCTCATGTGGCCACACGGTCCTATCCGGTCCTGCCCGTGCGATTGACGCACAAGGCACAAGAAGGACGGCGCTAGTACCGGCGTTGCCTTGATGACTACGCGCGGCGCGATGCCTGTCGCCCCACAGACACTGCCCGACGCTGTGGCTCGCCCGCCCCTCCCGCCCCCTCCCCCGACCGCCGCCCACCACCTCCCATCCACCCTGCCCCTGCGCACCGGGTTGTCCATGACGTCGCTCAGCGTGTAGCTGCAGGGCCCCGTGGTGGCGCCACACAGGTCGAAGAAGCTGCCGCAGGGTTCGTTGAGCACAATGCACAGCGATGCGTTGGAGGCGGGGCTGGCGGAGATGAAGTCCTGCGGGGCGGGTGCCATGGGAGGTCAGCTGGAGGTGTGGACGGGGCCAACGGGGTTGCGACGTGAAAAGACCTCGGTTCCTCAAGTGGGGGTGGAAAGCGGACAATATTCCTCGTGCGGTGTGATTATTCACTTTGGGAACCAGGCGGCTGCTGAGCAGTGGGGCGACGGGGGACTGCCCCATAGCCTGCGCCGCAGCTCCCGTGTGGCCACACCTCGCCGCACCACCTGGCAGGTACCTGGCATGTACCCAGCATGTCGGCCCAGGCCCCACCTGCAGGTTGAGACCCAGCCCCACCAGGTCCACACCCGTCTCGCTGAAGAAGGCCTGCGGCGGGATGGAGAGGGCGGGGCGGGAACGTGGGGCCGGGAGGGCGGGCGGCGATGCAGGTCGTGGCGGCAGTGTTAATAGGGTTCGAGTGAAGCAAGACGGGCTGCACAAATGTCAGAGCACACGAAGAGGTAGACGTAACTCGGAAGCGGCTAATGTGATGCGGTTGCATGATCAATGCTAAGGCGTAGCATGACACCAGGGGTGATGGCAGTGGGGCACACGCAGCCTCATCCTGTTCCAACCGCTCCATGACCAGTCACCACCTACGTCCAGCCGCCTGCGCCCGAAAGCCGCCGCCACCAGGCTCTGCGGCCCGCACGCCCCCTGCAGCGCCGCCTGGGTCGATGGCACTGCAGGGCAATTAGGGGACCGGGCAGCAGGGCACTGTTAGCCGTCTCCTTCTGTCCATCGCGCCCCATGTGCATGCCTGGTGCACGCGCCGCGGCTGTCCGGGAACCATTCATGCGCCTGATTGCTTTCGTCAGTGCACTACATCTGCGGGCGTGAGGTACTGGCTTGCTCGTCCCGGCCACGAACGACATCTCGCATACTTGTGCACACGCCAGTTCCAGGGCCGCATGTCTGCACCTAGCCCAAAGTGTGCAAGCATGTGTGTGCGGTGTGCCTGCGGCGCTGTGCACGTGTGGCGCATGCCCCGCTCCTCCGGCCCCGCCCAAAACACCCACACGCAGCACCAGCCCACCGCCACCCACACGCAGCCAGCCACTCAGCACTGTTGCAGCCCTGCGCAGCTCGGCATACAGCTCTACGCAGCTCCGGCCTTGCCCACTAGCTACCGCTCTGCATAGCTAGCCCGCTATGCGTTCCCTGGGATATACCCCTGCTGCACACCGCGGCACCCACGTGTGGCTAGGGTGACCACGTCCAGCAGCGCCTGCGCGCCGCCGCACAGCGCCTCGGGCGGCAGCGCGGCGTCGTAGTCCAGCCCCAGGCACACCTCCAGCTGCCGCCGCACCACGCGCTGGGAGCGCACCTGCAGCGTGGGGAGGCGTGGGGGATGGGGGAGGCACCGCGGAGGGGCCCAGGACTCGATGCCGGTGTGATGAGAGCAGCAGAGCAACTGGGCGAGCAGGTGACCCTGACCGCTCCCCATGTACTGTGTGCACGACAAGGTACGGGTGCATGCCCAAAGTAATTACCACAACGCCGCCGTGCGCAGCTGCAGGCAACACAGTCAACCTTTTGTACCCAACTCAAGTCAGTAGGTTGGCCTCATCCTGGCATCGGACATAGTACGGTAGTACTGCAGGTGAGTCAACACGTCTTCTGTGTCCCACCTGCAGCCGCCAAGGGGACGCACCGCACTCGGACCTGCAGGCGCCCGGGGGCGCCAGCGGGGTCAGCGGCGGTGGCGGGGACGGAGCAGCGGTACCCAGGGGAGGTGGCGGCGGCGGGGGTGACGAGTCCACCTCAACGCCAGGAGGTGGAGGAGGGGAGAATAAGTCAACCCCTGACGGTGGGTCCTCGGAAGTGATTTGCGGCGGCGGCGGTGGTGGTGAGGCTGAGGCGGGTGCAACCGGGCTGACTGAGATGTCTTCAGGTGGCGGTGGCGGCGGTGGAGGGGCGGTCGGTTGCTGCGGCTCTTCAAGGTCTGGGTCTTGGTCGGGGCTGGGCGGGCTGGGCGACAGGAGGTCCGCCGCAGGGCTGGGACTCCCCTGATCAGCTGGCGGAGGGGAAGGGGACGTGGCAGCATTTGGCCGCCGTGAGCGTTTGGGCGCACGGAGGCTGGGCGATGGGGGCGGAGTGGGGATGGCGTCCGTGGGGCCGAGGGGTGGAGACGTGGTGCCGCCCTGGAGAGAAGGCGCAAGCGGGGGAACCGGCGGAACCCCCTCCAGCCCGCACAAGGGACAGCAATCCTGCGCCAGCAAGGGGACAAGGCGGCAGAGCGGAAGAGTGTCAATCAAGCGCACTCGCAGATGGCAAGACACGTGGCGGCACTGGCGCAACAGGCACGGCGTGGCAGTACCCGAGTGCCGCGGCGTGCTGCGGGCCGTGGCCGTGGCCGTGGCGGGCCGTCCGGCAGCACGAGGCTGCCGGCGGTGTGTTGCGTGTGTGTCATCGGATGCACGAGATGTCCGCTGCAGCGGTCACGGGGGCGCTCACCGCCTCCAGCTGTGCGTCCCTCAGCGTGTAGCCGCAGGCAGGTCCGGGGCCGGGGCCGAGGCACAGGTCCAGGAAGCTGCCGCACGGCCGCCGCAGCGCCAGGCACAGCTGCCGGGAGGCGGCGGGCTCACTGAAGATGAAGTCCTGCAGGGCAGGGCGAGGAAAGGGCTGCGTTGGGACGTGTGTGAGGCTGCGCCCCGCCGCAGCTCAGTGGAGCAGAGACCCGCCATTACGATAAGGAATACCCATAATTCACAGTTGCAGGACCAGCATTCCCATGATGCCTTACACTGTTCATTCTGTGCGATTCGCCTGGCGCTCACCCACCACCCACCACCCACCCGCAGCGTGAGGTTGAGCCCCACAAAGTCGAGCCCCGACCCTGTGAAGAAGGCCTAGGAAGGCAGGGGGAGGCAACGCACATGCACTCTTGACCATCGTGATGCAAAGCAAGTGCTGCTTGCGTGAGACAAGCTCCCCTGGCGCTCAAGATCAGTACTGTGTCTCACGTCTGTTCCTCAACCCTAAAAATGAGAACTAAGCTGGTCCAAATACCTGCGAGGCCCACGCCAGGCACACCCTGCCATATCACTTGTCACTATTGCCGTCCAGCTCGCACCCCAGCACGCCCACACCCACCGCAATGGGCTCCCCGCCCCAGGTGGACGCCACCAGGTCCTGCGGTCCGCACACACCCTGCTGCGCCGCGTCGCCGGGCCTCACTGCAGGGGCGCCGCCAGCGGGTAAGGGGGGACCACTCGGCAGGGACAGGGTATCATTAAGTCTTGGAGCAGAAGCGGCATCAGCTACCCGCAAACGGCTGTTTGACAGTTTTGCTTTTTCTACAAGGCAGCCTTCCAAACAGCAAGCGAAGCCAAGCACTCCCAGACCTACACTGGGCAGCTGCCTGCCCCTAGTGCGGGATCATGCACGCGTGCCCTGTCGCTCTTGCCGCCTCCCCCCCACCCACGTGTGTCGATGCCCAGGACGGCGACGCCACGCCGCAGACCGCCGCAGACCTGGTCCACGGGCGTGGCGGGGTCGAAGTCCAGACCCAGGCACACCTCCAGCTGGGCCTGGGGCGCCGGGCCCTCCTGCGGGGCCAGGCGCCGCTGCGAGCGCACCTGCGGACACGACAGGCGGCGGCAGCAGGCACGTGATGGTCCAAGCAATTCGCTGTTAGTGCTACAAACACTCCTGCTGATACATGCGTGCACAGTGCATGGACGGTGAGAGGGCGTCAGGCTTCAGAGCCTGGGCGACTACGGTACGTACACTGGCCTGCTCACGGGCAGTCAAGACGCATGACTGTCCTGTACCTGCGTAACAGGGCTTTCAACTGGCTACCGTACTCAATTTATAGCTGGCAAGACATCGCAGGGTGCCCCTTGGGTCCGTGCCATGCATATATGAATACTTGCTCTACCTGCAGCCTCCAAGGGGAGGCGTCACAATCTGCGTTGCAGGGCCTGGGCCGCGTTGGGGCAGCGGGGGGCGCCTGCAGGGCGGCGGGAAGCTGCGGGGGGCTGGCGACCTGGCTGGAGGGCGGCGGGGGCTCCACAGGGCTGGCAGGGACGTCTGGTGGGAGCGGGGACTGCAGCTCCAAGGATGGAGGGCCGGAGCTGGCGGGGACGTCTGGGGGAGGGAGGCTTGAGGGAGCAAGTGGGGGCAGCGGGTCCAAAGGCGAGGAGGGTGGGGACCTCGGAGGGCCACCAGGGGGCGGCAATATGGGTGGTACGGTGGGGGCGGGGCTGGCGGGGCCGGAGGGCACATCCGGGGGAGGTGGCGGGCTGGACAGTTGCGGGGAGTCGGGGGCGGGAGAGGGACTGTCCGGAGGAGGCGGGGGTAGGTGCGGGGCGGACTCCTCTGGCGGCGTGGGAAAGTCGGGGGCGGCAGGCGGCGCCGGGTAGTTTGGGGGGAAGCTGGGCGTGGTGCCGGCGGGCGGGGGCGGGGGAGGCGGGCTGGGGGGCGGCGACTGCGGCCGCAGGGGCCGGCGAGGCTGTCGGGGGGCGGTGGGGCTGCGCGGGTTTGGGGACAGGGGCGGCGCGGCGGTACCTGCTTGCCGCCCTGGGCTGGGCGGCACCTCGAGCGCTCCGAACGTGCACGTGCTGCAGCACATCTGCCGGGGTAGGGACGCAGAGGGGAAAGCAGTACAGTGTGCGAGCGAGGTCTGATGTGTGCATAATTCTACACCCCAGGCTATAAAATCGTGCAGCTGCGTGCACCACCGGGTTAGCGATGCAGGGCTCTCCCACACCATGAGGGCTACTCTGACGGTGCAGGCACCCTGTTCCCCCGTTGCTGGCCATTGCCGGCAATGCCTCACGTGCCCTGCCTGGCCCCCTCGCTCACCGGGGCCTCCGTCGCTTCGCTCAGTGTGTACTGGCAGCCAGGCGCAGCGGCGTCGGCCCCGGCCCCGGCCTCGGCGTCGCTGCCGCGACACAGGTCTAGGAAAGTGGCGCAGGGGCCGCGCAGTGTGAAGCACAGCTGCTTGGAGGCGTCCGCGGGAGCGGTCTGCGGCCGGGGCCGGGGGGTGCGGAAGTCGTTCTAAATTCAGGTGAGTAAATTGTGAGACAGCCCTCATCTGCACCCTGGGCCACAGCCAGTCCGGTTACAACGTCGTGTGCACGTGCTAATGGGGACGTGTCGAACAGACGAGTGTCCCGGCGGAAATATGGGCTCCATGGCGCATCGTGGCGCAGGAAAGCACAAGCCTTGACCGGGCACATGGTCTGTCATACAGGGGCTTTCCCTCGCGCACTTGTTGGGCAGTACCTCCTTCCTTACCGCCATGGTTATCCCGAGGCCGATGAACTCGAGTGCTGCGTCGTTTTCATAGCCCCGTGCCGCTTGGACCTGCACAGCAGACGCACGGAAGGCGGCTAAGCCACAAGTGCGATGGCAGCGTTCCGGATCTGTGCACAGCCGGAGCTCCTGCCACCGGCCAACCCACGACCTCCAGCTCCGAGCTGCACGTGCCCCGACGCCTGGTAAGCCGCTAGTTGGCGCTGGCGGTTTGTCATGCCGCTAGCCCGTCCACGGCTGCTGCTGCTGCCACAGCCCCGACAGTTACAAAGTTACTCCCATCGGTGCATCACATGGCAATCTGCATGCCGTTTCCCGCATACGTATGCAGCTCACTGCAGCAACTCCACGTTACGTGTCCCGCCCACTAGCCCCGGAGCTCCGCCGGCATTGCAGACCTCTGCCATTCCCATCCCGGCGTCGGCCCTCCCACATACAGCCCGCTCTCCTGCGCCCGACGCGCCGCCCCCTTGGGGTCTGTAACTGTAAGTGCAACTGCAACTGTAGTCAGTGCCCACCTGCAGGGGCGCTCCCCCCCACGTGGCGCCGACCACATGCTGCGGCCCGCACTGGCCCTGCTCGGTGGCCCAGGCGCCAGACACTGCGAGAAACGGGGCCGAAGGATTGATGTTGCACATTGATTGTCAGTTTGCATGCATGTGCATGGCCATGTGGTTATCGCACCGGCATACTCGAGGCCTGTCCAGGAACCGCAAGGGCGACCCCCCGCCCTTCCCTGCAGCCCTCAGTCTCCAAGCCGTTCTCCGCATTTCGAATTCTATCCCACACGTGCGACTCAGCCTTTCGTGGCAGCCTCCTGGCTGGCTCACGGCCGTTTCAAGGTGCTGCATGCGAGGGTTGAGCTTGACTGCACAGCACCAGGCACCGGCAGCGGCTCACGTGTGGACACGGCCAGCACGCTGGGCCCGGCAAGCCGCAGCCCCTCGCACACGGTGCGCGGCGGCAGCGCGGCGTCGAAGTCCAGTCCCAGGCACACCTCCAGCTGGCCTCGGGGGCGGCGCTGCTCCGACAGCAGCTGCGGAGGTGGGGTGTGCAGGGATGAGTACGACGGGTGCTTCAAGCGGTACGTGGTCCGGCACTGCCTCATGCGCTTCACCTCGGGCGATGTGGGAAGTGCAACAGCATGGGCCCGTGGGCTGCTGCGCAGGACCATGCGTCCCCTGCCGCATCGTGCCGTGCTCATGCCTCCTCCGGCACCGGCTCCACCACGGCTACCCACCTGCAGCCGCCAGGGCGAGGCGCCGCACCCCCGCTGGCAGGACCGGAGGTAGGGGAACGCCTCCAGCCGAGCCCCCTCCGCCTCCTGAGTGGAGTTTCCCAAGCTGGTGCCCTGCACCTCCTGCAGCAGCCGCCGGACGCCGCTGCCGCTACCGCCCCCTCCGCCTGTGAGGCCTCCTTGGCCGCTCCATCCCCTGCCCGTGGGATGCACACGGTACACGACGGCGTGGGTGACTCATGCGCCCCCAGGCTGCAAGCATCCGCAATTGACTGCTCCTTCTGTGTTTAGCTCCATGACTGGCCGAGGGCCAGCAGATGCCAGCATAGGGTGCCGGTATAATAACCCCAACCTTCAACAGCTGCTCAAGGCCTAGGCCGGTGGCGTCCAGGGCTCGCAGTGACGTTGGCACCCTTTCTGGTAAGCCTGCTGGCTGCAGCATGCAGCATGCAGCATGCAGGGTTGCGCAGTTCTGGGCACCTTCCAGAGCCCAGCGCCGTCCCGACAGAGAAACAGGGCTGGTCCCGGCCGCCGGGAACGTGGGGTTTCCCACCCCTCTCGTTATACGGACAGGAACCAACAGCTGTTCGCATGTATTGCCAACAAGGAACGGGCGTTCTCCCTGCCTGAGCCTCGTCCCTTGCCCCCCCCCCCCCAGCAGCTTCTTGCAAAGATACCATAGGACACAAGCAGCATCTCTGTCGTGGCACCCATCCTCCCTTTTTCCCAGGAGGAACCGGATACCGGTACGAGGCAGCTGTAAGGGGGAATGCCCTGTCCCAGTGTCCCTTGCCCGTGCCAGGTGAGTAAGCTGAACCTGGCTGACCAAGTTCCTGCACAGCTGCAGGAAACATGGAGGCTGCACCGCGGACCGCGGCCCATTTGCCAAGGAATCCCAGATGGCAGATGCTGCCACTTAATCTACCGTATTCGGTGTGGTCACATGTGGATGGTCCGTGATGGTCCTTGCACCATGGCCCCTTGGTGCTCCCATAACGATAAGCAGCAGAACGGAATGAGCCCTTCTGCCCAGCCCGTGCCTGAGCCATACGTATGTAGCAATGTGCGCACCTGGTTGGCAGCGCCGCTGCCGAGTGGATGCACAGGGCGCCGCACAGCTGCAGCAGAGCCAGAGCAGCCAGGCGGCAACGGCCAACTCCCATGGATCAGTGACGATGCAGCCTGTGTGGTAATGAGTTTATTTTGACGTGTACGAGTGAGAGATGAGGCACGCCGTCGCACCAAGTTCGAGGAAGTTTACGAGCGGGATGTCAGCCAGCAAGGACGACTAAGACGACTAACAAGCCGTTACAGTCCATGTGGTTTGCAGAGCTCTCTCCAATGACATCATGAAGATTCACCTTAAATGCCCTATCGTCCTTGTCTAGGTCTTGTCGACAACATTGCAGAATTTACTCCGTGAGTAACGCGCCGAGCGCTGTTGTTGCGGCCGGCATCAATTTCCAGCCGATGTAACTGATAACATACAGCTCTGTAGCTTACAAAGCGTAGATGCTTTAAGCAATATGCAACTGTGATAGAAGGGGAGCGTTCTAGGCTTTCGTCCTCGCCGCGAACCCTATCGTGTGGGCCAATCTAGCAGACATATACAGTAATATATGTTGTATAATAATTCTTTTATGGAATGGTGCTCGCTCTAGACTCTGGACGCGCTTGACGCCCACCCACGACGGGCAGTTGGGCGAACGTTGGATGCCTGTATTTCAAAAGTTCAGTCTGAGCAGACAAAGCTGATCATTTCTCAGAGATGTCAATTCCTCCGCATATAATCCATGGGTATTGAGCACCTCGCGTGTGCGACAAACCTTGGCCGGGCATGAGTAACGTGCAACCACCGCATTTCTGCCCCCGACTGCCCCAGGCATCCTCGGGCATTAGGCCCGTTTCTATGGGACGACCGCGAGATTCCTAGGGAGTTCCTGGGCGGTTCCTGGGGTGCTCGTCCCGCCGGTCGTACGCTGAGTTCCTAG
>VFQN01007637.1_pt1 | contig 11525 bp, 7 predicted proteins | sample 3512371 | NCBI WGS metagenome assembly VFQN01 (sample SAMN10412370, study PRJNA504923) | tailings metagenome | isolation source: Replicate 2 from Balatoc abandoned mine | place: Philippines: Itogon, Benguet | collected 2017-08-28
GGTAGGCCGTGGAGCTGACGATGCCGGTCACCAGCAGATCGAGGTCGTAACCACTGTCGACAAAGGCATTCGCCAGTGCATTCAGCAGCACGGCCCGTTCGCCTGTCTGGAACTCGTCGCGACTCAGATCGTCCATCGGTTCGATGATCGCCTCGCCGAAGAAGTTGGCCCACAGGCGATTGACCGCGTTCTTCGCGAGCAGTCGCTCCGAATCCCGCTGCATCCAGTCTGCCAGCACTAGCCGCAGCGACCTGGAATCCAGCGGCTGCGGCCAGGTAATTTCCTCACGGGTCAACAGTGCCGGTTGATACTCCAGATCGGTATCGGGGACGCGGACCTTGGGAAGTTGAACAGCCATCTTGTCACGGCTTTGAGGCAGTGCGAAGAAGGCTGCGGTTTCCCAGAACTGCCCACGAGTCCAGCGAGAAAACGGATGATCGTGACACTGCGCGCAGTCGAGGTTGATGCCCAGAAACGCCCGGGTGGAACTGGCGGCCAGATTTTCCGGCCGGGACTGATTCGCATCATAAAAGCCCATCGGGCTGGTGGCCGCAGTCCCGGAACCCGCCTGATCCAGCGTCAGGATTTCAGCCACGAGATCATCGTAGCGGGCTCCTTCCTGCAGCCGATTCGCGACCCACAGTTCAAACTTGTCTGCCACCGCTGCGAATTCGGATGTATCTGCCTGGGGAACCCATGCGCGACGCCAGAACGTGGCCATGTTGCGATAATAGACGCCGGAGTTCATCAGCCGTCGAATTGTCGCAGACCGCTGCGAGGCGGAGTCGTGGTCGACAGATTCGTAGACTTCGGCAATCGTGGGAATGCGGCCGGCGAGATCGAGCGAGACGCGGCGCAGGAACCCGGCATCGTTGATCAGTTGCCCATTGTCGACCGTCTCCGTTCCCAGATGCTCATCGATCAATCGGGAAATATCGGACGGCTGAATGTCCGCTGCCGGAGCGACCGCCGGCAGGGCGACTGCGACAATGGCAAATAACCAGCAAGACGGAACTCGCATCATTATGGCACTTCCGATCCCAGGTTCAGCCAGCACGTCATTGTTTTCAGCGAAACATCCCGGAACTTCGTTTCCTGACTCATTCACTCGCGAAATCGTCCAGATGAATCAGATGCCCGTCATCGCGAACGGTGAGGTAGGCAAAAGTGAGCGGGTCCAGATTCTTGCCCACGAACCGCACGCTGCCATCACAGAACAGCACATTCGCTCCGTCTTCATGGAAGCCATAGATGCCGAACCAGTTGTTGCAATTGACGCTGCAGTCGGTGCTGTCGCCCCGTCCAGGCGTTTCCCCGGTCTCGACATTGGCCGCACCGAACGCGATGGAACCCCAGCCGGCCCAGGCACCGCGGGCGTTCGGGCTCATGCCGAACTGGGCATCGCCGGGCTTCTGAGTTCGATTGCGCCAAGCCGCCGGACGACCGGCCTGTTCAATCAACAGGATGGTCGTCGACAGACCGTCAGTAATTTTCGACAGCGGCAGGTTTTCGTTGTCGGTCATCGGCTGACGCTGGTTGCCGATCCCGCGTTCTCCGTTCATCGCATTGATGCCATACCCCGAGCGTGCCATCAGCACGCCGTTGGAGGTGATGAAATCCGTAGCCGCGGCCTTACAGGTGAAGACGGTGTCCTTGTCCGGGTTCAGCGATTTCGTTGAGGCCTGCGACTGAATCTGCACAAAGCGGTCGCCGGGACTCGACGGACACAGGAAAGCCGGCAGTTGCTGCTCGACGATGGCCTTGTTCCGCGGATCAAAGAAGTCGTAGCCCGGATCGTAGATGCCCACCGACTCCGGCAGTCCCAGATACGGAAACACGAAGCTTCCCCAGCCGCCGTACGGCTTCCCGTCATTGAAACCGGTACGCCGCGGCGGCAGGCCGCCCTGAGCAGTTGCGTACTGCTGCAGTGCGCCTCCGAGATGTCGCAGGCGATCCTGACAGACCTGCTCGCGTGACATCTCCCGCGCTCTCAGTAACCCTGGTGGCAACAGGGCCCCGCACACCGTCACACAGATGGTCACTACAATGACTTCGATAGCATTCAGTGAATCTCGCATACTGCTCTCACCCTGAAAACGAAGTCATTTCATACTAATGAAAGAAACTACAGGGAAACCCGACCGGCAACATTCAGTGGTTTTGATTGTCGTCGTTCCACGGGACTCTGACCGTGTTCTCAGAAGTCCTGATTGACAACTTCACCACCATTGATCGTCACGAGCGCGAACAGCACGTTTGCATCCATGGATTCACCCAGCAAGTGTACGGAGCCATCCGCAAAGACGGTATTGGCACCGCCCGGATGAAAACTGTAAACCCCCTGGCTGTTGTTGCAGTTGATGGTACAGGTTCCCCCGGGTCCATCTCGCGTGATGTTATCGCTGCCGAACACCTGCACCTGGAACACCTGGTAGGACGGCCAGGAGCCCCAATTGGTCGCCTGACTTAGTCCGGCGTTGGACGCCTGCTTCTGCCCGCGGATGTAATAATCCGGACGTCCTGCCTGTTCCGTGATCAGAATGGTGCTGGTGGTGCCGTCGGTAAAATCCCGAAATTTCCGCACGCGTGGCAAATCGTCCAGAGACGTGATCTGGTTGTTGCCACTGAGCGCGGTCACACCGAATTTCGTCGAGGAAAAGCTGTTGGGGCCAAAATAATCACCGGCAATTCCCTCGGAAGTCACACTGTCCTGAATCACAGTGATTGGCCTTGGTCCAGGGGCCGATGGGCACATAAAGACCTTCAGTGGCACCTGAATGTTGGCGGCATTCTCCGGCGCATAAAAATCCTTGTCAAATCGATACTGTCCTTGCAGTGCCGCCTGATCCAGATATGGCAGGATCGATGGTCCCCAGCCACGACGATTGCCTGCCGTCGTAATGCGGCGTGGTGGAAAGACGCCATAAGCCGATTCATAATTGTGAACCGCCAGGCCGATCTGTTTAAGATTATTGCGACAACTCATCCGCCGGGCCGCTTCCCGGGCCTGCTGTACGGCCGGTAACAGGAGCGCGATCAGAATAGCGATGATCGCGATCACTACCAGCAATTCAATCAATGTGAATCCGGCGTTCTTCCATCGATTGAACCTCATCATTTTTAGTATTCCAGGCGGACAACGAATCGTTGGCAGATCAACTCCGGACTTGGAAGGGTCGACCTGCAGGGTGGCCTTGTTCAGCCACTGGCTCTTCCAGAATATCTGGATCGGTTTCAGGTTTCTCAAATTGCCTGCAGCTCCTGCAGGCAATTTTTCGCCGGGCGCGGCGACATTTTCCCCACCTGGCCTTCAACCTCTGCCAGAACACAAGAATGCAACTGACAAACCCGCCGTAGCGGTCAGCGAGACTGGCCAAAACAAACGATTTCTTCAGGAAAAAACAGCCGCCTTCCGCTCGCAGAAGACGACGCGAAACGCGAAGAAGCGGGAAAAAGCGATCGCGGAGTCTGCCTGGACGCTGTGAACCATCCGCACTGCAACTTGAGATCGACGGCCAGCCGCTCACCGTCAAACAGCGTCTGGACGCTCTGGAGACCGCATTCCTGAGTCGCGCATTCCCAAACTGAAAGCCCATCTGTCGAAGGGCAAAAAGTCCCTCACCTCTCTCGCGGCGAGTGAGTGCCCCGCAACGAAGTGAAGGCCCGCAAGAACGAAGCTGCGGTCAAAGTCGACCAAGGCACCACCAGGACCGATATTGCACTGGAGATCGCCCGCAGCGGCAGTTGCTGACAATACAGTTCTTGCTGGCGAAAGATTCGATCAAACAGGTGCGACGCGGCGGCCCGGAGTGCGGACATTTCTCCAAAGCTTGTCGATTTCCCTCGAGGAACTGGAACCGTTCCCGATTTCCCCCGCGCCGGCCCACCTGACGACGACCGGGGAATCGTCCGGAAAACAGGCAGCGGGTTATCATCCGGGATTACCCGGTTACTCCTGCGTAGCGATGTCGGGCAAGGTCGACAGATCGATCGCCAGCGCTTCACGGGCCTGTGGATCTTCCACGCGTTTCCAGCAGGCTTCGGCCTCGGCCCGATAACCCTGGGCGGCTGCGGGCTGGTTTAACAGGCAGGCAGCACGGGTCAGGGCTTCGTACGCATAGCCGGCGTAGAACGGTTCCGTAGCAGGATCGCATTTCTGCAGGCTGAAGCGGGCATATTGCAACGCCAGTTCCCCGGCTCCCAGCAGGGCAAGGACGCGGGACATTTGCCACCATGCAATCGCAAGATTGCGATCGGTGACGTCCTCGCGCTGCGTCCAGTGCCAGGCAGACGTTGCAGTCAGCAGCAGCATCTCAACCGATTCCGCCGTGGAGCGATCGGTCTTGTCGATCAGTTCCCAGGTCTGGTTAAAGCAGCCGGTGGAAAAGACCTGATGGGCCTGCTGGCGGTCCCAGGGTTCGGGAATGGTCATGGTGCGGTTCGCATCTGTGTCAGGGTGCTGATGCCGGACTTACTTTCCAGTCGCTGATGAAGATCACTCATCTTCCTTGCGCTGCAGGAAATAATCTCTGACCCGGTCGATCATGTCCTGCGACGCTGCCGCCGTCCACTCCAGGATTCCGTCCTGTAAGGAAACATCCCGGTGCGGATCAAACTGGTGATCGATCAGGATGCGGCGACGGGAAAGATAGCGACGATTGGCGGGCGAACCGTGATAGAGATGCGTCACCGCGACATCCACATATCCCGCCTGTCCCTGAATTTCCCGATAGAACTGCTGCCCCCACGGAAGCCAGTGCTGTCGCAGGGTGTCGTGATAATTTCTCAGAAGCGGTGCCTGCCAGTCTCCGCACGCGGCACTGAGCAAACTGCTGTTGCCCGCCCCCATGACCAGAAAGGGATAAAAGCCGCAACGATCCAGGATGTCCCTTCGGCAGGCCCACGCATAGCCCGGCCGGGTGGTGGCGAAGTCCCTGGACCTGGCTGCCACTGACCCGGGACAGGTGCTGACCGGGCGCAGTCCGGCGTCGGTGAGGGTCACTTCCCGGAACATCTGCACGAGCGGATATTGATCCAGCAACTGCCCGGTCAGCAGCAGCCAGTCCGGGTGGTCACACAGAATGTCGGCATCGATCCAGGCGACCTTGTCGACGTCCGCCGGCAAGTGCTGCAGGGCGAGATTCAGCAGGGCCTCTTTCTGCCAGAGAATATTTCGCGGCCCGCCGCGTCGCCGCAGATTCGCATCGGTCTCAAAGCGGTCGCCAAAGGCCAGTTCCACAGTCCTGAGCGGAATATGGTCCGGAAACTGATCTCGCCACAGGAACCAGTTGCGAACAGGAGCCCGATATCCGGCCGGGTTGAAGTGGCAGGCGATGATGCCGAGCATTTCGATCGCAGTATCCGGAATGGAATCATGTCACCCGTAAGCAAAGAGTCTGATCCCGGGTGAAAACCATGCAAACAGCACTATTCACAATAACAGACCTGATCATAAGAGTTGAACTCTGTGCTGGAGTGTTCTCACTGAACGGTTCCCTGCATGCAGCAACGGCAATCGCCGGACTGCCGCTGCCCGGTCACCGGCAAAAATTGCCGATGGCCGCATTCATCCGTCTGAAAATTCCGGAACCGGAATCAGAATTCATCTTTTCAGATTCAGAAGAATGTGGTAGACGGTGGCAACCGCGCGGTCGCAGCTGACGGACGCGGTGTCGACGAAGGGCGTCGTCGACAATGATCGGGTCACCTGGCGGATGTCCGGACGGGACGCAACTCGTTCCCGCGAACATGCCGTCAGACCCTGCAATCGGGAACCGCGGACAGATTTTGAACAGCGGTGGGAAAGGATTCCCCATGGGCGGTTTGTGGAAATTGACGGCAATGTCGGCGGTGATCGGAGCCGGTCTGGTCGTCGTCTGGCAGGCGCAAGCCAGTTTCGAGGCACCGGGCGAACTTGCCATCCCGCTGGCTCCCCGGCTGGAAGGCGGAGAGTTCACCTCCGGCGAGGCGGACCCCGCAACCTCTCCCACCGAACTCGCGACCACTGAACCTGCGGGTGCCGGGCATGCTTCCGCAGCCACGCTCATTCCGCCGCGTGCCCGGGCAACTTCGGTCGCAACACCGTCGATTTCCCCCGAAAACCATTCTGCCGCGGACCATTCGACCACAGCTCGCTCCTCGACAGGGAAGACTGGGGACGCCGATTCGCCGACGCTGCTGGAACCGGAGACCGCAGTCGCAGATGCTGATGAAGGGCCCACGCTGATCGCGATGGCGAACGCCTCGGTCCCGCCAGAGGAAAATGTCGGCCCGACGCTGACCGTGCCCACGGCGACCGCCCAGCTCCCGACTGCTGCAGCGGAAGTGTCCCCCACCCCCACTCTGATTACACCGGCATCTCCGACCGAACCAGGGAAATCCGCGCCCGCTGGCCTTCCGAAGGGCGTGGTCCCCAATCGTTACTCGCGTGGTCTCGATTTCCGCCGCCAGCCCCACGGGGCAGCTGCGGCGGCCTCCGTGACTGCTGCCACTCCGGCTGCTGCCACCGATTCCGAACCGGGCCTGCTGCCTGGATTGCCGCTGCCCTCCCAGGGCGACGTCATCAATCAGGATATGATTCAACCGGCCGGCGACATCGCCAATGCCTCGGGCGTCCGGTCGGCAATGGCCACCGATCAGGAACCGGGCATCGCGAAAATCCCCGATGCGGACGATGATGGCCCGGAACCGCTCCGCCTGCCTGGCGGCAGCCCGCTGGAGTCGTTCCGTGCCGAATCCAACATTCAACTGACCGCCGGGGAACAGCCTGCCAGCCGCGTGCCGGCCCTGCCCACGGAACTGCCGGACAACGATCCGTTCTTCGACGCCGCGCCGCCTGCGCTCGGAACTGCAGCTCCCGCCGCCGCGCCAAAGTCCGCATCTCCTGCCACCGCACCCGGCTCCAGACCAGCGCTGCCGACCGAAGTCAATGATTTCGATCCGTTCGGCGAAGCTCCCGCGACCAACCCCGCGCCGGCTCCTGCCGCTGCTCCGGCAGTCGACCCGTTTGAAAGCTCGATGCCGACGTTGCCGGAACGGACTCCGCCCGCGCGCACGCCGGCTCCGGCCCTGCCCACGGACGTTGAAGATCCATTCGGCAATGAGCCAGCTCCCCGGGCCATGCCCGCGGAAAGTCCGACTCCTGCCGCCCCCGAACGGGCTGCCGCTCCCACAGCCTTGCCCACCGACCTGGACTCCTTCAATCCGCTGCCGGCAAATTCTCCGGCACCCGCCGCGGCACCGGAACGCACACCGCCCAGTCGCGCAGCAACACCCCTGCCACTCGAGATCGACGAACCGGCTCCGAACCGGCCGACTCTGCCAGCAGAACCGGCGTTCGATCCCTTCAGCGATGAACCTCCGGCCCGTACGCCACCGGCGCGAACTCCACCGGCACGAACGGCAGCCCCCGTCGAACCGTCGGCTCCGTCCGCGATGCCGGAACCGGCTCGTAATCCCGCGCCCGTCACCCCGGAAGCGGCTCCAGAGAACAGCCCGGCTCCGGAACGCTCGCCGCCGTCCCGCATGCCGGTCTCGCGGGAACCGGCAGCTCCGTCCGCCAACGATGCCAGCCTGTTTCAGGGTGACGGCGAAGTTCGCCACGACGCCCCGCGCGGAGTTCAGGAACCGCGACTGACCATCGAAAAATTTGCCCCCAGCAGCGCGATCCTGGGTCAACCGCTGATCTACTCGGTCCTTGTCAAAAACGTCGGCGGCAGCGCTGCCAGTCAGGTGACCGTTGAAGACCGCATTCCCAAAGGCACCCGGCTGGTCGGCACCGCTCCCCAGGCAGAGATGATCGACAAACGCCTCGTCTGGCGCAAGCTGGGCACCCTGCAGCCCGGTGAGGAACGCAAGATCTCGATCAAGGTGATTCCCGAGGAAGCCGGTCCGATCGGCAGCGTGGCGAAAGTCAGCTTCATTTCTGAAGTCGCCGCCGAGATCGTGGTTCAGGCTCCGCAGCTGAAAGTCAGCGTCAACATTCCACCGGAAGCCAAAATCGGCACGGTGGTGCCGATGGTCTTTTCGATCTCGAATCCCGGTAATGGAGAAGCCTCGAACGTCATTCTCCGCAGTGTCATTCCGGAAGGCCTGCAGCATCCGGCCGGGAACGACCTGGAATACACGGTCGGCAAGCTGGCTCCGAAAGAAACCCGCGAAGTTCGTCTCGAAGTCACGGCCATGAAGCCGGGACGTCTGACCCATCAGACGATTGTGACCGGCGATGGCAACCTCTCCGTCGAATCGCGTGATACTGTGGAAGTCGTCGGCGAGCAGTTGCTGCTCACCCGCAGCGGCCACGACCGCGTTTATCTCGGTCGCAATGCCACCTTCACCAACACGGTGACAAACGAAGGCAAGCGTCCGGTCAGCGACGTCAAACTGGTGGAAGCCATCCCGGCAGGATTCGAGTTCGTGTCGGCCGATCAGGGCGGCCAGTACTCTGCCGCAGATCGCAGCGTCACCTGGCAACTCGGAACCCTGCCCCCAGCGGGATCTGCCGCGGTGTCCGTCACCCTCGTCGCCAAATCGATTGGCCGGTTTGATGCGACTGTGACCGCCAGCGGTCCCGGAGGCAGCGTCGCGACTGTCCGCCCGGACGTGGCGATTGATGGCTATCCCGCACTGGCACTTGAACGGCTGGGCCAGGAGCGACTGGTCGGTGTCGGAGAATCACTCACCACCAAAATCCAGTTGCAGAACAAGGGCAGCGGCTCCGCCGGCCACGTTGGACTCACCATCGATCTGCCGACCGAACTGAAGCTGGTATCCGCCAGTGGACCATCCAGCTACCGCCGCGACGGCCAGCGATTGATCTTCGAGCCGATCGACCAGCTCGAATCCCGTGGCTCGGTTGCCTATGAACTGGTGCTGGAAGCCCAGACGCCCGGCGACAGCCGCCTGGAGATGCAGATCTCCGCCGACCATCTGCGTCGTCCGGTGCGGCACGATGAAGCGGTACAGATCCTGCCAGCCTTGCGGCCAGGCCAGTGAACTGCTTGAAATGGAAGAGAGCTGCGTCGCACATCACGATGTGCGACGCCGGGCAACGCAGCCTGTAGTTCCGGCCTTGCGGGCACACATTCGATTCAGGAACTGACAGTCCCCGTGATGTCCAGAACTCTGCTTCCGTTTCAAGCTCCGCTTCAATCTGATCTGGAAAACTGCATTAATGTCGATCCCGGTCCGTGTCTGTGCTCTCGCGGATGTTCCGCCGGAATCCGGTCGCGAATTCGTTATTCAGGACCGGGTGATCGCCGTCTTCCGGACCGCTGACGGTGTGTTCGCGATGGACGGCATCTGTCCGCACGCCGGGGGACCACTGGCCCAGGGGATGCTGCGGGGTTGCGTCGTCACCTGCCCCTGGCATGGCTGGCAGTTTCAGGTCGACACCGGCTGCCACAAAATCAACGCCCGGATTCACGTCGCCACGTTCCCGGTAATCATTGAGAACGAGGAAATCTTCGTAGAACTTCCCTGAGCGAAGTGCCGGAAATCGCCGGGTCGTGCCAGAAATGTTTGACCAACCCGCAGCGCCCGCAAGGGAGAATACTGAACTCCCTCGCTGACGCTGCGGGCTGATCTCCTTCATCGAATCCGGATGACTTCCTGCACTGTGTCCCCATCCTGAAGGCAGCACCATGATTGTCGGCGTTCCTCGTGAGGTGAAGCGGGATGAATACCGGGTCGGCATGATTCCCGCAGGGGTCGACGAACTCGTCCGCGACGGACATCGCGTTCTGGTCGAAAGCAATGCCGGAATCGGCAGCGGACTGACGGACGAGCAGTATCGCGAAGCGGGCGCGGAAATCGTGCCCTCCGCAGCAGAAGTCTGGGGCCAGGCCGATCTCATCGTGAAGGTCAAGGAACCGCAAGCCGCAGAATGGCCGTTGATGCGGTCCGGCCAAATGGTCTTCACTTACTTTCACTTTGCCGCCAGTGAGGAACTGACCCGCAACGTCCTGGCAACCGGCAGCACGGCCATCGCGTACGAAACCCTGCGCGGTCCGCACGGCGACCTGCCATTGCTGACGCCGATGAGCGAGATCGCCGGCCGCATGAGCATTCAGGAAGGGGCCAAGTATCTCGAGCGACCGCAACTCGGCCGCGGAATTCTGCTGGCCGGTGTACCGGGAGTCGCCCCTGCACATATCACCATTCTTGGCGGCGGCGTGGTCGGCAAGAATGCGGCCAAAATCGCCGCCGGCTTCCAGGCAGATGTGGTTATTCTCGACATCAACGTCGATCGCCTGCGGTATCTCGAAGATATCATGCCGGCGAACGTCAACACACTCTTCAGCGACCGGCTCAACATCCGCGAACAGCTGCGGCTGGCAGATCTGGTGATCGGAGCCGTGCTTGTCGAGGGCGCCCGCGCGCCGCGGCTGGTGTCCCGGGAAGACCTGAAACTGATGAAGCCGGGCGCCGTGATTATTGACGTCGCCGTCGACCAGGGCGGCTGCATCGAAACCACTCGGCCCACGACTCATTCCGAACCGACCTACGTGGTCGACGGCATCGTCCATTACTGCGTTACCAACATGCCGGGCGCGGTGGGACGCACCAGCACCTACGCTCTCTGCAACGTCACCCTGCCGTACGTCCGCAAGCTTGCCCGCCACGGACTGCAAGCCGCCTGCTCGCTCGACAAGGGACTGGCAACCGCCGTTAACATGCACGCCGGCCAGGTGACCAATCAAGCCGTCGCCGGCACCTTCGGCCTGCCGTATGTCCCGCTCACACCAGGTACATAAGTGCGGGCATCGAGCCGCGTCCGTCAGGGAATGCGATCGGCTTTACCACCCCGAAGCACCAGTTTTGAAGGTGCGGCTTACGGGCATCTGATCGTGTTGAAAGCAGGGACTGGCGACGATGCGTTGCATAGCCCCGACAGGGGCGACAGAACATCTGGTAGCCACCAATGTTCTACCGCCCCTGTCGGGGCTGGGGTCTGTAGGTTGGGTCCGTAACCCCGGGTTACCACCCGGGGCTATGATCTGCCGCTCCTTCCGGGGCTTAAAACCCTGTCAATATCGCCGTTGTCACGACGGCGTCTCTGCATGTCCGTCTGGTCTGGAAATCAAACGCGCAACTTCAAAAAGCGCCAGCGAGGCGCGCTCGCAATGCCTGCTGCAAATACCGATTCCTGCTCCTGAAGTTCAGGCGGTCACTCCCCGAACTTGCAGCGAGTCGCCAGCAATCGCGTGGCCTGCGACAGATCGAGGTCAGCGATCAAAAGACCCGGGATTCCATACGGCTGATAGCACAGCATGCTTCCATCGGGACTGATGACCGTTGACGTCGTCGGTGAACCAGGACACGCCACGTTCACCGACACGAGGAAGCAGGTGTTCTCGGCAGCCCGACACCGCAATGCTCCCTCATGGAACGAATTCCGCGGGTCGCCGAACGTCTCCGGCCGAAACTTGCCGGGCTCTCCGACATGAAAATACGGATGAAAGATCACCTGGGCCCCACGTCGCGCTGCCCACCGCACGGTCTCCGGATAGCGCCAGCCTTCATGG
>VFQN01007638.1_pt1 | contig 11524 bp, 15 predicted proteins | sample 3512371 | NCBI WGS metagenome assembly VFQN01 (sample SAMN10412370, study PRJNA504923) | tailings metagenome | isolation source: Replicate 2 from Balatoc abandoned mine | place: Philippines: Itogon, Benguet | collected 2017-08-28
TCACGTCGTGCTGGATGACTTCGAGCAGGCGCTGGCGAGAGTTCTCGTTGCGCGCAAGTGGCAGGGTTTCGACGGCGCTGCGCAGCGAGGTCAGCGGGTTCTTCAGTTCATGCGCGACATCGGCAGCAAAACTCTCGATCGCCTCGATACGGGCGTAGAGCGTGTTCGTCATGTCGCGCAGCGCAACGGAGAGGTTGCCGATCTCGTCCTGGCGGTCCGAGAAATCCGGGATCTCCTCGCGGCTTTTCGCGCCGCGCCGCACGCGCACTGCGGCAGCTGCCAACTTGCGCAGCGGCGAGGCGATCGTGGATGCAAGCAGCATGGAAAGGATGGCCGTCACCAGAGCGGCTACCGCAAAGACCCGAAAAATGGCTCGGCGCTCGGCCATGACGATCTTGTCGATGTCGCCGCCTTGCGTCGACAGCATCAGCGCGCCGAGCACGCCGCGATAGCGCTGGACCGGCACCGCGACCGAGACGATCAGTTCGCCCTGTTCGGATATGCGAACGAGCGTGGCGGGGCTGCCCTGAAGCGCGCTGGCGACTTCGGGGAAGGCCGCGCCGGTACCGCCGGGTTGCTCGCGGTAGAGCGGAAGATCCGTGCGACGGAAGAGGCCGGTGATGTAGCCCTCGATGCGGTCGATCAGGTCAGGCTGCTGTTCCTCGACCGGCGGCAGGTCGTAGCGCAGGATCTGGCCGCGCGAATAGAGGTGCCGCGAATCGAGAAGCAGGTTCGAGTCGCGGTCGAAGATGCGGGCGCGGATTCGCGTCGGCGAGATCAGGCGGCGCAGCACCGGCGCAACGCGCTCGGGATTGATCGGGAAGTCGAGAAGGTCGAGCGGGCCCGCCGTCGGCGGCAGCGTCTCTCCGGCCTGCAGTTCCAGCAGCCTTTCCGGATCGATCATGATCGAATCCGTCTCGACCGTAGCCGAGGCCGCAATCGCGCCGGCGATGATCTCGCCCTGCGTCATCAGGCTTTCCACGCGGGCATCGATGAGGCCGTCGCGGAACTGGTTCATGTAGAGAATGCCCGTTACCAGCACGCCGAGCGCGGCGAGGTTCAGGATCAGGATGCGCTTGGTGAGGCTCGAAAAGACGTAATGGCCGAAAAAGCGGCGCACGCGCGCAAGCCCCCGCACCCTGGCGCGGGGCCGGGCGGGCGAAGACCGTGCCGGCGCGCTCGGCGCCGGCTCATCCGTGTGTGCCACCATGACTTGCTCCCGCAATCAGGACTGCGGATCGATGCCGATCCTAAACTTCCCGGAAGCGGTAGCCTACTCCGTAAAGCGTCTCGATCATGTCGAAGCTGTCGTCGACCGACTTGAACTTCTTGCGCAGCCGCTTGATGTGGCTGTCGATGGTGCGGTCGTCGACATAGACCTGATCGTCATAGGCCGCGTCCATCAGGGCGTTGCGGCTCTTGACCACGCCCGGGCGCTGCGCCAGCGACTGCAGGATCAGGAACTCGGTGACGGTCAGCGTCACCGGCTCGCCCTTCCAGGTGCAGGTATGGCGCTCCTGGTCCATGACGAGTTGGCCGCGCTCGAGCGAGCGGCTCGGCTGGCCCGGCGCCTTGGCGGCTGCCTCCTTGGCCGTGCCGCGGCGCAGGACGGCGCGCACGCGCTCGACCAGCAGGCGCTGCGAGAACGGCTTCCGGATGAAGTCATCGGCGCCCATCTTCAGGCCGAAGAGTTCGTCGATCTCGTCGTCCTTGGACGTCAGGAAGATGACCGGAAGATCGGTCTTCTGACGCAGACGGCGCAGAAGCTCCATGCCGTCCATACGTGGCATCTTGATATCGAGGATGGCGAGGTTCGGCGGACGAGCCCCCAGGCCCTCGAGCGCGGATGCCCCATCCGTATAGGTCTCTACCCGGTACCCTTCCGATTCCAGCGCGATCGAAACGGAGGTCAGAATGTTCCGGTCGTCGTCTACCAGCGCGATCGTTGCCATATCGCCTTGCTCCCTCATGAGCCGGTGTCCCTTCCTGCTTCGGGAAAGGCGCTATTGGAGGACAAATTAGGTACAAATTGTGGCACGGTTTTCCGCCAATGTCACATGCTGCCGCCGATGCGCCGGTAACAGACACAGGGTGCTTGCCGAGCCCGCTTCACGGCAAGGTGCACGATATAAAACCGATTGAATTCGCACCTAAAATTTTTAAATCGATTAATGATTTGAAATCGCTCGCCTTTCCTGCTTCTGACCTTCGGCGACGTGCGGCTGCGGCGGGCGCGCGTTTGCATTTCCAGCGGAGGAGCTTGCATGAGCATGAAAGAGTTCGGCACGAGGAATTCCGCGAGCGGAATCGACAGGGCAGGCCTGCAGACATCCGGCGCGGTGTTCTACAATCTCGACGAAGGCCGGCTCTATGAAGAATCGATCCGGCGCGGCGAGGCCGAACTGACCGCCCATGGCGCGCTCGTCGCGCGTACCGGCCAGCACACCGGCCGCTCGGCGAAGGACAAGTTCGTCGTGCGCGACGAGGTCACCCAGGACGCGATCTGGTGGGACAATAACAAGCCGATCGAGCGGACCACGTTCGAGACGCTGCTGCAGGATTTCGTCGCGCATGCCCGTGACAAGGACCTGTTCGTGCAGGACCTCATTGGCGGCGCCGATGAAGAGCTCGCGCTGCCGACCCGCGTCGTCACCGAATACGCCTGGCACTCGCTCTTCATCCGCAATCTTCTGATCCGCCCGGACCGCGCCGATCTCGCCAGCTTCCTGCCGAAACTGACGATCATCGACCTGCCGTCCTTCAAGGCTGATCCCGAGCGCCACGGTTGCCGCTCCGAGACCGTCATCGCGCTCGATTTGAAGCGCATGCTCGTTCTAATCGGCGGCACGTCCTATGCGGGCGAGATGAAGAAGTCGGTCTTCACCATTCTCAACTACACGCTGCCCGAAAAGGGCGTCATGCCGATGCACTGCTCGGCGAACGAAGGCCCGGCCGGCGATGCCGCGCTGTTCTTCGGCCTGTCCGGCACCGGCAAGACGACGCTGTCGGCCGACGCGCGCCGCACGCTGATCGGCGATGACGAGCATGGCTGGGGACCGGACGGCATCTTCAACTTCGAGGATGGCTGCTACGCCAAGACGATCCGCCTGTCGGCCGAAGCCGAACCGGAGATCTACGCGACAACGCAGCGCTTCGGCACCGTGCTCGAAAACGTCATCCTCGACGAAAATCGGGTGCCGGATTTCAACGACGGATCGCTGACGGAAAACACCCGCTGCGCCTATCCGCTGCACTTCATCCCGAACGCGAGCGCTTCGGGCCGGGCGTCGCATCCGAAGAACATCATCATGCTGACGGCCGACGCCTTCGGCGTGATGCCGCCTATTGCCAAGCTGACGCCTGCGCAGGCGATGTATCACTTCCTGTCGGGCTACACCGCAAAGGTTGCTGGGACCGAGAAGGGCGTGACGGAGCCCGAGGCGACGTTCTCGACCTGCTTCGGCGCGCCGTTCATGCCGCGCCACCCATCGGTCTACGGCAATCTCCTGCGCGACCTCATCGACCAGCATGGTGCGGATTGCTGGCTGGTGAACACCGGCTGGACCGGCGGCGCCTATGGCGTCGGCAGGCGCATGCCGATCAAGGCGACGCGCGCGCTTCTCGCGGCCGCGCTCGACGGCTCGCTGGCGGGCGTTGAGTTCCGGACGGATGCCAATTTCGGCTTCGAGGTTCCCGTCGCAGTGCCGGGCGTCGATAGCGCGATCCTCGATCCGCGCTCGACGTGGGCCGACAAGGAAGCCTACGACCGCCAGGCCCGCAAGCTGGTCGAGATGTTCATCTCGAATTTCGGCCGCTTCGAGGATCATGTCGATGCGAATGTCCGGGGCGCTGCCCCGCGGATCGCGCAGGCGGCCGAGTAGGCTTCAGCTCCCTACGATCGATCAGCCCGCTTCGGCGGGCCTTTTCTTTGCCGCGATCGGCATGCGATGGTCCACCGATGCGCGCAGCCGAGCCGACACTTTTGAGGATTTTCACGCGATGAGCACCGACGATCTGTCGATCGGGCCGGGCGTGTTCGTGCGCGCGGCCGAACTGTCGGAGAGCTTCATCCGCTCCTCCGGACCAGGCGGGCAGAACGTCAACAAAGTCGCGACCGCCGTCCAGCTGCGCTTCGATGCGGCCAATGCGGAGGGCCTGCCGGAGCGCGTGCGGATGCGTGCGCTTGAACTGGCCGGCCAGCGCGCGACCAAGGATGGCGAGATCATCATCGAGGCGAACCGGTTCCGCACGCAGGAGCAGAACCGCGCCGATGCCCGCGACCGGCTGGTCGAGCTCCTGCGCAAGGCCGCTGAGCCGCCGCCGAAACCCCGCAAGAAGACCAGGCCTTCGCGCGGCGCTGTCGAGCGGCGGCTGAAAGCAAAGTCGGGACGCTCCGGCATCAAGAAGATGCGCGGCAAGGTGACCGGGGAATGAGCATCGAGCCGTTGCCGGACGGTTTCCGGCATGTTCCGGGCTATCTCGACCGCACTGCGCAGGAAGCGCTGGTGGAAGCATTGCGGGTAATTGCCGCCGAGGCGCCGTTCTTCGTGCCGGCCATGCCGCGCACGGGCAAAGCGATGACGGTGCGCATGACGAATTGCGGGCCGCTCGGCTGGGTCAGCGACCGCGAGCGCGGCTATCGCTATCAGGAGATGCATCCGGCGACGGGTGCGCCCTGGCCAGCGATGCCGGAGACGATCATGTCGATCTGGCGCGAAGAAGCCGGCTGGCCGCAGCCGCCCCAGGCCTGTCTCGTGAACTATTATGACGGCAGCGCGAAGATGGGCATGCACCAGGATCGCGACGAGACGGAGCTTTCCGCGCCAGTCCTTTCGCTATCGCTGGGCGATGCCTGCCTGTTCAGGCTGGGCGGCACGGAGCGCGGCGGGAAGACGCGGTCGTTCCGGCTGGAAAGCGGAGACCTCGTGGTGCTCGGCGGCGCATCGCGCATGCGCTTCCACGGCGTCGATAGAATCTATCCCGGCACGTCGGACCTGTTGCCGAAAGGCGGGCGCATCAACCTGACGCTGCGCCGCGTGACGGCCTGATCAGAGCCGCCTGAGTGCCACTTCCTCGATGAGATGATCGCCGCCCTTGCGCAGGATGAGATCGGCGCGCGGGCGCGTCGGCAGGATGTTTTCGCGCAGGTTCTTCAGATTGATGTTGGCCCAGAGCCCTTCGGCGATTGCCTGGGCTGCGTCGGGCGACAGCTGCGAATAGCGATGGAAGAAGTTCTCGGGGCTTTTGAACGCCGTCTCCCGCAGCCGCATGAAGCGCGCGATGTACCATTTGTGGATCTGGTCTTCGTCAGCGTCGATGTAGATCGAGAAGTCGAAGAAGTCCGACACGAACGGTACGGCACGCCCGTCGCGCGGCAGTTCGCGCGTCTGCAGAACGTTAATGCCTTCGAAGATCAGGATGTCGGGCCGGTCGATCGTGACGAACTGGCCGGGCAGGACGTCATAGGTCAGATGCGAGTATAGCGGCGCGCGGACATTGCGCTGGCCGGACTTGATCGCCGACAGGAAGCGCAGGAGCGCGCCAACGTCGTAGCTTTCGGGGAAGCCCTTGCGATCCATGAGGTTTTCGCGCCGCAGGGCCTCGTTCGACATAAGAAAACCGTCGGTCGTCACGAGATCGACCTTGGGGCTCGACGGCCAGCGCGCCAGCAGCTCTTTCAGCACGCGGGCGGTCGTCGACTTGCCGACGGCAACCGAGCCCGCAATGCCGATGACGAAGGGACTTTTTACCGCGTCCGAGCCACCGAAGAAGGCGACGCGCTGCTTGAAGAGCAGCTGGCTCGCCTCGACGTGGGCCGACAGGAGGCGCGAGAGCGACAGGTAGATCTGCCTGATTTCGTCGAGGTCGATCGGGTCGTTCAGAGAGCGCAGCCGCCTGACCTCGTCTTCGGTCAACGTCAGGGGCGTGTCGGCGCGGAAGCCGGCCCACTGGTCGGCCGTGAAGAAGCGGTAGGGTGAGTATTTTTCCGTTGGGACGAGCTGGTCCATCGCACATTCCAGACACGGTCTCGCGCCGCGTTAGTCCTTCGGCCGTGAGGCCTTTTCGGCGATGCCGGACTGGGCAGTCCGACGTTCAAGCTCAGCCATGACACGCTCGAGCGGCACGCCGGCGACGGCCAGCACGACAAGCCAATGATAGAGGAGATCGGCGCTTTCCGAAACAAGACCTTGGTCGTCCCCGGAGACCGCGGCTATCACCGTCTCCACGGCTTCCTCACCCATCTTCTTGGCGGCTTTCTCCATGCCGCCCGCATAGAGCTTGGCAGTCCAGGACGAGGCATCACCCGACCGCGCACGATCGGCGACGATGGCTTCGAGGCGCTTCAGGTCGAACTCGCTCATGCCGCGACTGCCGCCTCCATGCCGTCGAGCCGCATCGGCAGGCCAGCCGCCGCCATGTGCCGCTTGGCTTCACCGATCGAGTAGGTGCCGAAATGGAAGATCGATGCGGCCAGAACGGCCGCCGCGTGGCCGTCGCGCACGCCATCCACCAGATGATCGAGATTGCCGACGCCGCCCGACGCGATGACGGGCACGCGCACGGCGTCCGCAACGGCCCGCGTCAGCGCAATGTCGTAGCCGGCCTTGGTGCCGTCGCGGTCCATCGAGGTGAGCAGGATTTCACCGGCGCCGAGATCGACGACCTTGCGGGCGAACTCGATCGCGTCGATGCCGGTGGCGGTGCGCCCGCCATGGGTGAAGATTTCCCAGCGATCCTCGCCGGGCATCTGCCGCGCATCGATTGCGACCACGATACACTGGTTGCCGAACTTATCGGCGGCTTCGGCGACGAATCCGGGATTGGTGACCGCAGCGGTGTTGATCGAAACCTTGTCGGCGCCGGCAAGCAGCAGCTTGCGGATATCGGCAACCTTGCGCACCCCGCCTCCGACGGTGAGCGGCATGAAGCAGCGCTCCGCCGTGCGCGCGACGACGTCGAAGATCGTCTCGCGATTGTCTGACGAGGCCGTGATGTCGAGGAAGCAGAGCTCGTCGGCACCTGCCGCATCATAGGCCGTCGCCGCCTCGACCGGGTCGCCGGCGTCGATCAGATCTACGAAGTTAACGCCCTTAACGACGCGGCCGTCCTTCACGTCTAGGCATGGAATGATGCGCGCTTTCAAGCTCATCGGACGGCCGCCTTTCTTGTTAGCGCGTCCTTGCCGCTCCGCGGCTGCGGGCGTCGCGGGCCGTCCTTCACATCCAGGCAGGGAATGATGCGGGCCTTGAGGCTCATCGCGGGTCCTCGAAGAATGCCGGCTCGACAGGCGCCCTGCCCTTCAGCACGGCCAGCGCCTCGGCCGGATCGATACGGCCGTCATAAAGCGCGCGGCCGGAGATCGCACCTTCCAGCCGGGATGCATCGGGCATCGTCATGCGCACGATGTCGGCCATGGAGGCGAGGCCGCCCGAGGCGATGACGGGGATCGAGACGCTTTCGGCGAGCGCGATGGTCGATTCCCAGTTGATGCCCGTCAGCACGCCGTCGCGGTCGATATCGGTGTAGATGATGGCAGCGACGCCGGCGCCTTCGAATTTACGGGCGAGCTCCACGACGCCGAGCGATGAGGCTTCCGCCCAGCCTTCGACCGCTACCTTGCCGCCCTTGGCGTCAATGCCGACGGCGACACGGCCTGGAAAGAGCCGGCAGGCTTCCTTGACGAGGTCGGGATCGCGGACCGCGATTGTGCCGAGAATGACGCGAGCGAGACCCTTCTCCAGCCAGCCCTCGACATGCGCCAGCGTGCGGATGCCGCCGCCCAGCTGCACGGGGTTTTTCGTCGCCTTCAGGATTGCCTCGACGGCCGCGCCGTTGCGGCTCTCGCCGGCAAAGGCGCCATCGAGATCGACCACATGCAGCCACTCAAAGCCCTGATCTTCGAAGGATTTGGCCTGGGCTGCCGGATCCTCGTTGTAGATCGTGGCGGTCGCCATGTCGCCGAGCTTGAGGCGGACGCAACGGCCATCCTTCAGATCGATGGCTGGAAAGAGGATCATAGTCAGACGCCTTCCACGATGGCGAAGTGGGCCGTGGCGAACATGCGGCGCAGCTTCAGCGCCTCGGCATATTCCGGCGAGTGGTAGCAGGCGAGCGCCTGTGCGTAGCTGTCGAACTCCACGATGACGTGGCGGGTGGCGGGAAACCCTTCGGGGCTTTCCGCCTGTCCGCCGCGCACCAGAAAGCGCCCGCCATACTTCTGCAGCGCCGGCGCGTTGGCGGCGATGTAGAGCGGATAGTTTTCCGGGTCCGTGATCGACACCAGACCCATCCAATAGCCTTTCTTGGCGCTCATGCTCATGGCTTCCAGGCGAGGAAATTGCCGATGAGAGCCAGGCCTAGCGCCTGGCTCTTTTCGGGATGGAACTGCGTGCCGGCCATGTTGTCGCGCGCGACTGCGGCCGTCACGCGACCGCCGTAGTCGACTTCGGCGAGAACGTCTTCAGCTCGCTCCGCATCAAGGAAGTAGGAATGCACGAAATAGGCGTGCAGGCCCCCCTCGCCTGTCGGAATGCCCGCAAAAAGCGGATGGTCGTGTTTCACGTGAATCGTGTTCCAGCCGATCTGCGGGATCTTGAGCGTCGGATCCGCCGGCGTCATCTCCTTCACGTCGCCGGGAATCCAGCCGAGACCGTCGGTCACGATCTTTTCCAGACCGCGGCCCGCCATCAGTTGCATGCCGACGCAGATGCCGAGAAACGGCTTGCCGCCCTTTTCCACCCGCTCGACCAGCGTCTCGGTCATGCCGGGGACGGCGTCGAGACCGGCGCGGCAGTCCGCAAATGCGCCGACGCCGGGAAGCACGATACGATCGGCGGAGCGTACCCGCTCCGGATCGTCGGTCAGGTCGATCTCGGCGGCTATACCGGCCTCACGCGCGGCGCGCTCGAATGCTTTTGTGGCCGAGCGAAGATTGCCCGAGCCGTAGTCGATGATCGCGACGCGCATCAGCGCCTCCCCGGATAGCCGAACAGGCCGAGCGCAGGTCCGCCGGCCGCCGCCCGGACCGGACGGCCGGTCGTGCCCCAGGGCTGCGAGGGCTGCTGGATGATGGCCGCCGGCATCTCGTCTGCCGCGCCGGCCAGATAGCGGATTTCGGCGTCCGACCCGCGGTCCGCCTCGATCACGCCGGCATCGACAAAGCCGCGACGGCGAAGCGCAGCGACACGAACGTTGCCGGCCTCCAGGCCGAACCAGATCGACGAGACGAGCAGGATGCCGCCGGCCGCTTCCGGGTAACCCAGCATCCCGGCTGCGGCAGGCACGCCGACGGCGACCGCCAGTGCAGCCAGAGCCGCCAGCCAGCAGCGATGGGCCACGAACCAAAGGACCGGGACGAGGAAGGCGAAAAAGTGGAACCCGTCGCGGACGAAGACCGCGCGGTCGCTCGGGCTCTCGCTGCCCGGCGGCTCCATGACGACGAAGCTTGCCATGCGATCAGCCCTTCAGCGTGCCCTTGGTGGACGGAACGGCGTCGCCAATGCGCGGGTCGGCCTCGACCGCCATGCGCAAGGCGCGCGCCACAGCCTTGAAACATGTCTCGGCGATGTGGTGGCTGTTGGCGCCATAGTGATTGAGCACGTGCAACGTGATGCCGGCATTCTGCGCGAAGGCCTGGAAGAACTCGCGCACGAGCTCCGTGTCGAAGGTGCCGATCTTGGGCGCCGTGAAGGTGACGTTCCAGACGAGAAAGGGGCGGCCGGAGAGGTCCAGCGCCGCCTTGGTCAGCGTCTCGTCCATTGCGAGATCGATGGAGGCATAGCGGCAGATGCCGCGGCGCTCGCCGAGTGCCTTCGCCACGGCCTGGCCGATCGCTATGCCGACATCTTCCACCGTGTGGTGATCGTCGATGTGGAGATCGCCCTCTGCCTTGATCGTCATGTCGATGAGCGAATGGCGCGCGAGCTGGTCCAGCATGTGGTCGAAGAAGCCGACCCCGGTCGAAATCTCAGAACGGCCGGTGCCGTCGAGATCGACCGTCACGGCGATCTTCGTTTCCTTGGTCTCGCGGCTCACGCTCGCGGTGCGTGGGGCAGCCGATGCGGCCATTGTGCCGATACTCCAGCAGGGTCCGATTGCCGCGCCTCTTACCAGCCTCGGGGCGGCAAGGCCAGCACGGGTTCGGCGCATGGTTTGCAATCCGCCGGAGCGCCCATACATAAGCCCGGCGGCGGATGCCTCGCGGTCCGCCCGAGACAGGATCAGGAGCGATATGTCCAACGAGATCATCATGCACGGCACCACGATCGTGACCGTGCGCAAGAGTGGCAAGGTGGTGATGGCCGGCGACGGCCAGGTCAGCCTCGGCCAGACTGTCATGAAAGGCAATGCCCGCAAGGTTCGCCGCATCGGCAAGGGCGGCACTGTCATCGCAGGCTTCGCCGGCGCGACCGCCGACGCCTTCACGCTCTTGGAGCGTCTCGAAGCCAAGCTCGAACAATATCCCGACCAGCTGATGCGCGCCTGCGTCGAGCTTGCCAAGGACTGGCGCACCGACCGCTATCTGCGCCGGCTGGAGGCCATGATGCTGGTCGCCGACAAGTCGGTGACGCTGGCGCTCACCGGCACCGGCGACGTGCTCGAGCCGGAACATGGCGTGATGGCCATCGGCTCGGGCGGCAATTACGCGCTTGCCGCAGCCCGCGCTCTCGCTGAGACCGATCTCGATGCCGAGGATATCGCGCGGCGCGCCATGCGCATCGCGGCCGATATCTGCGTCTACACCAACCCCAACGTCACGCTCGAGACGCTGGACGCGGCCTGACGTCGATGGCCGACCATGAAATCACGTTCAGGCGCGTCGAGACCGGCGATCTGCCGATGCTTGCCGACTGGATGGCAAGGCCGCACTGGCGCGATTGGTGGGGCGATCCGGAAGAGGAAATCGGGTTCGTACGCGACATGGTCGAAGGGCGCGATACGACCGAGCCCTATCTGATCCTGCTCGACGGCGAACCGGCCGGATACATCCAGGCCTGGTTCATCGGCCACCACCAGAACGAAGACTGGATCGCCGACCATCCATGGCTGGCGGAGCTTCCCTCCGACGCCGTCGGTGTCGATCTGTCGCTTGCCAATGCGGATCGACTGTCGAAGGGCATCGGGACGGCGGCGCTGACGCTGTTCGTCGGCCAGCTTCGCCGCCGCGGGTTCGAGGCCATCGTCATCGATCCCAATTCAGAAAATGGCCGAGCCGTTCGCGCCTATGAGAAGGCAGGCTTCAGGCCCGTGCCCGCCCTCATCGGCAGGACCGGCGACAGCCTCATCATGCAATTCAACCCATCCCGAGAAGAGCCCCGCTCATGACCACATTTTCCCCGCGCGAGATCGTTTCCGAGCTCGACCGCTACATCATCGGCCAGAAGGACGCCAAGCGCGCGGTCGCGATTGCGCTGCGCAACCGCTGGCGGCGCCAGCAGCTGGACGGCCAGATGCGCGAAGAGGTGATGCCGAAGAACATCCTGATGATCGGGCCCACGGGCGTCGGCAAGACGGAGATCTCGCG
>VFQN01007639.1_pt1 | contig 11523 bp, 9 predicted proteins | sample 3512371 | NCBI WGS metagenome assembly VFQN01 (sample SAMN10412370, study PRJNA504923) | tailings metagenome | isolation source: Replicate 2 from Balatoc abandoned mine | place: Philippines: Itogon, Benguet | collected 2017-08-28
ATGAATTGACAAAAAGTTGACAAAGTTTGGCAAAAGTAATGCAAGAACACTTTCGCATCAATTTGATGATATGTCTTGCGTTTTCTGTGCGATGATTCATCAGATCATCCTTTTTAAAGGTCCTTCAAACAACCTTTCACAAATCATTCTCTTCTTTTATTTTACTCCACATGCTCCGATTCGAGCCTTCAATAATGGAAAAGTAAAAACGAAGTGAGAAAGATAATATGAAGATATTCGTCTATTTGGTCTGGTTTTCGTCATTCCCATGTTTCAGTTCTGCGTTGTCAGTTTACATGGGGACTGGTAATTCATTTGGAAAACTTTTCCGGATTACTACGTTTGGAGAATCCCATGGACCTGCTGTCGGAGTTATTATTGATGGATGTCCACCAAACGTGAAGTTGGAGACGGATTTTATTCAATATGAACTAAATCGACGAAAACCTGGGCAATCAAGAATTACTACTCCGCGAAAAGAAGACGACCTTGTTGAAATCATGAGCGGTTTAGAAAATAGCATCACAACTGGCACGCCTATAAGTGCTTTAGTCCGAAACTTTAATCAAAGGGGCCAGGACTATCAAGAAATGGTAGAAATATATCGACCATCGCATGCAGATGCTACATATGACGCGAAGTATGGAATTAGATCTGTTGCAGGGGGTGGCCGCTCATCTGCTCGTGAAACAATAGGAAGAGTCATAGGAGGTGCCGTTGCAAAAACTGTTTTGAAGCAATACTGCAACATGGAGATTCTCGGGTACGTTAAAGCTGTTCACAATATTGTAGCTGATATCAAGATTGACGAAGTCACTTCTGAACTGGTAAATCTAATATGGTGCTTGTCGAGTCAGTTTTATGTAGAATGTATAGATTGAATCCAATATCATCCGCTGCCCGAACGAAGAAGTTGCGAAACAGATGATAGCAAGGATTGATGAGATAAGGTTTTGATTGCTTTCGCCAGTCTTTTATATCATTTTCTGTATAGGCGATCGGGTGACAGTGTCGGAGGAGTTATTGAACTAGTTGTTCGAAACGTTCCAAGCGGAATTGGATCGCCGGTTTTTGATAAAATTGAAGCTGATCTCGCTAAATCTTGTCTCTCTCTTCCAGCAGCGAAAGGATTTGAGGTATGCCTAACTTTTCGAACTAATAAATTAAATAGCGTTTTCAGGTTGGGTCTGGATTTGCAGGGACTTTGCGAACTGGCTCTGAGCATAACGATCCTTTTTATATTGATAACACTGGAAGAATCAGGTTCGTAAATGTTTTCTGCTTCTATTTTGCTTACTCCTTCGTGTTTAGAACTGTCACAAACAATAGCGGGGGTATCCAAGGAGGAATAACCAATGGCGAAGACATAATTCTGCGTGTAGCTTTTAAACCGACAGCAACAGTTTCGCGACAGCAACAAACTGTCACATCAGCAGGTTCGTGAAGTTATTCTTTTAACGATTATCTTCTTATTCGAGTGTAGGAGATGAGGCATCATTACGTGCTCGTGGAAGGTAAAGTTTTGAGATTTGTATGTGTTTGAAACATTTACCATTTTTAGACATGATCCTTGTGTTTTGCCTCGAGCTGTGCCGCTGGTAGAAAGCATGGTAGCCATCACTCTGCTTGACAGTTTGATGCAACATAAAGCACAATGCGGCCTATTTCCAAGAGCAAACACAAATTTAGTAGGGAAAGAACTGAAATATTTCACAAATTAACATAATATATCTACAAAACTAAATTTATGGAACTATTTGGAGATGCGAAAGTTCTGAAAAGCTCGCAGTTCATCTTGAAGAGTTGTAATCGCTTTCGCCTTAGCCGTTATGAGCAAATCAAGCTTATCAACATACATGTCAGTATTTCTTTCATCAACATTCTCCATTTCTTGCACCAATTCCATCTCATCTTTCATGACCTAAGCAAAAGCGTGAGTTTAGAAATTTCTCAAAATACGATTTCGTACCTCAACCATTTCAGCGATAGCAAGCTTGTGGGCAGAAAGCAGGTTAACAGTTTTCCGAATTAAATCCACATTTTTCTCCTGATTTAACCCCGAAGTATTCCTTTTTAAGACGGGCACAGATTTCGGGCGAATTTGACTATCGGCTATGGGAAGCTTGTTTTCTCTACTTTTACGATTTTGTTGCTCGCTTTCGCCCATTTTCTGTTTTAGTGAAATTGATTGTCTTCTTGGATGTTCCTCAAGTTCTTCGCTTAAAGTGGGCTCGCACTGAGCAGTGGCGGAACTCCGATTTTCCGACGCCTGATGCTCCTTAACACGATCGGCATAGCGAAGAGTGTTCAACGTGTGTTCGCAGTTAACATGAGAAGGCGAAACACAAGCAATCATACAGGTACGCGTTCTTTCACCAACAAAGGAATCCTTCAGAACTTGCGTTAATTTACTTCCTCGGAAGGGTGTAAAACCGTTTTTCCTCTCAAGTGAGCGAATAACTTCTTTAAGAGCCAGCAAAGAAGTATTAATTTCTGCTCCCTCTAGTCTGGTTTGCTTGGAAGAATGATTCGTATCAGCACCTCTCTCACTGCCTGCAAGATCAATAAAACTTAGCTTCCTTTCTAATTTGTCGTCAGACGAATTCTTCAACACAATCTGCATTATTTGATGCGACCGAGAAGATTCAGCATTTGCTCCAGTAGATCCTGTTGAACGTTGTGAGTGTGCGGAAGACATCACTGACAAAAGATCATTCACATCAAGAATACTGTGTTCTGTCAAACCTACAACTTGAACCCTCTGCTTGGAATCCTCTAGACATTTGACAACACTTCTCGAATTTAACAGATCAAAGAGCTTTCCACCATAAATTTCGAAGCAACTAACCATAACCTTCATTTTCTGATACTTTTTATTTCTTTTGATAGTGGAGAAAATATCATGAGCAGCAAGGACGTATAAACCTGCATTACTGGTGGCTTCAGCAGGATTTGAGGGATTTGAACCCATCATTGTAAACGTCTTTAATAGAACTCAATGAGTCTCAAGGAAACGGGGAAAATGATTTTAATTACCTTTCCAGAGCCCGTTTGGCCGTACGCAAAGCATGTTGCCTTTCCTCCATCAAAAATGAAAGATATAAGAGGCTTTACTGTGCGTTGATAAATTCCATCATTTGCTTCTTCTGCATCGAAAGAGTCATCGAAAAGGAACGTTTGCGTCTCCACAATCCTCGTCAAATCAACCTTAGTTTTCGGTTCATGAACTAATACCATACCAGTTGGCTTAATTTCTAAAACATCACGCTCCCCTCGACTCATCTCATTCTTGCCGAGAGGCCGTTTTCGAACGACGACACGAATTGGCAGATCATTAGTTAGGATTGATTCTTTCTCAAGTGATAAATCTGCAACGTGTTGCTGGTGATTAGCCTTGGAACTTACGGCTAATACCTTTCTCTCTCGACTTTCTGCAGGAACTTCATGAGGAGTTACGATGGGGATTTCGGATTGTCTTCGGTGAATTCGAAGAAGCCTTAAATCCTCCAAATCTTTGGTCTGCTTGGGCTCTTCTAGGTAGAATATAAGCTCAGATCTACATTTAGGAGAAAGGGAACTACCAGATGAAAGGCAAAGCGCTTTTTCTAATACAACTTCTCGATCAGAGGTCGGAAGCGGAGTTTTATTACTCTCCTCTTCATTTTTATGGTGCAAAATCTGTTGGAGGCAATGAAACCCAAATTAGAAGAAGAGAAATGCCTTACTGTTTGTAATCTTTGGATCAGAAAGAAAAGCTTCTTACGGTCCTCCGAGTCCTCGACGCCCACTACTTCGTAAATCTCCCGAAGTGACAGGGACGCAAGCTTTTTCGGTGTAGTAATCCCATTAGTCTTGAGTTTTGGAATCACATACTCTAATCCAAGGCCTGTCAGCCAAGTATCAATGTATTTCATCTTTTCAAATTTCTTTGAAATTGTATTTTTCTCAAGCGAAATAACGGAAATGAAAAAAGCGTTTATTGATTCTGGATTCGCGTTTTTTTCGGATCCAAGTCTCACAACTGAATTTTTGGTCTTCTTATTAAGTAGAAATGCAGAGTATAAAGTGTGTTGTTTGCGGTAAGATTGAGAGCTAACTTATTTTTGTTTAAGTTGTTTCATTTCCTTTTGTAGGTGATGGTGCGGTTGGTAAAACATGTATGCTCATCAGTTACACCACAAACACGTTTCCCGAAGAATATATTCCAACAGTATTTGACAATTACTCCGCGAGTGTGATGGTTGATTCACGGCCTATCACTTTAGGTCTTTGGGATACAGCTGGACAAGAAGATTATGATCGCCTCCGGCCACTTAGTTATCCCCAGACGGACGTGTTTCTCATCTGCTTTGCGCTGGATTCTGTCACCTCATATGAGAATGTTCGAAATAAATGGTTTCCAGAAATTCAGCACCATGCACCAGGAGTGCCTTTCATATTAGTTGGTACGAAATTAGATCTGCGAAATGACCCAAAAAATGGAGATGCCAAATTTATTACCAAATCGCAGGGTGAATCTTTGAAGGAAGAACTGAAGGCCTTTAAGTACTTAGAATGTTCTGCTCGTACCCAAGAAGGTTTGAAGCAAGTTTTCGATGAAGCAATTCGCTGTGTTTTGATCAATCAGAGTAGTGCCACTCAGAAAAAGCGTAAATGCTTGATTTTGTAAATTATTTTGCTGTCTATGATATCATGAAAATTTTTTAATTTATTAACTGTACACTGACATCGCTAATTTCCTTGGTTGTTATGAGAACCAAGATTCGATCGCAAATTAGTTGATTGGCTTAACAAGTCCTTTTGTTCGATAAAACAGTGCGTCAACGACCGATCCTAGATTGCCAATAATTTCACTGCCTTTTGAGAAACTCATATCTTCATGGGTGGACTCATAAACTATCAAGTAACCCTTTCCTTGATCCAAAATCCCGTGAAATTTATGATCGAGAATCATTTGCGACAGCTTTCGAATGACCGTCTCTTCAGGCAACTGAATCAAATTCGCAACATGTGTTAACTCAACACAACTTTAAGCCAAAGGGAAAAAATTAAAAAGGCAATTTAAAAAGATCAACTGAATAATACATACCTGAAAGGATGAATCAACTTCAGTAAATTCGTTTCGAGCATTTTATCATATAGCAAGTCGAGATGATGGGAAATAAGGTTATCAGACTGCAAATACTGAAGATTCTCGTCAACCTAATTTGATTATAACAAACTGGAACAACATTCAAGAAACAACCATACCGCAACTTTGAAATCCTCTAGTGAGTGCAATCGAGACGCTTTCGCGATGGTTGCCATCGCTTCAACCTGCTTTCCATTGTATTTAAGACCATTTTTACTAGAAAGTAAGTTTGCCACTTCATGCGATAAGTTATTGAGCACTTTGCACAGGATCATATACTGCAGACAAGAAATCGCTTTGTCCTTGTTACTCGCTTGATCATAGGCATCGAACGCCTAATCATAACAGGTAAATAGTACAAACAACAACAACAAAGAATTAGATAAACCTCCAAAAAGTAAGAATGAGCGGTGGTGTAATCTCCCTCTTCACAATGCAAGATTCCAGACATTTCATCTATCTCAGCTTGCAAAACTGGAACCACATAGATAGAGTTAGCCGCAGTCCTGGATGCAGTTAAACTTGCTTTTGCTAAAGGAAATTTTATTAAGTTAGATGAATTATCAGAACGACTTACATTTTGGAATATTTCTGAGCGCATGGTAGATACGAGCCTCTGTCAAATGAACTTCTGTCAACATTTGTTTATCATCTAGCTTCCGCAATTCCTTTAGTAGATCATCAACAAGAGTCAATGCTTTGATTGGGTCCTTCTTTAAAAGCAGCAAATGCGCAAGCTATTCAAGGTATATTTAGGAGAATCAACGAGAAAGTTAAAGACCGACCTTAGCCTCAATCCTTTGTCGTAAAAACGTGCGCTTCTCTGATTTACACCAATTTACAACATTTATACAAAAGTTTATTTGAAATTCAAGCGAATTAGGCGCAGTAGAAATTGTCGTAATTAGATTTCGAATAATCTTGGCTGTTCTGGCTTTGGGGATGAGGTTGAAGAAAGCTGAATTGAACTCGATCAGTCGAATCAAATCCTCGAATCTGAGTCCACGAATGTAAATGCGTGCAATACTGTTGACTCTATTCAATCTAGACGGAATGAAAACCTACATTATTTCTCACCTGTAAATGGAGACTTCCTTCAGACGAAGAGCGTTCTCGTCAGTCCGTTCATTATTCAGAATTTGAAAGTAGCTACTTAGCTGCTCCTCGCTCTCATTTAGCAAATCAAATTGAATTTGGAGTTCATCATCGAATTCGACCGTGGGTTCCATTACAGAAAGTGAAGAAGTTTGGAGAACGTTTCCTCTTTCTCTTTTTAAAATACGCTACATTGAATATGCGAAACTACGAAACCTCGAAAACTCGATCGAATTTGAAAAATTCAAATTAGTGAAACATATCAACTGTTACAAAGATGTCAGAACCGTTATTCTTCAGCCCCAAACGGAAGAGAGTCTCTGCTGTTGAGGCCACTGATGATATAGTCTCATCAAACTTCTTTAAGAGTGAATTGACTGAGACGGCTCAAAAATTTGAACTTTCGGCATTGAGAACTGAACAAGATCCTCAGCTCGTTCGCTCGCGGACTCGGAGAAAAAGCTCAAATAATCCGCCTCTGGCTTGGAGTCCATCTCATCAAGACTCCTCATTTGATATTAAATCGAGGAATCTCAGTGAATTGTTGAATGCTCGTCAGGATGGTAAATGTTCCAATGAAATGGAGATGGATGAAAATATCAGTCGCTTATTATCGACATCCAGTGACAAGGACACAACTCTTTCCCATCCGCCGATCAAAAAGGAGGAATCAACCCACGCCTGGCTCACAGAAGACGTAAATAATTTTAGTAAATCGTGTGATATTTTTGACGAAGAGTTTCAGATACATCGTTCTGAAAAGCATGGATCACATGATAAATCCGGTCGTCTATTGAATTACAGTATTGAGAAGTCGATCTTTGAGATGGCAAACTCCCCGTCATTCCGACTTGGGGACTTTGGAACTCCGGTCAACCATGTCGGATCCCCTTCCGTCTTTGATAGTATTGAATACTCAATCGGAAATGAGGATTCGATTGACGTGAGTCCGAAGAAGACCTTTTCTCATCAAATCGAATGTGGTTTATCGAATCACAGTCTCGACAACAACACTAGTAATCTGTTTGAAAATCGCAGTCCGAGCGGGGTATATTACGTGTCAGACTTATCCAACAATCTACTTAAAGTACACAAAGTGAGGCGGAAGCAAAGGTAAGCCTATCACCATTATTTTTACTCATTATAATCGATATTAGTGTTGTTCTCCCGTTGCCTGACCTGGCTGCGTTCGATAACTCCAGAAGTCGAATCGACGTCGAAAAAGGATCTCCAATTTGCCCCCCAACACCTCTGCGCACCCCTCTTTGGCATTCAAGCCTTCTTGGTATGACTCCCGAACACGCAGAATGGGGTCCAGCCTTTCAGAATAGTGAAGGACCTATATCAATCCCACTTATTATGCGACAGAATTCATTAGAGGATAATAAGCTGCTTCTGTCTCAAACTGAATCTCCTAGAGGAGACGTTCTCTTCTTACGAGATTTCATAATTGATGGGCTCATTGGAACAGGGGCTTTTGCGGAGGTTTACTTGGTCAGGACTCGTCACGAGGCAGATAATATTCGACAATTTGCCATTAAGAAGATTAAAAGGCAATTTCGCTCGAGGAAAGATCGGGATTGGCTTCTGAACGAAGTAAAAGTAATGAAAAAATTAGGATCCAAATGCAATTACATCGTTGAATTCATTCGGGCTTGGCAAGAAGACAGTTACTTCTATGTGCAGCTTGGACTTGCGAGTAAGGGGTCGTTAAAGGATTTACAAAGCGCCTTCGTTTTGAGCAATAAGATTTTTCCAGACTATACAATATGGCATATATTGCATGATGTTGTCCACGGACTTCATCATATTCACGACTCTGGATTTGTTCATTTAGATATAAAGCCAGCAAATCTCCTGATTCATGAGGAAGGCTACATTCAAATTGGTGATTTCGGCATGGCAAGCGAAGTGGGCAGCCAAGAAGATGGACATGAAGGAGACACAAGGTACGCATTTCCCCTTAGTTGTTTCTCAATATTAAGATGTTTTGTTAGATACATGGCTCCAGAACTTCTAAATTTCTCGGAGAGAGTGTGTAGTGCTGATATTTTCTCGTTGGGTTTGACAATCCTTGAAATCAGCTACGATACTCAACAACTTAAAGAAAATAATATTGCCTTGCCGACTGAAGGACTTTCATGGCAGCATCTACGGTCTGGCCAACTGAGCATTCCGACTTGTCGACCCACTGAGCTAAAATACATAATTTCTGATATGGTAAATCCGGATCCGATAGCTCGCCCAACTGCTTTGCGCTTGATCGAGCGAATCCCAAATTCAGATTCTAATTTTCTTGATGATGAAGTTATTATGCAAGTTCAGTGTCATCCTGCCAAATCGACCGCTCTCTTTACCAACTTCTGTTCGATATCAGATAGTGTTAAGAGCGCGGGTGATACACAAACCTTGGCTCTTCTTGATCGAGCAATCACGCCATTTTGAGAAAACTGTTTTGGAATGTAAATAATTTTTAAGTTCTCTACATTTCCACACCTTGACTCATACATAGCTCATCATCAAGATATCGAGTTGAAGAGTAAAAATTCCCTTTTTTCAAAGTTGAAGACGGGGAGGCGAATCCAGTAACGAGGTGAGATGGAGTGGCATCGGGTATAAACTCGTCCAGCTGTATGTTAGCAGAAGGGTCATAATCATATCGATGAAAAGAAATTTCCGGATCTTTCAGAGAATTGCGCAGAATGTCGATCTCATCGCTCTTATATTCTCTCTCCCTCTCCAACCAACGCACCCGTCTTTCGCTCGAATTTTTCATCGGTTCTTGATATTCTTCCGAACTCGGCATAGGAAAAGATTCAAAGTCAGGTTCATTTAGAGCGCTACCCCAACGTCTTTCGACGCTCTCTTGATTCTCCATTTTATTCGGCATATCTTTAGTTGGAGGCAACGGAACTTTAGGAACGAAAGTACATTCTCTCATTTGGTCTTCAGTTTGTCTATTTCTCTCATGAATCAGTTTGTCCTCTCTAAGATGATAAAATTAGTACCAACAGAAAGAAGGAATTAGTTTTTACCTCTTTCTCATCCACTCTGCATGACGCTCGGATAGATCTCTTTCTGAAGCGGAACCATGCTTATATTGCTTGGCCAAGCGGATGGATGAAGATCGAGGTTTAAAAGAGCATTCGCTCATCTCGAGTCTTTCTTTATGCTGTCGATCTAGATCCAGGCGTCTTCTCCTTTGCTCATCCCACATTGTAAAACGGTAATACAATGAGTCAGGACCCGATTTAGGAGTTCTTGAGACCGAATTATCACGCGGCAATAGAGTAAATTCATTGCCGTCAACGCAAACAGCACCATAGTTCCAGTCTTTATCTTCATCAAGAGATTCATAATTTGTTTGATTTGGATCAAATTCGTGGGAAGGTAAATATCGATTACTGTAGCCAGACTGTGACAGAATTTGCTCACTATGACGACTTATTTGAGGTTGAAAAGTCGGCTGGTCTATGGTTTCCAGCGTTCGCTGCTTTACAGATCCAATGGGACGGTGCAACCGGTCGACAACTGTTTCTCCAGTAAGGTAAAACTTTTCGCGCACTATCTTTTCGCTGATTTTGTTGACCTTATTTATTTCGGAGAGTCGTTGTTCCTCTAGTTTCTTCCTCCTTTCTCTTTCTTCTTGCTTCGACTTATAGACTCGTCCTTTCTCCTGAAGCAGGTCTTCAATCGGAAGCCCTGACTCACGATTACGAGTTGCTAATTTCTGCGAAGTTCGATTTAAAACCGGAGCAAAGAGCTTTTGGCCAGTAAATTCATCGTGTGTTTCCAAACGACTAGCCTCGAGGAACTCTTCAGTTCTCAGTTGTAATCGTGACAAAGCATTGAATCGATCATCATGTGCTCTATCCTTCCGGCTTAATTCGCGAGAATAAGACGTTATCTTCGGGACAGCTTGCTTCTGTGCCTGTAATTCTTCCTCCTCACGAATTTTTTGAATTTTAATTTGTTTTCTCTCTTCATAGTGATGTAATCGTCGGACAACGTTTGGATCATTGAACTGTGCTTCATAATTATCATCAGTTTTCCTTCGAGAGAGCTGCTCAGCTCTTTTGGTAATGATCGGTTTTCCGGTTATTTCAGCCGATTCTTGTTGAACTTTTTCTTCGGCTTGCCTGATCAATCTCTGTTTTCGATTTTCCTCCCAAGCAAGCATATCTTCGACTGAACGATTTAGCAAAGTTGATTTTTTTGTGATGTTGGGATGGGTTTGAAGAACGGCTTGCTCTTTGAGCAGCATCTCCTGTTGTAGTTTCGCAATTTTCGATTTCTTCAGCTCCATCATGAGGTTTGAGCGATCTACAACAGAGAGACGGGGGTCACTTATACCTGATCTCAAACTACCGACTGACTCGCACACCGACTGTTGTGCCTCATAACTTGTTGAGTCGGGTTCATGCTGGAAATTGGCTTCATCCCAAATACACTCATTGGTGTAAGGATTATAAAAGTAGTAAGCCTGATCTTCGGGACTAAAATATCTATCCCAAGTTGAATCCTCGGCAGATGTCAGCATCTCCTCGTCTTGATTCATTTCTTTCTTAATTCGTTAATTTAGGAAGTACATTTTACGATCGTATTTTAACTTTTAAACAGCTCTTTCCGAAAGTAGCAAGTATGAAAGGCAAAGCAAATCGAAAGCCTCTCGATGCTCTGAATCATGCATTTGTTTCATATAAGAAACATGCACAACCATTCCAAGTAGAGCCGATAAAGCAATTTCATCCATGGCAGCTTGTTTATTTAGATTTTCTTGCACAACAGCTCGCGTGAACTCGAATACTTCTTTTCTACCTGTAGGATTCTTTCTGAGAATAGTTTTCTACACAACCCTACAGCTTACCTTCTGGTGTATGTTGTGAATTCCAAGCCTTTGCAAATCGATCAGCTTTCGCTTTGTTCACCAACCATGTCGAAACGAAGTCGAGATATATCTGGTGAAGCAAGGATTTAAGAATAGAAAATCAAAAGTCGACAACCTTACTTTGTCAAGAGTGTGCGGGAAGAATTGCAAATAGGAAGGATGAAGAAATAACGGTTGAGTAAAGTAAAAATCTAAATTCAGCCGTGCTTTATAAACAAGGAGCTTTGAGATAGAACAACATTCCACATGATCGATAGATGACGAAGGATCTCGGTACCTCTTGAATAATAAGGTTTGAAGCATTTCTTCGTTTCTCTTTGACGAAGTTAAGAATTTGATTAATGCTGTTAGCGAGTGCTCATCTAGGTCAACTCCTGCGTTATGCCGCAACCTTACGTACTGCAAATTG
>VFQN01007640.1_pt1 | contig 11522 bp, 18 predicted proteins | sample 3512371 | NCBI WGS metagenome assembly VFQN01 (sample SAMN10412370, study PRJNA504923) | tailings metagenome | isolation source: Replicate 2 from Balatoc abandoned mine | place: Philippines: Itogon, Benguet | collected 2017-08-28
GACCCCCCGCACCCCCCCGGAATGGAAAGTGCCCTGACGGGCGGAAGTATTCCGGTTTGGAGAATGGATGAGAAGTTGCGTGGTTTGAAAAGAAAAACACTGGTGTGGGCGTGCCAAAACACAAGGCTTGCACCATGCAGCGGCATCGCACGTTACTGTGTACGGGCTCCTTGTCCCTACGGGTGTGAGTATTTTAGCATTTCGCATACCGTAGTATCATAGAATAGCTGACTAAAGGCTGCGGCCCACGGTGCTGCAGTACCTGCGTTGCGACTGTGGATCGTAGCGGCGTACGTACTGCCGGTACTGTGCATGTGCTCCTCGCGCCTTGACGTGACCTCCCCAACAGGTTGCTGTTGCTAGAACATACTGCGAGGGTCTGCTTCTGCCACGTGGCCCCTGCCTCGGCGCCAGTTGGGGCACTACACTGGGACGCACACCACGCGCACCTGCTTGACCTTGCACGCCGTGCCCAACTGCCCTGCCGCTCCTCGTGCGTGCCCACGACCACACAGGCCAAGGTGGAGGTGGTCAAGGCGGCCGTGCTCGCCGCAAACCGCAACGCACCGCAGCAGCAGAAGCAGAAGCCAAACCTGAGCTACAAGGAGCTCGTCAGCTCAGCCAAGGTCGTCGAGCACGACGGCATGTCCAGCAGCATGCGGTCTCACGCTAGGCGCACGGCGGCAAAGGCGGTCAGCAAGTTTCCCGGAAGGCCCAACGAGGTGGCCGAGTACGTGGGGCAGGGCTTTGTCCATGCGTACGGAGACAATTGGGACTGTGTGGTGACCAGCACTGGCGGAGGTGAGAAGGCTGCCATGGGCGTCTGGGTGCGCATGCCAGGCGAGGGCCAGCAGTACATCCACCTGGTGGTGGGGCGGTGGCACGTGGTGCTGTGGCGGTCGGCTGAGTACGACGAGGCGGAAGGCGAGTACGGCGAGGAGGAGTACGACGAGGGAGAGTACGGCGAGGGCGATGAGTTTGACGAGGGGGAGTACGACGAGGGTGATGAGTACGGTGAGGGGGAGTACGACGGGCATGGCGATGACAGTGGCTACACGTACGGCAATGGGTACTACAGCTGAACGCCCTGAGGGGAGCACGCGTTGCTGCTGCAGGTATACGTGCACGCTTGTGCACGCGTGGGCGCATGACAGGCATGTGCACCCTTGGCTGTAGCAACGCCCACAGGCAGCGGGGTCGCGAGGAAGGTGACTGACATTCGTTTCAATTTTGGCAGGCGTGAGGTGCTTGTGCACATGCATATCAGTACCGGTATTGTGCAGTACGTCCTTTCCAGGTCGGTTTCAGAGCGGTCTTGTACCTCTTACCTCATACGCGTTTGTCGAGATGGGGCAGCTTACCCAAGGAGCAGGGACAGGACGTGATCATGTGTGGACGTTTCCTCCCTGTGGACATTGGACTGTTGTCAACCCGAAGGTGTGCGGTACCAGGGGTTGCCAGTACTGGGCAGCTGTTTGGATGACAGCTTTACGGCATGTCGCGTGTGCAGGCTCACCTGCATATTGGTGGCCGCCAGGGGTTCGGAGCTGCACTGCCTGTGTCAAGGGGGTACGGATTGGGGGCTCCCCTGGCACTTCCATCGCGTCCCACACGTATGTATCCTGTTGTCCATTCTGTGCGGTTACCTTGACTCCGCGGCACTTCGTTTTGTAGCACCATGGTATGGAGCATGTTGCGTGGTTGCGGCGGTCGTCAGGGAAGGGGGTGTGGGTTACGGTAGGGGCGGAATAACGCTGGAGCTAGGGTTCTTGCATGCCGCGCCGTACCTTGTTTGCGCAAGCACCATACGTTGAGGTGGGGACACGGAGCTGCACCACAATGTTCTGTCGATTGACAAGTATGCTGCTGTCAGCCAATTTGCGGTCGGGCTTCGCGCTTCAGCAACCCCACTTCCGGACATGTTGCGCTTCGGAAAGCCGGTCGCCTTGCGGAAATGGTTTCTCGCAACTTATACCTTTGCGACATTATGCCAAGTGGCCATTGCGGCATTCCAGGTGGCGCTACAGGAGTACCGCCGGCTGTTCGCGCCCTGCGCCGGGCCATGAGCCCTCGGGCATTCCCGACGCGCAGGCAAAAGCCCCAAGCACCAATTATACAAAGGGTGCAGCTGCAGATGGGCGGCGCAAAGGCCTCGCGCTCCTTGGAGAGCTGAAGGAGCTGGTCAAAAGCTCCAATTCCGAGCTCAAGGTGCGCCCTGCCGGACCAACCATTCGACACACGCCGCACGTGCTCGTTAGACCCATCAACAACCCTGATGGCACGCATCTGCCGTTCGGTCTGCCCCTTCGCACTTGTTGTTTTCATCCAACCACCTGTGTCGCTGGGCATGGGGCGGGGGTTCCCTAGCTTCCCCTACCATCTAGGAGGCAAGGGGGCGTCGCTTTCCAGTCCCCACCGTGCCCACGAAGCGCTAGGAGCAGCCAGGAGCAGCTGAAGTTGACACTGCACTCGCTGTATTGCAGGCGTAATGCCATTACGGCTGTCAATTCCTGGCGTGCTGGCGCACGTACGATAGGTAGTGGCTTGTTACCCACCACTTTTGTGTCCCTGTCCAAATCGGTGCGCTAACACTGGTCCCATGTTGCTACGCGCAATTCTTTGGTGTGCAACATCACCACCTTTCACCATGCATCCAACCAATGCCCGCCTTTTCCTCCGGACACCCCACTCCACAGGCCCTGGTCGAGGGTGCTACACAGGAGATCCTGGCCTCGCAGGCCAAGGCCATTGCGGAGGCGGCGGCGCAGGCGGCAACCGCAGCAGCAGAAGCCACAGCAGCTGCAGCGGCAAAAGGCGCAGTGGTTGCGGGAGGAGTAGCAGGGGCAAAAGCGGAGGCGGCAGCAGGGTCAGGGTCGGCAGGGGCTGCGGCGGCCCCTACCGGTGGGACACAGGCGGCTGCCGCTGCTGGCAAGCCGCAGGCAGCGGAGGCTCCGCCGCCGCCCGCAGCCCCACATCCTCCTGCGCCGCCGCCGCCGGCGGCACCAACGGTGGAGGAGCTGGTGCGGAAAGCCCAAGTGACGTTCGCCAGCGAAGGCATGCCTGAAACCCTGAAGGCTGCGGTACTTAAGGAGGCGGCGCAGCTGGTACACCAGGGAAAAGGTTCGCGGAGCATTGCATGCCACATGAGAGACTACGCAAAGCAGACTTATGGAAGCCACGGCTGGCAGTGCACGGTGTTTACCGAAGGGCACGGCGAGGCAGCCACCGCTTACAGCAAAACCTGCTTCAGGTGGATCATGGGGCAGTGGCACATTGCCCTGTGGCGCGTGACTTGACAGATCTGGCATCAACTGGCACCAGTCGCAGAGGTACTAGCGCGGTTGATGTCTGACACGTGTGGGCGTGCGTCGTAGCGTCTCTACTGCAGTGAGGTCCAGGCAGGAGCATGGCGCAGGGGGGGTCCGGTGCTTTGGTCTCGGATGGTGGTGCGCGTGTCTGCTTGCTTGAGCTGAACCGGTGGGCAACGCAGAGCATACTTCAACCAGCGCATACTGTGTGCCCCCTGTTCCCATCCGTAGTTTGCTGCCGGGCCTTGCTTTTCTCGTTGCGGAGAAGGCTGGGGGGGGGGGCGGGGGGGGCGGCCGGCCGTGTTGGCTCTGGGATTGGTTCTGGGGGATCGGGGGTGCGCTGTTTGTCGTGCTCTCCAGTGCGCTCGTGCTTTGGGCAAGTGGCTGGCTTGGTGCCTGGCGGTGTGGTGGTGCCTGGGTTGTGTGCGCGGCGGTGCGCCTGGGGGGCCATGCCTGTGGGTTGTTTCGCGGTGCGGTATGGCGCCTGTGCACGCGCGCGTGCGGCCGGCCGCGCCTCGGGTCTCTGTACGTAGTACTTACTAAGGTGTGTGAGTGAGTTAAACCCGCTCAGTTGTGCTGCAGCGGCAAACGGTTGAGGGAAATGCCCAATGCCTTGCCGTACTGCGCCAGCCAGGACCCCTTGCATTGTTACGGTGAACAGTTGCAGAGTTGCAGCTCTAATCCAGGTGCAGCACTGCGCAGGTCAGGCCCTCGTTGTGAGGCCGCTGGCGGCGGCCCAGCCTGAGACCCCAAGGGGCGCGGGTATGTCCGGAGGGTCAGGGGGCCATAAGGACGAGTACGGCACAGCGTGATGAAGAGCGTGGGGCTGTGGCGCGCATGCAGATGTTCGCGGCGGAAGGTGTTGCACCAGGTTGCACTGTATAGATTGATGCTGATGCTGCAGCAGCTACGGCGGCGGTCCCGCTATCACCAGCGACAGGACTGCGCTGGTGGATGATGCAGGTGTACTTTGTGGATACCCGCTGTACTATTTGGGTCAGTCCGAACGAAAGCCGTGCCGTTGTTGGGCGGAGTGTCCGCCGTATGTTGGGCAGCACTGTAAGCGCTGGAGCCGCCACGCAGGCAGAGCAAGGTGAGCTGGTGAGGGCAATGCGGCCTGAAGTGTTTGCTGCGGGGCATGTGTGGCAAGGCGCCGCATGTGGACTAAGGCCATGCTCACCTCGCTGGTCATGTGTGCGTTGCCATCTTGTGCTCTCCCTGCCATCCTGTAATTGGACTTGAAGCACGTACAGTACAAGGCCAGTGTGTATGGCGGAGGTTGGGCTGGGTGGGGGGCACCTAGGCCACGTGAGGCCGTTGAACGCAGCGCACGGCTGGGCCAGGCTGGGCAGACCGCATGGGCCATGGATGTAAGCGGTAAAGCGGATAAGAGGCCAGGACGATGCCCAGGCAGGTCACAGGCCGATTGCGATGGCATGGAGTCATGCAGCTGATGCAGGGAGTCCTGTCTACCGTGAGCTCGGCAACCCGCCAAAGCGACAACCGGCCCATGCGAGCAACTAGGGTTCTTGGAGCGTGCCGCGCCGTACCTAGCAAGCGCCAGACTATCTAGGTGGGGACACGGGGCTTCGTTAAAAGCTTCTATTGAGTCTGCTTGGCAAGTATGCTGCCGGTCAACACTTTGCGGTCAGGCTTCGCGCCTCAGCAACCCCGCTTCCGGAAATGTTGCGCTTCAGGAAGCCGGTCGCCTTGCGCAAATGGCCCCTCGCAGCTTGTGCCTTTGCCTCATGGCGCGAAGAGGCCATTGCGGCACGTCAGGTGGCGCTGCAGGAGCACCGTCGACTCTTCGCGCCCTGCGCCGGGCAATGAGCTCGCGCGCTCCGGGGATACTCCCGACGCGCAGTCGGCAACTCCAAGCACTCATTACGCAAAGGATGCAGCTGCAGATGGGCGGCGCAAAGGCCTTGCGCTTATGGAAGAGCTCAAGGAGCTGGTGAAAAGCTCCAATTCCGAGCTCAAGGTGCGCCCTGGCAGAAAGCCATTCGCCACACGCCGCACGTGCACGAGTTGTTAAGTCCATCAATATTCCTGATGGCACGCACCTGCCATTCGGTCTGCGTCTTCGCACTGTAGTATGACCCGTGTCTCGGCATGGGGCGGGAGTAACCTTGCTTCACCTACCATCTGGCTGGGAGGCAAGGGTGCGACGCTTTCCAGTCCCCTCCGCCCCCACGAAGCACTGAAGCTGGAAATGACATTTGCACTGCAGTGCAGGAGTACTGCGTTTATAGCAGAGTCTGCCCACTCCGTGTTACCATGTCGCATGCAAGCACGTCAGCTGTCCACCAAGCAACGGCGCCCCGATACCCCGCTGAGTGCGGAATCTCCCGTCCTGCCCACACCTGCCCGTGTTCAGGCCGAGCTACTGCAGCAGTTTGCGCTCCTGCAGCAGGCTGACGTGGAGGCCAAGCGCCGGCAGGAGCACGACCACAGCACGTCGGTCAGCATGCACGGCAGCATTTTGGGTGAGATAGAGGAGATGCGCCAGCAGCTAGGCAGTGTAATAAGCAGCAGGGACAGCACGCAGCAGCTGCTGCGGCAGGTGCTGGGCGAGGTGCAGGAGCTCAGGCTGCAGCAGCAGCAGGTGGACAGCCGTACGGCGGAGGCGGTACAGCACGCCATGGCGGCGGCGGCAAGCGCTGAGGCGGTGCAGCGGCAGCAGGGTGCCCTTTCGGACGAGATCAAGGTGAGGGAGCACGTGCTGCCCTGCTGTTCGCTCGAGAGTGCCTAGCTCGTACTCCATGTGTGTGCCTCAGCACAGCGCTTGGTGCACGCTTTGGGCGTGCAGGCTGAGGGAAACGGGGGGCAGCTCATGCTGCTGAGCGCTGACATACGACATGTTGAGCACGCCGCGCACGCCGTGCGACACTGCGGCGGGCCAAGTTCGTCCTCTGTGTGCATGATGTGCGCTTTCGTGCTGCCCTGATTATTCAACGTGTGCGTGCACGACTGCCCCTGTACGCCTGCAGGCCACGGTGGGTGCCGCCGCGGCCGCACTGGCAGCTGCCAGCCAGCAGGTGGCCATCAAGGAGGCGGTGACTGCTGCGAGCGAGGCCGCCTCGACCGCGCTTGGGCAGGCGGTGGGCGGGAAGGAGGGAACGGCTGGCCGGCAGCAGGAGCAGCAGCCGCAGCAACAGCAGCAGCAGACGCCCACCCTGCAGCAGTTGATTGACACGGCCAAGATCGACGACGAGGAAGATGTCCCGTCAGGGATGTGCAACAACGCCATACGCGCTGCAGCTCACGCGATCCGCAAGGGCATGGCGGCTGACGACATGGCCAAGTACATCCGCGACAGGTTCGACAGCGTGTACGGCAAGTACTGGCAGTGCGTTGTGGTGCAGGGGGGCGTGGCGGGGCGCGCACAGTGGCACGAAGAGGAGCCTATCCGGATGGTGGTGGGCGGGTGGACGGTTTACCTGTGGAAATCAGACAGCGAGGGATATATGTGATGATTGAGAGGTCAGGTGGAGTGTGCAATGAGCCTGTGAGCATGGATGCAACCGGCTGTGTGCGTACATAGTGACAGCGCTGTGCGCCAGAGGGGGACGGGCTTGCCCAAATCCATGGTATGCTTAGGGATTAGGGCAACTTCTTGCGCATGCGCTACTTTAGCCGTGTAGCGTGCTGGGCAGAGGCGCGTGGAGGCAGCCTGTATGTACCAGTACGTATTTCGGGCAGTCTAAAACAGAAGCCGTGCTGTGCGAGCCATGCTATGTACCAGTATGTAGTGCCTCCTGCCGCTTGCTTGGAAGACGCGGCCTGCCTGGCTTGAAGACCTGACGTGCGCGCCAGCCAAGCTAAGACACATGCATGTCAAGAGGAGGGCTCGCTTGCTTGGTAGTGGATGGCCACTGCCATACTACTTCTACTGGTCTCTGATGGCATGAAATACCTGTACAGGGGCACAGACCCTTGAGCACACAGCATACGCCGTCTACGGTACTTCGTGGAAGGGTTACAAGGGGCTTGGAAATCGGTTTTGGCAAGCGCATGCTGATGGCCCAGTGGGCATGCCTGGCACCAGCCTTGCACTGCGTTACGGTTATTGTACATCGATTTCCTCGTGGGGGATGCGAGTATGGGCAAGTAGTTGCTGGCATCGCCAAATGCAGCGCACGTGGAGGCGAGGGGCTCCCTTGCGCGGTGGTGCTCCACAGCCTCGCTCTCGGCACTCTGCTGCCTCCCTTGATACTGTCGTTGCGACGCGGCAGCTTGCCTTCCGGCAGTGTGGTTGACGTTATTTGGGTGCAGGAGTTGCCATGGGGAGAGAGTGTGGCGTGTGGGTTAGGGGCAGAGAAACGCTGGAGGAGGCTCTGGGCCTGCGCGTGCGACTGGGGTTCTTTCGAGCAGCGCATCGCCGTACTCACTGCGGTCATAGAAATCGCAGCGTTGACAGTTCAGGACACGGGCGGTTCTCTAAAGGAAACACTTTGTTTATAAGACAGAAATGCTGCTGTCAGCCACTTCGCGGCTGGGCTTGGCGCCACAGCAACCAGCTCAGCAACCGCCCTTCCGGAGTTGCTGCGCTTCGAAGGGCCGGTCGCCCTGCGCAATTGGCTTCCCACAGCTTGTGCCTTTGAGAAATTGCATTACGAAGCTATCGCGATATGCCAGGCGGCGCTCCAACAGCATTGGCGACTCTGCGCGCCCTGCGCCGGTCGATGAGCCCTCGCGCTCCAACGATACACCCAAGCCACAGGCAGAGGCTCCAAGCCTTAATTGCACGAAAGATGCAGCTGCAGTAGGGCGGCACAAAGGCCTCGCGCTTCTGGAAGAGCTCAAGGAGCTGGTGAAAAGCTCCAACGCCGAGCTCAAGGTGCGGCCCGGCACAACGCACTTCGCCCACTGCAGCACGTTCGTCAGTTGGTAGAACCGTTAACTATGCGGATGGCGCGTCTTTGCCGCTTGGGCTGCTTTGAGCGCTTGCTGTTGAACCAAGTGCACGCACGTGGTGTCGCTGGGCAATAAGCCACCCAGGGACGAAGCCCTCCAATCCCCGCTGTCATCCACAAGGCCTTGTCAACAGCTGAACCTAACGCTTGCACTGTATTACACTGCACCAGCTGTGCTTAATATGCACGCATGTCTTGGACAAAGCGGTGCATTAGGAGGGGGCCTAGTACGGAACAACTCCCTTGGGAGCCTTCCCGGGCCGCCGGACCCAACGATATCCCATTACCCAGTCCACATCCAAGAGCCGCGTAGCATTACGGTTGAGACACCAGGGGACGGGGGCGGTATCCAGCTGAGTACCGTACATAACACGTAATGTCCGTCCTGTCCACACCCGCCCACGCACAGGCCGAGCTGGTGCCGCTGCTGCAGCAGCAGCTTACCCTCCTGCAGCAGGCTGACTCGGAGGCCAAGCGCCGGCAGGGCGGCGGCACGCTGTACGGCAACATGTACGGCAACCTGTTCAACCAGATGTTGGAAATGCGGCAGCAGCAGCTGGACAGTGTATTTCGTTTCAACTGGCCAGCATTTGCAAGCAGCATGGGCAGCACGGAGCAGGGGGTGCTGGGGCAGGTGCTGGGGGAGGTGCAGGAGCTTAGGGCAGAGCTGCAGCGCGTGGAAGTCTGCACGGCGCAGAATACCGTGGTGGCGGCGGCCAGTGCGGCGGCGGTGCAGCAGCTGCAGGACGCGCTGACAGGCCAGATTAAGGTGCGGTAGCACGCCTGTATGTCCTGCTGCTCTGTGCTCCGTTTTTGTGCCCCAACACAGTGCGTGGTCTGTGCTGGCTGAGACGAAAGAAGAGTAGGTCAAGGTGTTCAGCGCTGCCAAGTGTAGTATGGCGGCGGCGATGCAGCAGCAGCACCAGCAGCAGTAGGGCGTGCTTGCCGGCGGGATGCAGGTGCGGGGGCATGCGGTGCCCGTAGGCATAACAAAAGCGGCCCAACGTGTACAGCGCTGTTCCAGCCCCCCGTCGCGAGACTGCGGCGGGCAGGTTTGTTGTGGGCACCCCAGGCACCTTCCTTCCTGCTGCTCACGACCATGTGCGTTCTCGCCTGCACCTTTCCGCCGGCAGACCAACATGGATGCTGCTGTGGCAACCCTGACAGCTGCAAACCAGGCGGCGATTACGGAGGCGGTAACCGCAACGAAGTCGGGCGAAGCCCACGCCATGGTGATGCAGCTGCTGCAGCAGTAGCAAGGCGCACTGGACGCCATTGGGCAGCAGCTTGAGGAGCTGCAGAAGGGGCAGCTGCGTGTGGGCGGCCAAGCGGCCGGCGCTGCGCACCAGCCGGTGGCGTCGGCGGCGGCGGTGCAGCAGCAGCAGCAGGCGGCCGTGCGTGTGGACACGACGGGCGTCACGGTGAGTAGCAATTGCTTGTCTTCGTCGCTGTGCACGGTAGTGGTTGTGCGCGTGGGTCCAAGCAAGCAGGTGCGTCGTGGTGCGCAAATCCCTTGCCTGTCACCATGCAGGGGCATGGTTCCGGTACGTATCTATGTACCGGTACGTGACTGGTCCAATGTGCACGTGCTCCTCGAACAGGTGGCTGTGGCGCATGGTGCGAAAACCCCCGTGTTGTGTTGTGCTATGTAGCTAAAGTGGTATTGTGTTGGCAAGCCCCCGTTGCACCAAAGGCGTTACCTCTGGTATCGGCGTCGAGTAGATAGGACACCCTCAGGCGTGCACTGCTTGCCTCATGTCCATGGCATGTCCATGTCCATGTCCCACTGCTTGCCTCATGGCTCCTACACCTCGGCGCCGGGTGGGGAGGGTACATGCATACACATGAGACAAGCACTGCGCGCACCTTATGCCGTGCAGCGCGTACCCAACTGCCCTGCGCTTGTCCCCACAACCACGCACGCAGGCCAAGGTGGAGGTGGTCATCAAGGAGGCCGTGTTCGTCGCCAACGACAGCACACCGCAGCAGCATCAGCGGCAGCAGCAAAAGCCGGACCCGAGCTACAAGGATCTTGTCAGCTCAGCAACGATTATCAGCTACGACGGTGTGTCCAGCAGGATGCGCAGTCGCGCTATGCGCACGGCGGCAAAGGCTGTGAGCGAGTTCCATCTGGTCCCGTACGAGATGGCGCGGTACGTGGGTGAACGCTTCGATGACGCGTATGGGCCGACTTGGGAGTGCGTGGTGGCCAGCAACGCTGGCGGTGAGAGGCCGAGGGTGGGCGCCTGGGTCTTCTACGTAGAACAGAAGCGCCAGTTCGTCCACCTGTTGGTGGGGCGGTGGCTGGTGATGCTGTGGCGGTCGGACGAGTGTGACGAGGGGGAAGGGGAGTGCGACGAGGGGGAAGGGGAGTATGATGAGGGCGAGGAGTACGTCGAGGATGAAAGATGGCTATGAGTAAGACGAGGAGGAAGGGGAGTACGAGGGGGAGTACGACAGAGTGAGGGAGTACGACGAGGGTAAGGCGTACGACGAGCTGGAGTCGGTGAGGATGAGTACGACGCGGACGACGAGGACGGCAGTGGTTACGCGTACGGCAATGGGTACTACAGCTGAACGCCCTGACGGCGGCACGGCTTGCTACTGCAAACATGCATGCATGCTTGCACACGCACACACCTGCGCCCCCACGGGCAGCGGGACTGCTGGAAGGTTGCAGTGCTGTACCTCTGGTCATGGGTTTGAACGCTAGGTACGGTAGCATTTAGCGCTTGGGCCCATGCATGCCAGTACAGCTGTACCGGTACCATACCGAAAGCTGGTTCATGACGGTTTACCGGTACGTGTAACCGCCGTGCCGCATTACGAGGACCCGTTAGCATGCGCTGCACTCCGTGCGTGGGCAGCGTGTCTGCGTGTTACACAAGCACTACGGTACAGCTCAGGCCGAGACCTATGGTGGCTGTAGCTGCCCGCGTTGCGCACCTTCCAGGGAGCAAGGAACAGGGGTCGTGCGGTCATCTGCCGTAATTTTTCCTTAGTAGGTACCAGTGCCGGCTACTGGGCAGTTGTCGTAATTCATGTGCTGGGATCTCGAGGTCAACAGGCCACAGGGTCGTGCGCGTGGTTGCCGTACGTGCCGCATTTGTGGTGATGGACAAGCCGTGGAAGATGAGCTGCATGTGCTGTGCGAGTGCCCTGCTTACGAGTCTATCAGAGACCGGTATGAGAGTGACCTCCGGTTTAAGGAACGGGGTATGCGTTCTATCATGATGGAGGCAACCCCGATAGCCCTTGCTTCATTCCTTGACGAGGTATGGCGTGAAAGGCATTGTAT
>VFQN01007641.1_pt1 | contig 11519 bp, 10 predicted proteins | sample 3512371 | NCBI WGS metagenome assembly VFQN01 (sample SAMN10412370, study PRJNA504923) | tailings metagenome | isolation source: Replicate 2 from Balatoc abandoned mine | place: Philippines: Itogon, Benguet | collected 2017-08-28
TATCCGAGAAGCGCCCTTCGACAAGCTCAGGGCTACGGTGAAGTTCGAGGAGCCATCCGTGTCCTTACCCGATTACGAAGGCTGGGCCTGTTTCGCCGCGGTCGCCGACAGCGGCAGCTTCACGGCCGCGGCCGCATCGCTTGGCATGTCGAAGGCGAGCGTGTCAAAGGCGGTGACCCGCCTCGAAACATCGCTCGGCATCGCGCTGCTCCATCGCAGTTCGCGCACCGTCACCGTCTCGACCGCGGGCGCGGGATTGCTGGGCGAAGCGCAGGCGATGGTCGCGGCGGCAACCGCAGCGACCGAGGCGGCGCGCGGCGACCGCGTCGATCTGGCAGGCCCGATCCGCCTCGCCGCGCCGATGAGTTTCGGGATCAAGGTGCTCGGCGGGCCGATTGCCGCCTTTCTGGCGATGCACCCGGCGGTCGAAATCGACGTGATGCTGAGCGACGCGCGCCACGATCTGGTCGCCGAGGGCATCGACCTGGGGCTGCGCATCGCGACGATGGAGGACAGCAGCCTGCTCGCGCGCACCATTTCGCCCGTCGCGGCGTCCCTGATCGCCAGTCCCGCCTATCTGGCGCAGCACGGTACCCCGCGTCATCCGCTCGACCTCGCCGGTCATCGGCTGATCGGCTATGGCCACCGGGAGCGCACGTCGCCGCTGCGTTTTCATCGCGGCGGGGAGGATGCGACGGTGATCCCGACCGGGCCGTTGTTCACCAACAATGGCGACATCATGATCCCGCTGCTGATCGCGGACGGCGGTATCGCGGCGCTGCCCGACTTCATTGCGGAGGAAGCGCTGGCGTCGGGCGCGCTGGTTCGCATCCTGACCGACTGGTCGCTGCCGCAGGCGTATCTGCACCTGCTGTCGCCGCCGTCACGGCTGCGTCCGGCGCGGGTGCGGGCGCTCGCCGACCATCTTGTCTATACGTTGAAGCGGTCGTGCACCGGCGCGCATACCGATCATCTCGCGCTCGGGACGTCGTAGAAAGACCCAAATCCGGCGGTACGGATTCGCCGCGACTCGTGGATTTCTGCGGGTTAAATCAAAATTAACCTTTTCCCTTCATTAGTTTCGTGGTTAATGTTCCGGCAGTCCGCAGATGGGGTCGGTCGGTGGCATCGCATGATGGCCAGGCGATCGGAAAGGCAGGGCTGTCGTGGGAAACAATCAAGGGGTGCCCAATGCGCGTATTGCTGATCGAGGACGAGCCGACGACCGCGAAGGCGATCGACACGATGCTCACGACCGAAGGCTTCAACGTCTACACCACCGATCTGGGTGAAGAAGGCTTGGACCTGGGTAAGCTCTATGATTACGACATCATCCTGCTCGACCTGAACCTGCCCGACATGCACGGCTATGACGTGCTGAAAAAGCTGCGCACCGCCAAGGTACAGACGCCGGTGCTGATCCTGTCGGGCATTTCGGAAATGGATTCAAAGGTGCGCTCGTTCGGCTTCGGCGCCGACGATTATGTCACCAAGCCCTTCCATCGCGACGAACTGGTCGCCCGCATCCATGCGGTCGTCCGCCGCTCGAAGGGCCACAGCCAGAGCGTGATCAAGACCGGCAAGCTGGCGGTAAATCTGGACACGAAGACGGTCGAGGTCGACACGACCCGCGTGCATCTGACCGGCAAGGAATATCAGATGCTCGAGCTGCTTTCGCTGCGCAAGGGCACGACGCTGACCAAGGAAATGTTCCTGAACCACCTGTATGGCGGCATGGACGAACCCGAACTCAAAATCATCGACGTCTTCATCTGCAAGCTGCGCAAGAAACTGGCGCTGGCGTGCGAAGGCGAAAATTACATCGAGACGGTCTGGGGCCGCGGTTATGTCCTGCGCGACATCGACGATGAGGGCAATGAGGTGCGCCGCGTCGCCTGACGCACTACACCTCGCCAAGAGTTAACCGAGGGAACCCGGCGCGGAGCAATCCGCGCCGGTTTTCTTTTGGGGTGGGGTTGCGGGGTGGCGGTTACCTTGTCGCCCCTCCCTTTTAGGGAGGGGTCGGGGGTGGGTAAGCCGCCGAAGGCGGTTCACTGCCTCGGCTCGCTGCGCTCGTACCCACCCATAACCCCTCCCTAAGAGGGAAGGGGAATTCTACGACCGCTTGTCCTGCCACAGGCTGCGCCCGAACTGTGCCGGCTGCGCACTCCCCAGCACCAGCCCCGGGCGGCGCACTGGGGCCATCGGCGGCGGGACAATCTCGAACCCCGCGATATTTTCGGCAGGTGCCGCGCCGCTGCCGTGTGCGGCGCGCAGGCGCGCGGCCTCGACCGGGTGGTCGGTCTGGATCCCGAAACGTGTACCTGCGACCCAGCGCACCGTGCCCAGCATCGGTTCGTGGCCGGGCAGGAAAACCGTGATTCGTTCACCGATATGCAACGCACCCGGCGCCTGCCCGCCAATGCCCGTTTCGGACACGTTGCGGATGGTGACGTCGAATTTGCCCAGGCGCGCGCAGGCAAGCGCCGCCTTGACCAGGCGCGATTGCCGCGGCTGGCGCTTTTCGTCTGGGGGCGGTGAGGCTGGGGGAGCCTCGGGAATTGACATGGCGCGACCCATTGCTGTCGCCCGACCCCACGTCGACCGATGATGATGGTCCCGTTCTCGCGGTAACAGCGGAAGGTAAATATTCGTATAGCGTGTTCGGTAATTATTGCGCAGGCGGCAAGCCGCCAAAGGTGACGATGCTTTCGCTGCCATCGGCCGAAAGTGCTGAAATACCAAAGAAATGATCGTCGATGATCACGCCGGGCAACGTCCTTCCTGCGGCGGCGGCATCCGCCGGGACGAGCTGGCTATCGGTCCAGTCGTTGCGGTCGGCACGGCGCCAGTACAAACGATAGGCGGCGGCATCCTTGACTGGTGTCCACGACACTTTGGTATCCGAACTCACCGCGCCGTCAATGCTGACGCTGGCGGGTGCGGGCGGCGCGGCGGCGAGCTCGCGCGCCAGCACGACGTTCAGCGCGGTGACGCGGGCCAGATAGGCAAAGTCCATCTCGTCGACGGTGTCGCCATATTTGCGGCCGTTTTCGGTCCGCAAATCCTGATGCTGATGGTCGTAATCCTCGATCCCGACGCTGAACCGGATCGCCGGATAACCAAGCTCGAGCGACGGCAGATGGTCGCCGCCGCGGCGGAAACGGTCGGGACGCCGCACCGCGAGCACGTCGAGGCCAATCGTGGGACTTTGTTTTCCCGCTCGAATCGCCGCTTTTGCCAGCGCGCGCGACGGGCCGTCATCCTCGCCGCCGATGCCGCGCCGCGCGAGCTGCGCCGCCAGATCTTCCGACGCGCGAATGCCCTCGCTGAACACCCGCACCCGGTTGTCGACGATGGTGCCGTCGGTCCCCTTGATGCCGCCGACGATGTCGTTGTTCAGCATCGCCGCGACCGGCCAGTTCTTTTCCTTGGCGTGCCGCGCAAGCAGGCGTCCGCCCCACAATCCCTGTTCCTCGCCCGACAGCAGCGCATAGACGATCGTCGCGCGATGCTTTTGCTTCGACAGCAGCCGCGCCGCCTCGATCACCAGCGCCGTTCCCGATGCATCGTCATTGGCGCCCGGCGCGTCGGCGGTGAAGTTCATCGGGTCGCTGACGCGGCTGTCGATATGCCCCGCGATGATGATGACATGCGCGGGGTCGCCGCTGCCCTTCTGGATCGCCAGCACATTCTCGACGATCACCCCGTCCGGCGCGCGCGGACCGTCGAACCGGTCGGCGATCCGCTCGACGGTCAGGCAGTCGCCACAGGCCTTTGAAATACGGGCAAACTCGGCCGCACCCCAATTGCGCGCCGCGCCGATGCCGCGTTTCGGGTCGGTCGCCGACGACAGCGTGTGGCGGGTACCGAACGACACCAGCTTTTCGACATCGGCCTTCAGGCGCACGGGATCGGCGGCGGGGGTCTGATCCTGTCCATGCGCAGCGGTCGGCGCAATGAGCAGGAGGGCGGCGAGCAGGCTCTGTTTGATCATGCCGCATCATGCGGTGGGTACGGGGTCGAAGCAAGGGCCATCGCCGCCTACATACCGTCGCCCCCGCGAAGGCGTGGGCCGCTATCGGTTTACTCAGCGCGGCTGAGCAAGCAGGCTAGCGGCCCACGCCTTCGCGGGGGCGACGGCAAAAAGCCCCTCCCGGTGAGGGGAGGGGCTTTCCGGTTCTTAACGCAGGCCCGAGAAACGGATGTCCTGCACGCGCCCATAGCGAATGTCGCAGGTAAATTTGCCCTGGTCGTAATAGCCGCCACGGCCCCAGCGACCGCCATAACCGTCGCGGACGACGACGCGGCCCTTCACCTTATAGCCGTCGCGCTTGCGATCGATGCTCGTCACCTGGGTGACATCGGTGTTGCCATAACGGCGGCTGCCGCGCTCGACTGCGTTCACGCACTGGTTCACGGCGCTGCGGCTGTTGCCATAGCGGTTATAGTCATAGCCATAACCGTAGCGCGGATCGTCGTAGCGACCGCGATAGCGGTTATCGTAGCGATCATAGCGGTCGTTGTTGCCGCTCGACAGGATCGCCGCAAGGCCGCCGAGCACGACGGCACCGGCGATCACTTCGCCCGCGCTGATACCGTCGCGGTCGTAGCGATCGCGGGCGGCGGCGGGGGCGGCGCTCATCAGCATCGCGCCAGCGGTGGCCGCACCGATTGCGGCCTTGGTCAGGTTGGTCTTGATAGCCATGGTTCGGTCTCCTTCAGGCGCAGGCGGCAGCGTTGCAGCCTGTTGAAGATGTTCTACCGATTCGCGGGTGACACGGTGCTGAACCCGCCGCTTATCTGGCGTTCAGCCTTGGTTTTGCTGGCGTTCATAAAAATCCTCCCCGTCGCGCAGCGATGGGGAGGGGGACCGTCCCCGCGAAAGCGGGGATGGTGGAGGGGCTTTGCGACGGCGGTGCTAAAGCCCCTCCGTTAGCGCTTCGCGCTACCACCTCCCCATCGCTGCGCGACAGGGAGGAACGATTGGCTCAACCAAAACTCACGTCGACGACGCGGCCGTTGCGGTAGCTGCACCCGAAACTGCGGACTTCGCCGCCCAGCCGCGACGCGGTGCCGGTGACGTACCAGCCGCCGTTGTTCGCCTCGGTGCCGTCGATGCGGTCGACGCGGGCGTCGTCGCCCATTTCGGCCTCGACCGCCCAGCTGCAAGCGTCGGCGGCGCGGCGCTGGACATCGCCATTATCATAGACGGCCGCGCCATCGTCGCCGCGGCGGTCGTCGACCGGCGGCACATAATCGCTGTCGCGCTGCTCGTAACGCTGATCGTCGCGATACGGCGGATCGTAACGATAGTCGGGCGCGCGTTCGCGCTTGTCCTTGCTCGCGGCGCTGGCGATCGCGGCGATGGTGCCGATGATCAACAGGCCGCCGAGCACGTCACCCGCGCTGACGCGGTCGTGATGGCGATGGCCCCAGCCGCCATGGCGCGACCGCGCTTCGGCGGGGACGGCGCTGAACCCGACCGAGGTGATGACGACGGCGGCCGCAGCGGCAAGGCTGGTGAATTTACGCATCGCGGGAACCTCCCCAAGGGCGGGCAAAGGATGGTCCAGCCCGCAATGCCGCCTTGCTACGCCTCCGATGCTTTCGCGCCGCTGAACCGTGGTGCTAGTACGACAGCTCGATTGCCGGAATGGAAAAGGCCCGCCATCGCTTGGATGGCGGGCCTTCTGACCCCAGGTGACCAGACCTGTCGGGCAATCAGCAGACGCAGCGCGGCTTGGGCCGCGGCTTCCACTTTTTCTTGGCCACATAGCGTTTCCGCACGGGCGCCTTTTCATAATAGGTCTTGGTGGTCGTCTCGACCGTTTCGGTCACGACCGGCGCGCCGCCGGTGATGATCGTGGTGACCACCACACCGGGGGTATAATAGCCGTAACCATAGCCATAGCCGCCATGATGATAGGTCGCGCTGCTGTGATGCGAACCGCGGCTCGCCCACCAGGCGTCGCATTTCTTCTTGTCCGCGGCATCGCCGATTGCGCCGCCCGCGACCGCGCCCAGCGCGCCGCCGATGATCGTGCCTTCGGTGCGGTTGCCTCTGCCAGCGATGCGGTTGCCGACGACGCCCCCCACGACTCCGCCGACAACCGCGCCGCCCACTGTGCCCCCCCGGCCACAGCGGCGTTCCATTTCTGCATCGTGGCGCGGGTCGTACGCGCCGCCATAATAGTGATGCGGCGGGGGCGGATACCCCGCGCCATGTCCCTCGACCGTGCCTTCATAGCTGCCGTCGTAACGGCGTCCGTCGGGCGCCTCATAGGTGCCGTTCCACGTGCCGGTCCAGCGCCCCTCGGCATCGTACCCCGACACGCGGCGATATTCGACTTCGCTGGGGATCCGGTCGGCGTGGCCGGTATAGACACGCACATCGGCATCGGCGGGCGCGCCATAATCGAGCGCCGGGCGCGGATCATGATTATACGACACGCCGCTCACCAGGTCGGTCGCAGCGGTCGTATCGATCGCCGGGGCTTCGGCATGGGCCCGGCCCGCCAGCAACAACGACCCTGCGGCCACCCCCAACAAGACGAACGTACGCATGACCAACTCCCTGTTCCCTCGGCCCGAACCGATTGGTTAACAGCTTGTTAGCAAAATCAGCGACTTTTCGCGAATCCGTTAACCCTGACGATTGCGTCCCGATTTGGGTCAGACGAGGAATGGTGGGGAACGACCGATCGCGGACGTGTCTTCTCCCCTCCCTTTTAGGGAGGGGCTGGGGGTGGGTAGCCGCCGAAGGCGGCATTCCGCCTCGGCTCGCTTCGCTCGCACCCACCCCTAACCCCTCCCTGGAAGGGAGGGGAATGGCTTAAAACCACCCCAAAGCGGACGGTCGCATTTACAACAATAGGCGCCCTTTCAGGAAACCAGCGCCCCGGCAATCCGCGCCACCAGCGCCTCGGCCCCGGCCTGATCCGCCGCTGAAAACCGCCCCGGCACCGGGCTGTCGAGGTCGAGCACCCCGACCAGCCGATCATTTGCGATCACGGGTACCACCAACTCGCTGCGGCTATCGGCGTCGCAGGCGATATGGCCGGGAAAGGCGTGGACATCGTCGACGCGCTGCGTCGCACGCAGCCGCGCGGCGGCGCCGCACACGCCCTTGTCGAGCGGAATGCGGATGCACGCCGCCTTGCCCTGGAACGGGCCGAGCACCAGTTCCTGCCCGTCGAAGCGGTAAAAGCCCGCCCAGTTGAGGTCGGGGATCGCCTGCCAGATCAGCGCCGCGACATTCGCCATATTGGCAATGCCATCGGGTTCGCCCGCGACCAGCGCCGCCGCGGCGTCGCCCGCCTCCGCCCAGCGTTCGGCGGGGTCGGTGGCGGTGAAGGAGAGGGTGGTGGACATGGGCGTACCTTCGATTTGCTAGGGTCAGGCGGGTTGGTCAGCGAACCAGATCCCGTTTGTCCTGAGGAGGGACTGAGCCTTGGCGAAGGCCCGTCTCGAAGGATCAGGCGCGGCGCCAAATCCTTCGAGACGCCATTTCGACAGGCTCAATGGCTCCTCACGACGAACGGGTTTGGCAACCTCTTGGCCTCACTCAATCGCCAGCCCGGTCCACTTCGCCGCAAAGGCATATTTGTCGGCGGCTTCGGCGATGATCTTGTCGGTCGGCTTGCCACTGCCGTGCCCGGCGCGGGTTTCGACGCGGATCAGATGCGGCTTGTCGCCCGCCTTCGCATGCTGGAGCTGCGCGGTATATTTGAAGCTGTGCCCCGGCACGACGCGGTCGTCGGTGTCGGCGGTGGTCACCAGCACCGCGGGATAGGCGGCGCCCGCCTTGATATTGTGATAGGGCGAATAGCTCAGCAGATTGCGGAAATCGGCTTCCTTCGACGGATAGCCATAATCGTCGACCCAATAACGCCCGGCGGTGAAGCGGTCGAAACGCAGCATGTCCATCACCCCGACCGCGGGCAGCGCCGCGGCGAACAGGTCGGGGCGCTGGTTGGTGACCGTGCCGACGAGCAGCCCGCCGTTCGACCCGCCTTCGATCGCGACCTGGCCCTTTCCGGCGATCCCTTCGGCGATCAGATATTCGCCCGCCGCAATGAAGTCGTCGAACACATTCTGCTTGTTGGCGAGCCGACCGGCGTCATGCCACGCCTTGCCATATTCGCCGCCGCCGCGCAGGTTGGCGATCGCCAGCACCCCGCCCTTGTCGACCCAGGCGAGGCGGGTCGGCGAAAAGCCGGGGGTCATCGATACGTTGAAGCCGCCATAACCGTAAAGCAGGGTCGGCGACCCCTTGCTGCGGTCGAGCCCCTTTTTCATCACGACGAACATCGGCACTTCGGTGCCGTCCTTCGACTTGTAGAAACGCTGTTCGACGGTGAAATCATTCGGTTTGAAGGTCAGCTTGGGCTCGGCGAAAATCTCGCTTTTGCCGGTTGCGGTGTCGAGCCGGTAGATGGTCGTCGGGCGTGCATAGCTCGAGAAGGAATAAAAGGTTTCGGGATCGCTCGACTTGCCGCCAAAGCCCGACGCCGATCCGATGTCGGCCAGCTTGATCGCCGCGATCCTTTTGCCGTCGAGCGCGATCATCTCGGCCTGCGATTTCGCATCGCCCAGATAGGACAGGATGATGCGGTCGCCGACGCGCGACGCGCCGACCAGCGTATTCTCGCTTTCGGCGACCAGTTCGGTCAGTTTGCCGGGCCGCCGGATGTCCATCGACACCAACCGCTCGCGCGGCGCGCCCTTGTTGGTGACGAATGTGAACAGCGGCCCTTCGTTGGTCACATATTCCCAGTTGTTCGCGAAATCATCGACCAGCGTAATCGGCTTGCCCGCTCCCTTTGCGCCGACCGGATAAAGCGTCAGCCCCAGCCGTGCGTCGGTCCCTTCGGACCCGAACACCAGCAGATATTTGCCGTCATCGGTGACGATCGCACTGTTGTTGAGCTTGGGCTTGTCCGGGGTCGCGTGGATCAGCACGTCGGCACTCTGCGGCGTACCGAGCTTGTGGAAATAGACGGCGTGATTTTCATTGAGCGACTGGAACGCGCCGTCGGCCGCGGGTTCGGGGAAGCGCGAATAATAGAAACCGCTGCCGTCCTTCGCCCAGTCGAGCGCCGAAAATTTCACCCAGCGCACTTCGTCGGCCAGGTCCTGCCCGGTCGCGACATCCTTGACCCGCACGATCCGCCAGTCGGTTCCGCCGTCCTGCACCGAATAGAGCAGATATTTGCCGTCCTCCGACGGGCTCCATTCGGCGAGCGCGGTGGCGCCGTCCTTCGCCCACAGATTGGGATCGATCAGCACCCGGCCTTCGCCCTTCAGCCCCTCACGGACATAGAGGACCGACTGCGGCTGAAGCCCGTCGTTGCGCGTGTAGAAATAGCGGCCTCCGGCCTTGGTCGGCAGACCGAAGCGCTCGTAATTATACAGCTCGGTCATCCGTTTCTTGAATGCTGCGCGACCGGGAAGCGTGGCGAGATAGGCGTCGGTGACCTTGTTCTGCGCCGCGACCCAGTCGGCGACCTTCGGGTTGACGCGGACATCATCCTCCAGCCAGCGATAGGGGTCGGCGACATCGACCCCGAACTGCGGATCGACGGTGTCGCCGCGGGTTGTGTCCGGATAGGCTAGCGCGGGCACGGTGGCCGACGCCGCGGCAGCTTCCGCCGCGTGGAGTGCTGGGGGGGTCATCGACAGGGCAACCAGCGCCAGCGGCGCGAACAGGCTTTTACGGGACATGGCAAGGCGATCCTCATGATCCGGGGGAAATTATCGTGCGTCGATATGTAAGGATGCGAAACCCGGGGGCAAGCGGATTCCGGACCTATTTTAGCGATCAGGGTTCGTCCGGTGCAGTCAGAATTCGATCAGGATGCGGACCTTGTCGGGGGTGGTGCCGACGACGCGCGCGATATGGGCGCGGCTTTCGGCGAGCATGTCCGGCGAAAATTTGCCGCTGTCAGTGCCAAGTAGCTCGGCGGTCGACACCCCGAGCAGCGCGCCCAAGGCTTCGATCCGGCCGTGTCGTGGCCGGGTGCGACCCTTCTCCCACCCCGATATGGCAGGAACGCTGACGCTCAGATGCGCGGCAAGCTGCGTCTGGCTGAGTCGGCGCGACACGCGGAGGCGGCGCAGGCGGGCGCCAAAGCTCTCGATGTCGGACGGCATATCCTGTTGAACGTCGTTTGCTGGTCGCACACCGGGCATCGGACGGACGTTATTTTCCCTGGCCATCTGGCGGGCGATACACCAGCAACATGCCGATGGGCGGCGCTAAAATGTGCGAGTACACCGGCGGCCTCGCCGACGGTAAGGCGGACGGTGCGCGCAAAAAGGGCGGCAATCCTTGCGGATGCCGCCCTTGATCTTGTGTCGCTCGGATCGAGGCTCAGGCTTCCGCCATATCCTCGTCATACTGATCGACCGGGCCCGAATCCTGGCCCTTGGCATCGACGTCGCGATCGACGAGTTCGATGACGGCCATCGGCGCGGCGTCGCTGGCGCGGATACCGGCCTTGATGATGCGCGCATAGCCGCCGTTGCGGTCCTTGTAACGCTCGGCCAAGACGTCGAACAGCTTGACCAGCTGGGTATCGTCCATCAGGCGGCTCATCGCGAGGCGACGATTGGCGAGGCCACCGCGCTTCGCCAGCGTGATCAGCTTTTCGACATAGGGACGCAGTTCCTTCGCCTTGGCGACGGTCGTCGTGATCTGCTCATGCTTGATGAGCGAAGCCGACATGTTGCGGAACATCGCGATGCGATGCGCGCCGGTGCGCTGAAGCTTCCGGCCACCCGATTTATGACGCATAATCCATTCCTTCGTTTGTCAGAGGGGCCGTGCGAGGTACCCCAAGCCAGGTCGATTGCGGGCCGACCCATTCCCGTTTGATCCTCCCCGGAACGGGGAGGGGGACCGCCGCGAAGCGGTGGTGGAGGGGGCTCTCGTTCGAGCGCGGCGCTATGCCGACACCCCCCTCCGTCAGCCCTGCGGGCTGCCACCTCCCCGCAAGCGGGGAGGATTTTAACCCAGCAGCTCCTGTTCGAGCTTCTTTGCCATTTCCTCGATATTTTCCGGCGGCCAGCCGGGGATGTCCATGCCGAGGCGCAGACCCATCGACGACAGCACTTCCTTGATTTCGTTCAAGGACTTGCGGCCAAAGTTCGGGGTGCGAAGCATTTCGGCTTCGGTCTTCTGAACTAGGTCGCCGATATAGATGATGTTGTCGTTCTTCAGGCAGTTAGCGCTGCGAACCGACAGTTCCAGCTCGTCGACCTTCTTCAGCAGGAAGCGGTTGAGCTGGTTGACGTCCGATTCATCGGCGGTGGTCGACGGTGCCGCCATGCCGATCATGCCGCTGTCGTTCATCGCTTCTTCGAAGTGGACGAAGACCTGCAGCTGGTCCTGAAGGATGCGCGCGGCATAGGCCACGGCATCTTCCGGGGTGACCGTGCCGTCGGTTTCGACGGTCAGGTTCAGCTTGTCATAGTCCAGTTCCTGACCGATGCGGGCATTGTCGACCTTGTAGGCG
>VFQN01007642.1_pt1 | contig 11519 bp, 21 predicted proteins | sample 3512371 | NCBI WGS metagenome assembly VFQN01 (sample SAMN10412370, study PRJNA504923) | tailings metagenome | isolation source: Replicate 2 from Balatoc abandoned mine | place: Philippines: Itogon, Benguet | collected 2017-08-28
CCTCAGGTCGTTAGCTCCCGCCAGGATCGTAACCAAGATCGCAAAGCATTAACCTACCCGCACCACCTGCCCTCATCCCAAACCCTTCCCCCCTCCCCCCCCCTCCCCCAAACAGCGCTCCCCACCGCCTCCAACTTCTTCCTGCACCTCACGCTGGCCAAGGCGCTCTACTCCAACGCGCTGCGCGTGCTGTGGCCGCACCTGGGGGACATGCTGGGGGCGTGCCTGCGGGGGCTGGTGGGGGCGCGGCTGCCCAGGTGGGCATGCGCGTGGGTGTGTCCTTGGTGGCCTGACGAACGCGCTTCTCGTGGTAGGAAGGGGCTCTGACGGGGAAGCTGTGACCCTGACTTGGCGAACACTGCTCGCATAACGCTCTGCCACGTGCCCGCTCTGGGCCATGAGCTGGGTGCTGCGTCGGCGCGGGTGTAGCACGCCTGCATTGTGTGAAGTACCAGCTGACAGCGTGTCCTTACTGTTCCAGCCGCCACCGCAGTTCCCCTGCCAAGCCGGCCGGTGCCTTGGGCCCACCTGCCTCCTGCCTCCCCGAGTCATACCAACGCAAAAACCATTATGCACCCCTACCTCCCACCAACACCGACACCATCTGCGCCTCAAAGCTTGCCGTTTGCCCCCTCAAACCCTTCCTCCAGCTCCTGGCAGGACCTGTTCGCCATCCACTCGCCCCCGGGGTACCGCTTTGCGGGTTTCTACAATGGCATACTGCAGGTGAGGGCGGCCCCCGTGCCCATGCCCTTGTGCCAGATGAAAGCCACCTGGGGGCCTGTGCCAGGCGTCCCCTCACGCGCACAGCTCACCGCAGCGCACCTCCCCCCTCCCCTGCAAGTTCTCGTCCTCGCTCCACAGCCCACGTACGGTACACAACAACAGGCTGCTGCCTTCCTGCCCTGCCCCGCGCCCCTGCCTCCCCACCAGACGCTGATGGTGGGGCTGGCCTACGTGGTCACTGCGCCCCTCATTGCGCCCATCGCGCTGCTGTTCTTCGCAACGGGGTACATCACGTGGAGGTGCGGGGGAGGGGGGGGAGGCATTTGTGTGGGCGAAGGAAGAAAGCAACCGGCAAGGGCTATTGCGGGACTCTGTATAGGGCGGAGACGGTGGCTGGAACGGGCAGGACAGCCGCTGTTGGCGCTGTGCAATGGCGCAACTGGCTTTCCAAACTGCACGGGCGCGCTGAGCAATGACTAGGGGCTCGGCCCGGGGACGGGGAACGGGTTCGTGGGCCAGGGCAAGGCTGGCGACGTTGGGTTCCTGTGGGTATTGCCCAGGCCTGCGCTTGTTACTGAGAGTCCGAACTTGATGCATGGGTGCTGTGCTCCTGTTTCCAATGCTTGCAGGTATGCGATCGTGTACATTTACGAGCGGCAGTACGAGTCAGGTGGGTGAGGCGGTTCAAGAAGGGTCTCGGATCGGGGGTGTTGGGAACGCGCGTGGGGTGCGCTTCAGAAAGGGCAGGCGGACATCGTGCAGGGGGCGGGAGCCTGTGCTGCCTGCGCCCTGGGAGTTGCGTTGCGAGTGATAGGGATGGGAATGGGCGGCCGGCCGGCCCGCGGGTGCCCGGCTGCCACGTGTCATGCAGCTGGGCGCAGGGGATGAGGTTGGCGAGACAGTGCAGGCCAGCGCCGCGTCCTTGCACCTCCCGCGCACCCGAATCAGCAACATACTTACATCTCCGTATCATAATACTCCTGTAATTATGCATGGCAACTAATCAAAGCATTAGATGGTCGCCCCGCTGGCGCTCCCTACGGCGCTCGGCCTCCAGGCCACGTGGCAGGTAGCGAGGACGGCCGGGCGTTGGGGCCGCGAGGGCCAACCGCCCTGCGGCCTGCTGACTCGTCGGCGCCTCCACGCCCTCGCGTCGCAACGCAGCGCAGTACCTGCAATATGCCAATCGTATTGACGCAATCGCGAACCGCGAAACCGTCGATGCCGTAAAATACAGTAAGCACCAACCACCGCTCCTACTTCACCACTGCCGTTTCCGCTCTACGGAGCCCAGCTCGTCCACTCAACTCCCACACCCTTTGGCCTCCTGGCATACGGTGCCAGGACGGCCCCGCCTTTGGCCTGCCAGGAATACGGTGCCAGGACATTCCCGCTCTGCCCCTTGGCCTCGTAGGCCCCAACCCCTGGCCTCCGCTGCCGCCCTGCCGGCCCTTGCGACCCCCCGCCACCCCCCGCCCTGCAGGCCCTCCGGCCATCGCGCGGCTGCCACGTGGCCTGTGCCGCTGTGCGCCGCAGTCCCCCGTCACCGCCATTCCAACCCAGCTACAGACGCACCGCTACACTGTACCAACTGCCCATCCCCATCCGCCCCAATATACCCTATCCCAACTCGCCGGGAAAATGTACCCTTTGCCTACCCGCCCTAACCCACACGCCCCCTAAACCACACCGCTAACCCACACGCCCCTCCTTCAGCCGGCTCCTGGTTCCCCGTGGTTGCAAACCACATTGTGGGCTACCTGCTTGTGAACGGACCTGTTTTTCCTTACGCACACTCCCACTCGCTCTTAACCCACGCACTCCCCACCCCACACAGGCGGCTCCATGTTCCCCGTTGTCGCCGACCACCTTGTGGGCTACCTGCTGGTGGGCGAGCTGTTCAGCGGCGCGGTGCTGCTGACCAACGGCGGCTGGGCGCAGGCGGCGCTGCTGTGGGCCACCACCACGCCCGCGCTGGTGGCGTTCCGGAGGATGCTGCGGGAGCGGTACCTGCAGCCGCTGCAGGTGGGCGGCTGCTGGGGGAGTGCAATTAGCGGCAGGACGGCACGAAGACAGGACGTGTCTGTGAATTGACGTGGTCAACCGTAGAACAGCTCACGCAATGACCTGCAACCCGCCCTCGCTTCAACAAACGCACTCACTTCCCTTGACTGCATGGCCCATATCAGCACGTGCTTCAACACACCTACCCCCAGCATGACTCATCCTGACCCCTTCCCTTGCCCCCTCCCCCTCCTCTCTCCGCAGCACCCGCCCATGTCCCTGGCGATGTCGGCGCCGCCTGCCGCCGTGGACCCCGCCGTGTTCCTGCCGCCCGCGCTGCGGGAGGGCGCGCTGGGCTGGTACCCCGAGTCGGGCAAGGTGTGGGAGCAATACGGCATACCCAAGTACGTGCTGTGAGGGGGCGGTGCCAAGGCGGTACGGTACCGGTAGTACAGTGGCACGTGGCACTGCATGGCGGGTGCTGCCGATGTGCAGCAAGCGAACCACTGGATCCCTGCTGCTGGACACTTACACTGTGTTATTGTTCGTTCGCAATCAGTTTGGCCGGATAGACAGACAGGGCCGACGGGCAGCCCAGCCATGCTGGACGTGCTCTAGTACGACCGTCTCCAAGGAGGAAGGCGCGAAGATGCTGTTTTGCGGCCGGCAGCGCGTTAGTCTGGCGCACGCCTGTTTGCTGCCTAGGAAGTGAGGAGCGGGGGGAGTGTGTGGGGTCGAGCGGCGCGTGCGTGGCCGAGGGCACCGACACATGACGTGTACATTTCGTGGCATGTTTGGAAGAGGTTCAGACGAGCTGGTGATCTACCGTATCGTTTACACAGAGATCCCGTATGGCTGAATGCAAGCACCGCTTTCTCGTCCGCTGTGAGCCACCTGAGCTTTCTGATGCTGTATCTGGTCGCACGCACCAGTTTAGTTTCTTGCCAGTATAGATGAGTGTGACTAGCCCGCGTAAGTGTATTGCGTTTTACCAGCAGGAGTTTCCATATGAATGGCAGGATCTGACTGACTGTAAGCTGCTGGACAGCCTTTGTGCTTCGTTGACTGGATCCCTACCCGTATACGGTATCCCTTGCCCCAGCTAGTGGATTGGTACGTGTCGGTCCCTGACACGATATCAACTAAGGGACGCAAACGCTTCTTCACCCAAGGGATCCCCTGATCGTAACCGTGTCAGCCACAATCCAAGGCGCTGCCCTCATGCGTTTACAGGATGGCAAACTGAGGCCTGGGCCCACCTTGACGTGCATCATTGAGAACACAGCTCCCCCAGGACCACAACGACAGGACATCCTCCCGTCAGCCCCAAAACTCTCATGTAGGATACCACGTGCCCGCCCTATCCCACCCCAGACACCATGATCGACGAGCACGCAGTGACTCCCATCCACACAACGCCGCCTCTATACGCTCCCCGGACAACCCCATCCAGCGCCACTGAATTTCCTCACCGGCATACGTGCTCACGTGCCTTTACCAAACCACCAAAACAACGGGCTCGCCGCAAGCCCCATGCAGGCCTGCGGGGACCCCAGGCATCCTGAACTGCAAATACTGCACACCTTCCCGTTGAGCCTTCCCCAAACACTGAACATACTGCATGGCTCTTGCTAAGTCAAGAGGTCCATCGAGCCCACCCACGAACGGCATATATTCCGCTCAGACTGGCCAATACTGCACAGTGCTGGCAACGCGCCCTGTCCAACCCCAATACCGCACCTGCCCCCAAACGTACACAAACAGGTGCACCCGAAAGTGCCAAAGAAGCTATATGGGCAACCCCGTGCATGATACATGAACACGCGCTGGGGTTCAGCAGTATCGTCCCGCCAGCGATACATGTGCAACCCACGCCGCACAGCCGTGCCGCCCAATCCAGCGTGCACCCGGGCGGCAGCCCCGCAGCTGCTGAAAAGCCACAGGGAACGCACACAAGCTACCAGTATATGCCCTGGAGAAACAACATAGAATAGCAATGTAGGTATACAGCTAGGAGCCTAATCCTGGCACTCAAGCCACAGGCGTCATTTGGCCCTACCGCGCCACATCCCTTGCGCTGGTTCGGTCGTCCGCCCTGCCGTCAGCAGTTCACACCCGGCTACAGCACGCCGTCCGCCCTGCCGTCAGCAGTCCCGCAGCAGGCAGCTCTCTCCTCTCTGCACTACCAGCAAAGCCCTACTGGCCGGCCTGTAGGGTACTCCCTCGCGGGCCCCGTCGCAGCACACCGTGACGTGCCCAAAACGCGACCGCCACGCTCGTGCCACCCGCGTGCGTTGCCAGATCAACTAAGACAGCGCGCAGCCGTGACAACCGACGCGTTGCTTAGCCATATGTATTCCATCTAATAGCCACCCAGTGCAGCGAGTACAGGGCCTCCGGGCAAGCTGCACATTGCCCAGGCTCTTAGTCCACCACAGCAGTATGCACACGCACGCTATGCAACGGCAATAAGTCAAACTGAATTGAGGAATTGTCAACAGCGTGGGCAAACGGAAACCTTCAAAGTCGAGTCAAACTTGGCGTGCGGGCGCACATTCCATACCTCTCTAACGAAGCCGAATACCGGCACCTTGCGAGACATGGCCTCCTTGAACCTCTGCACCTAAGCACAATTGTATCAAGCGCGCGTGCGCCGCGCTTGGAACCCAGGAGCCCTTCCAGGTCAGCGTCGCAGGCCACGGCCTGATGGTGGTTCTCCGTCACCACTGTAAATGGCAAATAATACAGAGATGAATGGCGGCGCTGCTGCTCCCTAGGGCCGAGGCCGGTTTTTAGGATGGCTGGCGCCCAGGTCTGTCAGAGGCCAGCCTTGGAAGCATTTTCGCTCCTCGCCTCTCCGAAACGCTGCCTTAATGACGGTGAGGAGAAGGCCTGCGTAAACCGCATTGTGCTGAGAGGGTTCAGTGGGGCGAAGCGCCGAAGCCTTTGGCACGGTCAAGCAGGGTGACAGCGCGACAGGCAAAGCATGGGTGCACATTCTAGCCTACAGTCTCCTGGGGTAACTCACCGCTTGGAAGTATGCTTCTATCTCCTCGCGCGCGGGCCGGCCCCACAAGGCACGGGCGACAGGCTGCGGTGTTCCCAGCAAGGTGCTGTTCACTGGTGCAGCAGGGAGCACCGGCGAAGACGACGCGGATAGCATGCTATTAGCATCATAATGGCTATGATGTAGTGCCATAGTGACCTTCAGCAGGGTTCACGCTTTGAGGCGTCTCGGTGGCAACGTGCGGCAACGCAAAATTTTGTTTATGTCGATTTATGCTTTGCTAGTATTATGCAGACTGCCTGCTCCTGACCTGGTATGGGTACTGAACAAGGCAACCGTGTACGGGGTCGGGAACCCATTACAAAGAGTGCGTAACGTCCCCGGCCTGGTGGAGCAACAGATGGTGACCCTCAAAGTGTTGTGAAGTAGTGCAAATGAGTGCTTTGGTGAAGGGCCAGTAAGGAATGCGTATGCTGGACATTTGGCGGGTTTTCCACCCAGTACCCGGCGCCTGCCCGGCTGTGATCAGGTTGTGTCACGTAATCGCCCCGACATACCGGACTCCAGCGCATTGAGATATTAGCTGTGCGCTGTCCGCGCGTGCCTGTCGCTGTCACTCGTCGGGGACACGGTTGGCGGTATACGGTGGCAAACACGCGGAAGCACGAGCAGAGGAGAGCAGCGCTGCGAGAGCATGTGTCCAGCGCAGCTGAGCGCAGCTGCTGTGCAGGGCAACTGGGGCGGGGCGCCTTTCTACGTCAATGTTGGCGCTACGCATGCACCTACAGCAAGCTTCGGCCTGTGTCTGAAGGCCACCGTACCTGCGTCGTGCAGGCCGGAGTGGACTCACAGCCCCCTCACACTAGGGGCCTGCACAGCTCAACACGACAACCTGCCGTCCGGGCCCCAACCCCCCAGCGAGCTTGCAAATGACCATAAACATGGCGCACACCAGCATGTGCTCAAGTGCCCAGGTGGCTCATCTTGTGGACGCTTAAAGGGTTGAGCTCTAAGCCACTACGGTACCCCTTTAAGGTAGCAGCGTGCTGGCACCAAGGCGGACACGGACAGCTGGCCGCCACCGCCACCTGTGCGTTGTGCCCGCCAGCGGCCCCACCTTGCCCATGAGACACCCAAACCGGAACCTTACCTGAAAGACGCTGCTAAATGTAGAGTACCGACAAGTAGAAGTGATGAAGGCCTCGGGCTTCGCGGGCGGGCGGACGAAGACTTAAGCGACATAGGGCACCTTGGGCAGCATCTATTTACCTGTGTTGAACCCACCGCTTTGCCGCCGCTGCAAAGGACGCTGCTGCCTGACCCTGGCCTGACAGACCTGACACCGAGGGAGGCGCACAAGCCAAGCAGGTTCATGCCCAGTGCCCGCAGACTGCCATGGACGTCACCTTGACAACGGCAAGCAAGGACTGCCATGGTATGCTGCAGGGTTTCACGCTATCCCTGGTGCGGTACCGTGAACTGTGCAGTACGGTAAGGCAGACCACGTCCGATGTGGATGGAGAGTGGCCAGCAAGCATTGCCGCCTGATCCTGGCTGCACTCGTAGCTGTATGCGGAGTACCGTCGCACATAGTAAGCGACGAGTGGGGGACCTGGCGGCATTGGGCTGATAGCTGCTGGCGTGCCAGGTGCCGGCAGGGCCAAGCAAGGTGTTAGGGGAGTCTTTCTAGGTGTGGGCCGTGGCCGGGGCACGGTGTGGTGCGGCTGGCCCCGTACCAGTACGGGTCAGGGCCCGCAGTTGATGCAGCTTGGACCCACCCACCAGCCTCCACCTTATGCCTGGTCTGGCCCGTCTGCAGTCAAGGGCTAGTGGTGGCTTGTTTTAAACAGTTTGGTAAACACGCGGTCGTCTCACAGGTGCGGTGGATCGTGGGCGGGGCCTTGAATCCGGCGAGGTGCCCTGCCGCACGTGGCATGTCAGGCGCCTCGGTGCCGTGCTGTGCTCGCCGGGGCAACTCCCTAGTGGTCGACAATCGTGTACGATACGGGTCGCAGCACGGCAGCAGGTTGGAGGTGTGAGTAGGGGGCGGGGGTAGGTCGCAGAGGGAAGGGCGGGGGAACGGCGACGGACAGCCGGCGGCACTTGACGGGCGCACTGCGGTGGTCCTGAGCTTGTTGGGTAAGCCCCAGCCGGAGATAGCACCTCAAGCGCACCTCATTAAGTAGCATCTGATCTTATGATGTCGTGCTGCCTGAAACTGCAGTGTATATGGCGGCTGGGGGCCTGGCGGTGTTTGAGGTGTACAGTGCATTGAGGATGGGGCAAGGCGATGGGGCAGGGCGTGGGCGTGGGCGTGGGCGTTGGGTCGCCAATGCCACCGCGTTGTCGGCCGGCCCCTGGGTCGGCCGCGCTCAACAAAGCACATCAGAATGGTTGCCGACAGCATGTACTTCTATGAGGCATTTGGGTTTGTGCGGGAGCTCAAGGTTGGCGGGACTCGTCAGGGGTGGTCGGGCCGGCCCCTGCGAATCGGCACTCCTCTGCATATGGACAGCCGCGCTGACAGCAGGCTGCCGGACTACATTACTTGCTGATCATTTGCTTTAATACGTTACTAGTTGATGACTGCACTGACTCATTGAAGCCAAGCGTGTGAGTGTTAGAGCAAGGACCATTCCGGCCCCAGCTGGGAAAATGGAGCCAGGCCGCAAGGGCCGGCTTTGGATGGAGGTAGGAGGGTCACATCTCAGGGCAAATTCAATTTGTGTGCTTTGATGGCGGCGAGGAGCATGTTGGCGACATGAGCGCAACGCTCATTTCCGTCGCGCAGGTTGCAAGCCAAGTGGTGGCCTTAGGGGCCATGATATGGGGCCTAAAGGTCTGCCTGCATTACATAGACCCATACCGCGAGCAGCGCGAGCAGGTGCGATCTGCTGTCGGCCGTTGGTTGAACGTTCATCGCGACAGCCTCCGCCACAGCCCCAAACCTCAGACCCTCGCGCGATGCAGGCCAAAAAGAGGGCGGCTTTCTTGAAGCGCCATTTGGGGCGCACGCTGGATCTAAATGAGTTCGAGCAGCTCTTGGCGGCCCAGGTGCGCGGGGTGTCGCCCGGGCCATGGCCTAAAGGGCCGGAGAGCCGCTCGAGGCAGCTCAACAACGCTGCTCGGCCCTGACCCAGGTCGCAGTCAGGCTGCTAGCTGCGTGTAGCGCGCAGTGGCGTACACAGCGTGGCAGTTGGCCTAGCTACTTGCTTGTTGCGTCGGCGCGGACACGCACGTGGCTGTGGGGGGCAGGCGGCAGCTGCGGTAGCTGCCAGCACCCCCCTCCAGGCCACCCGCCCCGTCTACCCGTGGCCTGGGGCCGCGCAAAGAACTTGCGCGTGGTAGTACCACGTAGCTGTAAGGCCTGGATCCAAAGCATTGACACCCATACGGGTGGTCCCCACCTGGGCGTGGGTGCTGCGGACACCTCTCACCAGCTTACTCCCTGCCTCACGGCAACGGCAGGTGCTTGCACTTGCACCGGTATCCCGCGGGCCACCCTATGACGCTATGGGCCAGCCGGAAGCCCACGCGGCTGCAGGCAACTGTTGGCTTGTTGGGCCTCGTGGCCGGGTATGCCCGGTTGGCCCCCGCTTCCCCGGCGGGCGGCAGGCGGGCAGCGGACGGGCAGGCCTGCAGGCAGGCCCGCACGCGTGCTCTGCACCAACCCCCAGCACGGTGACCGGAGGGTCACCGGGACGTGGCATGGGGACAGGGGGACGGGAGCAGCGGCCCGGCGCACGTGGTGACACCGCCACCATTACCACAAGACCCACACCGCCGCATGCTGCTGCGGTTTCGGCCCTAGGCTGCCCCAGCCTCCATCCCAGAGGCCGACTGGCTTGCTCTTACCCTTTCCACCCGCCCTTCCGCAGCCAACAACCCCTGCTCCCCTCCCCTACTCCCTCACCCACCAGGTGATGAACCCCGACCACATCGAGGTGTCCCTGGAGGACGTGAGCGGCCTGGAGCACATCGTGGACGACCTGGTGGGTGCCGGGCAGGCGTAGCAGCTGTGTATTAGCAGCATGGGTGCAGTCTTGTCTCCTGAAGACGTGAGCGGTCTGGAGCACTTACATCGTGGGGAACCTGATGGGGGGCGGCATGTGCATTGCTGTGTGGGTGGTCAGTGTGCAGAAGAATGTGGTGCAGGGGTGGGTGGTCATTGTGTGAAGAGGATACGTGTGGGCACCGTGTGTTGGTGGCCGGCACGGATGACATCGTGGAAGGGTGGAGGGTGTAGGGCCGTGGGCCCACGCATATTGGTTGCCGCCCTAAGGGATCATGCATCCTGCATAAGAGGAAGGCAGGCGGACGCGCCGTGCTGCAAGCAGTCAATACCACCGGCAGGACAGGGACCGGAGCAGCTCTAAACCGAACCGCCCTACTCGCCCCCTTCACGCCCCCCAGTAATCATTCTTATGGCCCCCTTGGCTCTCCGGACGTGCCCTAATGGGTCTGTGACTGTAACATTATTCATCGAGAGAAGGTGCTGTACCCCGTGCTGCCACATCACCCCAACCCGCTTCAAGGGTCTACGCGCTGTGCTGGCAGTCGCACCCACCCCGTTGCCCCCCACCCCTGCCCCCCATCCCTGCCCCCCACCCCTGCCCCCCCCCAGGAGACCAAGGTGCTGTACCCCATGCTGCGGCCCGAGCTGTACTGCACCACCCTATGGAGGCAGACCAAGGGCGTGCTGCTGTGGGTGATGGGGGGCGGGGGAGGGGGAGGGGGCCGAAGGGGCTGGTGCACTGGGGGCTGCAGTGATGCAGACTGCTAAAGCAGGGTACCGAGGCACAACGTGCCGGGTGCTATGTCGGGGGAGATGTGGCCCAAACAAGGGCGTGCCGCTGTGCGCGCTGGGGGGCAGGGGCGCTGGAGGGGTCCGCGGCGGGGAGCATGCAGGCTGCTGGAGCGGGGTGCCAGGGTCTTTGGGGGGATCAAACCAAGGGTCCGCTGCTGTTGGTGCTGGGGGCAGGGGGAGGGGGTTGGAGGGGTTCGAGGCGGGGGCCATGCAGGCTGCTGGAGTGGGGTGTCGGGGGCACAGCGTGCTGGGTGCCGGGCTCAGGCAAGGGGCAGGGCAGGAGGGGCTCGCGAGGCGCGCAGAGAGACGGTGAGGGAGGGGGGCGTTGGGGGACGGCGTCCATGCGCTGACTCCAGGCACCCCGCGCCAAGCGCCAAGCGCCGCCATATTTGCTACAGCACCTCAGTTGCAGCATGATTACTCCTCTGTCCATCCAGCTGCTCTTCCACGCTCACACCCCTGCCCGCCCTCCCTGCTGCATGCTGTCCGCGCACCGCAGGTACGGCCCCCCCGGCACCGGCAAGACCATGCTGGCCAAGGTAGGGGGTGGGGGTGCTGGTGCGGCTGCGGCTGCGGCCCGTTTCACAGCGCCTCACGGACCAACAAGGACTTCTCTAGCCTCCATGTCTGCCCCTGCACCCTCATGGATAGGCAACCAGCTGCGACCTGCCCTCTGCTTTCGCCATCTCCCTTCTCAATGCGTCACCTGCCCTTTGCCTTACCACCTTCTTTCCCTCTTCACAGGCCCTGGCCAAGCAGTCGCACTGCTTCTTCCTCAACATCACCGCCTCCTCCATCATGAGCAAGTGGCTGGGGGACGCCAACCGCCTGGTGCGCGCGGTGTTCAGCCTGGCCGCCAAGCTGCAGCCGTGCATCATTTTCGTGGGTGGGTGCGCAAGGGGGGGGGGGGGGGGAGCCGCCAGGGGTCAGGAGGCTCGGGGGTCAGGGGACACCGCAGGGCGGCAAGGCAGCAAG
>VFQN01007644.1_pt1 | contig 11514 bp, 9 predicted proteins | sample 3512371 | NCBI WGS metagenome assembly VFQN01 (sample SAMN10412370, study PRJNA504923) | tailings metagenome | isolation source: Replicate 2 from Balatoc abandoned mine | place: Philippines: Itogon, Benguet | collected 2017-08-28
GTCCAGCTGCACATCCTGTCCTTCCTGCCCCCCAACGACCGCGCCCTCAGCGGCCGCCTGGCCTCCAAAGCTGCAGCCTCCGGCCTCAGCCAGGACCCCACCTGCACCGCCTCCCTGTCCCAGCCGCTGCCGCCCCACGCCGTGCCCTGGGCCGTGGAGGCAGGGCAGCAGCACGTGCGGCAGCTGCCGTTTCGTCTTAAGCCACAGCTATTGTGCACGGCCGCCGCCAGCGGGAGCGAGGTCAACCTGGGGGTTGCCTGGGAGAGCCTGCAGCCAAGCATGTTTCCGGAGCAGCAGTTCCAAGCAGCGTATTACTGGCCAGACCCTGGCGTGGCGGCGGTAAGGGCAGGCCACCCGCAGCTGCTGGGGTGGCTGGCGCAGTACTGCCCAGAGTTGCTGAAGGGCAATCGAATACTTCGGGCAGCGGCACAGCGCGGCGACCTGGCGGGGCTGCAGGCGGCATGGGACGCAGTACAATATAAAATTCCAGTCAGCAAGCGCGGCGGCAGCGTACCTATCGATCAGCGCGTACTGGACGCCGCCGCAGGGTCGGCCACTGGGGATGCTGTAGCCAAGATGGAGTGGCTCCTGTCAATGGCAGACTACAGCCTGCAAGAGAGCACCGCTGCAGCCGCCGCCCGCTCGGGGGACGTGGGCCGGCTGCGGTGGCTGCGGCAGCGGGGCTGCCCCATGGGGCAACGCGCCCTGCACTCCGCCCTGCAGCACGCCGACCTGGCCGTGGCGCAGTGGCTGGTGGACGAGGCTGGGTGCAAGCTGCCAACGGAAGGGGCTGGTTGGAATTCGGACTGGCGCATCTTCTTGCAGGCGGCAGCCGGGAGCGCCGACGCTTTTGCAAAAATTCGCTGGCTGCAGGAGCACGGGGCCCCGCCGCTGCAGAATGCGGACGAGGCCGCTTTGTCTGACCTGGTGTTTGCAGCAGCTGAGGCAGGGCAGGCGGAGGTGCTGCGGCACCTGCTGTCCTTGATGCCGTCAGGGCGGGACGGGCCGGTGCAGACGGGAAAGTACGCCTACGGAAACGCAGCAGCGGAGTCCGGCAGCATCCCCACAGCGGAGATCCTGCTCCAGGCAGGGGCTTGCTTTACTCCCATTGCCTATGAGGTGGCGTACGATGCAAAGAAGGGCCATGAGGCGAGCATGGCGATGATACGCTGGCTGGCGACGGAGGCGGGCGTGCGGGTGGCATCTGTAGGGCCCCTGGTCAGCCTGACGAGAGCGTGGGTTGACACGATGGCTGGCAGCGAGGCAGGCCAGGCGGGCATAGTGGAGGGGGTGAAGCTGGCGGTGGGGGAGGGGACACACCGCTGGGCCACCCCTGCAAATTCCGTTTGGACAGACTTTATGATGCAACGAGTCCACGCGATGGGGAACCTGGGCCTGGCCCAGTTCCTAGTGCCCCTTTTGGGGCTCGTACCCGACGGGGGTATGCTGGTGGACGCGGCCCGGAGCGGCTGCGAGGCGCTGCTGGAGTGGATGGTGCGGGAGCACCCCGGCTGCGTGGAGGGGGCGTCACTGTACGTCTCTGCGGCCAAGGACGGCGACCGGGGCACGCTGACCGCCCTGCGGCGGCTGGGCGTGCCGTGGGGGCCGCGGGACACGGTCGCCAACATCGTGCGACACGGCTGCCGCGCGCTGCCGGTGCTGCGCTGGCTGGTGGAGCAGGGGGCGCCGGTGGGTAGCAGGAAGGAGATGGAGGTGGCGCTGAAAAACAGCAAGTTCGACGGTGAGGTGCAGAGTTGGCTGAGGGGCCTGGCGCGTGCTGGGAAGGTAGGGGAGGGAGTGTGAGAGGGGGATCAGCGCAAGGACGGCGGCAGGTCTGGGGGGACCTGGCAGTATGCTTACTGTGAACTCAAGCAGCTGGTGACTAGGTGGACTGTGTGTGAAAGTAGGCAATCTGAATGGCGGCGGGGTGGGGCGGCAGCGGCAAGGGATGGCCTGGATTGAGGCGGGTTTGGGACTGCATTTGGCTGCGACTGGGGGATGGGGACCTGACGGCAGGCTCAGGCATGTGCTTGCTGTGTGCTGAAAGCAACTGGCAGCTAGCTAGGGGGAGGGTGAGGCGGGGCTGGAGGCGGCGGGGCTTGGCGGCAGCGGCACCGGCGGCAGGGGGGCCTTGGGCCTGGAGTTGGGCTGCGGCTGGGAAGGGGAGGCGGCGTTGGAGCGGGTGGTGGATGGAGCGGGACCTCAGCGCTGAGACCGGAAGGCTGCTGACAGCTTAAGGACATGGCATGCCGAGCTGCAATGTATCAACATGCTGATCTGTGGATTGTTGGGGGACGGCGTTGCTTTCCAGTCCAGTGAACGTTGGGCTGCGCATTGCGCTTGCAGTGCATGGCTTGAGCAGATGGTTTGTTAGCTAGGAGAAAGCTATGACGTGCATGACAATGGGCATTGGTGCGAACATGCAAAGGCGGACAGTCTAGAGGCGTGTCCATGGTAATTAACACAGTTGCCGTATGGTGGTGTGGCTGCAGCAGTGGGGCAAGGAGGCAGGGACACCACGGCGCGAGCGGTTTGAGGGAGGGCCGGTGGGGGCAGCTGCAGCGGGGCAGGGCATGGGCTGCGCAGCACATGTTGAATTGAGGCTTCTCCAGGTGGCACTACGGTATCAATGCTGGCAAGGTGGAGGCAGGGCCACTGGCTGTTGCATTTGTCTGAGCAGCGCAGCGCAGCGCAGCGCAGCTTGTGTTTCCCTTCGGTATGGCTTGGTGCCTCCCTTGTGGGTCCACTAATGCTGGCCTTGCTGTGTGGCATCGGTGAGCGCTGATGGTGCGGGGCTACGGGGCAGGGTGGTGCCCTTGATCGTGTTAGGTGCGTTTCGGTTTGATTGGTTATGTTGCTTTGGCAAGTGCACGCTGCGTGGCTTTGCATCCCAAGGTTGCACAGCCCTGCGCCCTGTATAGAGGCTACATCCGTACTGGCACACCGTACAAGCATCGAGTAAAACGAAACGCACATACGATTTGTCATGCCTGAACGTTGTATAGGGTACGTTCGGGGGGTGCGTTGGCCAGGGGTGTTGGCGTGCAATACCCGAGCTTAAGGCTGCGTATGTACCGTACCGTACAGTGGTTCGCACATGGCGCAAGGAAGGATGTAGCACCATCATTGTTTAGCCGCACATCAGGCACATGTATTGCATGTGCAGCATTGTGTGGAGCCTGATGCTTACGAACATCAAGACCGTTACTAGCACGGGGGGTTGGGCAGGCGATGACAAAGTGGATGGCGTCTGGGACTGTCTGGGGCTGGGGGCTGGGGGTGACGTTACCGTTGCTCCCCTGGTTGCTCCATGGCGCACCTCACGGCACTTGACGGCACAGTTTTGGACTGTGATCAGCACATTTCAGACTTGACATAAATGTTCAGAACGAGCGCAGTAACGGCATCGCGTAAGGTGAAGGACAGTCAAGGGCAAGCCTGTGCACAGCTTGGCGTAGTTCCGGAGTGACTCCGGAGCGGGTGACAGCTCGCCGAGGTCCAGACTTGGGAGGGATTCTTTGACTCTTTTGCGGACGTCCGAGTTATAGTACTGCAGCTCTTTATGGTCTGACATCAAAGTGCAGCAGCTTTGGATGTAGCTAAGCCGTTGGCGCTGCTTCGGGGAGCCGTCCCCCGTCGCCCCGTGTCGCAACGCAACGCCATAAAGGCAAGTGACTTCCGCTATCACCGCTGCATCCAAGTTTAACGTAAAGAGTCATGAGCACTTCCTACAGCAGCTCGCGTCCGTGTCGGCGTGCCTCGTCTGTTGCTCGCAGCGTTCGCGTCCGGTACTTTTGCGAAAGCATCTTGCGTGTTGATTGTCTGCGCTTACCGTTGTATCAACATGCCTCCCTGAGTACCGGTAGACGTATGTAGTCCCCGCGCGGTTCCCCCTGCTGTGAACGCTAACCGCCCGGTGCGCCTCTTCCCCACGACAGTCCAGGCTGAACAAGGGTTACGGCCCAAGTTGGTCGTACGCAAGAGGATGCCAGTGCTAGCAAAAATAGCAGCTGCAGCAGCAGCGCTCCACGGTGGCAGCTGCCCACGGTGCTCCAGCTGCACATCCTATCCTTCATGCCTGCGCACGACCGTGCCCTCAACGGCCGACTAGCGTTCCGTGACGCGCCTGCCGGCCTCAGCGGCCCCCAGCACTGCACCGCCGTCCTGTCCCAGCCGCTGCCGCCCCACGCCGTGCCCTGGGCCGTGGAGGCAGGGCAGCAGCACGTGCGGCAGCTGCCCTTCCGGCACAAGCTGCAGCCGATGTGCACGGCCGCACGCAGCGGCAGCGAGGTGAACCTGGGGGTTGCCTGGGAGATCGTGCAGCCCAGCTTTATTGCCGAGGATTTGAACAAGTTTCAGGACAGCCTCTTTGGGAGGTTTCCAGACCCAGGCGTGGCGGCCGTCGAGGCGGGCCATCCGCAGCTGCTGGGCTGGCTGCTGCGCCATTGCCCGGCCGTGCTGGGCCCCAACCGTGTCATGCGTGCAGCGGCACGGCACTGCGACCTGGCAGGCCTTCGGCAGGTCTGGGAGGCGCTGCGTAGCCACCCCTGCTTCAACACCAACAGCACCGATCAGGAGGCAGGCTGCGTTGTCCTTGTGGATCAGTGGGTGTTGGACGCAGCTGCTGGGTCAGCCACCCTAGATGCTGTGGCCAAAATGGAGTGGCTGCTGGAGGTGGGAGCTGGGGAGTATGGCCTGGAGGAGAGCACCGCCGGGGGCGCCACCTCCTCCTCCGACAGGCCCCCGGCTGCAGCCAGCTGCAGCCTTCAGGAGAGCACTGCCGCAGCCGCCGCCCACTCGGGGGGCCTGCGCCGGCTGCGGTGGCTGCGGGAGCGGGGCTGCCCCGTGGACAAGGAGTGGGTGCTGGAATGCGCCCTGCAGCACGCCGACCTGGCTGTGGCGCAGTGGCTTGTGGACGAGGCGGGGGTGGCGCTGCCAACGAGGAGACCAGTCAGCAGCATCTTCCAGCCGCTACCGTTCATGCAGGCTGCTGCCAAGAGCCTTGACGGGGTGGCTAAGCTGCGGTGGCTGCAGGGGCGCGGCTTCCCTGCGCTGAGTAGGCGGTCACTCATGCTGCGGGGTGTGGCAAGAGCAGTCGTGCGGGCAGGGCGAGTGGACATGGTGCACCACCTAGTGTCGGTGTGTGGGCGTGACAAGGTAGCTTTGTGCGTGGATGGCAATGAGGCAGCCCGCTCAGGCAGCGTGGCCATGGCGGAGCTGTTGCATCAGGCGGGGGTAGCCTTTAACCCAAGGGCCTACGAGGGGGCAGCTGAGGTTGGCAGTGTGGCCGTGGTCCGCTGGCTGGCGGCCGAGGTGGGGGTCTCCGCAGCAGGCCTGCCATTGCACCGGCTCATCGGTGTGTGGCCTTCTTACACGCCTGCCCACAGCCGGGACCTGCTGGAGGCGGTGCAGCTGCTGGTGGAGCAGGCGGGATGCACAGTGGGGCTTGACAGCGGCGTTGCGCTGCGGGAGGGTGCGGCGCGGGGCGACCTGGCCCTGGTGCAGTACCTGCTGCAGCAGGGGCCGAGTCACGTGGCGGTTGCAAGGGTCGTTGCGGGAGCAGCTGAGGCGGGGTGCATTGCGTTGTTGGAGTTCCTGGAGGAGCAGCTGCAGTGCCAGGCGTGGCCGCGGGTTGTTATAGTGTCAAGGGGAGACCAGGAAACGCGGAGCCTGCTGCAGCGGCGGAGGATGCCAGCAGCGTAGGGTAGGTCTATCGGATGGCTTTGGGGGATCAAGTGCGTTGCTGGGGCTAGGTTCCACAATAGCCCTGGTAAGTAGGTGTGTGTTGGAAGCAAGGTGTCGGTGGCAACCAGCTGTTGGTGTGCATCATGTCGTCTGAGCAAGCATGGGGCTAAACGGCATGAGCAGCGGTGCACTGCCCTACTCGTAAGGCAGTTGCCGAGATGTGTGGCTGTGTGGCTGGCAGGGCTTGACTTCCACTTGACCTTGGCGAAGTGGCTGGTTGAGGAGGCGAGGTGCGGCTTACTGCCACCTGCAGGGGAGCAGGTGCGTGCTGGTGTCCCCTGCAACTGGTGGCAGTGGTGAGTCCCATGGGGGGAGTGGGGAAGCTGCGCTGGCTGCTGTGGATCTGGACGAAGGCGCGTACGGCACTGGATCTGGACAGTACGAGAATCCTGGTGAGGGACTTGACGGTTGCGGCGGCAGGGCAGGTGGAGGTGGAGGTGGTGGTGCAGTAGCTACTATCCCCTTTTTGGCCACCGGGACGGATGCGGGGAGTCGTCAAAATGGGCGTGGTTGGAGAGGCGGCTGCACGGTGAGGCAGCGTTGCTATGGCGGAGGACCTGTTCCAAGCCGGCTGCTTGGAGTTTGGCGGCGCCGTGGCCTTTAAGCGGGCTGCCGAGGCGGGCAGACTGGAAATGGTGCGGTGGTGACACGGGCAATGTGAAGGCAGGGCCACTGGCTGTTGCAGTTGTCTGACGGCGCAGCTTGTGTTTCCCTTCGGTATGGCTTGGTGCTCCCCTTGTGGGTCCACTAATGCTGGCCTTGCTGCTTGGCATCGGTTAGGGCTTATGGTGCGGGGCTACGTGATGCCCTCCATCGTGTAGGGTGTGTTTCGGCATTGGGTGGTGTCGTGGCATGGCAAGTGCGGCTTCGCACTAAGAGGTCGTACAGCCTGAGGGGTTGGTGGGTACTGTATGGCTGCCCTCCGGCTGCCAACCTACCCTGCCCTCCTGCAGCGACGGTGCTGCTCTGCCTTGTCCCTTGCATTGCTCGATGACTGCATATGCGTGGTAATTTCCGGTGTGGGGCTATGTATCTGATGATGTCACACGGCCGCTGCGCTCGCTGCCTGGGCCCTAGTTGTCCGTGTTGCTCGGGAGAGCGCTTTGCTGCTTTCCCCTTGATTTGTGGGTGCGGTGTGCGTGGTAGGGAAGCCCTGACCAGGAGGGGCCCCCTGTAAATTTGCTATGCTAAGGAGCTACGCGCAGCTGGGTCCGGCCTTACGCTTCCGCTGCAGCAACGTGTCACGCCCCAATACCGCAGCTGCGCGGATAGTGCCCGTTGTCGGATAGGGTCACCATGGGCACGGCCACAGTCAGTCCAGCGTCAGCAGGACACACCGTACCACCATCAGCAGTCGCCTTTTGCTCCGAGCCGCGCCGTCGTACCACTAGGCGGAACTATCTCACTGGGGGAAGTTGGATTCAGTCATGGGGTACGACCAACGTGCTGCTCCCTAGGCTGGTGCGTGCCTCGACTGCTGCACAACCTGCTCTGATGGGGTTGCGCTGGTGACAGTAAGGACAGCCATACGCAAGCACAAAGATACAGATTGCAATCTCGCATTATCCTTCTTATACCGTGGCCCAGCGTGGCTGGACCCCATGCAGGTGTTAGGGGCAGTTAGGGCAGGTTAGGGCGTGAGTCAGAAGGGATCCCTGCGATTCGGCACTCCTGGCACATAAGCTGGCCTAACGGCATGCAGCACTTAGCTAAGAACTGCCCGATTTAACATTTCTTCTTTCTTCTGTCGCGTGCGGTGAAAGGAACACGCTGCGGTGCGCAATGTCCAGCGGAATCGCTTCTGCGCCTCTTGTAGGTGCTGCTCTGAGGACTTGTAACAAGATCTTCAAGCTGGTTGCTGCTGGGTAAGGGCGCTCACGGCATTCCTGGCGCGCGGGCGCGCCTTTGCACCCGTTGCACCGGCTGGCGTCCTGCTGCCCTCACGCACCGGGCTGGCGGGGTAGCTTTCCCCGTCGTTGACTGGCACTCAATCACCTACTGTTTCATAAACGCTTGCTCGGTGGCACGGCACCTGCTGGCGTTACCCAACACTATGCAAAACATCCATCACCATTGCCCTTGCTGTTTGCCTCTTGCCCTGTTGCGTCTTACAGAGCATGCGGCACGGGCCTGTGAAGCCAAATCCTTTGTGCTCCACCCCCCGTCCTTCGTCCCGATTCAGGCTCCTCAAGCATGTGATATCAGCGCTGGGGCTCCTGCTGAGCAGCTTCCACCACCTGGTCCCGCTCACCACCAACCGCAAGCGGAGGATTCTCTTGGAGCAGCTCCCCACCACCCTCCAGCTACACGTCCTGTCCTTCTTGCCTCCCAACGACCGCGCCCTCAGCGGCCGCCTGGTGTGCAGGGCCGCAGCTGCCGCCCTCCGCGACCCCCAACACCGCACCGCAGTCGTTGCCCAGCCGCTGCCGCCCCACGCCGCGCCCTGGCCCGCTGCTACCGCCGACCCGCAGCACGTGCGGCAGCTGCCCTTCCGACACAAGTTGCAGCTGCTGTGCACCGCCGCAGCCACCGGGCGTGAAGCAAACCTGGAAGTGGCACTGGCGCTGCTGCAGCCCAGCATCTTTCCAGAGCTGCTGCAGAGCCCTGCGCAGGACTTCTGGACCGAGCAGCACCAAGGCCTGTACGACCCAGGGGTAGCAGCGACACAGGCGGGTCACCCGCAGCTGCTGGGCTGGCTGGTGCGCCACTGCCCGGGGCTGCTGGACCCAGACAGGGTGCTTGCAGCTGCCGCCAAGCACTGTAGCCTCAGGGGCCTAAAGGCTGTATGGGCTACGCTTGACGGCCAAGACCTGCAGGACGATGGTGACGGAGAGCTGGACCAGGCGGTCATGGATGCAGCTGCTGCTGCGGTCGTCCCCGACGCCACCGATAAGATGTACTGGCTGCTTTGCAACAGGCTGTGTCATTACGAGGAGAGCACTGCGGTTGCAGCTGCCTGCTCTGGGGACCTGCACCGCTTCAGGTGGATTCACAATTGGCGCCGCGACTTCATGAACATCTACTCCGACTCGGACTCGGACTTTGACTCCGACTCTGACTCCGACTTCAACCCCAACGACCGGCCCCACTCCGAACCCGAATACGAGCCCGACTCCGGCCCCGCCAAGCTTATAGAGCGCACGCTGCGAGACACCGACCTGTCCGTGGTAGAGTGGCTGGCGGCCAAGAAGAAGAGGAAGGCATTCTGCGGCTCCCTTCCGCCCGCCGGGGCAGGCAGCGCCTGTTGGTATCCTGTGCTGCTAGCGGCAGTGGAGAGCCCAATCGGGGGAGTGGAGAAGCTGCGTTGGCTGCAGGCGCGGGCGGCTCTGGATCTGGAGAACACGAGCAGCCTGGTGAAGGACTTGGCAGTGGCGGCAGCCAGGGCAGGGCGGGTGGAGGTAGTGCAGCACTTGCTGTCAACCCTTGAGCGACCGAAACGGGTAAAGCGCATTTTGAACAGGGGCGCGTTTGGGGAGGCGGCTGCGCGGTCAGGCAGCGTCGCTATGGCAGAGTGCCTGTTCCGAGCCGGCTGCATGGAGTTTGGCGGCGCCGTGGCGTTTGAGAGGGCTGCAGAGGCGGGCAGTCTGGCAATGGTGCAGTGGCTGGCGTGTGAGGCAGGGGTGTCCGCAGCAGGGGTGCGCCTGGAAAGGGTGATCGGGCAGTGGCCGGGCCGGATGCCTGCCCACAGCCGGGACCTGCTGCAGGCGGTGCAGCTGCTGGTGGGCGAGGCGGGGTGCAGAGGGTGGGAGGAGGCTGCTGTGGACAGTGCCATCCAGCGGGGCGACCTGGCCCTGGTGCAGTACCTGCTGCAGCACATGCCTGACTACCGGCCGGGCATGGGGGTAGTGGTGAAGGCCGCCAGTGCGGGGCGCGAGGCGCTGCTGGAGCTGCTGGTGGGGCACCCGGGGTACACGGGTGGCGGCAGTGGGGTACCGGGCGGCGGGGGCCAGGGCTGCCCCTATGTGGCAGCGGCAAAGTACGGCGACCGGGCCACGCTGGAGGCCCTGCGGCGGCTGGGCGTGCCGTGGGGCGCGGGGGGCGCTGCGGATGTGATAGTGCGGGTGAAGAGGGAGGGGTGCACTGAGCCGGCGGTGCTGGACTGGCTGCGCGCGCACGGTGCGGACTGAACGGTTACCGGTGTGATACGCAGGTGCAGGCTGTGCGGCAGGGACTAGGCTGCTGTGGGGTACCCGATAACCCGTGGTACCTGACAAAGCAGTGTGTAGCAGTGTGTAGCTGCGGCATAGCTGGCTTGAACACGGCGGCATGTTCCAAGTACACGCATGCTGGACAAGGCACAGGCGTAGTGACTACACACAGCGTACAGCCGCCATTATGGACTGGAGGTGGCGCTTCGTGCTGCACGGGGTTCAGGTCGGAGGCAGCAGCCCAGCGGTGCATGCCTTGTGCTGACTCGCCCTCAGTGCCAGCAGCATGCTGAACCACTGCTGCCGTGTACGGTTGGTACCTTGGCATGGCCAAGTATGTGCTGCGGTGGTTAGGTTATAGGGCGTTGTCTCGGCTGCTGCCTGTTGTCGTACGTCGAACGTGGGGTCAGGGGGAGACTTGCGATAGATGCATGCTTGGGGCTTGTGTGTTGACGTAGCACAGTGGTAGGTGTCATATTTGTGTTGGGTTTATTGGATTTGTCATTTCGCTGGCATCAGGTGGGTGCACACGGTGGCATGGGCGGAGGGCTGTCATTAGTAAGGCTACTGGTAGTGCGTGAGGCTTGGGCTGCAGGCGTGGCTGCAAGGGGACGGCGTGGCTGCGGCATTCCTAGACTGAGCACGGCTGCAAATGGCTGCAAATTTGGATAAGTCACACTGCTATCTATATACGAGGAGTAGGCACGGCTATTGAGTACAGTACAGGTGGTTCTGTGTGTTGCACTTCAGAAGTTCAGGTTGAAGGTAGCAGCAGTGTATGCATGCTTTGTGCTTACGCACAGGCGCACAGGCTTCGGTTGGTGCGTGCCTGATGACGTGCACGTACCGGAGTCTGCTGGTGCAGTGGGTCAACTGAACCTACTGACTGCTTGTATACCATGTGGCATGTTGCGCTTGGCTTTGGTCTATGTCAGTGGGCGTGCGGTGTTGTGATACCGGTAGAGCGGTAGCTGCTATATCGCGTCGGCTTGCTAGGGGCTTGTACGGTACGGTACGCTGCCGACGGCCATTTGTAGTACGCCGTGCCCTTCAGCGCTTCAGGTCCTCTACACGTTTGCCCTTGATGTTAACACAAAACCCTTGATGTTAACACAAAACCCTCAGAATAGGTACCAGAGCAGCCTGGGGCCCTAGGCCACGCCATGCCCACCACTCCGACATCATGTCAGGTACCAGTACAGTACTGTCACTGCTGCTGGATGGTTGTACCAGATTGTACAGACTCCTGCACGCTCGCCTGTGCGGCTACCCTTTTGCGTTGATACAACAGGGCGCTCAGCCGCATGGAGCCGGAAGGAACAGGGCCAAGCGGGTACCACTTGGCCCAGGCACTGAGTACACCGCAAGGCGTACTTGCCATATGCAATAAACCCCCCCAAATACCAAAAAACAAGGACACAACGCACATCACCGCGCAGCTCTTGACGTGTACTAGCGGCCTGTATGTGTCAAATCCTTGTTTTTTTGTATTTGGCCTGCCGTACAGCGGTTGCCGTACAGGGGGTCTGAGTGCCCAGAATGGGACCTTCTGTCCACATAGAGCCTGAGTTATCGCCTTTAAATACATGAACATACCATATGTAGCCCATGTGTGCAAAAA
>VFQN01007645.1_pt1 | contig 11514 bp, 12 predicted proteins | sample 3512371 | NCBI WGS metagenome assembly VFQN01 (sample SAMN10412370, study PRJNA504923) | tailings metagenome | isolation source: Replicate 2 from Balatoc abandoned mine | place: Philippines: Itogon, Benguet | collected 2017-08-28
CCCCCACCTTCCCCACCTCCCTCGCCCCCACTGCTACCACCACCGTCATCCCCGTCGCCCTCTCCCCCACCACCCACCCCCGTACCACTCTCAACCCCACCAACCTCTCCCCCACCGCCCTCTCCCCCGCCACACGCTTCAGTACCGCCCTCTCGCCCACCGCCCTTTCCTTCATCACCCTCTCACCGACCACCCTCCCCCGTACCACCCTCACCCCTACCCCCTTCACCCAACCCACCCTCGCCCCATCCACCCTCGCCCCAACCACCCTCGCCCCAACCACCCGTGGACCCGTGTGCCACGTGCCAGACCTGCCTCAATACACTACACCCCGTGGCGTCCTTCGCCCTCACCAACTCCAGCCCGTCGGCACGGGCAGCCGTCTTCTTCTCCGCATGCACCTCCCCCCTCCTCCCCTCCACCCCCCTCCCCACCTGCATCTCCGTCCTCACCTCCATCCTCACCGGTGCCTCCAACACAGCAGCTAGGGCAGGGGCCATGTGTGCCGCCCTAGGCCTGTGCACCACATCTCCAACCACCCCAACCAACATAGGAACCTGCTCTACCTTGTCCGCGGCTCAAATCGCGAACGCCAACAGCACCAACCGCACCCTGACCGGTGCCCTGGACCTCTGTACGGCAGAGGGCGTGGCGGGCGGTACACCCGCACCGCTTCCCGGCTCCGTCATCCCAACCGCCGGCAGCTGCACCTCAACCGCCAACTGCTCCACCGCCACCGGCCACGTGTGCGAGCTGGACCCCTCGCCCACGGCCCCGCGGGCCTGCTCCTGCTCCGGCGGCCGTGACACGTGTCTGCCTCTGGGCACGTGTATCAGTTACTGTTCGACCGCCGCCGTTGCCGTACAGCTGGCCATGCTCAACGCCGGAGTCGCCCCATGCGACCCTCCGCCTGCGCCACCGCCGACACCCGCACCCATGACCGGCAACGTAACCACTACCACACCGGGGCCCCCAGTAACCCCCAGCCCCAACAGCAGCAGCAGCAGTGCACCTACCACAACACCAACGGGAGTCCCTTTCCCTGTGCACTCGCCGCCTTCGCCACACACGCAGTGTGCTGCGGAAGAGGTGTGCTCTGCGCCGTCCCCAGGGACCACCTGCACCACCTGGGCATGCGACGCTAATACACAGCAGCTGGTGGCCGTGCCGTGCAGTGCCAGGTGCGTACCGCTGGCGTTGACCGTCCTGTCGGCGGCGTTGACCGACGACGGCAGGTCGGTGCTGCTGGTGCTCAGCGCGCCAGCGGCGGAGCTGGCGCCGGTGCCGTGTTCGCGGGTGTTCGACGCCGCCAGTACGGCAGCGCTCGGCGGCGGTAGCGGTGGCGGCGGCGCGTGGTGCTCCGCCAGCGGCCGTGTGCTGACGGCGCGGATGGCGCCCGCCGCGGCGACGCTGCAGGTGGGGCAGGGTGGCGGGTGGAGCGTGACGCTGGCTGCGTGGGTGGCCCCGAGGATACGGTGACTGGCATGTCTGTTGACGTTGTCGATTGGTTGGTATTATGTCCATGTCAACAACGTTGACAGCCGGACCGGGCGCGTGTGGCGCGCGCAGCGTATGCGAGCGGACGGCCACTGTCGCATGTTGCACCTTTAGGGCGGCTGCAAAGGTGCACAGCGTCGACCGTTTCAGCGTCGGGCTTACTTGCCCTGAAACCCCATGTCAGCTGCCCGCCGTCCCCTCTGCCACTCAATTCCCCGCAGCTGGGCGGCACCCTGGCGCTGCTGTCCAGTGGCGGGGCGCTGGTGGCGGCGGCGGACCGCGGCAGGGCCTTCAGCGGCAGCGCCCTGGTGAGGGCATGGGGTGTCCGGGGTGAGCTAGCGGGGCTGGAAGTGGAGCCGTGTCATCACGGGAGCACACGCGTGGGGCTGAGGGTGGGAGGGCAGCTTTGCGCGACATGATGGAAGCCCGCGATAGGACCTGGCGCATATGCAGTCGCGCGCGTGCATGTTGATTCATGCTAGCAAGTTGCCTAAGAAGTGTACCGTATGTCCGTGTCTGCTGTCTCCGCTGCAGGTAGCCCCCTGCGCTGCGTGCGTGGCGCCGCGGGTGCTGCTGTCCGGCCCCTCCGTCGTCGGGCCCTCGCCGTGCGGGCCACCTGCTGCTGGTGGCGACGGGGTCAGCGCCAACGTGACCAGCACCACCGCCAGCAGCACCGTAAACAGCACGAGCACCACCACCAGCAACTCAACCAGCGCGGCGGACAGGGCCGCACGCACCTCCAGTACCACCAGCAACGCCGCCAGCCTCCTGCCGTTCCTCCTGGCCACCGCCGCCGCCATGCCGCCCACCTTCGACGCCAGCCGCTCATACGACCCCTCGGGGCGCGCCACGTGGGCCGGCGTCCGTTGGTCGTTGGCGCCACTAACCGCCATCCCAAACACATTAACCAACATAACGGCCGTCGCCGCCGCCAGCCGCGCAGTACTGCAGGCGGCCGTTGACCGTACCAACGCCCTGCCGACGCCGCGGTCGCGGCTACGGCTGTACCTAACAGCCGCGGAGGCCGACGCACTGGATGAGTCACTGTCGTACGGGCTGACCGTTACGCTCACGTCATGGCTGCGGACGGCGGCCACCGCCACGTGGCGGTTTGCCAAGGCACCGGCGGGCGGCGCGGGAGGGACGCTGGCTGTGGCCGTCGTGGGCCCGGCGTCGCAGAGGTTCCGTCTTGCATCGGGTCTGAGGGCCGAGGCGGAGGTGGCAGCTTGCCCAGGTGCGGGCGTAACAACATTGCTGCGTGCGGGAAACGGCGAGAGGGCGGCATGGGCATGGGTGCGAGGGTTGCGACTTGCGAGCGAGGGGCCATGCAAGGACACGGGGGTACAGAATGGTTTAGCAGCCTGGGCTTTTCGGGGCGTGTAGCTTGCCACCTGCTGCTGGATGGCGGCACGGGTGTGGATGTGTTCCTGGATGCAAGGCCGTACAGCCGCGCAGCAAGCGCACTACAAATGAGTACACCCCGGCGCCTCATTGCCTGCTTGGTACGCCTCCTCCCGCAGTGTTAACGCTGCCAAACACCACTTTAATTGGGCAACCCCAACCCCACACAGGCCGCTCCCTGGCCTGGGCCTGGACCGCCCACACCGCCACCAGCACCGGATCCGACGGCGCCCTGCCCGGCCTGCTGCCCCTCACGGCGGCGCCAACCAACACCACAGCCGCCAACTCCGCACACGCAGCCACCAGCGTGTCTGCCGCCGCCGGTAGCCGGCAGCGGCTGCACATGGCCGGCCCGCTGCCGCTGGTGCACGGCTCCACCGTGAGGCTGAGGGTGACGGCGACAAGCACCGACGAAGGTGAGAAGCCTCCCAAGGGAGCATTGTAAAACAGCAGTAGGTGCATGGTAAGCGTGGTGAGGTGGCTGTACTTGTCTATACTCGTTCACAACGCGCCGAGTAGCAGCGCTGATACCCTACCCTCCTGTTCCCCGCCTCGCCGCCTCCGCAGGCACCTTGTCGACCGCCCCAGGAAACGCCTCCTTTCCCACATCAGCCCCAACCTCACCACCAACTGCCAACAGCACCGCCATCGCCACCACCACCGCCACCAGTGCAACCACCTCTGCCGCCGCCGAGGCTCTGTTCACTGCCGTGGGCTCCCCGCCCTTTGCGACCCTGACACTGACGCTGGTGCTTCCCGAAAGCAACGACATTCCTTCCAGCCCCAGCCCAGCCACCAACGCCACCGGCCAAACCGTGAGCTCTGGGGGCGGGGACGTGCCGTCACACGTGCCCCTTGTCCTGGATGCCCGTGCCTCGCGGGACCCCGACGCGCCGCCAACCGCTGCCGCCAACCGCCAACAACTGCTGCTGTCGTACACGTGGGCGTGCCGGCGGGAGGACCACCCGGTTCCGTGCTTCACAGGGCCCAGCCAGGGGGACCAGGTGGGGTGGGGAGGCCGGGGCTTGGGTTTGCAACAGGGCTGCACGGCATGCCTGGTCCCGTGTCTTGGCGCAGAGTTCACGCGGGGCTGAGGATTGACTGATTTGCACATCGGGCCCGATGGCAACGCGTCTGTCCCTTTCCCCTTCCCTCCCCTGCGTGCCTCACTGCTGCTTTTGTTCCTGCCACCAGGTCTCCACCCCTGGAGTGTGGACCCTGCCCGCCGGCCTCCTGTCACCGAACGTAACCCACACCTTCACCGTCACCGTCTCAAAGGATGTGGCCCCCGGCGCCCCTCCCCTGTCCGCCGCCGCCTCCCTGTCCCTCCGCCCCCGGCCCTCCGCCTCCGCCTTCCCCCGCGGCACCCTCGCCCGCCAGTGCGGCTTAGCAGGCTGCGCCGCGCCCCACAACACCAACCGGCCCCTCACAGTGTCCCTGGTGCTCGATCCCCAGTACACAGACGCCACCGTCACGTGGACCATCCCACAGCTTCCCAGCCTAGCCTCCCTCCAGCTACCTCTCAAAACCCTTGGCACCACGTCGGACACTGCCGTCCCTCCCGGCACACACTACCTCACCATCCCGCCTTCTCAGCTGCCCAGCAACCTTCCCGGCATCAGCATTACGGCGTCAATGGCACTTGCCAACGTTACAGGCCTGGCGACAGTCTATGTGCCGCTCAACTCAGCCCCTTCTTGCGCACTCGCAGCCGGAGCAGCAGCAACCAGTGGGTTAGCAGGGGCAGCCGCGGCGAACGCGTCTTCTCCGTGTCTCGCGCTTGAAGTGGTGCAGAACGCGAGCGCTGCGCTCCCGTTTGCCATCGTCATGGCTCGAGTCGAGGGCATGGATGACGAAGGTAGTACACAGGATGGCATTAGCAGTAGCGGCAGCGGTGGCGAGCTGCTCCGTTACGAGTTTGGCACCCTGCAGCCAATGTCGCCCACGTGGCGAGCAACCGTGACTGGAAGAGGCAACGGAACAAGCAGCGGTACGGCAGCGGTCCGGATGACTAATGTCGTACGGCAGACCGGGGCCAGCAGTACGGCGACGTTGGTGGGGCTGCCGGCGGGGCGGCTGGTCACCGTGTACGCGTGTGCGGTGGACACGTGGGGCGCCAGGGGGTGCGTTACGGGGCGGGTGGAGGTGCCAGCGCTGGAGCAGGAGCAGCAGGAGCAGCAATACAACATCAGCGCGGTCCTGGGGGATGTGGACGTGGAGGCACTGGCCAAGGTGCGGGGGAGCGTGCAGAGGGCAGAGAAGGGAAGGAGCGGCGGGGGACATGCCCCGTAGGCTGGCAGCTTCCGTTGGCTTGGCGGGTAGGTGCAGCTAGGGGCCACGGTATGGGGAACGTGGGCTGAACAATACAGCGCGGTACGGCATCGCACACCAACTTCACTGCGCTGCTGACATCCCTTGTACAGGCCTGTGCTGCGGCATGCCGCCCTGTCCCGCCCTGGCCATTCTTGCCTGACCGCTAGCCACATGCGCTCGCCCCCAAGCACGATAGCCCCCACCCCCACCCCACCCTTTTACACGCAGGCCGCTGATCGCCGCGCGCTGCTTGGTGCGGCAGCCTACGCCGCACAGCTGGTCGCCAGTTTCACTGCTAGCTTCGCCAACGCCACCGGCAGCAGCACTCACAACAGCACCACCTCTACCCACTACGCCACGAGTACCACCACCACGGCCAACCAGATAGTGGCAGGGGCCATGGATGGGCCCAGCCTGCTGCCCCTGCTGCTGCTACCACCCGAGCCCCCGGGCAGCAGCGGCCAGCCCACAACGGCAGCTGCGGCGAATGCGGACGTGACCGCGGCGGCACTGGTGGCGCGACGCGTGGGTGCGTTGGCACGTGCCGTGCTGGCAGCCACGGACCTGGGGGACGACGAGCAGGTGAGTGGATGGACACACGGATGGGCTGGGGTGCACAGTTGCGGGGTGCACGTACGCCGCTCCCACTTCATGTTTGAGGCGCTCACAAGAGGACGTACGACATCGCGTTCATGGTGGTTCACCGATGCAACGTGGCCACGTGTGTCGTTGTACACTGCCCAGAAGCTAGCTTGAGCTGTGCGAGTTATCCAGGCCTGCCCAAGGTCCTTGTTCCGACCCTCCCTCAATCTCCACCCACACCCACAGCGCGCCGAGGCGGTCTCGGCCCTCGCCTCCCTCGCCTTCGCCGCCGGTCCGATCCTGGACATACTGCCGTACACTCCAGACTTCAACGGCACAGACGGCAGTAGCGAGGGCGACGGCAGCGGCGCACACGACCCTTTCCTAGCTGCCGCAAAGGCAGTTGTTGATGCCTTGCTTGGCAGCGAGCCCCAGCAGGGCGAGCCCCAGCAGGGCGACGCTGGCGGAGGAGGCGGCGGTGCTTCCATCCCGCTAGCGGCAGCTACTACTAGTGGCATTGACCCGAACCTGGCCACACAGCTGTGTCAGATGCTGGCGGCGGCACTGCCGTACGCGCCCGCCGCCGCTGCCACCACAACCAGCAGCACCGACTCCACAACCTCCAGTGACGCCGCCGGCACTACAGCGACGCCCCTTGCCAGTGACGAGAGTGTTTCGGGCAACGCAAGCAGCAACACCATCACCACCAGCCGCCAGCAGGCAGGAGAGGAGGGCAGCAGGCGCAGGAGGGGCTTGCAGCAGCAGCAGGAGCAGCAGCAGGACCTGGGGCGTGTGGGTCCGGGTGGTGCGGCCACCGGCGGCATGTTGGCAGCAGCGCGGCTGGAGGACCTGCTGGCAGTTGCCGACGGCGTCGTGCGGGCGCTGGGCGCGCAGGTGCGGTTGGCGGTTGGCGGGGTGTGCCGTGGGCTGTTCCATGGGGCCCTAGGTGCGGAGGGCAAGGAGGGCCTAGCAGAGCGTTAGCGGCTGGCTTGCGGAAACCGCAAGAACGGGCGTACCTCACGAGCAGCATGCCGCCGAACCCTTCGACGTAAAGTATATCGGTGACTAAGTTGGTTACACGTGCACCGTTTGGCCCTCACCGCAGGCTGTCAGTGGGGGCGGCCAGGTGGCGGCGGGCGACGCAGGCGTCTACGTCTCCGCTGCTGCCCTACCCGTCCTCAGCATCGGCGGCTCTGGCACCATCGCCACCACCACCACTACCACCACCACCACCAGCAGCGTTACATGCTCCCTACTCGCCGGCCCACAAGCCGCTGCAACCGGCCTTGGCTCTGTTTTCGAGGTTGCCACAGCCACAGCCCCGGCCCCTGCCCCCTCCACGAGCCTAAGTGGCCTCCCGCGGGCACTGACGCAACAGCAACAGCCCCCCAGTCCCACACCCACACGCGCCCCAACTCCCTCCACGACACAGCAAACCACGCCCACCGACGCCACTGCAACGCTCGTACTGCCGTACACCGTAGCCCAGGAGCTCATGGCGGCTGATGGCACGGTGGAGTACGGCATCGGACTAGCATACATGCCCGCCGCAGGCCCTGCGTTAACCCAGATCTTGGGCTCTGCCCTCTCCGCCTCCAACAACACAGTCTCAATTGTAGGAGACCTGGTTACGTTGTACTGGCTATCCTCTTGTGCTGCTGCTGCTGCCGGCGTTGGTGGAGGCTCGGCCCCGGCCCTACAGCCGGACGCAGCAAGCGGCAGCTACGTGGACTTACGGATTCCAGCACTAGGGTTTGACCCACGTCGGGTCGCGGCGTGCCTTGCTTGGAACTCCACTGCTGCTACTGCTGCTGCTTCTGCAGTCAGCTCGAGCAGTACGGGCGGCGGGGCAAGCCTTGACCCGGGCCAGGACCTCGTCTTCATGGAGAGCCTCCTGCCCGGCGTCTCCACCCTGGCGGAGGGCTCTCCCCTATCCCAGCAGGCCCAACCGTCAACCGCCGCGGTGTACGACACCGCCACCGGCACGGCCACGTGCCGCGTGGGAGCCATGGGAAGCTACGTGTTGGTGCAGGGGGCGCTGCTGAGGGGCCAGGAGCAGCTGGCCGCGGCGCCACCGCCCCCGATCAGCGGGAGGCAGGAGGTGGGCTCGGCCCAAGGGGACGGCGGGATGTCGCCTAGGACTGCGGCCATCCTGGGTGGGGTCCTGGGTGGGGCGGCGGTGCTGCTAGGTGTGGCGGTGGCTGTAGCGGTGGTGCTGGTGCGCAGGCGGCGGCGGAGGTACCGCGTGTACGTAACTGCATATGATGAGGTGACCGAGTGGGTCGAGTAGATGGTGCCGATTGCAGATCCTTACCTGACTCGCCACGTACGCGCCTACGCGCGTGCTGCCGTGCCACCAGCCATGCTGTGGCAGTAGCCAGTAGGGGTGGTTTGTTGCAAAAGACACTTGGCGGTGGGCATACGTGCACGTGCTTGCAAAAAGTGCGTGGCTTCCGGAAGGAAAGCGACGACCCTGAACTGCCAAAACGCAAAGGGTTAGGACTGAGGACTGGCTTGTCACCAAATGTGATAGCGCAAACAGTACTTTTTGCTGTTGCGCTGATACCTCAGTGGAACGAACGAGGTGTGAGCGTACAGAGGGTACCAGGGGTCTCCTGGCATGTACGTGCAGTTAGGTCAAGGGCCTGGAGCTAACTGAGCAGGACGGGATGAGCATAAGGTACTGAACAACAATGGGCCGTCACAGGTCGGCTTCTCGTTTAGTTTGGCCCGCAAAGACTGGCCCGTCCTCTCACTTGTAAACTACTGTATTCCAGAGGGTGACTCTGACTGACCGCAGGCGTTGCCGACATGCAACGGGTACTGGTACCTCTCGGCATCCTTTACCGCCGTATTACATCTTGCTCAGGCCGTCACGCGAGTGTATCGTGCAGGCGTCCTCAAATGAGGAATGCGCCCACACCTCCAGCTGGCCTCCGGTGGTTGACATCTGGATGGCCGCCGTACGCACCAAACGCTCGCGTGGCCCAACAGTCTGACAGTGTCCCGCGCTTGCCACCTAAGAGAGCCACGCCTAGAGCTAGTGTTGTTATAGGTGTCTTTATGGTACAGGCTCACGCGAGGCACATGGCCACTCTGCCCTTAGGGTATGCCACGGATGAGCTCCCCGTTTGAGCGCAGAGGACCGGAGACAGCCTGGCAGAGTCAGGATGCTTGTCATGTGTTTCTGGTATCTCAAGGTGGCAAATTGTGTAGCGGTCTTTTAATGTAAGGCTAGGCTAGGCTAGGCTAGCGACAGCTGCACAACCCGTCTCCCACTGTCGCGGTTTTGGGGTTGTCCAAAAGGACGCATTACAATTATGATCTTGAAACAGAGACCTTTTTTGCAGACGGGAAGGGCCATGGCTTCGGCGACTGGGCCCAGCTACCTGCAGACACCCCTTTTCAGAAGGGCGTGCGAGTTTGGCCAGGGGAGGTCGCAGGCGTGGGTACCCCTTGTGTCCTTCGAGCCTTTCCCCATGAACCTCAAGTCAAACCAAGCAAACCGCCGCCTGCCCTATACTCCTATCGCATCAGCGAAGCCCCTGGCATACATTGCTCGCACAGACATACGCGCTAAGAGTGCGTTTGGGCCCGATTGTGGCCCTATCACTGTCGCCAGCAGCTCTTCTGGCAGAACGAGTTGTGTTCTATCAGCTGCCCTACGGAGATGGCAGGCTCCTGACGCCGAACGCCCTTGCCATGTCGATGCCCTACCGGTACACTGTTCCACTGTAGCCGGCCAACTGCTGGAACCGTCATGGTATTACTCTCCTTACGTTCAATGGTAGTGCTGTCCCGCAGCACGCTTGGGGGTCGCATCCCTCATGAGCCCCGTGGCAAGGGGCGTCTTGCTTCAGCAAGTGCGAGCCTATGGACCAACGCGCATACTAGGCCGATAATATAGCATAAATACAACTGGGAATTGTGGGGCTTTGGGGCCGTAGAGGCAAACAGCAGCACCATGGTGCCCGTCCTCTTCGCAGGGGGGCCAACGCACAGCACTGCGCTGTCCCTTCCGCACGTCTAATAGGCACATGACTGTCAAATATTGGGCATTCTGCTGGAGCGTGGTAACATCCGATTGCCCTGACCCTTAGCCACATGGCGTGCCGGGTCGGGGGGCCAGCAGTGTGCTAATGGCAATGCAACCGTGGCGAAAGTGTTCAGGGGTGGCGTGTGCCAAACTCGCACGCCCTTCTGAAAAGGGGTGAGGGCGGAGCGGACTTTGACTGACAGCTGGGGACTGCGAGCCGCCGCGACAGTACAGTGCTCATAAACGGATTAATATGTAAAAAATATATGCACTGAAGTCTTCAAGGGCGGCGTAGCTGCCATTCCAACTGACACCGGCTTGCACAGCGTCGCGAAGTCGGCCGGCTGGGGCGTAGGGCCGACGGCGCATTAAAGCACGTGCAATAATACTTGCTTCATCAGGTTATAATACTTTTACGCTTGGTAGCTCGCATGTTGCGTGAAGGCACCGAGCGCACATGGGCCCGTGCCTAAGGGTGGCGAAGGCCAGGGGACGTGCCAGGCCGGGATTGGACGCACAGGGCAGTCCCCCTTGCCTCGAAGAGCATAATCGACTAGTCGTATGCACTGGACACCTCATCCCAGGCGCTTGGGGGCAACTGGGTCCCTTTGTGGGTTAGGGCAGGGGGCCCATTGGTCCACAGCTAACACACCACTAGAAGCCCTGCGTAGCGCTTTGAGGGTAACAACGAACAAATAAGTGTATAATATTTAGTTATCTTGCTGCCGAAGCAGCAGCGGGTGCGAGAAGGCTTCACAATGGAGCAGGGACTGCAGCTGTGCATGGGGCACAGGCACGTGGCACAGCATGGCACGCGTGCCATGCCCTGCCACGTGGCCAAATATTCGAATTATTAGCCTAACCTTCACCCCTTTTCAGAAGGGCGTGCGAGTTTGGCCAGGGGAGGTCGCAGGCGTGGGTACCCCTTGTGTCCTTCGAGCCTTTCCCCATGAACCTCAAGTCAAACCAAGCAAACCGCCGCCTGCCCTATACTCCTATCGCATCAGCGAAGCCCCTGGCATACATTGCTCGCACAGACATACGCGCTAAGAGTGCGTTTGGGCCCGATTGTGGCCCTATCACTGTCGCCAGCAGCTCTTCTGGCAGAACGAGTTGTGTTCTATCAGCTGCCCTACGGAGATGGCAGGCTCCTGACGCCGAACGCCCTTGCCATGTCGATGCCCTACCGGTACACTGTTCCACTGTAGCCGGCCAACTGCTGGAACCGTCATGGTATTACTCTCCTTACGTTCAATGGTAGTGCTGTCCCGCAGCACGCTTGGGGGTCGCATCCCTCATGAGCCCCGTGGCAAGGGGCGTCTTGCTTCAGCAAGTGCGAGCCTATGGACCAACGCGCATACTAGGCCGATAATATAGCATAAATACAACTGGGAATTGTGGGGCTTTGGGGCCGTAGAGGCAAACAGCAGCACCATGGTGCCCGTCCTCTTCGCAGGGGGGCCAACGCACAGCACTGCGCTGTCCCTTCCGCACGTCTAATAGGCACATGACTGTCAAATATTGGGCATTCTGCTGGAGCGTGGTAACATCCGATTGCCCTGACCCTTAGCCACATGGCGTGCCGGGTCGGGGGGCCAGCAGTGTGCTAATGGCAATGCAACCGTGGCGAAAGTGTTCAGGGGTGGCGTGTGCCAAACTCGCACGCCCTTCTGAAAAGGGGTGAG
>VFQN01007646.1_pt1 | contig 11514 bp, 21 predicted proteins | sample 3512371 | NCBI WGS metagenome assembly VFQN01 (sample SAMN10412370, study PRJNA504923) | tailings metagenome | isolation source: Replicate 2 from Balatoc abandoned mine | place: Philippines: Itogon, Benguet | collected 2017-08-28
GCACCCTGCACCCTGCACCCTGCACCCTGCACCCTGCGCCCTGCGCCCTGCACCCTGCACCCTGCACCCTGCACCCTGCACCCTGCGCCCTGCGCCCTGCACCCCGAAGGGGCGAAAGGGGGTCTGCCGATCCTCGCAATATATGCCCGAAGTGTTGTATCTGCAAAGCACCCCTGCACGGTCGGCCCGGCCCTCACCCGCTTCCACCCCTCCGGCGATGCGTCCGGCATGACCCACAGCAGCCCGTGCGCGTGCTGCACAGGGAAGGAGCGCACGCAGCTGCGCTTGCTGCTGCAGGCCGTCTGGGGGAGGGTGTGTGCAGAGGGGGCAAGGGGCGCCAGGTGAAGCAATTAACACTGCAAGTTTGGTGATGGTGAGGGCATGGCGCCGACCACTGCACGCAGCTGCGCTTGCTGCTGTACGCCGTCTGGGGGAGGGGGCGGGGGAAGGGCGGAGTACAGGGAGCGTTTTAGGGGTCAGGTAGGAGAGGCAGATGATCATTGCAAGCGTGCTGCAGACAAGGGTGTTTGTCGGCATGTCCGTTTGCACTGTGCACTGTGTGTTGCTCCTGGCAGTTGCCCACGTGTGTGGCGCTCAGCCCACCTACTGCACCATGCCCTTCACATACCGCTGCACAACTGCTGAGCTTTGCCCTGCTGCACGCAACACACCTGCTGCACTGTGCCCCCTCGCAGCCCGCTACACACACACCTGCTGCGCCTTGTCGTTCCCGATGAGCTGCGGGATGTGGGTGCAGGCGCCGCTGCCGTTGAAGCGCCTGCAAGGCAGTGGGTAAGGCACGGACAGGCGTTGGGTACTGCCAAATCCTAGGATTGGGGCATCAGCACCGTGACAGCCATAGGTGTTAGGTATATTGTCTGTCCGCTTATCCGGGAGGCGCCCCAGGCAGTGCTAAAGGGCACTGGCATCCGCCCTGGTCTCCCAACCCCCACCAAGCTCACCGTACCCGGTAGCTTGAGGCCTCGGATTTGCCCGCTACACCGCCCGCTCACCATCCGCCGTAAACCCACGTGAGCCACCGCGCCCTACCATCGCAACACCCCCTTTGGCCTCGCCTGCTGTTGCCTACCACACTCCCCCTCCCCCCCCCCCCACCAAGCTCGCCATTCCCTGCGGCCTGTGGCCCCGGCTTTGCCTGCTACATCGCCTGCTACATTCCCTCCTGCTTCGCCTGCTACATTGCCTGCTACAGTGCCTGCCACGCAGCCTGCGCACCATCCGTGGTAAGCGCACGCCAGGGAGCCGTCCGTTTCCACCCGTCCCTCCGACAGCGGGGCCAACCTACGGGTTCGTGGTGGGTTAAGGTGGAAGCGGGATTCGTTGAAGTGAGGAGAGTTGGGTTTGTGGAGGATAGACCACGTGGGGTGTGTTGCGGAAGGCCTACTGGACAGTGGGCCTGCGCGGTACACGGGTGCGCTAGGGGCACAGACGGGTGCAGGTGACACGTGGCAGGGCACCGCTGCAGGTATGTGGCTTAGCAAGCACACAGGTGCACCAACGTGTCCCCGACTTCGGCGCTGCTGGTTGACGCCGCCAGCCGTATGCTTGCGTGCCACCAGGCATGGCGGCACGTGCCATGCGTCACATGCCCCTTGCGGCCTTATGCCGTCACGTACGAAAACGCTACACACGGACGGAAACGCTACACAGCCCCGCCACGTGTCACCAGCACCAGTCTGTCTGTGCCCCTTGCGGCCCTGCAGCCGCATGAGACTGCGTTACATTTGATGAGGCGTGCACCGACACACCGGTCCCGCCTGGTCCTCCCGACACCTCCCGCTTACTGACCGTATCAGCGTCAGGCTGTAGCCGGAGTGCCTGACCGCACTACTGTGTACTCCCTTTGTGTACAACAGCGGCACCCGTTCCTTAACCCACCCTCAGCTGACAAGACCCACACGCATCTGTGAGTGCTCTCCTGCTTGCTCTGCAACCACCGATCTTGTCTGCATATGGGTCATGCATCCCGATTCCCACAAAGCATCTCTACACGCACCTGTGGGCGCAGCGGTCCTCCACCGCGTGCCACGCGCCCTCCTTGTCTCTCCACACGGCCATGGCAGTGCCCAGCAGGTGCAGCTGCGTGGGTCGCTGTGGGTCCAGGTCGGCTGTGACAGCCATAGGGTACCATTGGGAGGTCCAGTTGAAGGCAGAGCGCTCCGGTTCCGGAGCGGGGGCGGTCTCCGGGGTGCGGGTGGTCACGTTGCTGGTAGCGGTGTGGGTGTCGGTGGCAGAGGAGGTGGTAGCGGCTGCTGAGGAGGGCTGGGTTGGGAGCTGGGTGGTGGTGGTGGTGGTGTCAGGAGGGCTGGTGGTGGTGATGGAGGTGGGGATGGAGGTGTTTGAAGGTGTGGCTAGGGAGGGGCGAAGGGGACCTGGCGATTTGGCGGGATTGGCACGTATCATTGCGTGATGCTGGAAATAAGAGGTTGGATAAGCAATTGCGTGACAATTATGATGCTTGATGATGTGTAGTCCCATTGTCAAGGCGCTTACCTCGCATGCGCAGCGGCACCCGAGGTGCATGCGAAACAGCCTTTCCTCCAAACACCAAGCTGCTCCCTGACGACATCGCGCTACTCTTTGTGTAAAGCATGATGTGTTCGCTATTCAATACGACGATGCGGGGCCTGGTCCTATCGAGGCTGCAACGTCGAAAGGCCGCACGCGTTATCAGTCAACTGCACTCTATTGTAGTAAGCTCTGCCGAAGGGATTTGTGTCCAGCAACGGTAACAGTAAACGTAACGCGCAAATGGTCTAGTAGCGTGGCAGCGGGCGAGCTACTTGCAAAACCCTACGCTAGGCTCTTGTTTCTTTCAACTACGAAGTGAGGCAGGTACTGGGTGTGTGACGAGCTACTGCATTATGCGAGTGAAGGACTTCCGGTGTCGGGATGGGTCAGCTCTGTCGTCAGCCGCGTCACCCCAACGCGAAGTCGTTGCGATCCAAAGCAACGGTCTTGGATTGTTCGCATGCCCCGCAGCCACCCACACATTATACACCCATAATATAGAAGCGGATCAACTATATTACTTACTTATTATAGGACGTTACTGACGTGTTATAGGACGTGCATACACGCACCCTTGCCCCACCACTTCCCTTCCACCCGCCGTCTGGAGCCTACAAGCGCTGTACACCTGCCCTCACCCCAACAGCACGCGATGGCCCAGCAGTCTCGAATGGCCCCACACCTCAAACAAACCATAAGCGGCGTGTCAGGGAGGCCATGCCGTACATGTGCCTGTGTGTGCAGCGACCGAGTGCGGCACAGCACACGGTGACGGTCCGCACGGCACGCCACGTCGCACGTATGTACCTTGTCTTAACTTGTCTGATTCCGCCTGTATGCTTATGCCTGGCAACTAGTGCGCAGTATAGATGTGGTGTCACAACTGTTTTGCTGCGACGTGCTGTGCCTGCCGGATGCACTCAAATGAACCAGCTTATCATACTGCGCAGCAGGCAGGCAGGGGCAGGCAGGCCTGGCAGGGGCGACCTCCCGCAGGACGGACTGGGTGCACTTTTTTGGGGGTATATGCGGCTTGTAGCACATACACCAGCTCTGATAAGACCCGCACACACAACGCCAAGAGAGACCAGCGACAGTCAGCACGCAAGGGCAGCGCAAGCCATGCAGAACAAGGGCCGGGGATAGGAGCCGTCCTGGGTGCCCGAGTCACACGCAGCAATGCAGCACACCGCACGCCAACCCGCAACGCCGGACACGCCCCAGGCCAATCACTCTGGCCGGCGCAGGCAAGATGGGCAAGGTCTGAGCAAAGCAAGCGAGTCCCAGGGCCAGCACTTCTTGCTCGACAACTAAACCTAACACACGACCTGCAAGACAGGTTGGCCTAGTAAACACAGCCGGGACCAAAATTGTAAATCCATACATACAAAGCGCACACCGCTACCACCCAGGCGATGTGGCGGAGGCCATACTGCAGCACCGTAACACCCCGCGAACAACGCGCAGCAGCTAGCAAGCCCGCCACCGCACCGGGACCCACCCCTAAGCAAAGACACGTTCGACCCAAGCCCCAGGCGGGGCCTCACGACCACCTACCTACGAGCCCCATACCAGGGCTTTCCTACGATCTCTGCACCCAGGAAGGTCAGTCCGTCCGCCGCCTCCTGCGCGTCAAACACCACCGGTTGCGCTACCCTTGGCCGCCCATCCTCCACGCACCAAGAGCACGCGGTGGTTGGGCCCCACCTCCCCCAGCCATGACGCGGGACGCCCAGGGCCGTGAAAGAGCGCAGCCGTACCCAGAAGTCCGCTGCTTCCCGCGTACTGAAGGGCACGTGGCACGTGGGTCTAGCCAGTCCACGCAAGCAACCCTTACCCTACACCCCCCGGCCCTGACCTGCTTCCACCCCTCCGGCGAGGCGTCCGGCATGGCCCACAGCAGCCCGTGCGCGTGCTGCACAGGAGCGCTTGGTGTGGCAGGGGCCTGCGCAGGGTGGGGGCGGGTGTGTGCAGCAGGTACATGGGGCACTTGGTGAAGCGGACAAGGAGCTGCAAAGCAAGTGTGTTCAAGGTAAGGGCACGTGGTCGAACCTTTGCATGGTAAGTCCAGGCCGAGCTGCTGCGCCTTGCCGTACCTGCCCTACCCAACGGTGAGGGGCTGAAGGTGGGGATGTTTAGGAGGTTGGAGGACTGAGTGTCTGTTGCATGCCATGTGGGGGCTGACGGCGGATACATACGAGAGGAAAGCCATGGTCGCCCCCGCGTTAAGCCACCCAAAACGCATACGGCGCGTCGGTTGCATGCCATGCAATTAAACCACTATCATCGTCACTGTTATCGCTAAGCCCGCAATGCGCTTCCGCCTGGTCCGTGCCCCCACCTCTGCAGCGCCTTGTCGTGTTGTCAGACTGGGGCACTATCGTACCCGTAGCCCGTAGCCCCTTGCGCTTGCAAGCACTGTGTCTAACCCTGTGTCGTACCACGGCCCACATGTGTGACGCTACGCCCACCTGGTACTTTGTGCCCCTCACAGCCCGCTTTACATACACCTGCTGCACCATGCCCCCTGCAGCCCGCCGCTACACGCACACCTGCTGCGCCTTGTCGTTCCCGATGAGCTGCGTGATGTGGGTGCAGGCCCCGCTGCTGCGCCTGCAGGGCAGTGGGAAGGGGACCGGTAAGGGAGGCGTTACAGCGCAGGCCACGTCAAGACCCTAGCTCCTGCACCAGGCGCCTCGCACGAGGGTGACAGCCATGGGGACGGCAGTTGAAGGTCGTCAGCAATCGGCAGGCCCACGGGTGCACCCCGCACGGTGTACAATATTGGCAAGACACAGGGCATGCCCCTCCGTGCGAGGAGCGCAAACAAGCTGAGCTGGATGCGGACGGTGGGGCATTGCCAGTGCGGCGGCCGCGCCGGGTCGGTAGCCCACACACCGCGCGAGCCAAGTGGAGTTATCATATTTAGGGGCACTGCTGACTACCGTACCTCATGTACCACACTCTATCGAGACCCGAACAGCAACGTCACGCCTTTCCGTCCAACCTGGCCCCAAGTTTCCAATCCCCGGGGGCATCGGGGCAATGCCAAATAGCACCGGCAGCAGCCGCGGGCCCTTGTCTCCCCCTCACGACACCCACCATTCTCTGCGCCACGTGACTTGGACATTCCCTCCTGCATTTCTTGCTACACTGCCTCCCCTCACCATCCGTGGTAGGCGCACGCCAGGGAACCGTCACCCGCCCCTCTCACAGTGAGGCGAACCTGAGGGGTGGGTTGAGATGGAAGATAGAAGGAGAAACAAATCACAGTGGGTAGAGTGGCGTTGATGTGGATTAGGTGACACGGCGCGGGGTGCAGGAAGGCTACCATGCGAAGTTGTGGGGGTGGGGTGGGTTGAGGTGGAAGCGGTATCAGGTTACGCAAGTCCCTCTGACAGCGAGGCTAGCCGAGGGGGCCGGGGTGGGTTAGAAGCTGGGCATGTGGTTTAGCGAGCACACCGGTGCACGGGCGTGTCCCCGGCTTTCGTTGGGGCCGCTGAGTGGGCTGCCAGCCATATGCTTGCCACCAGGCATGCATGTCGCAAGGTGGCACGTGCCATGCGCTACACGCCCCATGCTTGCGGCCTTGCAGCCGCATGGGACTGCATTGCCGTAATCAGGCGCGAGCCGACGCACCAGCCTGGGGTCCGGGGTGGGTTGAAAGGAGAAGGAAGTCTCAGTGGGTGGGGTGGGATTGGTGGGGACTAGATTTACATGGTGTGGGGAGGAGGAAGGCTACCATATGAAGGCGTTTTTTGTTTTTTCTTTTTTTCTTCGTGAGAAGGTTACAGGGGCTAGGAATTCGGTGCTTGGCAAGCACTTGTGGGCGTGAGCAGTGGGTGCATGAGGGGCAGGCTGGATGTGGGTGACGCGTCGTTGGGTGCCGATGCAGGTCTTGAGCTCACCAAGCATTCGGGAGGAGGGGTGCACCTCCACGGTGTGCCCCTGAGCCCTGACCTCACTCCTTTCACCACCCGGTATCGGCTTTCGTTCCGGCAAGTCCGTCAAACCCCCAGATGGGACACAACAACACTGCGCTTGGCATCTGATGCACCCTTTGCCCTGGCTATCCCAGGGAATAGCCGTAGGCACTGTTGCAGTGGTGTTTGACATCCAAGCCTTTTATTTTTCGCCTCACCTACCAATACCTTGTGCAGGGGTGACCCACGCCACGCGGAACGCATGCGCCCACCGCCAGGGGAGCTCTCCTGCTGTTTACCCTGCTGGCGGCTGGACCCCGCCGGTAAGCGTTAGGGTGCACGCTTATAACCATTCAGGGTTAATGTAAGGCAAGAAAAGTTTGAGACATGGAACTAGAGCACCCTTCGACATTCAACTGCTGCGAGCAGAGTGGCGTAATGCAAACTTCGGACGAGCGCAACAACAACAGCCTTTTAAACCTGGCCAGAGTTTCTATCAGTTTTGCGCGTTCGGAGGGGCAGGCACGCTTTTCCAGCGGTTGGCCCGATGTGGGAACTCTGGCCGGGTGGCTGGAGGTGAAAATCCTGCATACATTCTGATACATGCATGTGCAAGCTGTTACCAAAAAAGACGCCAGGATTGTATAACATTATTGTAGATGCATGCGCGTGTGCCCATCCCGCGACCGCCCTCTGGGATGTACTGCAACCAGGAGGTATAATTCCTCTTACGCGGGAAGCAGTAACTCGGGGTCGACGCACATACTGTAGTTAGCTTTGAATCTGATGGAGATACATGGGAGCGGTATATGCTTCTCCGGCCTGTAGGCTGTAACCTTTCAACCGTCGACCTCAGGCTGTCAGGCAGCCAGCTTCCAACAGCGGCCTGCCACTTGCGGGCTAGCTCCTACGCCGCGCGTAGCAAGGTACAACTGCATGTGCTCCGTTCGGCGGCCCCGCTGAACTGTCGCGATCATTCATCTCTTGGCGCCACTTTACCATAGTCGTACCTATAGGAAGATAGCGCTGCTACAGAATGGTGCCTGTCACTGCAGGCCTTTACGGTTCACATGACGCGCCAAAGTTGCCGCGTGGAGGCCTACCTCAGCTGCCACGGGCTCCTCGCGCTAGTGTTATGCAGCATTACATTACCTTCTGCGCTGGCACAGCCAATCACGTCGGGCAGTGATTTTCTAATTGGGTGAGAGCCGGAAAGGCCCCCGCCCATTTTTGGCGGAACTTCGCTGCGCAGGCCGGTGCGACTTGGTGCTTTCAAAGCGCACATACACGCTCCGGCTAGCAGCCGATACATTGTGCTTATTTTCGTGTTCAACACGGGTTGGAACTTACCTACTTCTGTTTCGCCTGCCGGCGGGCAACCACTTGCGCAGGTTCCCGGTCAATCACGAAACCGTTACTTCAAACACAGTAAACTCAGTTGTTGTGACCGGTGAGCACCTGACGCCTACATGCGTATCCTTACAATTGGAGCGGCCCGCAACGCGAAAGTGCGCAGTATGCATGACACGTGTCACAAGGGCCACGGGAGCAATGCTGGTGGTGTTGAGTTCCTTTCACGCCTGACCCTTGCTGCACATACAACGTGTATCGCCGCATGTTCAGCCTCCCTCCTAAACTCTTGGCACGTCACACACTCAGCCCAACAGGCGGTGTGGCCTGCCTCTCACACAATCCGGACTATATGTTGTTGGCCTCTGCTGTCAGATCATGCCTGGCGCACACACACACAGGCTTGTGCCCTTGGTGTAGTTGGCCTCTGCCAAGAGATCGTGCATGGCACACATACACTCACACGCTTGCCCCATTGGTGTACCAACCGTCCCAACGCTACACTGCATGCATACGTGCGTGCCCATGCACGCAGGCGTGTGCCCCACCCCCGGCTGCGGCAGCATCAGCGTCGCCTTCCCTGCCTGCCCCACGGGGGTGTGCCCCAGTGGCAGCGTGCCCCTGGACCCCGTCTCTGGCACCCCGGACCTCTTCACGAAGACCATCGTCCTCTCACCACAGTCCGCCAGCGCCACAGGCCCCACGGCAGGTGCCTACCCCAACCGGGCCATTCGCATGACGTCGACCGCAACAGTGACCGTGGCATCACAGGTCCTTGGCACTCAATCTGCAGACGCCGGAATGGCCTTCTCCACACCCTCGCTGGCGAGCTCTTACACTTTTGCCAGTCGTGAAGCGGGTCCCACTTATCAGTTTGCACTGCTCATTGCCAGCGACAGCGCTGTCACCATCACCATCCCCAGCCTGCCGTACCCTGCACTGCCATTCACGGGCCAGGGACCCCAGACCTTCACCCTACAACCGTACGACACGTACTTCATCAGGACAGCCGGTGATGGGACCGTGGGAGACCTCACCGGCATGCAGCTGCAGGGCACTGGCCCCTTTGCTGTTATTTCGGGCGTCAATTGTGCCAACATCCCTCAAGGTAAGTGAGTGCACAATAAGCCCTGCAGACGTGTCTATGAACAGCGGGAACCTGTGCCGTACTCGGCTGTAGCAAGATGTTCAAACCTTGGGCATGCTTAGTCACCTCGCGCAGTAGGGCCTTCATCCGCTGCTAGCGTACCTTTCGTTGTTCCCTTCATGCCTTGTCGTTGGCGCAGTGCTGGTTCACTGAACTTTCTTGCCTTCTTCAGGCTGTGCTGATGTGCATGTGCACACGATGCCGGTTGCCAGCACTTGCCTGCTGGCACCTGTGTTCCGCCATGCCTTCACATAAAGAGCCCAAGAAGGAAGCCTCTAGGAGTAGTTAAACGCCATGTAAGCCGCCCTTCCGCCATGCCCACACAGGGAAAATTGCGTGCGACGTCATTTACGAGCAGCTTCCGCCAGTTTCCGGCTGGGGCACACGCTTCATCGTGCCCACCTACCCGCTGCGCGACGGAACCTTCTTCAGGCTTGTCCCCTCCGTCGACGGCACCACCGTCTTCCTCAACAGTGGCAGCGGCTTCGCCCCGCCGCCCGGCTGCACCGGCACCTTAGGCCCCACGTCCAACTGCACATTCGTGCTTCCTGGGGGCACGGTGCACATCTTGGAGACCAGCAGCCCCTCCCTGCTGCTCATGATGATGCCTGGGCAGGGCTACGACGGCAAACTGGGCGACCCCGCCGTCCTGCGTGAGTGCTCAGGCCCACAGTGTCAAACGGAGCCCTCGTGGGCTAGTGCCCTCCCTAGCGTGCGTGCAGACGCGGCCCACGTGGACTTGTTACATCGTAAAAGTGATACCACTAGCCGGCTGTGCCGGTATCTAACCCACGCCTGGCCAATTGCATGGCCCTCACCTGCACTCCCGCGCCAGAGCAAGCCCCGTACATGCATGCTATCTAATGCTGTACATGTATGGTAGCCACTGTTGCAGGTACCAGTCTAAGCCGTGCACCCTAACGTAAGCTGCATCCAGCCTCACGGGCCCTCCCTTGTCTGCAAGTTGCACCTGAACGCTGGTGCTGTTGCCCTGCTGTCCCCCTCATGCAGATGTCCCACACGTGGACGCCATGCTCGACCAGTACACCTTCACCACCTTTGTGGACACTCAATACACCACACAGCTGCTTGTGATGTTTGAGGGCAGCGACCAGGATCGGAACGTTGTGGCGGAGGGAGGGGCGCCAGTCACCTGGTGGGTGGGTTCAGCGGGCGGGTGACGTTTGGGGACCAGGTGTGGGTTGTCAACAGGGAGCGGAACATGGTGGCGGAAGGAGGGGTGCCAACCACCGGGTGGATAGGTTAAATGGGTGGGTTGTGGAGACCAGGCGCGGGTCGTGAGCCAGGAACGGAACTTTGCAGGGTAGGGTGGGCCAGTCACATGGAGGGTGGGTTAGGGTGGGCCAGTCACATGGAGGGTGGGTTAGGGTGGGCCAGTCACACGGAGGGTGGGTAAAGGGGCGAGTGGGTGGCGGGATGTGGGTGGTGGGTTCGGGAGCAAGAGTGGGACGTGGTCATGGATTGAGAGGCGCCAATCAATCAGAGGCGCCAATGAGTCAGAGGCGCCAATCAGTCTCGCTAAACACCTGGCAAGTGAAGGGCTGGTGGCGTGTGGGGACTAGAGTGGGTTGTGGATGGAGGCGGAACGTGGTGGTTGTGGAGGGCGGGGCGCCAATCACCTGGTGAGCGGGGAAGGGGCGGGTGCGTTGTGGACAAGGACCCTTCAGCGCAGGGAGGGGTGCCACTCACACGGTTGGTAGGTTCGGGGGCGGGTGGTTTGTAGGGGCCAGGAGTGCGTTGTGGACCGGCTACGTACCTGGTGGGCGGGTAAAGGGGCGGGCGGCGGGCAACCGGGTGTGGGCAGGTGTGTTACAGTGCCGGAGCGGGACAAATCGGCGTCATGAGGGCCACCGACCACCTGCAGCCGGTGGTTGGGTAAGAGGGCAGGCCAGGTGTGGGCGGGTAACAGGAGTAATGTTGCCTTGATGGTAGATATCTGCAACATTGCCGGCGGAGTATGCACCATTAGACAACGCATGGTAGCTCAGGGGCGAGCAGGGCGGGTCAGGGGAGCTGCATCGGGAGCAGGAGGGAGCACGTGCTGTCGCACGGAGCCTGCTGGCACACGCGGGAGGCGTCTGATCGTGATGTTGGAGCCGAACATAGCCAAGAACCCACGAAGTACTGCGTGCGTTGCAACAATGGCGTAAAGTTCCCGTGTCTTAACCCTGCGGTACCCTGCCCCTCTGCAGGAACTGGACGCAATAATAATGTTAATAATAATAAAGAAAATGAAAAAAAATAAAAAAATAAAAAAATAAAACCCGCTAAATGCTGCCGGTACGCTACTCCTGCAGGATCTGGACGCAGATCACCATCGGCCTGTCGACCTTCCAGTACGGGTACGGCACCGCCAAGGGCACCTACCGCCTCGCCCTACAGAACGGCCAACCCTTTACCCTCCTCATAATGGGGTTTGGCAGCTTCATCTCCGTCGCCTACACCCCTGCGTACCGCATCACTCCAGCGACCCTCCGCCCGGCCTTCCCCCCCCAACCCCCCCCCCCCCCCCCCCCCCCCCCCCCCCCCCCCCCCCCCCCC
>VFQN01007647.1_pt1 | contig 11511 bp, 9 predicted proteins | sample 3512371 | NCBI WGS metagenome assembly VFQN01 (sample SAMN10412370, study PRJNA504923) | tailings metagenome | isolation source: Replicate 2 from Balatoc abandoned mine | place: Philippines: Itogon, Benguet | collected 2017-08-28
GATCCCTGTCCTCCTCGTCCGGCTGCAGATCACCGAGTTCACGCTTGGCCTTTTGCTCCTGCTGTTCGGCGCGGGGGCGGTCAGCGCGATGATCTGGGCCGGCCATCTGATCCCGAAACACGGATCGAAGACCGTCACCACGCTGTTTGCGATTTCCTGCTGCTTCGGCCTGCTCTTGGTCGCGCTGGCTCCCGGCGTCGCGACCGCTGCGGTGGCGATGTACATATTCGGCGCCACTTTCGGCGCCACGGACGTGTCGATGAACGCCAACGCGGTGACGGTGGAGCGGCGGCTCGGCCGTCCCATCATGTCGTCCTCGCACGGCTTCTGGAGCCTGGGTGGCTTCGTCGGCGGCAGCACCGGCGGCCTGATGATCCAGAACTGGGGCCACCTGCCGCATGCGGTGATCGTGACCGTCGCCGCCGTGATCATGACGGGGCTGGCGATCCGGCACCTGGTCGCGGATCTGCCGATCGCCGAGCAGCACAAGAAATTCTCCCTGCCGCGTAGGCCGGGTGTCTACATCGTCGGCGCAATGGCGCTTCTGTGCATGAATTCCGAAGGCGCGGTCCTCGACTGGGGCGCGCTCTATCTCAACCAGGAACTCGGCAGCGACATCGCGACCGCCGGCCTCGCCTTCGGCGCCTTCGCCGGCGCCATGGCGATCATGCGTTTCCTGGGCGACGGCGTGCGCAAAAAGTTCGGCGCTGTGGTCACCTTCCGCATCTCATGCCTCGTCGCGGCCGCCGGCATACTGGTCGCCGGACTGACGTCGTCGCCGTGGCTGGCGATCGGCGCTTTCGCGATCGCGGGCCTCGGCATCGCCAACACGATCCCGATCCTCTTTTCGGCGGCGGGCAACCAGCCCGACACCAGCCCCGGTGCTGGCGTCAGTGTCGTCACCACCATGGGCTATTCGGGCATATTGGTGGCCCCATCGCTGATCGGCTTCGTCGGCGAGCGGACCGGCTTCTCGCCGATCTACATCGCCATCGCAATTCTGCTGCTGCTGGTGTTCCTGGGTTCCAGCATCACCCGCACCGCCGATTTTTCGCCTGACAGCAGCGATCCTGTCCTGCCGATCTAGAGAGTGGTTCGCGGACCACTCTCTCTGTTCGGTTTCACGCAATTCCGAGCGTAGAACAGCTGTGCGCGGCTGGAGTTGCCCTGAGACGGCGTCGGCCGTTCAGATGCGTCCCATCAGCACCAGGATCAGCAGGATGATGAGGATGACGCCGACTATGCCGGATGGTCCGTAACCCCAGCCGCGCGAGTGCGGCCAGGCGGGGATCGCGCCGAGCAGGATAAGGATGAGGATGATGATCAGGATGGTCGTCAAAGTCATTTGAACCCTCGCTTGGCGTTGCAATCGCACAACAATGCGCGAGATCGGCGGCTTGTTCCCTGCGCCTGGAAAGACGGAGGTCGATTAGCTAGCCGGCCAAGTGCCGAGGGAATTGACTGGAAAGGTGCGGATCCCGTCCGGCCCGAACGGGATCGCCGAGATTATTCCGCCGCCTTCGGGAAGGCGATGGCGGGTTCGTCCTTGGCGGCCGGAGCGGCCGGTTCCTCGACCTTGCCGCCGCGACGGAACAGGCGGCCGAACCAGCCGCGCCGCTCGCCTTTCACGGGCACGTCGCGCGTGAACACCATCAGCATGGACGGCGTCACGATCAGCGTCAGCACGGTGGCGAAGGAGAGGCCGAACACGATCGCCGAGGAGAGCGCGATCCACCACTGCGTCGACGGCGCGTTGATCGTCGTCTCGTGGTGGAAGAGTTCGAGGCCGAGGCCGAAGGCGATCGGCAGCACGCCGAGGATGGCCGACAGCGCCGTCAGCACGACGGGACGGGCGCGCTCGCGACAGGTCTGCAGCACCGCGTCGAGCTTGTTCCAGCCTTCGTCGCGAAGACGGTCGTAGGTGTCGATCAAGACGATGTTGTTGTTCACCACCACGCCGGCCAGCGCAATCACGCCGATGCCTGACATGACGATGACGAAAGCCTGGCCGGTCAGCATCATGCCGAGCAGCGCGCCGATCGTCGCCATCACCACGCAGGACAGCACCAGCCACACGCTGGTGAACTTGTTGAACTGCGCGAGCAGCACCAGGAAAATGAGGAAGATCGCCGCGCCGAAGGCGTTGCTCAGGAAGGCGCTCGCCTCCTCGCTGTCCTCGTTGGAGCCGGCGAGCTTCCAGTCGATGCCTGCCTCGTCGAGCCCCATGCCGCCGACGAGCTGGCTGACCTGGCCCTGCACGGCCGCCACCTGATAGCCGGACGCGACATTGCCGATGCGGTTCAGGATGCCGACCGTCTTCTCCGGCTTGCGCGACACGAAGTTGGAGATCGGCACCGCGCCCTGGGCCGTCTGGATGCGCAACTGGTCGAGCTCCGCCAGCGTGCGGCGGTCCTCGGGCAGGCGCAGCCGGATGTCGACCGCGTCGTCGGCGCCGGCCGGCCGGTAGTCGGTGAGCTTGAGGCCGGTGGTGACGAGCTGGACGACGGTGCCGACCGCCATCGGGCTGACGCCGAACTGCGCCGCCTTGGCCCGGTCGACCTCGAGCGACCAGTCGACGCCCGGCGGCGGCAGGCCGTCGGAGATGTCGATGACGCCGGGCACTTTTGCGACGGCGGCGGCTACCTGGCGCGCCTTGTCGTTCAGCCCGGTGGGATCGACCGCCGAGAGCTGCACCTGGATCGCCTTGCCGGTCGGCGGGCCGGCGTCCGGCACGCGCACCTCGACATCGACGCCGGGAATACCAGCCATCGCGACGCGCAGTTCGTCGAGAATTTCGTGCGCGGACTTCCGTTCGCGCCAGTCGATGAATTCGTACTGGATGACGCCGACCACATCCTCCGGGATCTCGGCGCCGCCGCCGCGCGACTTGCCGGCGCGCGTGTAGACAGACTTGATGCCCGGCCAGCCGAGGATGCGCTTCTCGGCCTCGCGCGTCGCCGCGTCCATTTCGGCGAGCGAGAGGTTGCCCCGCGCATGCACGTAGAGCAGGCCGTAGTCGGGTTCGACGGTCGGGAAGAACTCGACGCCCGCGCCGTATTTGGAATAGGCGACCGGCACGGCGACCAGCAGCGCGACCGTCAGCACCAGCACGGTCTTGGGATAGTGGACCGCCTTGTTGACGATCGCCATGTAGAGACCGTCCTTGTGCTCGTCCTCGCCATGTTTGGGCGCCTTGGCGTAGAGAGCGCCGATCGTGGGCGCGAAGATGAGCGCATAGGCCATCGAGGCGGCGAGCGTCACGATAAGCGTGATCGGCAGGTATTTCATGAAGTCGCCGATGATGCCCGGCCAGAACAGCAGCGGCGAGAAGGCCGCGATGCGCGTCATCGTGGCCGCGATGACCGGGCCGGCCATGCGTTTTGCGGCGAGCTCGAACGCCTGCTCCTTGGGCATGCCTTCCGACATCCGCCGCTCGGCGAACTCGGTGACGATGATCGCGTCGTCGACCAGCATGCCGACCGCCAGGATCAGCGAGAACAGCACGATCATATTGATCGTGTAGCCCATCATGGCGAGCGCCAGTATGCCCATCAGGAAGGAGGACGGGATGGCGAGGCCGATGAGCAGCGAGGCGCGACCCGACAGCGCGTAGAGAATGACGATGAACACCAGCACCACGGCGATGATCACGTGGTTCTGCAGGTCGTTGAGCAGCGTGTTGACGAAGACCGACTTGTCCTGCGTGTAGGTGACTTCCATGCCTTCCGGCGCGGATTTCACGAAGGCGTCGGCGACGGCCTTGGCGCCGTCGATGGTTTCGACGATGTTGGCGCCGATGCGCTTCTTCACCTCGATGGCGATGGCAGGCTTGCCGTCGAGCCGGGTGATCGTCTCGGCGTCCTTGAAGGTGGAGCGCACGGTGGCGATGTCCTGCACGCGCACGACCGCGTTCTCGCCCGCGACGACCGGCAGGTTGGCGACGTCCTGAGGCGTCTCGATGAGAGCCGGCACCTTGACCGAATATTTGCCCTCCGACCCCTCGATCGCGCCGGCGGCCACCAGGCTGTTCGACGTGCCGACGCCCTGGATGAGCTGGTCGAGCCGCAGCCCGTAGGAAGACAGCTTCACCGGATCGATGATCGCCTCGACCTGCTCGTCGCGCGAGCCCTGCAGGGCCCCTTCGAGCACGCCGGGGACTTCCTCGATGCGGTCGCGCAGCTCTTTCGCCGCCGCCGTCAGCGTACGCTCGGGCACATTGCCGGACAGCGTGACGACCAGCACCGGGAATTCCGATATGTTGACCTCGTTGACCGTCGGCTCCTCGACGCCTGCGGGCAGGTCGCGCTTGGCGTCCTGCACCTTGTTGCGGGTATCGATCAGCGCGTCGCCGAGATCGGTCGACGGGTCGAATTCGACCAGCACGTAGCCGCCGCCCTCATAGGCGGCGGACTTCATCTCCTTCAGCCCCTTGAGGTTCTTGAGCTGGGATTCGACGGGTCGCAGCAGCAGGCGTTCCGAGTCCTCGGGCGAGATGCCCTGATAGACCAGGCTCACATACATGATGGGGATCGCGACGTCCGGCTCCGCCTCCTTGGGCACCGCCTGATAGGCAAGCGCGCCCGCGATCACCAGGAAGGCAAGCACGGACAGCGTCAGTCGCGCGTTCTTGATCGCTAGCTTGACGATATCCATGGGGCGATTGTTTCCGTGCTTCTCCGGATCAGGTTCCGTCGGCGGTCTCGCCGGCAAGCTTCTGGACCGTCGCGAGGTCGGCTTCGACCGGCTTCACCTCGTCGCCGTCGCTGACCAGGTCCTGGCCGGCGACGATGACGCGCGCATCGGCCGGGATGCCGGCAAGCACCAGGCCCTTCGGCGTGTCGTCGACCAGGTCGATCGGGAAGAACACGACCTTGTTGTCCTTGTCGACGGCGCGGATGCCGAGGTCGCCGTTGGAGCTCAGCGTCACCACCGAACGCGGCAGCACCACCGAATCGGCCGGATCGGCGAGCAGCACGATCTCGGCCGTCATGCCGGCGGGCAGCTTCTTATCCTCGTTGGGGATCGCAACCTCGATCCGGAAGGTCCGCGTGGCGGGCGAAGCGTCGCGGCTGACATAGCGCAGCGTGCCCTCGGTGACGGTGCCGTCGACCAGCCGGATCTCGTCGGTATTGCCCGGCTGCAGATATCGGAGGTCGCGCTCGCTCACCTCGCCAAGCGCCAGCAAGGGATCGAGATTGATCAGCGTCGCCACTTCCGTTCCGGCGAGGATCGCGCTTCCGCGCTGGACCGGAATACGGTCGAGGACGCCGTTATAGGGTGCGTAGATCGAGTACTGGGCGAGTTCGGCCTTGGCCCCCTCCAGCTGCGACTTTGCGGTGGCGAGCGAAGCGCGGGCCTGGTCGGCCTGCAGCCTCGGCGCGTTGCCGCCCGAGACGAGCCGTTCCGCGGCGTCGGCCTCGGCCTGGCGCTGCGTGACAAGGCTTTCGGCCATCCGGACCGCCGCTTCCTTGTCCTCGGCCTCGAGGCGCATCACCAGTTCGCCGCGCTCGACGCGCTCGCCCTGTTTCACCGGCAGTTCGTCGATCACGCCCATGACGCGGGTCGCCAGCGTGACGCGTTTTTCGGCATCGGTGTGTCCGGAAATGCGAATGGCGCGCGCATGCTCGACGCGCGGCGGCGTGATCACCGCCACCGTCCTCAGCGTCGCCTTCACCTCTGAGGCGGCTTCGGCGGGCGTCGGCGGCGCATCGTTCTGGGCGCTGCCCACGGACGAGAACTCGCCGGTCGCGACCCAGACGCCGACACCGACGAGGACCGCCAGAGCGGCCAGCTTATGAAACCTGAATCTTGCCATGCTTCACGTGATCCGCTTGCGCAGGTAGTCCGAGGCAGCAGTCAAGTCCGAGCGCGAATAAGTCCGATATGGGTTCGCGCTACACCGACTTCAAACGATTCGAGTCCGCCCACGCCCGGGCTTACGCAGGGGCGGCGCACTCTTACATCAAGATTGCACGGCAAAACAGTCACAAAAATTCATGCGGCGATCAGTCCTGACAAGGCTCCTGCCGCATAATCGGCGGGAGATCGGTCTCCCGCCCGACATTCGCCGGCTGGGCCGGCGCTTTAAGCTTACGCTACGGAAGCTCTTTTTCCGAGCCGACCCCAGAATCAGCTGTGGATCGGCTTGAAGAAGGTGGCGAACGCCGCCTCCCTGACCGCCTCCGACATGGTCGGATGGGCGTGGCAGGTGCGGGCCAGGTCCTCCGACGAGCCGGAGAATTCCATCAGCACGGCGGCCTCGTGGATCATCTCGCCGGCGCCGAAGCCGACGATATGCGCCCCCAGCACCCGGTCGGTCGCCTTGTCGGCGAGGATCTTCACGAAACCGTCGGTGTGCAGCATGGCGCGGGCGCGGCCGTTGGCGGAGAAGGGGAACTTTCCGACCTTGTAGTCGATGCCGGCCTTCTTCAGTTCTTCCTCGGTCTTGCCGACGGAGGCGACTTCCGGGCTGGTGTAGACCACGCTCGGAATGACGTCGTAGTTCACATGGCCCGCCTGGCCGGCGATGATTTCGGCCACCGCGACGCCCTCGTCCTCCGCCTTGTGCGCCAGCATCGGCCCGGCGACCACGTCGCCGATCGCATAGATGCCTGCGACGTTGGTCCGGAGATGGCCGTCCGTCTTCACGCGGCCGCGCTCGTCAAGCTCGACCCCCGCTTCAGCCAGCCCGAGCTTGTCGGTGAATGGCTTGCGGCCGGTGGCGATCAGCACGACGTCGGCCTCGATCGTCTCGGCGTCGCCGCCCTTGACCGGCTCGAAGGTCACCGACGCGCCCTTCTTCGCCTTCTTCACCGCAGTCACCTTGGAGCCGAGCTTGATGTCAAAACCCTGCTTGGCGAGCATGCGCTGGAACTGTTTCGCCACTTCGCCGTCCATGCCGCCGAGGATCGTGTCGAGATATTCGACGACCGTCACCTTGGCGCCGAGGCGGGCCCAGACGGAACCCAGCTCCAGTCCGATGACGCCGCCGCCGACGACGACCATGTTGGCCGGCACCTTGTCGAGCGCGATGCCGCCGGTGGACGACACGATGACCTTCTCGTCGATCTCGACCTGAACGCCCGGGATGCCGGCGACATCCGATCCCGTGGCGATGACGATGCTGGTTCCCTCGACCTCGGTCACCTTGCCGTCTTCGCCCGTGACCGCGACCTTGCCCGGCGCGACGATGCGGCCGGTGCCGCGGAAGGCGTCGATCTTGTTCTTCTTGAACAGGAACGCCACGCCGCCGACATTGGACGCGACGGTGGCGTCCTTGTGGGCCATCATCTTCGCCAGGTTGAGCTTCGGCGTGGCCTCGATGCCGAGCGTATCGAAGGAATGCTGCGCTTCCGCGAACATCTCCGACGCGTGCAGGAGCGCCTTGGAAGGGATGCAGCCGATGTTGAGGCAGGTCCCGCCATAGGTCTCGCGCTTCTCGACGACGGCCGTCTTCAGGCCGAGCTGCGCCGCCTTGACCGCGCCGACATAGCCGCCGGGGCCGCTTCCGATGAAGATCACGTCATAGGCCATGTCCGGTCTCCCGTTCGTTCAACGCCCGCCCGATACGTCGAGCGACGTACCGGTGATATAGGATGCCTCGTCCGACATAAGCCAGACGATGGCCGATGCAATCTCGCCGGGCCTGCCTTCCCGTTTCATGGGAAGTGCGGAACGGACCTTTTCCACCCGGTCGGGTTCGCCGCCCGAGGCGTGGATGTCGGTATCGACGATGCCCGGGCGAACGCCGCAGACGCGGATGCCCTCGTCGGCAACTTCGAGGGCGAGACCCTTGGTGAATGTGTCGATCGCGCCCTTGGAGGCGGCGTAGTCGATATACCAGCCCGGGCTGCCGAGCCGGGCAGCGGCGGAGGACAGGTTGACGATCACGCCGCCAGTGCCGCCATGCCGGGTCGACATGCGCTTCACCGCTTCGCGGGCGCAGAGCATCGAGCCGACGACGTTGATCCGCATCATCCGCTCCAGGCGCTCGACGCTCATGTCCTCCAGGCGCGCCATGCGGTCGACCACGCCGGCATTGTTGACCAGCCCGTCGAGCCGGCCGAAGTGCCGATCGACGGCGGCGAACATGGACAGGATATCGCCTTCGCGTCCGACGTCGCCCTTGATCGCGATGGCTTCGCCGCCCTGCGCGACGATGGCGGAGGACACTTCATTCGCCGAAGCCGCGTCGGAGACATAGTTGACGGCCACCCGCCATCCGCGCGCGGCGGCCAGCCGTGCGGTCTCGGCGCCGATACCCCGGCTGCCGCCGGTGACGAGGACGACCTTGCCGTTCATGGCGTGTCCTTCACGCGGTAGACGCGCGCGGTGGCAAGCACCGTGCCGCAGGGGCTGCGCCTGCCGTTCTTGACGACATAGACGTCGGCTGCCCCGACCGAGACCGTCTTGCCGGCCATCAGCACGCGGCCCTCGGCCACCAGCTCGTCGCCGTCGGCCAGGCCGGTGTTCTTGACGGTGAAGTCGAGCGTGGCGCAGGCATGGCCTTCAGGCGCCGCGGCAAAGCAGGCGGCGACGGCCGCCACGTCGCCGACGAAACCGACCATGGCCGTGGGAAACAGGCCAGGCGGCGTTGAATAGGCCTCGTCATAGGGCATGCGCACGGTCGTGACGCCATCGTCGATGGACAGAAGCTCCACCCGATGGTTCTTCACGAAGGGAAGGGCGTTGATGATCGGCCGGACATCCCGGCTTGGCGCGCTCATTCCTGACACCCCGACAGGGTGAACACGTCCCAGGGCAGCCTGGAGACGCCGTCCAGGCCATAGGCGGACGAGAGACGGACGGCGGGCGCGAAATCGGGCAGGAGGAGCTTGTCCGCCGCATCCGCGCCTTCCTGCGGCAGAAGCTCGACTGTGCCCTGGCCATCGACCGCGTAGACCGCGCCCTGCCAAACCGTGCAGGCGGCAAGCTCCTCGCCGGTCACATCACCCTCCGGACATTTGTGCATGACTATGCCGTGGGGGCGGGCCGGCTCCTCGGTCCACATGACGATGCCATCGAGGACGACCGCGTTCTCGGGGAACTTGATCTTGAAGGTGTGCGAGCTGGAGCCGTTCCCGGCGGCGGGCGTGAACTCGAGGGAGGCCTTCGCTTCCGGCTCGGAATAGACCGACAGTTCCTGCGGGCAGGCAGCGAGCGCCTGAGAGGAGGCCAGGGCGAGCGCCAGGGCCGCCGCGGCAGCCATGGTTCGGTCGATGGTCGTGGAAGCCCTCATGCCCGGCCCTAGAACATCAGCCGCACGAACATCATGCCGAGCCCGATGAGAGACACGAACCAGACCAGGCTCCGCAGCATCGAGATGCCGGCGCCGTAGATCGGGAGATAGGCAACGCGGGCCACGAGCCAGACGAGGGCTCCGGTGGCGCCGATCCCACCCGTCTTGCCCGAGAGCGCCAGCGCAACGGCGAGCGCGATGAAGGCGGGGTAGGTCTCGAGATAGTTGCGCAGGGCCCGGTCGAGCCGCCCCGTAATCGGGTTCCGGGACACGCGGGGCTCGTCCCGCGGCCCGGCGAGATAGGCGCTGCCGCGATCGCCGCCGGCGCCCGCCTGAGCGAAGACGTGGGCGACGAGCAGCGCCGCGCTCCAGCCCAGGACCCAGATTTCCGTCGATGCCGCTGCCGTTTCCAAGGCTTTCTCCTGAGCCACGGGTCCGGAGCGCGGTGCCGCGTCCCGGCATGGTTGCCAGCCGATCAGAGATCCAGCACGAGCCGCTCGGGATCCTCGAGGCTGTCCTTGACGCGCACCAGGAAGGTCACCGCTTCCTTGCCGTCGACGATGCGGTGGTCGTAGCTGAGCGCCAGATACATCATCGGGCGGATGACGACCTGGCCGCCCAGCGCCACCGGCCGGTCCTGGATCTTGTGCATGCCGAGGATGCCGGACTGCGGCGCGTTGAGGATCGGCGTCGACATCAGCGAGCCGTAGACGCCGCCGTTGGAGATGGTGAAGGTGCCGCCCTGCATGTCGGCCATCGACAGCTTGCCGTCGCGCGCCGCGATGCCGAGACGGCCGATCTCCTTCTCGATCTCGGCAATCGACATGCCATCCGCATTGCGGACCACCGGCACGACGAGGCCCTTGTCGGTGCCGACGGCGACGCCGATATGCGCGTAGTTCTTGTAGATGATGTCGGTGCCGTCGATCTCGGCATTGACCGCCGGGATTTCCGCCAGGGCATGCGTCACCGCCTTGGTGAAGAAGCCCATGAAGCCCAGCTTCACGCCGTGCTTCTTCTCGAAGATGTCCTTGTATTTGGCACGCAGCGACATGATCCCGCTCATGTCCACCTCGTTGAAGGTGGTGAGCATGGCAGCCGTCGACTGTGCGTCCTTGAGGCGGCGCGCGATGGTCTGGCGCAGGCGGGTCATCTTCACCCGCTCCTCCCTTGACGCGTCATCGGCGGTCGAGGGCGCGCGGGCTGCGGCCGGAACCGACGGAGCCTCGGCCGGCTGCGACGGCGCGCCCTTGGCGATGGCGTCGAGAACGTCGCCCTTCAGCACCTGCCCGCGCTTGCCGGAACCCTGGACCTGATCCGCAGAGACGCTGGCCTCGGCCATGAGCTTGGCGGCGGCCGGCGCGGGAGGCATGTCGCGGGACTGGACGGGACCTTCGCCGGCGACCTTGGCGGTCTTTTCGGCGGCTTCCTTCGTGGTGTCGGCGCCCGACTTGCCCGCCGCCTGGCTGACGGCTTCCGCCTTGGACTCTGCCTTGGCCTCCGTCTTCGCCGCCGCACCGGAACCCTCGCCGATCATGCCGAGCAGCGCGCCGAGGCCGACGGCCTCGCCCTCCTTCGCCGCGATCTCGGACAGGACGCCGGCGGCCGGCGCGGGCACCTCGACTGTGACCTTGTCGGTCTCGAGTTCCAGCAGGGGCTCGTCGGCCTTCACCGCGTCGCCTGCCTTCTTCAACCATTTGCCGACGGTCGCTTCGCTGACGGATTCGCCGAGGGTCGGAACACGGATTTCGGTGGCCATTGGTCTGCCTTTTCGCTGTGTTCGAATTCAGTTCAGTTGCCGAGCGCGTCTTCGAGGAAGGCCTCGAGCTGCGCAAGGTGCTTGGACATCAGGCCGGTCGCGGGCGATGCGGCCGCGGGACGGCCGGTATAGCGCACGCGCTGATGCTTGGCGTCGATATGGGCGAGCACCCATTCCAGATAGGGGTCGATGAAGGACCAGGCACCCATGTTCTTGGGCTCTTCCTGGCACCAGACCATCTCCGCGTTGCGGAAGCGGGACAGTTCGGTGATGAGCGCCTTTGCCGGGAACGGATAGAGCTGTTCGACGCGCAGCAGGTAGATGTCGTTGATGCCGCGCTTCTCGCGCTCCTCGTAGAGGTCGTAGTAGACCTTGCCGGAGCAGATCACCACGCGGCGGATCTTCGAATCCTTCACCAGCTTGATCGGCTGGTCGGCGAGCAGTTGCGCGTCGTCCCAGAGCAGACGGTGGAACGAGCTCTCGCCCGACATCTCGGCAAGGGTGGAGACCGCAC
>VFQN01007648.1_pt1 | contig 11510 bp, 13 predicted proteins | sample 3512371 | NCBI WGS metagenome assembly VFQN01 (sample SAMN10412370, study PRJNA504923) | tailings metagenome | isolation source: Replicate 2 from Balatoc abandoned mine | place: Philippines: Itogon, Benguet | collected 2017-08-28
CTGTGGCGATCACGGGGCTCGTCTGCTTTGACACGCTTGGGGACTGGCAAGCAGCCGCAGGCACGCTGGGGCTGGTGCCTTGGTCGGCAGAGGAGTGGCTGGTCAGGGACGGCGTCTTGGGTTGGTGGTGGAGAAACGGCCGGTCGGACAGGTCCCGGACTGCAGCTCCCTGCTCCTGTCCTGGCGGCGACGACGGCGCCTGCGACAGCATGCGGTGCAGCTGCTTGAATGTGCTACGAGAGGGGCTGGTCTCCAGCCCACCACGCGGGGTCGTGCCGTAGTCGATGCTGGAAGGCCTTGGGTCGGCCTGCAATGGGTCAGCAGGCGGTGCGGCAGGGCAGACCTTACCAGCCTGGTCAGGAAAGACAGCAATGGTTCAGCAGGTGGCGGGCAGAGGCTGTGCCTTACACGTACCACAGGTCAGGAAGGACACAACCTGTTCAGCCCCAGGCCTTGCCCGCTTAAAACGTGACTGCAAGGATACCAGCAATGCCTAAGGCATAAACCAGTAATATGCTTGCGTGTAGCATACAGGAAAGTGCTTACCACCTGGGCCAAGCGCGGTAGCAGAAACGACAGCTCCTCCGAGTCCCCTTCCCTCTTCTCCTGGCTGCCGCTCCTGCTCTGCTCCTCCTCAATGTGCGCCAAGCCTTCCTGCCACTGCTGCGGCTCCTGCTGCTGCTGCTGTCCGTGCTGGTGCAGCAGGTGTGCGCGCAAGCTCCCGCTGGGGCGGCTGCTGCCCCCCGCCTCCGAGTACATCAGCAGGGTGTGCCGCATGGCGGCGTACTCGATGGAAAACAAGTTGCCGCTGGTGGCGGTCGCCGTGCCGGTGGCCGTGTAGGCTGTTTCCACGGAGTCCAGCATGTCGTCGCCCACCATGGCGGGCCCGCCACCCTGGCACAGCTGCAGCTGCTGCTGCTGCTCGTGCCCCTGCTCGTTTGTGCTAAAGATGTCAATGCCTGTGACGTGTTGGAAGCTGCCGGACCGTAACCGCCTTCCAAACTCTGGTGCGATAGCCTGGCTGAGCTCGCTGGGTCCTGCCAGTTCCGGGTCAAGTGGCATGCCGGGAGGGGACCGGGGTGCCGACTGCGAGCTGGCTAGGCGGCACTGGCTGCCCCTCCGCTGCTGCTGCAGGTGTAGCGGGTGCAGTGGCTGAGAGTGGTATGCCAGGCCGGTGCTGCTGGCTGTCCTCGGGGCGCGGGGCGTGGAGGGCTGCGAGGTGTCAGGGGAGGTGCACAGCAGCGTAGACTGCGAGTGCAACGGCGCCGTGTTGCGGCCAGAGTGGTGCTCGTGCGCCGTGGAGGAGTAGAGCGAGCCGCCGTTGCCGCTGCCGTTGCCGCCGGCGACGTGGCGGGCAGCGTTGCACAGCAGGTGCTGCAGGGAGGGGGCGGCGCTGGAGTGCACGCCCGATGCCGCGGAGCTGGGCACCGGGGGGGAGGACGCAAACGCATCGGAAGTGGCGGCCGCGACGTTGGTCGCGCCGGCGGCGACGGCCGCTGCCGCCGCCTCCCCGCTGACACTGTTAGCCTCCAGCGACGACACAAAGGCGGGCGGCCGGATTGTACGGGCGCTTCCCAAGGAGCCCGTGTTGCCTGCGCTGCTGCGGTCCTCGCCCTCGCGCGTCGACGACGCGCTTGGGCTTGCGCTCGAGTCGCTGGCGGCAATGGGCGCGAGGTGCATCACGCCGGCCTTGCCCCTCGCGTTTAGGCTGGCCCCGCGGGCCTTCCCGCCGAGGCCAAGGAACGCCCCCGGACCCGCCACGCAGGGCGGCCTGCCACCGGCACCCGGCACGCGTGGGGCGCCCCCCGCGCTGTGACGCCGCTGGCCGCTGGCGTCAAGAAATTGCGGGCTGTCTACACCCTGTCCAGCGCATGCGTCATGTTCCAACGGAATCTCTCCTGCATCTACCCCTGCGGCGGTGGGCATTGCAGGTGTGTTCCGGTGCAGCTGGAGCGAAACCCGGCTGCGGCTGTGTGCCCAGCCTTCCGTGCTCCCCGGAAACGATGACCCCGGCAGCTGCATGGGGCTGGAGTTGCCGATGGTGAGGTGGGAAGCGGTCATGGCGTTGTTCATCGCGGATGCCATCACAGACGTGGTCGCGAAGGCATAGGAGGAGCTGGAAAGGCCGTGCGCGTTGTCGGTCCAGTCCGTGGTCTGGGAGGTGGTGGAGCGAAAGGCCGCGCGGAGGGCCGGCGACGAGATCGACGCGTCCGCGGTCCCTGCGGCCGAGCCAGCAACCAGGCTGGACTGCGTCTGCAGGGCCCCTGACATCAGGTGCTGGGACACCTGCGGCGATGCATGCCCCAACAACAGCCGCGGTGGGACGATCACCGGGCTGCTCGTCGTGCGGACCGGCGGCACGGCGGCCGGCCCTTCTCCCGCCATGGCGGCGCACTGGGCGCCACGAGCCGGCTCGACGAGGATGGGCGATGACGCAGCTGCTGCCTCCACGTTTCCGGGCCCGACTGACGGCGGTCCAGTCGGCCAGGACGGAAGCCGCCGCCGCGCCGGCGCCCTGCCGCGCGCCGCAGACGCTTCGCCCCTGCTGCCTTCCTGGTCCCCCACCGGTGCACTGAAGCCTTCGCGCTGCGGGGAGGCGTCAATGCCTGGTGCAGACGGCCGGGGGTCTGTTGTAGCCCCTGCGCTGGCATGGCCTGCCTGGGAAAGCATGGGGGACGCGCCTTCCAGGGGTGAGTTGCAGGGCGTGGACCCGGCCGTGCCGCTGCCCAGCCTCAGCGTGTCCGGGGCCAGCTGACCCACCCGCAGCTGCGCGCCCGGCAAGTCCACAACCGGAGAACCAACGCTGCCAAGTGCCTTGGCCAGCGTCTGCCCTGTCCGCCCCAGGGAGGAGGTGTCTGGGTGGGACTGGCTGGGCGTGCCGGGCCTGAGGGCAGAATGGTGCACGGGGCCGGCTTGTGGATCGGGGCCGGTGCCGTCCCAGGGTGGGTGCAGCTTCTCAGGCACCCGCACCAGGCCGCGCCACTCCTGCGAGCGATACCAGGATGACAGGGACAGCAGCACATCGTGAGCCAACGTGATAGTGACAAGGTGGGGACAGCAGCTTGTCGTGTGAAGGACACCGGGACACGTGCGGTCAGTGCTGTACGTTGCTTACCGTAGTTGCCTCCGTCACTGCAGACCGATAAGCTGTGCGCGCGACCTACACCAGCCAGGAACCAGTACCCCAGTCCCGCAAACGCAGCTAGCAAAGTCTCAACCCGCACCAACCCCCACGCACCCGCCCCTCCGCCACGTCCCGCATCATGGCTTCTAGCTTGTCTGGCTCCAATGTGAACAGCTGCTGCAGCCAGTTGGTGCGGCCGCGTGGCGAGGGCGGCACAGGTCCCACAGCACTGGACCCAACGCCGCCTGCTGGCTCCCCTCGTCCACCGCGGTCCGAAGCCGGCCGCCGCTCCACCCAGGCTGCGGCGCCAGGCCGTGTGCTGCTGCTGCCACCCTGCTCTGCGGCCGTCGCTGCCGACTGGTCTCCTGGGCTCCCCGCCAGCCCCACCAGGTAGCCCATGTACGCAATGCTGGAGCGGTTCTGGTGGAGCACGTGCCTGCATGTTCGAGATGCAGGAGGCGAGTCGAATGTACCAGCGGATGGCTTCAGCGGTGCCAGTGAAAGCGGTGGAGCACCAATGCCCTCAAGACGCATGCTCGCTCGTATGCAACCAGAATGAGCCTGGTGCACAGGCACGAATGTTGGAGGCTTCCGCGCAGGTGCGTGCCCTGCCCGCCCCGAAGCCCCGGTCCGCGCCGTAACTGCGGGCCATACACGCGGTCTAAACACCGTAGGTGTGGCATACTCTAGCAAGTCTCGTGCAAGGAGTACCCACCCGTCCATGGTGAACATGGTCACGATGGAGGGGATCGAGCTGAGTATCATGTAGTCCCGGTGCAGCCGCGCCGCCAGCTCCTTGCCCTCGTACGGCACGTCCAGCTCCAGAACCATGGCGGGGAGCAGCGCCCCATGGGTCGGGGGGCCACAGGGCCCAAGGGGCGACGGGCGGTCGCTAGGGCCATTGCAACCCAAGGGCTGTTCACCAGCAGCCTGGTACGCAAACGGCGAGATCTGCAAAGCACAAGCAAGGACGCGTGCGGTTGCAGGGTGGTTGAGCCAGGCGGTGCAGTCTTCGACAGGACGACAGGCTTGCTCCGGGGCAGCACAGAACCCAGTGGTAAGAACGGACAGAGCGTAGAGCCGGGGCCTCGAAACCCTGTCGTCAGACCTCGACCGTTGTGAGGCACCGCCATGCCAGAGCTGCATGCCCACTCATAGGCTGACGGGCACGAGTCTGGCGCATGCATGCAGCGCAGCAGGGCGCATCTCCGGCCTCCACGTATAACCTTTCCGTCCACCTCCGTTGATACTGTGGTGGCACGCCCTGGCACCTACGTACCCGGAGTGACAAGAAGCACCGCTCGTGGCCGAAGTCCCCTGGCACGAAGTGGCTTACGGTGGTCAGCTGTCCCTGCAGCAGGCGCCTGGCGGGTGCGGGCGACAAGGGAACCAGAGATACGGTACCGCCGGCCTTGGTATGCATGCATGTGAGAGATGTGCGTGTATCTGAGGAGAGAGGGTGACACGCCTGCGGCGCCAGGTGGCCGCATGCACCGCACCGAGCCAGCAACGAACCGGGAAGAGCACAGGCAATGCCACGGATGGGCCTTTGCCACATGCTATTCACGGAGGCAGTGCGCTTGCAGTATAACTCCGAGTGTGGCTGCAAGTCCATGACGGTCGGCGGCCCACCTGAGTATGTCGTTGAACAGGTGCTTGAGGGCGGGGTCCTTGGCGAACGCCTTGCGGGCCAGGAAGTCAAGCACGTCCTGCAGTCGGCACAATCACCACACGCGCACGTCACAAAGACGTCAAAGAGTGGCTGGCGGACAGTATCTTACGATATTATTATCCTGACAGCAAGCACGCGCGGCGCCCGGAAGTTTCCAGCACTGCAGCGCAGCAACGGAGGCACAGCCGTGGCAACCCGGACGCCTTCCTCAACCCGCAGCATTTCCAGCGCCGAGGCCAGGCAGCCCCACCTACCCATCAGCTCCTCCCACCTGCTCATCCTGCAGCTGCAGCGCCCGCACCGCCGCCGCGTTGGTCAGCACGCAGCCCACCCGCGTGCAGCCGGAGAACACCAGCGTCACAGGGCCGCCGGGGCCGCTGCGGTGTACGGCCACACCCGCATCCAGCGCGTCTGCATGATCTGGGTCTGTCACGGCGCCGTACCCGCGCCCCTGACCGTGCGTCTGACCTCGTGGGCCCGTGCCACCGTACACCGAGTGCGGGCCTGAGGCCTGGGAGGCATCAGGCGCCGGTACACCCGTGCCGTCAATTGAGTAGCCGCCCTCTGCCCCAGCGCCACCGGCATCGCTGACGCTGCGCACCCCTGGGGTGCCGTCCACGGGCCCGCTGAGGACGCCGGGTGGTGGAGTTCCGAGTTTGACGGAAGCCGCAGGGAACGCGTAGGGGAGGTGCGGATGGCAGGACTGCGCTCCTGGGGCCGCTGCCGTTGTGGTGCTGGGTTGGCGGCTACCATTTGCGTGGGAATGCAGGAGCGACTGGGCCTCGTGCAGGACGGGCTGGGTGTCGCTAGCGGCGGCAGACTCCTCGGATATGACGTACAATACGGCGATGGGATGTGGGGAGTGGTACAGGTCGCGGATAAGGGCGGCCTTGTCCAACACCGTGAGCTCGCCTGCGGTCAGGAGCGGCAGGCAGAGGCGAGCTGACGCCAGCTGTATACCACGCAAACAGCGATGGGAAGCCGACCGGCCCAGACAGTGTCGCATGTAGGCTGGGCTGGAGCTTCAGGCCGGCTGCGGCGCAAGGCAGGGACGTGCTTCCCAGTGCACGGGCCGCGCTATGCCCTTACTAAGCCAGGTAAGTGGCGTGAACAGGCATTCTTGCTGTATCTGACGTTACTTATCATGTGTGATAGACAGACTGCCCTAAGGGAAAACGCTGGTAGACGTATGCTGGGCATCCTAACGGGACCGCTCCGCACCTTGCCGTCGTGCTTGATTGACTGTATAAAGATTATTTATAGCATCACTGCCAGTGAGAAATGCTCCTGTTGACAATGATTCACCCGGTGCCGCTCGCGTAACACCGCTCGTAAGTGGCTGCCGAGCACCTGCATACGCCCAGCGAGACTTTAAAAGTGTTGGCGTACACGGGACAAGCTGAGATCCGGTGGAGGTGTGTTTGGGCGAAACCAGGGCTGGTGCGGCAGCGGCCCTTACCAACGTCTGCTGCCGGCGCAGGCTGCTGGCTTGGACAACTTAAACAGGCCCCCATGCTTGTGTCCGCCCACTTTGTCAAAGCTGCTCGTGCGTTACGGCTCGGGAAGTTCGCACATCCGCCGCGGCGCGCTCATGTAAGAGCCGCACAGGAGCATGGTCCCGTGTTGCCACATAAGTAGCAGTTTGCAAATGCAGTCAAAGTACAAACGTATCGACATCATTGGAGAGAAGGGCGATGTGTAAGGGGCTGACAGTTGCGTACGGTCACCGCTCTCCGGCCTGGAAGCCTGCTTGTACGAATGAATTCATCTCCCTCGGCAGCAAGGGTAGCGTACATCTGTCAAGTCAGTGCCAGCAAATTCGAGCCTGCTCGACTTGGCATGTAACTGCGCAGGGGAGCGCTGGGTTGACCAGGGTTGACAGGCAAGGGAGCAGGCAAGGGTCAGCAGTCACAACTGGCGCAACTGGCGCAATAGGAAGAAGGCACGACGGCTACTGCAATCACTGCAGATCGATATATCCGTTGCCTGGCCGGGGCCCGACACCGAGGCCATCGCCCCGTACCAGGTCACAGGTCACAGCCGTACTCCCTTGACGCACATGCCCACATGGCCCACATGGCACACCGTCCGCCGTGTTCGCTGCTGTGGTCAGGCGGTAACGAGTTGAGATGAGCGGCATAGCCTCGCAGCTTGCAGAACGCTGCGAGCGTATACCACAGCCCACGCAACAGCAGTGCTCGATTGTCCGTGCGTGTTTGTGGCGCAACGTTCCTACTGTGCTTGCACACGTTCAGGATCAGGCTACGGGCAGCAAGGGTTCCAAGCACTCGTTTCACGCTGCCAGCATAGATAAACTTCCAGTGCCCAGCTATACCCCACCGGGGGTACCGCGGGGTACATCACAGGGGAGATCCCCATCCCTGCTGAGTAGATCCACAAGCCACATGCATCGATCGGCACGGCATGGTCGGGGCCCGGGGGCCTTCGGAACCCCCTCACCTCAAGCTCAATTGCAAAATGCACTACCGCCCAATGCACCCCAAGCGCTTAAGACTGTCACCCAAACGATCTTCAGCAAAGTACAGCATGGGAACTTGACCAACTTGTCCCTACCGCCCGAATGCAAGTAGTGCATGCGTAGCGGCGCGTGAGGGTGCCAGGGCTAACTAGAAGCCAGCTACCCTCCCGAACATGCGCATCGTACCATTACTGCAGGCCGGACTCTGCCCTGCCTACGAAAGCCCCACTTGGCCCATCCCAGCTGCGGCTGGCAGCCTTACGCTCCAGCCGTGCTCTCGCGAATGCCACGAACGGTAGGACCCGGTGTGCACCCACGCCCCCAGGCCTCAAGCCAGGCCATTTGCGCTTCCGTTCAAGCCGCCGCCGCCGCCACCGCCGCCGTCGCCATCTGAGCCATGGTACGCCGCCCCGTGCGGCGCGACCCCGTTGGATGCCGCAGAGGCCTGCTGCTTCTGCCGCTGCTGCTGCTGCTTCATGCGCTGTAGCCGCTCCTGCTGGGCCTCCAGCTGCGCCAGCTGCTCCCTCAGCGCCTGCTCGTCCTGCAGCAATGTAGGACCACAAGCGCAGTAAGGCCGCTGTCCCACACTCGCACAAAAGTTTTCAACATTTCGGACAGCAGGGGCTACATACCGTACACGGTCCAAATGGGCATAGCCCCCTGCTAGGCTGGGGGGTGCGGACCATGGGTGCGGGCGTGCGGGGTAACAGCTCAACAAGTCACGGTGTATCGCGTAGAGGCCCTTCCCTGTGCGCATGTTCGGGATGGGCAGTGCAGGCGTGTTTTGTGCGTCCTGCTAGCCTCTTACGTTTCAGCAGCTGGTGCCAGCAAGCGGTCAGAACATGGCACTCAGACAGACGGCCCACAACTGGAAGCACGCGACCTACCGGCCCAGCATACTGCTCCTTAGTTGCCCTCTGCTGCTGCTGCAGCTGCTGCTGCGCCCGTTGCCTCAGCACATCGTTCGCGGACCTGCCAGCCTGCAAGTTGAGCAACGGGTTGGGTATACCCAGGTCCCCGTTAGGATAGCATAAGAAGCTGCAGCGCGGGCATCGCACTTGCAATTAAATAGCGTGTTTTCCAAGACCACGAATGTCTGCACAAGGCTAGCATCTGCAGCATTGCCGCCGCCCGTACCCACCTGCACTGCCACGGTGGCCAGCTGCCCAACCAGCAGCCCCGCCCGCAGCCGCCGCACCCCCGTGGTGACGGCAGAGGCGGCCTGGGCCACCAGGGGCTTGGTGTGGCGCAGCTGGGACGTGGCCTGAAGGTGCGACTCGGCGGCACCTGGGCGCGCCGGGGTGGTTGCGGAAGTAGGGGGCGGCCACAAAAAGGCATGAGGGACATAGCGGTTGTAATGGTTGGTGCGGCCGACAAAGGAGGTGCTACATGTCGGCAGGCAGGCTGGGGCCAAGGCGACCGCCCATAGCCATACACCCGCGCGCCAGCCATTGCCTATCTCACGCCGTGCGAACGCGTTTGAGGGCACCTGAGGCCGCCCTCAAACCCTATGAGACACACGGCCTCAAGTCCACAGGTGACACTGCATATGCGCGTCGCTACCGCAGTCGCGATCACGATCTGGCACCAGCGCACTGCGCGTGCAGGCCGCACCTCGCGCCTCCTTCTCCGCACGTGCGAGGGCGGGTGCCACGTGTCCCTTGACCGCCGCGTCCGCCGCCGCCAGCCCTCCCTTGACGCCCGCCTCCGCCATGGAGGCCAACGCCGCCGTGGACCGCACGCCACGTGTCAGCTCGCCGCCAAGCGCGCCCAACTCCTGTACGGCAAGGGACGAGGATTTTCCAATAAGAGGCGCCACAGGCGATGCGCGCAGTTACGTAACCACGTGGCCAGGCCCCAGGTTCGTTGACAGGAAGCTCGACCTACAGGCCAAGCCAGCCACGTAGCCATGCAGCTTCTCATGGTACCGTGCATGTGTTGTCCTGCTCGACCCTGGAACAGTTACTTTCGGATAGCTCCTTGTAGCGGAGCTATCCGAAAGCGTGCAAAAAACGGTACAGTACCAATATTAGGGTACCGCCACCAAGAAGGCGCGTAGCCCGTCTGCTGAATGCCCCGTGGCCCCTGAAACATACCACTCCGTGCCTACACCCAGGACGACGGCCCTTCCATCAGCCAGCCACTTGTGCCCTCAAGACCCACCTGTATGCAATCCGTGACCTCCAACCCGGACAGCCGCATGGCCGCCAGTGTGTCGGGCAGCTGCTCCTCCGCGACCGCTAATACACGCTCCGCCCTGGCGGCCGCCCGGCCCATGGCCTGCACCGTCGGCACCGCCGCCAGCAGCAGCACGGAGGCAGCTAGGCACAGAAGGAACGTGCCAATGCTGGGTAGTAGGGCCACTATTGCGGCCACGAACGGCGGTAGGGTGGCTTGTGCTGCTGCGGCTGTAGCGGCTGAGGTGGCGGCCGAGCTGGCAGTGGTTGAAGCCAGGGGGGTGGCTACTGTGGCGAGAAGGCTTGCGAAGGGGGCAAGGGGAAGAGCGGCCGCAGTCGAGACGCAGCGAGGTTGGACGGCTAAGCGAGACCGGATAGCAATGGACACTGAGACAGGGAGGCGCTGCAGTAGCTGGCATCGGCTGGAGGGGATGGGGGGCCCTGTGCGGGGCCCTGCTTGGTGCAGCGGGCAACGCAGGTCCGCCGCGAGGCCTAGGGCGCGCCATCTGCATAGTTCATCCAACGGGGACATGCACAGGCGTACGCTCAGCGGGGCTGACCAGCAGACGCCTGCGAAAGCATGCGCCCCTGGGCGGGCTCTTTGCCGCCACGCCCATACCGTGCACTAGGTGCATTTGCCATTAACGTCTTGTAAGGAAGTAGGAATTACGTACTGTTTCTCCGACGCATTGCTTGTCATCGGCGCTCACCTTGCCATGCCGGACAGCGACTCGAGCGGCATGGTGCTTGATCCACCGCAAGATGCAACACAAATCCCTTCCAGATATCAGCCAGTTCCAAAGCAGCCCGCAACGCTCACGAGTAGCCGTTACACTGTGCACAACTATTGGCCTTGGCGATGCAAGCGGTTCTGGAGGCTTCGATAATGTCGCTTACAAAGGATGATACGGCAGTTGTTGGCTTCATTGCAGCACGACGAGCGTTGCACGATGCCGTGACCCATGCGGGTGGCACCATGCGGGCACGTGTGCTTGAGCTCGTTACCTGCCAAGTCCCGTGTGCTGCGGGCTGGCCAAAAGGCGGACTGCTGCGCATATCGTTGTGATCCCAGCAGCTACCATGCTGTCAGCATTTCACGCTACGCAGGGTTGGTCCACCTACCACTGGCGCCCCACTCTGCCGTACCATGCGGCAGAGGAAGGATGTTCTGGCGCACACGGCGCTTCACTCACGGTCTTCTGCGAGCGGCAAGGCGCTGTCGAGGTACCTGCCAGAGGAGCCTGCTGCACACAGCGTTCGCACCCTGTACGGGACAGCATGCGTGCGCGCTGCACTGCAGTAGGACGGGTATACCGTCATAAGTTCATCCTGCGATCAGCGGCAGCAATGCCCAACGCTGAGTGTAGTGGCCGTGGGCGTGGCATGGCCGCCGGTGGGGCTCCAAGGAGGCGGGGCGCGCGGGCTGGGACGACGAGCCCAGACGAGCCCTTACGCGCTACCCCCTCCATCGTGTCCGTCGGGGATCAGCGCTGGCCAAGGCGTCGAGCCACGCATGGACTATCAAGCGGTATGATTGCGGCCTCACGCCGACTGCAGACAGATTGGACAGCAGTCAGCAGCGAGCCTGGGGACCTATAACGTGCGGTGGAAAGGGGTGCTGTGGAAAGGGCTTGGCCCGTAGCCTGCCAAGGTCCCTGGCGTTACCCAGACCCTGGCCCAGGCCCTGGCCCACCAGTGGGCCAAGGGCCAGCGAGAGTCGCCGCCCAGCTGTGACTGCACCTACCATGGTAGCTCCGGATGGCCTTCTGTAACGGGACGCTATGTCTTAGGTTTTACTCCAGCACGCAGCTGCTGCAGCGTTGTTGCACAGCCCGTGACCAGCAGGCGTGGCAACCTGGTCTCACCCGCACACGTGCCCTACTTGGAGACTGGTCCAAAGACCAGACCCCAAACTGTACATTCTATAATGTTCATAGACCTCAAATAAGTTGTATTGAACACAGGGCTGAAACCGCATACGGTTTGGGGATTAAAGGGGAGGAATTGGCGAGCAGGGTGTGAAAGGCAAACTGTGGAGTTCTACAGGGGTACAGCGTG
>VFQN01007649.1_pt1 | contig 11508 bp, 11 predicted proteins | sample 3512371 | NCBI WGS metagenome assembly VFQN01 (sample SAMN10412370, study PRJNA504923) | tailings metagenome | isolation source: Replicate 2 from Balatoc abandoned mine | place: Philippines: Itogon, Benguet | collected 2017-08-28
GCCAACCCAAGCCAGCACACCCTGGCCTCCTCACCGCACCTCAGCTCCCGCTCCCTCCCCCGCCCCACGCTGCCCCCCAGCCACCGCCATCGCCAGCAGCTCCCCCCGCACCGTGCCCACCCTCTCCTGGATGGCCTCCAGCGACGGCCTCCTCCCGGGGTCCCGCGCCAAGATCCACTCCACCAGCCCCACCAGCTGAGGCAGGTTCCCCAGCCGCGCCCGCTCCGCCTCAGTCAGCACCAGGTGCTGCCCCGCCCCAAACGCAACCCTGTGCGTCACGCTGGCATAGTCCCCCCCGAACAGCACGCTGCCGGTGAGCAGCTCATACGCCAGGCAGCCCAGGGACCACACGTCGGAGGCCAGGCCCGCACCTGCCAGCGCCTGCTGCTGCTGCGCCGCCTTGGCGGATCCAGGCCGCGATTCCGACAGCTCCACGCCACCTGCACCGTGCCCAGTGCCAACCCCGTTGTAAGGGCTGGCAGCGGTACTGTGAGGCGTTGTGGTGGAGGGGCTCTGCGCTTTCCCGAAGGTCTGTGATGACCCATGGGTCGGCGGCTGGGCGGAGGTGCTGGCCCTCCCCGCCGTGTTGAGCATGAGCATCTCAGGGGACTTGAACACCTCCGTGCCGCGGTTGCGGGCCGTGAACGCCTCAGCAGCGCTGCGGTACGCCCGCGCCTCCCCGAAGTCCGCAATCACGCAGCGGAACGGCACGCAGCCCGCCTCCACCGCGCCCGCCCCGGAGCCACTAGGCGCTGCGGGCGACGTTGGTGCGGCGGCAGCACCGGCGGTGGAGGAGTGCAGGGCTGCTCCCACGGGGGCCCACAGCTCGCCGTCGCGTACCCCGGGCAGGGGCTCTATGAGCACGTTGGCGCACTTGAGGTCGAAGTGCACCACGGCGTGGGAGGCCAGCAGCTGCAGCGCTGCCACCACCTTCTGCAGCGCGGACAGGTACACCACCGCCGCCGCCGCCGCCGCCCCTGTTGCTGTTGCAGCTGCAGCCTCTGGTGCACCATACGGAACAGTGGACGAGGCGGGCGTGGTGTTCGAGGTGGTGGTGTCGGTGTTGGGGTCCTGGGGAGGCTTCGGCTGGGCCTCGGCTGAGGTGCCCTCCTGCGGCTGCGCCAGGGGCCGCTGGCGTGCGCGCCACTCCGCCAGGGAGCAGCGGTACCTGCGCATGACGATCCAGTAGGCGTCGTCGTGCATGCCGTAGTCCAGCAGCTGGCAGATGCTCTCGCAGCCTGGGGCCAGGGGCGCGGGCGGCGATGGGTGGGGTGGGAAAAAAGTGTCAGGGAGGGAGGGAGCAGGGCGTGCGTTTGTGCTTTTGCGGAGGAGCAGACGGCGCCAAGGCGCTAGTTAGTAGGAAGCCAGCTCGCTTTGCCACCTGCACATCGGGCATGGTACGCGCTGTACTGCCATCATGTACCAAAGCGCCTGCGAAACATACGGCAAGCTAGTGTAGTTAATTTCTCCATTTCCCCCGCGCACCTCTGAACCGCTCCATGATGGCCACCTCCCCAAACACGTCCGCCAGCACGCAGCTGTCGAACGGCGAGCCGGGCAGCTGGATGGTCTTGATCACCACCTGCTGCGGCCCACCGCCGCCCGCTGCCAGCAAGCCCTGCGGCCCCGAGGACGCCTCCGCCACCAGCCCCAGCGGCGCAGCCCCCGCCCCCAAACCCGGCGCCTGCTGCTGCTGCTGCTGCGGGACCGGCTGCTCCATGCGCGCTCGGTAGATGTCGCCGTACGCTCCGCGTGCCACGAACTGCAGGTTGGAGTACCGCCTGGCGTCGAACAGCTGCCGGCTGAGCAGCTGCAGCAGCCGGGAGGCGCCGCACGGCCGCGTGGCGGCGAAGCAGGCGGGCGCAGCGCCGTGTGGCGCAGCGCACGAGGTGGACGACGCAGCAGCAGCTTGCGGTGCTGTGTGTGAAGCAGGTGCACGAGCTGAGGAGCAGGTGCTGCTGTTGGAGGGCTCGGATGTGAGCTTTGGGCCGGCTGCCTGTCTGGCAGCAGGTCCGGGGACGCCGGCACCTGACAGGGGATGGTCCCGGGCCGAGTCCCGCAGCCCAGGCACACGTGCACCGCTCCCGCCCCGCGCGGTGGTGCTCTTGCTGCTACTGCTGCTGGGTCTGCTGCTCGCGCACCCGACCTGCTGCTGCTGCTGCTGTGACGACGAGCTGTTGGGGAGGAGCAGCAGCTGCTGGTGCTGCTGCCGTGCCCTGCGCACCACGGCGCGAGACAGGTCGTGCACCACCTCAGCGTTGCGGGGGGCATTGAGGTGCCACAGCAGCACGTGTTCCGCGTGGGGTAGCCCTGCGTCCGCGGGGTGCTGTGGGGCGTAGCCGGGGTCCAGGCCGCCCAGGGGGGTGACCATCAGGTCCAGCAGGATCTTAAGCAGCAGCAGGTGTGTCTGTGGGTCCTGGTACAGCAGCCGCTTGCATGCCAGGTCCTGGTACCGGGGGCTGCACAGCACCGGTGGGTCAGCGCCGTGGAAGTAGGGGGCTAGGGGTTGGGAGGTGAGTGGGGAGGTGTGGGTAGTGGAAGGCTCCTCTCGGAGGGGCTGTAGCGAGGCGCCGGGGGCGGGTGGGGACAGCAGGGAGGCGCGGGAGGGGTGGGTATGAGCAGTGTGGGCGGTGTAGGGAGGTGTGGCGGCCGAGTCCATGGCGCTGCCGTGGGGGAGGCTGCCGCACTCGCTGCTGCACAGGAGGGTGCCGAGGGGCACGGTGCGGCCGGTGTCGGAGGAGTTGCGGGCGGCGGCCGGGTCGGGTGCCGCGGCGTTGCTCTGGCGGCGGAGGGAGCTGAGGTTGAGGAATGGCACCGGTCGGGAGGAGGGCAGGGGGGTACTGGAGGCAGCAGGGGAGCTGGCAGCGTTAGCGTCCAGGGCGCCTTGCGCTGTTTGGGCTGGTACCGGGGAAGGCGGGTGCAGCCGGACGGATTGGAGGGCTTGGAGTGAGGCGCCGGGGAGGGCGTCGCTGCTGCCGGGGACGGACTGGCTCTGCTGCTGTTGGCTCTGGTGTGTGCGGTTGGAGGCGGACAGAATGAGCATCTGGCGGGAGCGGCTCGAGACCGGGCCGTTGCGCGCCGACGTGGAGGCCAGCGGAGCTAGCGCACCGTCCGCCCCCGTGGCCCCCGTGTTCATGCGCAGCGGGGGCACCACCGGCCGGATGCTGAGCGGCGGCAGCCCCCGGCCGGAGCCGCTGAGCGACGAGGACGGCAGCGGCGCCGGGCCCAGCACCACGCGGCCAGAGGCGCCCCCACTGCCCAGAGGCTTGCTGGGGACCACCATGTGGATCTCCCCCTGCGGCCCAAGGTGGGTAGTCGGCCCTGTGGACACCGCACGTGCCCGGGCCGTTCCAGAGCTGGATTGGAACTGCTCGCCCGCCTGCGTGCCTGGGTTAGAGCCTTCCGAGCCCACCGCTCGCAACCGGGAGCCGGACCCGGTTGCTGCCACCGCTGCAGCTGACACGGCCCCGTCCTCCAAAGCGCCAACCGCTTTCAGGTCACCCATACTTCCCCCGGCTTCCAATACACCGGCCCTCGCGCTGCGGCCCTCCGCAGACCTACGCTGCGACCCACTGACCCACGGGTCGTTCCCGCTCCCGCCGGACGCCCCCGGCCCCAGCCTCGCATAGGAGCGCAGGCCCATCAACTGTCCCGCGCTGAACCCGGCCATGGAGCTAATGGACGCGGTTCGAAGCCCCGCGAGCGCAAGCCTCGGCACGCTCGCGTTGGACCGGGAGGTGTAGCACCCAGTGCCGTCCGTGCGCGCGCTGGACAGGCTGCTGGTGTCGATGTCCAGGTCCAGGTCCCCTGCTGCTGTGCTCAGCGCGTCCCCTGCCGACGGCCTCCGCCCCGCGGGCGGGTCCATGACGGTTGTGCTGAGCGCACGGTAGCGGTGGCTCTGGCCGTTACGGGTTGTAGACAGTAACCCTGCTGCGGCGTGCGGCGAGCTGGCGGCTGCGGCGGCCACAGCCGCAGCAGCAGCCTCGTGCTCCCTCTGCCTCGCCATGCTCTTCGCCATGAGCTGCCGCCCCTCCTCGTCGTAATCGAACCCGTCCAGCTCCACGTCGCACCCCATCGCCTCCTCCAACGCCATCAGCCGCTCCAGGTCCTCGTTCAGGTCGTACGTGTACGCAAAGCTCTTCTTGCTCCGCGACGACGGCGCCCCCGCCTCCGTGCCCGCGTCCCCGCCGCCCCCACCCGCCCCCGCGCTGCCCGGCCGGCTGCTCCTGCTCCCATCGCCCGCCCTTGCCCTTGCCCTTCCCGCCACCCCCGCCTCCTCCTCCCCGCTGCTAGACGAGCTATCCAGCGAGCTGCTGTCCGCGCCATCACTGTCATCGTCGCTGCTGCCGCTGTTTGCTGCTGCTGCCGCCGCTGCCTCCTCCTCCGCCCGCTGCTGCTCCGCGGGCAGCAGCTGGCTCTCCAGCGCCATCTCGCCCAGCAGCCACTCCACGGTGCGCGCCGCCGCGAAGGCGCTGCGCACGGGGCCGCCCGGGTGGCGCGCCAGGGAGCGCAGCAGCGTGGCGTGGATGCGGCACAGCTCGGCGGACGCGGACTTGGGGTCCGCGGCGGAGGCCTGCCGCAGATGGCGGGTCACCCATCTCAACAACGCGCTCTGCCAGTCCAGTGTACAACGGGGCCATGCCCAATACGGTTATGTTGGTAAGCCAGGGCCAGGTTTAATACGAGTACTTTGGTGAACCAACTGGTGAGAAGGTGGAAGCTCACAATACAGTTATGAAGACACAGGCGGAGCTGTGGATATGCTCGCTGTGTGCCCTCGCACGCACCTCGTAGTGCGCCGCCATGTGCTGCTGGTGCAGCGCCACGTAGTGCTGCGCCAGGGGGGCCACGTACAGCACCTTGGCGTCCGGCATGTCGTACAGCACCTTCGGATCATGGTAGGGGAGAGTGGGTTTCAAGGACCCAGCTTGGAGCTTCACTACCATCACGCCAGTCGATGGGTTGACGTGACACAATGGCCCTGCTGATTCACCAGGATAAACAGCAACTGGGTTTGCAGCCAGGGGCGGGCGCCCAGGGTGCGCATGCCCGCCTGCGACACGGCTGGCCGAAATGCACACCTGTAGCATCCAAAGCGCGTGCAGCTGCGCCACAAGCGTGTCCTCGCCCAGCGGCAGCGCCAGCAGGCGGGGCACCACGCCGCTGGGGGGCAGCAGCAGCGACGCCAGGCGCTGCAGGCAGGCCTCCATGCCTGCGGGGTCCAAGGGGATGCACACGGTGCGCACGCACACTTACGGCTCCGGCTAGGGACAGGCGGTCACGAGCCTCCCAGTGGTATGCGGACGTTTGGCAAGGGCCTGACAGCCATGTACGACACTGTGTACGGCGGCATGCAAGTAGATGCAATGCACGGCTGCAGCGACCACTTACGCTGAACGGTGTCCGCGTGGGAGGCGGCGAAGCGGGCCACCTGCGTCAGGAAGCCCCACAGCTGCAGCGCCCACGCCTGCGCCTCCCCCGCGCCCACACCCCCCGCAGCTGCCCGGCCGGCAGCCCCCGGCTTCCCAGAGTAGTCGCCAAAGTCCAGCAGCTCCAGCACCTCCCCCAACAGGTCCAGCCACTCGGGCCGGAGCAGCAACGCAGCCGTCACGTGCAGCAACGGGTGCTGCTGCTGTGGATGATGTTCGTGCGGCTGCGTGGACGCCCGCTTGCCCGCACGTGCTGCCTGTGCTAGTATGTCGCCGTAGAGCTGCAGCAGGGTGACGAAGGCGGACACGGAGTCAGGGCCCCAGAAGCGGACCTGACCCGAGGACCGGATTGCGTGCTCCGCGTGTACGATACCGTTGCCAGCGGTGTACAGCACGGCGGTGACGGAGGCGGGGTTAGGGGAGACCCCCAGCCAGCGGCGCAGGTCGGAGAGCAGGGACTCCGCGCTGGCGAGGGTAGAGGCATCTGCAGGTGGTTTGGGTGTGGGGCCAGGGGCTGAGGCACTGCGCGCAGCTTGCATACAGGGTTCTGCTTGGAACTGCGCCATGCGTCGCAAGGGGCCGCTAGCAGTGGCGTCTTTTGTGCCTAACAGGTTGTGCAAGGGGGGCTAGAGCGCTGGACGCACCTGGTCTGGGCACGCTGCACACCTCCAGCAAGCGCGCGTTCAGGCGGACCAGCTCAGCCTCCCCCAGCCTGCTGTGCAAGCTGTTGGCTGCAGCATCCGTTGCGCTGCCCCCGCCTGCGTGGAGTTGCTGTTGCTTGCTCTGCTGGGCCAAGGCGTACTTGGCCTTCTGGAGCAGCCCCCTCATGGCCCGCTCTTGCAGGAGCTCGCCGGATAGCCCGACGGCAGGCGCGGGCGCAGTGCCGGCCTGCTTCTGGGCACCATCATCCTTCGATAGCGCTTTACCACTTTCACGGTTGGCGTCAAGCTGTGTCTCCTTCAGGTGAAGCTCCTCGCCAACCTCGGTTGGGTTTTGGCCACGACCACCTGTCGACAAACATTGACCACAAAGCCGCTTTAAATATAGCAACTTTATTTCTGCATTCACCTCCGCGACCTGGCGAGTCCCTTACCTGCGCTGAAACAGCCCAGACGCAACCAGCCCAGACATCGAAACATCCTGCTCTTTATATTAGGTCAGTGGCTCTGCGTGGCGCATCTTGTTTATTCTCGTGCGGGGCTAGGAGCTCTTGACCCCGACGCCCCGACGAAACGGGTCAGGCGCGTTTCCGCCCTGCGCTTCCACATATAGAGAGCAACATGTATCATCAGATAAACGCGACCTCTCCTTATGAGTTGTGTCAGTAGCCTCGTCAGTGCTGAACTCACATGGGACTGCGAACCTTCAACAGACACGAATAGAGGATAGTCTACCACATTACGGAATTATTGCGCGAACTTTTGGGTCTGGTACTTAGCTCGCCAACATACTTCGCGTCCGCAGGCTCTGAGTCTGAGCTCCAACCGATCCGTACCGTACCGCGTGAAATGGCAGCAACGGGGAGCCATGAGCGCACCGTGGGGCATGTTGCCCTCGTCTTCATCCTTAACCATGTAGCAACATGGCAGTTCGTACCTCCTTCCGCGGGCTGGCGTGTATGAGGCAGCGGCACGGCCACAATGACACGTGCACGAACGCAGTCTGACACGCGGAGGCCAGGTGCAGTGGCACCCATGCTGCACTCCACTACGTGCTCGCACCATGCCACGTCCAAAGCAGGAACATGACACCCTCCGCCGTAAGAGTGCGGCAGTCAGAGCTGGGTGGATCCAGCCAGCCCGCCCTTGCCCCTGATACTCTGTACCTGACCACGACCAACGGCAACCCCACCTAAATACCACCTACTTCCACATGCCGGTACCCAGCCACCCGTCCCCAGCTCTCCACAAACCCACATCCGCAAGCGCCACACCTCGAGCACCGCCCTCCTGTCCTCAACGCACTGACCCCCAAAAGATGAATACCACCCTTCCGTCACCGTAGCCCCACGTCCTGCGCCAGTTGCACCACCGCCGCGTGGCCCCTCGGGTCCCCCGGCGCCAGCCCCTCCACGGGGGGCAGCAGCTCCCGACGCCGCGGCAGCGCGTCGCGCAGGCGGTGCGCGCCAGCAGCTGCCGCCAGCTGCCGCAGACACGCCTCCCACGCATGGCCCTGGGCCTGCGTTGGGGACGGGCACACAGTGTGTGGATGATGGGTGTCCAGGGCTCACTCACCTGCCCACATGTGCACCGCACATGACATCAAAACTTTGCTGCACACCGGGTGCTAGCAAGTGTTGCAGATGTGAATACAGGCTGCAATGTGCACATGCAAAGCTCTGTTTGCGCTGCTGCCGAAGTCAAACGCCGACATGTTGACGACTCCACAGACCCAGCTCCGTCCACATCAGCACGGCATGTGATTAGACTGGTCCAAGTTGCCAAGCTTTGCTTGAGCCGCCCCTCACACCCCGTCCCTTTCCGCGTCTATTGCTCTCACCGGCGGCTGCCGGCGCCACGCGTCGCGGTGCTCCTCCCGCGCCATGCGGTCCCCCACGTGCACGTGCTGCGTGGGCAGGAAGGCGGGGGCGCGCAGCCGGCAGCATGCCTCCGCCTCCACCAACAGCAGGCCCACCACCTCGCCCGTCAGCCAGCTCCAGCGCCCAGGGGCCGCACCCTGTTGCCGAAAGAGCACACATGACTGTGTTTGGCTCCACTGGCAGGCCAGATAGCTTTGGTATCGAACGGTTCGGCATGTCGTCGCTGAACGGTCGTGCACTTTGGCACTAGACATCGTTGCTTTTGGCCGTTCTTGGTCAGGAGCAGAGGGAGGACACCTCATGGACACGTGACATAACGCTGTACGAGACAGGCATTCAAGTGCCATTATACGCAGAGGATCAACTCACATTTGCATCAGCTCCCAGGCTGCCCGCTGCCGCCCGGGCCAAGTCATGCTGCCCCTCCGCGTCCGGCCCCCCAGGCACCAGGCCCGCGCGGGCCGCCAGCTCCGCCAGCTGCTCCCCCGGCACCCACAGCAGCGCCGCACGGGTGAGCAGCTCCCTTGCACACGCCGCCACGGCGTCCGCCGTAGCGTCCGGCACCTGCAGCTGGACACCATGCAGTGCACCGGCACCAACGCCGACACTGCCCTCCCCTTTCCCAGCGCCAACGGCTAAGCTTCCTCCGACACCCGCGGCGCTGCCGCTGCTCCCACTCGAGCCGGCCGGCGCAGATGCTGTAGAAGTTGTGGATGCGTCAGCTCGTACCGGACGCTTTTCCGGCGAAGCGAACCCTGACAGCGACCAACGCCGCAGCCGGCCCCCTATCGAGCCGCTACCGCCGTCCTTCTTGCTGCCACCACGACCAGCAGCGGTAGAGGTGTCTGGCGGGGGCTCGGGGTCCGCGAGGGCGGAGGGCTCCACGTGTATTGGTTGCGTGAGCAGGAAGGCGCTGGCCGCCACGTGCACGGCGTCGCCCAGCAGCTCGGGCAGCAGCTGCTCCGAGGGCGCCAGCTGCAGCAGCCGCTGCGACCAGCGCTGCAGGCCCTCGTGCAGCACCTGGAGCAAGCCAGCAGCCAGGTGCAGAGGGCGTGACTGGGGATATAGGCTAGGCCTTGTTCTAAAGGGAGAGGTTTGCATACGGTGCCTCAGAGAAGGTAAATACTTTGCGCAACCTCTCCACATTCGCAGTAAGCATGCAGCTCGCCCCAAGTCTGCCTCTACTGTCGGCAGTCCCCCAGTATCATCTATCTTGACCATCACAAAATTTCTCTGCCGTAACGCACCTGGCCCAGGATTGCCTCCGCCGCCCGTGGCGAAGTGCACCGCGCCGCGTGGTGCGCCAGCCGCAGCAGAGACACGTGCCATAGGCGCGCCGCGGGGCCCGCCGCCCGGCCGCGCTTGGTGGGCCGGCGGTAGTGCCCCCACGGCATGGCGTCCACGGACGATAGTAGCACCTGGTGCAGCGCGGCGGCGTGGGCCGACACCACGTGGCGCTGCAGGGCGCCCACCAGGTCGTCGGCCTGCGCAAAAGGTTGCTAACAGATACTTCAACAGGTTTACAGCATGGTTGGAGGTGGGTACATGGTCCTTGGCTCGTTGCTTTACGTTGCAGCGCTTCGGCGTGCTGGTGCACTCGGACTTCGGGGCCTAGGACTAGCGGGGCAGGCACTCGCATGGTACGCAACCGCGCTGTCACCAAGCACTCGCCTGCGCCACACACTCGCCGTGCCTCTGCAGCAGCGCCAGCAGCTGCACCTGCTGCTCCCGGCCGCCGGCGCACGCCGCCACCTGGCCCAGCAGGTGGCCTGTGGGGAAGGCCTGCAGCTGCCGCTGCACGCAGCACGCGGCTGAGTAGGCCAGCAGCATGCCAGGCAGGGAGCTGGTCGACCAGGGACCCAGGGTGCTGCCGGCCGAGGGTGCCCCGCTGGAGGCGGGCGGCGGCGCAGCTTCCGTAACTTCGCTCGGAGCGGTGCCTGCGCAGCTGAACTGCTGCTGTGCCTCCCGTGCGGGCGCGAGTTGCTCCATAAGCATTGACAAGCACTGGAGGCCCGCCGAGCAGAGAAACACCTGCATAAGAAACGAGTAGTAAGACGTCAGGGTGGGCAGGAGTGTTGCGCCAATTCCAGACGCTCAGGCAATGGTTTTGTTGACTACACACGGTACTCATAAAGCGGCACGGCACAGGCACGTGTAGCTGTGTGCGGCTGCTGACCTGTACGGGCTCCGGAACGTGCATGGCACGGCTCTGCAGCCACGCCGCGTACGACAGGAGCTTCTCGAAAGCAGCGTCTACGCGCAGGGGCCGGCTGCCGTCTGCCTGGCCCTCGCCCTCGCCTGGGACACCCGGAGCATTGCGGTGTGAGGCAGGTGCAGGGCCCGGCCGCTGGGCAGCCTGGGCGGCATCCGGTCCAGGCCACAGCGTATCGGGCACCAGCACACCGACGTCGGACTGCGCGTCCGTGCCACCAGCTAGCAACCCCTGAGGGAGGACCGCAGCACCAGGGCACTATGGGCTGCTATACATGGGCGATAGTCGTCAAGTAACATACACCAGGTGCGTTGTTGTTCTTCCGCACATAGGCGGCGGCGTTGGTACTGCACTCTTTGCCCACTGCAGCACCCACGCTGGACCCACCTCAGCAGCTGCGACCAGCCTCTGCTCAATCGCTTCCCGCAGCTCGCCCACCGCTTGTGACACCTCCGCCCGCAGCGCCGTCAGGCATCGCTGCAGTAGCGCTTCCGCCCCTGCCTGGGAGGCCTGCGGCCCGGATCCACGGCTGCTTGCGTCCCGGAAACCGGCAGCTGCAAGGGGCTGCTGCTGGGGCTCGCGTTGATCAGCGGACAGAGGGACAGGAGCGGTATGCTGCTGCTGTTGGGCTGGTTGGGCAGCGGAGGTGGTGGTGATGTTGGAACTGGGGCCGGCGGCGCTGTCGCTGTTGCCGACCTGCGTCAACATCCGCTGCAACCCTGCCTCAAAGTCCGAGACGTCCCTGCGACGAAAGGGAAGCAAACGGGCGGGGGTTATAAGTGGACAAGGCCGCGGGGTCTAACAACTGCAGGCATGCAAGTCTTGAGGAAACCAGGGTGCAAGGCACCAGGTACGATGCAACGCAGTGCCGACGCTTCCGTCCTTATCGCGGCACTCTCCCTGATGGCGATTCCTGGCGCAAAAGCCACACCTGAAGATTGACACCAGGCTCATAACAAGCCGATCCACGCTTTGTGAGTTGACGGGAAGGGGAGCTGCCGGACTTGCTGGGCGTGCCGGCGCTGCTGCGGCTGGCCCCTGGCCCCCGTCCACCACCAGTCTGACCTCCTCCGTCTGGGCGTCGGCATTGGCCACCGTGAACCGAAGACACTGCAGCACGTTCGCAGAACGAAGCAAAATAACGTCAGCCTTGACGGCACGCAGTGCAGTAGCTGGTGTATTCACCTTGGAAAATAGCCACGCTTGTACTAGCTACGTGCAAATTATTCGCGGGGGGCGTTCGGGGCTGCGAGCGCGCACCTGGCCGACCGCATCGGCGAAGGGCCGCGCCAGCAACATGCGCAGCAGCCATGGAGGCACAGCATCCG
>VFQN01007650.1_pt1 | contig 11507 bp, 24 predicted proteins | sample 3512371 | NCBI WGS metagenome assembly VFQN01 (sample SAMN10412370, study PRJNA504923) | tailings metagenome | isolation source: Replicate 2 from Balatoc abandoned mine | place: Philippines: Itogon, Benguet | collected 2017-08-28
GTAATGCCGGTGCCACAGGGACACCTTGCACTTGTCCCCTTGGACATACGGCGTTTTGAGGGCCCCCCCCCCCCCCGGGGCGCTAATAGCCCCGCGCTGCCCCTGTGTGCCCGCCTTGCCACCTGCCGGCAACCTCTGTCCATAATTCTGTCTTGCGACTGTGCAGACGGTGTCAGCTAAGAACCGCATCACTTGTCAACAGTAGGGCATTGCAAGCCACGTGCCCACCTTGGCCACCTTCCGGAAGGCCAGCAGGTCTGTGAGCGGGATGGACAGCGACATGCGCAGCGCGGCGTCCAGCGCGTCCTGCAGCAGGGAACGCAGGGAGGGAAGGAAAGGCAACTTTGACGTGACGGCGCGAAGTACAAACGGGTCCCCGGACGCAGACGTGTGTAGCACCACGTGCAGCGGAGGCGCGGACCAGAAGCCGGAGGTGCGGTCAAAGCCGCAAGGAGTGCCAATCAGTAACGCTGGACATGTCTGGACCATCGCGCCAACCGGGCCCCAAGAACTCAGGGAGTAGCGCCCACCCCGCCGCCCCCTCCCACTACCACCTACTCGCCGTTACTGCTTTCTCGTTCCCCTTCCACACCCCACAGTCACGAATCTCGCCAACACCAGCTCCATCCGCCCTTCCGCCCAACACATACCTTATGCGCTGGGTCCCCGTACAGCTCGAACACACCGAAATTGACGTAGTTGCCGCTCATGGCCCGCGCCAGCGCCAGCAGGCACACCGAGATGCCCTTGTACCGCGTGTCGTACAGCGCGCTGCCGCCGCCGCCCGCGCCGCCGCCGCCAGGCGCCGCCGCCGTAACGCCCGCCGCCGCCACGGCCGGCTGCGGCACCTGCTGCAGCACGGCGTTGGCGTAGGTCACGATGACCTTGCTCACCTCCCTGCAGGAGGAACACCGAAAGGGCAGCGGCGTACGCGTACAGATGGCACGTTACATCCATCTGCCAGGTCTGTTGTAGTTCACGTATCTGGCACCGATGCTGCTCTCGGTCCTGTCTCCCGCTCCAACCTCAATTCCACCCATCTTCCCTTCCATGTGCACCCCAGCCAACAGGACGCCGTATGCCTTCCGTGGCAGCCCGTCCTGCCCCGCGTCGCGTATACTTTCCAACCCAGCGTTAGCAAGCCCTTGTCCATGGCCTCGTGAGTCCCATCCCCTCCATGCCATGACGCACCTGAACAGAAGGATGCCGTTTGGCGAGCTGCTGTCGAAGGTGAGGCGCTGCGAGCGGTTGAAACAAAACTCCGCCACGAACTTGAGCAGGGGCGTGGTCAGCGCGGGGGTGTCGGCCCAGGCCTGGAGGCGGGCAGGGCGCGAAAGGGGTAGAAGGATGGAGGGCAAAGATCAGTGGGTTGCACGCACCTTTCCGTCGAGCAGGATACCTTCCTGATCCTTTGGACCCGGAGACTCAGTCCTTGTATTAAGCTATAGTGCAAATGACTTCGGTTCCCTACCACGTGGCATTTGAGTATGGTGGGCGATCCACCATCCTGTGCCCCCGCCGCTGCCCTTCCCCCTCCTGACCAGCCCTGCACCCGCTCCCGCCCCTGCCGACAAACACACGCACACCAGTTCACCCCCGCGCGGCCCCGCACCTCTAGGCACTTGAGCATGGTGGGCATGTGCTGCGGGTACAGCCACTCGAACAGGAAGCCGTAGGTGCGGCGCGTGGCGGTGGCGGAGGCGATGCCGCGCAGGTCCCGGAACAGCCCCGCCACGCGGCCCATGGGCACCGACTGCCGCAGCGCCGCGGCGGTGGGGGCGGCCGCCACCGCCTGGCCCAGCTGCAGCAGCACCTGGTTGAGGTGGGGAGCGAGTACGGGGATGCACGTGGGTTAGGGTGTACCGATGTATTGGTGGGTGCGGCCGCCACCGCCTGGCCCAGCTGCAGCAGCACCTGGTTGAGGTGGGGAGCGAGTACGGGGATGCACGTGGGTTAGGGTGTGGTGATGTACTGGTGGGCGCGGCCGCCACCGCCTGGCCTAGCTGCAGCAGCACCTGGTTGTGGTGTGGGGAACGAGTACGGGGATGCACGTGGGTTAGGGTGTGGTGATGTACTGGTGGGCGCGGCCGCCACCGCCTGGCCCAGCTGCTGCAGCACCTGATGGGTGGGGGTAGGTATCGTGCTGGAGGCAGGTTAGGAGTGCCTAGGCGGGTTGGGCGGCGTAGAGGTGCGGCTTACGGCGCAACCATGGTCGCTTACAACCGCTCCACCTGTGCCATGCCACGTGCACTCGGTATGGTGACGGCGCCCGAAGTAGTTATGCGTAGGCCCAAACGCTTTAGCAATGATTAGGCCACAATCCCAACCGCCTGCTTCATCCTGCGCTCAGCACTTCCGGACCGACGCGCATGTTGCGCTTGCAGTGTTCCCGCACCTGGTGCAGTGGCAGCACCGACCACAAAGACGCTGCGCCTCCCGAACACTCCCTCTTCCCACACTGCAACACCGCTCTGCCCCCCTTCGCTCCTGCTGACATAGACACGGTCCCACCTGGTGCAGCGGCAGTACAAAGGCCCTCCACACCCACCCGTCTAACATAGCGACACCGCTGTGTCCCATTCCACGATTGCATTCCCGCACCTGGTGCAGCGGAAGCACGAAGGCCCTGAAGCGCTGCGGCGTGTCCTCCATGAACAGCAGGCGCGCCAGCGTGGCGTAGTAGGTGGTGCGGTTGCGGCCGTTGGCGGGGGCGTCCAGGAAGGCGTAGTGGTCGGCGGTGTGCTGCTGCAGCAGCTGAGACACGGCGTCCAGCTTCATAAGCAGCTTGCCGGACATGTAGCCGGCGGCCAGCTCCTGGGGAGGGGGGTTGGTGAGGAGCGGGCGTGAGTGCGATGACCATGTTGTAGGTCGGAGCCCAGCGCAATGGCCCCCCTTAGGCTGGCCGCACCAAGCCCGAAACGCCACCCCGTACCGGCCCGCGGCCCGCGCCCACAACGCTAACCCACGCACACACCTGGAACAACACCAGGCTGAGGTGAACCAGCTCCTCGCTGCCGCCGTACACCCGCAGGTTGGTGCCGATCTACGGGCATGAAAGAGGAACAAGGGTAAAACTAAGCTGCGCGCACAGGAGCGGCGTTGAGGCTGCCTACTGCGCCATGGCTGGACAGCAGCGGCCAACGTAGACTTGAAAAACCTTCGCCGTATGCACGCACTGCAGCCGCTACAGAATGTTTGTGACGTCCTGCCCGCTACACCTGCCCCACCTGCTTGCGAGCTGCTCTTCATTAGCATACCAGAAGCCACCACAACCACCACCCACCACCCACCATCCCCGGTGTCTACCACACCGGCTCTGAGCTCCGCCGCTACCCGTCCCGTAACCCACTCCTACCCCACCCCACCCCACCGCTTCCCTCACCTTTGTAAGCATGACGGACAGCACCGCCGAGTGGTCCTCCAGCCCCAGCCGCTCCGCCAGCCGCGTGTACACCTTGCTGCTGTGCATCACCTGGGCGGGGGGCCACACGTGGGGACAGCGCACAGGCCGTGCTGAGAGTAGAAACGCGCCAGGGGGCCAGCTATTTACCCGTCACATCCACGTGTGCATTGCGTGGAGGCTGGCTGCGTGTAATCCACGACCTCCAGAAACAGGACAGGAACTTCAGCGCCACTTGTTGTGCACAACCACACATCAGCCCCCTCCTGTTCCTTCCCCTGCCCCCGACCCGCTCACCTGCTCCCCGATGTACACCTTCCTGAAGCACTGCAGGAAGTGCAGCAGCGCCACGTCCAGCCGCTGCCGCGAGCGCTCGCCGTACCGCCCCGCGGCGTGCAGCCCCTCGTCCGCCAGCCGCAGCACCGCAAACACGCGCGCAGACAGGTCGCCGTCAAGCGTCTCCTGTCAAGCCATATGAACGTAGACAGGGGCACAGGGGCACAGGACCCCAGGGTAATCAGCCAACGGCCATGCCCAGCATAGCACACTTGTTGACCTTGTGGAGATAGTATGGCACATGTCGACATGCGTGCCGCAGAGGCCAGAGTCCCGCTGCCACTATGGACTGTACACATTAGGCCGCTTGCGCTGCATGCTTATTTCAAGCGTGCAAACGACGCGCAGTGCCTCCACCTGGCGTGCAAGCAGCGCGGCCCTTCATGTACGAGCCTTGCAGCACTGCCTTCCTGCATACCGCTAGGCGTGTGCAGGGCAACGTGCGACGCTAAGTAAGCACCCCCTGACCCGGCCCCCACGCATCCGCCCCCCGGTCCCCACCTGGCTGTCCGCGTTGTTGCTGGTGGCCAGGCGCCCCTTGATGACCGCCCCGATGATGTACACCAGCCACGTCAGCTGCCCCTCCAGCAGCGACAGCTGCGCGCCCGGCACGGGCTGCTGCGCCGCCTGCGGGCAGCAACACACGCGGGGAGGTGGGAAAAGCGACAACAGCGCCTTTGACTGCTGGTGTGTGCTGGGACGGGTCCAGGACGAGGGTTTCCCAGCCCGGCTGGAGCTGCACGAGTTGCTACCGTGTGTCAATTGCTAAACCTATGTGTTGTCCTGCTACGATGCGCAACCAGGTGCACCCCGGGCCCACCTGCTTGTAGTACTCGATCATGGGGTCGATCAGCTGCGACAGGTACGCTGCGGACCTGGGGGTTTGGGGTTGGGACGCGTCAGACTGGGCCACCATTCCCGCTCATGCCGTTGCGCCCTGGTACGGCTACAAACATAGCCAGCTGCGGTGAGCCCTACTGCACCCTCATATGTAAACCGGTCGACCGGCTGCCCCAGCAGGCTGCGTGCTGTCGCCCATGGCCCCTTCCCAAGCGCCCCGTCCCATGCCGTGCCGTACCTGTCGTACTGGTACCGCATGAGGTACGGCAGGGCCTCCAGCTGCTCGCCCAGCGCGTCCTCCGCATCCAGCATGTCGTCCAGGGCGGGGTTGGAGGCGCAGCGGGCCACGGACTCCAGCCTGCACCGGGCGATAAGTGGGATTGGACCCAGGAGTTTAGCACAGCAGGTGCAACAGACGTTCACTGCAGGGTTTGCGGCGCAGCGGGCCGCGGACTCAAGCCTGCACATTGGCGGTGAAGTGTGGTTGGGGCTGGTGTTTTGGTGTCAAGGGCATGTGCACCGAACGTTCAGGGCGGGGTTGGCGGAGCAGGGAGCCACCGACTCTAGCCTGCACCAGAGGACGAGGCAGCAACAGGCTGCCTAGGGCTGTGCAGCGGGGAAAGGACTCCAGTCTACGTCATCACCACGACAAGGGCTTACGGAGGGCAGCTTATAGGGCACAGCAGGGGCCGAGTCGAGCCTTAGTTGCTCAGAACAATGTTCAGGAACCGCGCCACGCGCCACCTAAGGAAAGCCCTACCTTGACGTGACGTACGCCTGCGTGATGGCCGGGACGTTGCCCTCCAACAGGCTGGGGGAGTCGCCCTGGCAAAGGGGAGGGGAGGGAAGGTGTCACAACCAGCCGGAAGGCTCATGAGGAGGATATGCATGCCTGGTGCGCCGGCAAGGGAACCTCCCCAACTCAGCGTCACGCTCGACAGAGGACGGCCCGACAGGTCTACCAAGACGGTACGGTATGCAGTGAGGCCGCCGGTCGCAGCAGGACCGAGTGTCCCACGCCTGTCCGCTACACAGCTGGCAGTGGCCCAAAACCCGTACCTTGAGGTACGGCATGGAGGACACCAGCCTGCTCCACAGCCCCAGCAGGTAGTAGCAGCTGCTGCCGCTCCACTCCCAGTTCTGCAGCGCGTAGATGGTGAGCTGCGCCACGGACTGGATCCAGCTGTTGTACTGCTCCACGGCGACCTGTGGGAACAGGTAGCACGTGGCGCGGCCAGGACCAATCAGCACCAGCTGCAGGCAGAGGTTGTCACAGAGAAGGTACGTGTATTAACTGCCCAGCTGTTGTACTGCTCCACGGCGACCTGTGGGGGCACGCGGCCAGGCCGAGCCTCAGTCAGCACGGACCCACAGTACACTGCAATGCAGGTGCGTGCACAAGCTGCACAGCTGCGTGCGGATCCGCACAGCGTGACGAGCGGGGGAGCCAGTTGCTGCGCGCCGTTGCGGGAGCCTCAACTCCCCAGCTACGGCTAGCCAGCACCATACCTGAGGCCTAGCCAGTACCAACTGCAATGTAGGTTTTAGGTCCCTGTCCTGCTGCCCTCGACAGGAGTCAGCATGCCGAGCTCCTGACCGCTCCACGTAGCCCGCAGGCATGCCCGTCCCCGCCAGCGCCCAACCCCACACCGCACCAGCTCGCTGGTAGTTGGTTTTTCGGCCCAACCGTCTGCAGGTATTCCGCCATTCACCTAGCCCCTGCGGCCCCTAACCCGCCCCCGCCCCATGCCACACCAGCTCGCTCAGCCATCCGCGCCAACGCCCAATCCCATGACGAGCAGTTGCGTCATCACCTTAGGCCCCCTGGTACTTCACGCGTAACCCCTGCCCGCCCCGCCGCCCGCCAACGCCCCCGCCCCCTGCCCCACCAGCTCGCTGAGCTGGTAGTTGGTCTTGAGGCGGCCCAGCAGGCGGCACAGCCCGTGGAAGTTCTCGTGCTGCGCCAGCAGCTGCCGCGCCGCGGGGTCCAGGATGGAGCGCGTGGCGGCCACCAGCCGGTTCAGGAACCTGGGAAAGGTCGGGTGATAAGGGGTAGCATGACCGGTAGGTATGTGTCTGCGTGTGCGATTATGTCACACCGGAACGGCTGCAGCCACGCCCCAAGCGCTGCAGGGCGGGGCAGGGCGGGGAGAGCGCTGCGAAGCGCGGGCTGCGGCAAACGTGGCAGCGCAACCGTGGCCAGGAGTGCGGGTACCCACTTAAGTCGCTCGCCCTCCGAGGTGAAGAGGCTGCGCCGCACCGAGGCCAGCCGCACCATGCACTCCAGGGCCGTGCTGGACAGCGGGGGCTGCGAGGAGCTGTAGTGGTCCAGGAACAGCTGCGGCAGTGGAAGGGAAGGATGCGGGTGGGGGTGGCTGAGTGTGGAGTAAGGTATATTTCAAGTACAGGGCGCATGGGATGAAGGGGAGCGGGTACGGGGGCGGCAGGCTAGGCCCGACGCGCTCTTCCTGGTCCAACGCGTTACCGGTAGCATAAGCGCATTAGGATAGTGGGCATATGCAGCCATCTGGGGACTGGTGTGTGGCAGGTTGGGGCTCCAGCTACCTCGGTGCAACGCCTTTCCTCTCAATGTAGTACCACCACCACGACCACCACCGTTGATTGCGCAGGACGCTTACTATGCTGCTGCACTCCCTCCCTCCTCTTCAGGGCTGGCGACTCGGCGCGGGCCTCATGCCACTGGCCCCCAACCGTCCTCTCATCACACCTGCTCCCCCCTGGTAGTCAATTCCTTCACTTGCCGCGGTTACCCACTCCCGCTACCCTCCAGCTGCGGCTAACGCTCAGCCTGCTGCAGAAAATCTGCCCCGGCGAACCCCCACCTGCAATGTCGCCGGGTCCTCTATCGCTGGCCGCCACGCGGAGGGTACCTGGGGAGGGCCACAGCAACCAAGCAAGCGTCAGAGGTAACTCCTCGACTACCAGAAGGCTGAGCGGATGCCAAGGGTGAACCACCAGCGCATTTTGCTATGTGCGCAACCCCCGCAACCGCAACTGATGAGCGCAGCAAGTGCGAGCCCTGGCAATTGCTCAGCCCCCGGCCTCGACCCATGGGTCATCAGGAACCCTTTGTACCTGCACAGTTGCCGGGTAGCCCCGGAGTGCCCCAACCCCACCTGTATGGTGCACACCTTGCCCTGTCTCTTCCCCACCTGTATGGTGCACAGCTGCTGAGTTGCTTGGTAGCCCTCCCTAAACCCTAGGTTAAGTACCCGGAGTGCCCCAGCCCCACCTGTATGGTGCACAGCTCCTCGCTGGACTCGTCCAGGCAGGTGCCCACGAAGTCGAACGACAGGCACGCCAGGGCCAGGTTCAGGCCCTGCAGGTGACGGGAGGGCAGCAGGCGTCTCCCACAGGTTGACGTGGAATGGAGAAGTCTTAACAACTCTGAGACAGGCATGACGGCTAGTAGCGTAGCTGTCAATACAACTTGTACAGCAGCGATGTTCCCTTGGTCAACCCGGCACCCTGGCCGCTAATGGACGCCTTTCGCACAGCTCGCTCGACCACCCAGCCTCACCTCTGACCGCAGCTTCTCGTCCGCCCTCCTGCTCGCCATCTCCTGTGAACACACCATGGCCAGGGCAGGTACAGTTAGCGACCCAACGGTTAGCGACCCAACGACCCGTGTCACGACCATGCAGACATGGGAGCAACTCCCTGGTTCCACTAACATCCCAAGCATCCACCCCACCTGCAGCGCCATGAGCGACGCCTGGAAGGCCCGCAGCAGCGCCGTGTCACGGAAGTTGACCGCCGCCTTGCGGTGCTGCGTCAGCGTGCGCCCGGGCGTGGCCTGGTTCATCTCCTGCACAGCCCGGCACGCGCGCAACACGGGGAAGGCAGGGCCCAGGTGAGAACCGTTGTGTACAACGCCGGGGCGCGAGTCCCTACCAGGGGTGTCTTTCCCCAGCAGCACGGCTGCCGTCGCACAGCCCAAGCAGCCCACTCGTTGCACGCCAGCGCACCGGCAAAGCAGCCGGCACGACGCGCAGCCACACAGGCCCGCGAACGAGATACACCCCGCCGCACCCCACCTGCCCAACCCGCTGTTACCCCTTGGCCGCCACTGACCCCAAATGTCCGCAGGCAAGACTGCTTCCGTTTTCTGACTTTGCCGCTCTGCGGTCGCCCACCTGCACTATGGTGTGCAGTATCCGCAGGCCGACCAGGTAGTGCTGCGGGCTGGGCTCCTTGGCGCCGCGCTCCAGGAAGCGCTTTGCGTCCTCCACGATCTGCCGGTGCGTGTCGGCGTCAAACCAGCCCAGCTTGGCCGTGCGGCACAGCAGCTGCACCAGCGACACGCTCACAAAGTGCTCCACCCGCGTGCAGTTGCTGGGGGCGGGCCAGGGAAGGGGCAGGGCCAGGGCGGGGCGGGTCGGGAGGGCGGGGTGCTTGGCCAGGGTGCGTGGACCGTGGAGAGTGGAGGGAGCAAGGTGGCGAGAGGTTGTTGTGGGCGCTCGGCGGGCTGCTGCCGCTGGAGTGCAAGGCTCATAAGCTACAGAAGGTGTGTAGAGACGGTGTGTACAGAAGGTGTGTAGAGACGGTGTGTACAGAAGGTGTGTGTTGCTGCATGCACCAGCACTAAGCGCTGGGGTGATCGCCGCCCACCATCCGCCCACCTGTCCAAATACGCCAGGAAGTAGTTCTTCATGTCAGCGCGCACGCTGGGGCTGTGGGGGAGGGGGACGCCAGGGTACCGACTTGCGCGTCAGCAACCGTGGGAGTATACGGTGGCCTGGACAGTAACTGCTGTACCAAAGCCGTGCCTGAAGACGGATGTTGCCGGTGAGAGCCCAATGCAGCGGCTGTTGGATGCCACTATGTTAAGCGCATGCGGCCAGGCTAGCAGCCGCTGGCCTTGGCCTATGGGGCTTCGCCCCAGAGCTGCTGCTGCAGTGGAGCTGCTGCGAGGTGCAGACGCCCCACGCGTACACCCTGGCTGCCGACAATGATAGATAGATAACAACAGGCTGTCTGTCGCACCTGAGGGAGTGCTCTGTCAGCAGCTTGGTGAGGCTGGAGGACGCCAAAAGCTGGGCGTACGGGGACTGGGAGTTGTCCAAGATGGCCTGGAATGGTACCGGAAGGGATGTGGGAATGAGATGGTGGGATGGCGAGGGGCCGGCCAGTGTAAGGGAAGAGGATGGGCGCGGGTGCGCCCAAAACAGTCTAGGAATACTCTCGTTCAGGTGCTGCGTGCTTGCTGGTAACCGTCGAGCGGGAAGGTGGCTGAGACGAAGCGCCTGTTGCAGGCAGGGGGTTTGCTCACGGTGCAACAAGCGGTTGCAGCGCAGTGGCACCAGCATACCCCCGTGCGCCTCATGCCAGCTGCGTTATCACTGCCGCCAGCTGCACCTGCCCTGACGTGCCTTGCGGCTGCGAAAAATGGTGCACGTCCGCAGGCAACCCCATCGTTCAGCTCGGGATATGGCGCACCTTCAACGCTGGGACGTGTTCCGTGGATTGCCCGAAAACGCCCAGCATTTGCTCCACTTGCACCCGCTCCGCTTGACTCTGGGGAATCGCAGAGACCCAACGCAGGGGAAGCGGTTTCGCAGCATGTCGCGCGATAGGCGCAGTCCCTTACGGCTCCCAGATGCGCCAAAGCCCACCTGCGCGGTGTACAGGCGCTCGCATAGCGCCTCGAGCTGAGGCAGTTGCTGCAGATCCATGGCCACTCTTCGCTGTAGTCCGGCAGGCCCCAAGGGCGCGAGAGTTGCTGCCTTACGCCGGAGCTGTCAAGGTCCCCGGCACACGAACAACATTAGCTTTTTGTTCAGCACTAGTTATTCTTCAAAGATGGGCCGTCGTTCAGGCCTCCGCGTGAGCGCTGGACAGCGATCTGCCAAGATACCGCTATCTGAGTGGGGCCCTCTTTCTTTACACGTTTTACAAGATACGGTACAGCCGATGCATAGTGACAAATGCACTCAGGCCCTCGCGTCTTGTCGGTACAGCGTCAGCAAAAACCCAGCTGACCCTGCTGACAGCCGGCCCGTGCACAGCTAAGCCTAAGGGACGCTACGCTTCTTATTACTTGTAAAAGCGCTTTGACGGGGATTCTCCTTGCACTCGAATGCCCCTGCTGACTAATGGAACAGGTCCCCGTACAGCTGATTGATTACAGGACAGACGACAGCCACCGCCAGAGGCCTACAGCCCCACAGAGCCCCACCGAGTTTCCCTGACAACGTGTCCAAGACGCTAATCCAGCTTATGAGCAGGGCGGTTGCATGCTCTCCTGTGGGCACATCAGACAGTTGATCAGGAGCCGAGCATTGAGGGATGCGGCAGGGGCCCTAGCCAGTCATGATCAGCGACCTGCACACACTTCGCCCTAGGCCCACCTGCCGACTGTGTTGCAGGGGCGTGCCCAACAAGTTCCCACCAAACGCCCATATGCCACACTGCCTACAGCTCCGTTCACTCCCGCGAGCATCGTTGAACCCACACCAGGGGAGACCCCCCTCCCCTGACCCACACACAAAAAGAAAATGCGCGCACATTTGCACGGACTGAGTTTGGTCAACCCTCCCTGGTTGCCCTTGCCCCTTCCCTCCCCAGGTGGTACCCCATCCCCTGCCCCACTGCTTATGGCAAGGTGCTGCTGTTGGGCGGCACCAAGTCCTGCGACCCCGGGGCCATTGGGTTAGGTGCGTGGTGTCGGGACCAGTATTGATGGTGGTTATGAAGCAGCTGCTGAACAACCTGCCAGCTGCCACCCTGTGATGCAAGCGAGGCCTCATTCCCGAAAGGCCCCTGCCCCAGCTGTTGTGATGTGCTAATGCCCGCAAGCTTGGAGCACTTGTGACCCACGGAGGCGGTGAAGACGCCCTTACACGTCCAGACAACTTTTTTTCGACCTTCACCCGCCAAGTGTCGGGCCTTCTATCACTGGTTAGCACCC
>VFQN01007651.1_pt1 | contig 11506 bp, 11 predicted proteins | sample 3512371 | NCBI WGS metagenome assembly VFQN01 (sample SAMN10412370, study PRJNA504923) | tailings metagenome | isolation source: Replicate 2 from Balatoc abandoned mine | place: Philippines: Itogon, Benguet | collected 2017-08-28
GCTTTGCTGCGCCTCGACGCGCGCATCGCGGACGGGGCCGGGGCAGTCCCGAAACTCCTGCGCGACCAGAGCGAAGGGGCACCCTGCGAGTTCGTCATCGCCGGCCATCCATGCGATATAGCCATCCAGCAGCGCGTCGAGGCGTTGCCGCGGCTTTTGGTGTCGCAGGCCCGGTTCGACAACCTGAAGCCGGAATCGGTCGATGGCCTTCTCTATCACGGCAAGCTGAAGCGCTTCCTTGCTTCCGAAATGCGCAAAGAAGCCCGATTTGGACATTCCCAGATCGCTAGCGCTGCTTCCCATCGTCAAGCTGTTGAGCCCGCTTCTGGCCGTACGAGCCAGAGCGAACGACAGGATGCGGTCGCGCGTGTCATGTCCCTTTCCCATTACGCCAAAATGGACCGGTCGTTCTATTTGGTCAACGATGCATCAGGGCATTGGCAGGATCTCGGGCGTATCTGGCAGCAAGCGACAGTTTCCGGGCGATCATGCCAAACAGGCGTCAGATTACGCCATTCACAAAGGGCGTCCTTTCCAGCGCGAACGACGCGCACTATGTTGGCGATAAGTTTCATAGCATAAGGATACTGCCATGCGCGGCCACCTCGTCGCCGTTCTGGCCCACCCGCCGGTATCACTGTTCGAACTCAGCTGTGCGGTCGAAATCTTCGGCAGACAGCGTCCAGAACTCGATGTGCCGTGGTATGATTTCGCCGTCGGTTCGATCGAACCTGGCGCCATTGCCTCGATCGGAGGCATCGATCTTAACGTGGCGCACGGCGTCGACCTTTTCGCTCGGGCGGACACCATCATCATTCCCGCATGGGACAGTAGCGTGCCCCCGCCGCCGGTGCTGGCGGAGATTCTCCTCGCAGCGCGGGACCGCGGCGCGCGCCTGCTCTCGATCTGTTCGGGCGCGTTTCTGATGGCCTCGCTTGGCCTTCTCGATGGCCGTCGCGCCGCCACCCATTGGCTTTATGCGGGGGAGTTGCAGCGCCTGTATCCGGCGGTGCATGTCGACCCCGACGTCCTCTATGTCGATGAAGGCGACATCGTGACGGCGGCAGGCTCGGCAGCCGGGCTCGATATGTTTCTGCACCTTGTACGCCGCGATCATGGCAGCGCGGTTTGCAACGTCGTTGCACGCCGATTGAACATCCCGCCGCATCGCGATGGCGGCCAATCGCAGTTCGCGATCAGGCCGGTGATCGAAATTCGCGACTCACGCCTCAGCGAGGTCATCAACTGGATGCGCGCGCATTCCACCGAAGAAATGACGATCGACGACCTGGCCAGTCGCGCGGCGATGAGCGCACGGACCTTCTTTCGCCGTTTTCGGGAGACGACCGGGCAATCCCCCTATGACTGGCTGCTCGTCGAACGTATCGCGGTGGCGCGCGACTTGCTCGAAGCCGGACGCCTGTCGGTCGACCAGATCGCCTTCCACGCCGGCTTCAGCAGCCCCGAGACGATGCGCATCCATTTCAAACGGATCGTGGGTTGCACGCCCGCCGACTATCGCCGTCAGTTTAATGGCGAAGCGCTCGCGCTGGCCGCCGAGTGACCAAAGGGGTGCCGCCACCTTATGGGAGGGGTCCCATAAGGTCTGCGCGCCCGAAGCATTCGCCCAGAAAGTCGGTCATCATAGCCCATGCGCGGCGCTCGGCGACGGCATTGTAGCCAAAGCCCGGAAGGCCGAGCGCATCGACAGCCCGGTTGGTATAGGAGTGGCCGACGCGGCCGAGGATATGCAGCTGCCAGTCGGCGTCCGCGCGGTTCATCTCATCGATAAAGCGCTTCCGGTCTTCATCGGGCACGATGGGATCGGCGTCGCCGACCATCATTAGGACGCGCGCCGCGATCGGCGCATCGATGCTGCCGGCGGGGCGCAGGAACGCCGGATGAAAGCCGACGGCCGCCTTGATGGGCGCCTGCTGCCGCGCGAGCTCCGTCGCAACGACGCCGCCTTGGCAAAATCCCACAACTGCCAGATTGCTTGCATCGACACTGGGGTGCTCGGCAAGGGCATCGAGCGCGGCGCGCGCGCGACCGGCCATCAGGCCCGGCTCGGCCATCAGGGCATTGTGCCGATCCGTCGCTTCGCTGGCCGGGAATTGCTCGCCGTACATATCCATCGCGAGAGCGACCAGCCCAAGCTCGCCGAGCCGCTCGGCCGCGCGCTTGGCGCGCGTCTCGCGCCCCGCGGCTTCGTGGCAGACAAGAACGCCGGGTGCGCGCTGCCCAGACGATCCGTCGGCAACCAGGCCGGTGAACTCCTGCCCGCCGTGGCGATAGATATGCTTGCTGAACATGTCGCTACTCCCTGATGCAATGCGGGTGCCCTTGCCCGCCCGCGAAGACGCTGACCCAACCCGGCCCTTTCGGCGATGCGGTTCACTGCCGGATATCCCGCTGATTCCGCCAACCGGCGCTTTCGGCTTGGCGCCATTGTCCCTTATGTTGGCAGCAACATGCGTAGTGGCCGCGCGGGCGGCCCCATACTCTGGCGCGATCAACTGGTGCCCGGAGGCCGGAGTGAGCCAAACACAAATCGAGACCATCGCCACGTGCACCGGCGTCAGGCTCCCCGACAGCGCGATTGTCGAACGCGCGATCGAACGCGCGCAGTCGGAATCATCGCCGATGCTGTTCAATCATGTCATGCGAAGCGCATTGTTTGCCGAGATGTTTTCGGAAATGCGTCCGCGAGCCAACGACCGCGAGGTCATCGCCGTTTCGTCGATCCTGCACGATATCGGCCTGACCGACCAGAAACACCAATGCGAAGAGCGCTTCGAGGTTCGCAGTGCCCACGCCGCGCGCGCCTTCGCGCTTGGCCAGGGCGCCAGCGATGCGCGTGCTTGGCTGATATGGGATACGGTGGCCCTCCATACCCAAGACCTGAATCTGTACAAACAGGATGAAGCGTGGGCGGTCCAGATGGGCATATTGGCCGACGTCGTGGGTGCGGGCACCGATCTCCTCGATGCATCCGCGATCGAGCGAATATTGACCCAGTTCCCGCGGCTGGATTTCAAAAAGGGTTTCTACGACCTGTTGTCGGCGGAAGCGAAAAGCGTGCCGCCGCCGCCGTTCCACCCCACAGCCATGATCCTGCATCACGATTGCGGCAGCCTGTCGGTCCCCGACGCGCGCGACCTGATCGCGCAGGCGCCCTTCGACGATTGATCCTCATGCGAATGTGAGCGTTTGCCGGCGGCGCGCCCGCGACGTCAGGTGCCCGTCGCCGGGTAGCTTTGCTCGGGAACCCATCGATACTCCATATAGTCTGCGGTGGCCGTCGCGACTTCGGCGCCGGCCAGTCGCGCCACAAGATGGAAGGATCCGTCGATGCCGGCGCTGATGCCCCCGGTGGTCACGATGCGTCCGGTATCGACGAAGCGCTCTCCGCGGCGCGGTTTTGCCTTCGGCGCCAGTTCGGCAACATGGTCGAACACCTGATGATGGGTCGTGACCTCCAGATCGTCCAGCATCCCGAGCACCGCCAGGATCCGGGCACCGCTGCAAACCGACATGACGACTTCGGCGCGCGCCGCCGCCTTTTCGACCCAGTCAAGCAGGTCCGGATCGGTCATGGCGCGGCGTGTGCCCGCCCCGCCGGCGACGACCAATATGTCGGGCGCGCTGACTTCGGCGAAGGCCGCATTGGGCAGGACAAGCATGCCGTTTACCGCGCGCAGCGGCGCCTGCGCGGCCGCTACCAACTGCACATCGAAAAGTGCGTCGCCATGCAGCTCGGAAGCAACCGAAAACACCTCGAAGGGACCCGCAAAATCGAGCACTTCGGCGTCTTCGAATATCAGGATGGCGACGCGACGTTTCATGATCTCTCCGATCTCGATGCTATGCGGATTGGGCGTCGGTGGAGATCAGGCGCTGCGTTCCAGGCTGTACCCGTCAAGCTCCCACCCGTGGATGCCGCCAGCCATTTTCTTGACGGGGCGGCCCAGCCCCGCAAGGCGTGCAGCGCCGCGTGCCGCGCCGTTGCAGTGCGGTCCGTCGCAATAGACAACGAACAGCGTGTCGTCGGGATAGGCTGCCATTTTCGAACGGATGATCTTGCCGTGGGGCAAGTTTTGAGCGCCGGGGACGTGGCCCGCGGCAAAGTGCGCCGGCCCCCGAACGTCCAGAAGGACAAAGCCGGGATCGCCCGACGCCATCGCTTCATAAACGTCGGCGCAGTCGGTTTCGAAGGTGAATTCGCTCTCGAAATGCTCTTTGGCAATATGCGCCGGGGCGGCGGAGATTGCGGTCACCGAATTGCTGGGCATGGGAACTCCTCTGTCGCTTGAATTGCGCGGCGACATTCGGCTTTTTGGTCCGAACCGGCCATGGCCTCGAATGCCAAGCTGGGCAAAGAATGCGCCAGCCACGCGGTCAGTCGCAAAAGCTGCGGATCATCTGTACATAAGCGTCGGGGAAGCTGCACTCTTCCGCGCCGACCGCCAGATTCTCGACATGCGCCCGGTCGATCGCGCCCGGCGACATGGCCGGTGCGATATAGCAGAGCGCAGGTCGAAGTTGATGGTCGCCGACCGCGCAAACCACCGGATGGGGATAGTATCGCGCCGCGAGCCGTTCATAGACCTGCTCGAGCATGGGCTGCGGGACCGACGCGAGCAGCCCGTAAACATGGCTCTGCGGATCGCGGCGCAGATTGACCCATGGTTCGAAGGCGAGCGAGTAGCCGTATAATATGGCCGTGACCGGCTCTGCGAGCGTCAGCCCCGCCGACTGTTGGACCTTGGGATTGATGAGCCCGCCGTAAAAATAGACCGGAACCATATGATCATCCATGAGGTGCTTCCTTTCTGCTGCGGCCTTGTCCTTCGAGCATCGACCCGTCTGGTTCCCGGCCGTCGCGGACGCGGCCCAGCAGGTCCACCAGACCGTCGATGTCGGCGGGGCCGGTTTCGAAACTCGTAATGCAGGCGCGAAGCGCCAGCCGGCCGCGCAACGCGACGGTCGATATCCATGCGAGGCCCGATGCGCAGACGGCGCGTTCGATCCGCCGGATGTTCATCTCATCGCCGTCTTCGGGCGCGAAGCAAATGACAGGAAAGGGCGTCTCGTTCAGCAGGCGCCAGCCCGCCGCGTGCAACCGGCTTCGCAAAAGCCGCCCCATTTCGACTTGTTTCCTGATCATCGCCGCATAGCCGTCGAGGCCGAGTGCGGCGAGCGCCACGAAAAGTTTGCCACCGATAAAGCGCCGCGACCATTGCAGTGAATGGATATAGGCGTCGTGTCGCTCGGTGTCCGCCGACGGCATATAAGATGTCGAGACGGCAAAGACTTTCGATAGGGCATGCCAGTCGCGGGAAAGATAGATGCCCGCGCCCATCGGAACGGCCAGCCACTTGTGGGGATCGATCGTGACACTGTCGGCCCGATCAATGCCCGGGAAATGGCGGCGCTGCTCGGCATCCAGCAGGGCGCCTCCGGCCCACGCCGCATCGACGTGGAAATGGGCGCCCCACGAACGCGCTTCGTCCGACAAACCCTCTAGGTCGTCTACAGCGCCATGGGCGGTCGTGCCTGCCGTCCCGACGATCAGGATCGGGATATGGTCCTTGTCGGCCGCGATTGCGGCTTTCAGCGCGGCGCCGGTCATGCGCAGGTCGGCTCCCGCGGGAACAAGGCGCACGGCACTGGCGCCAAGGCCGGCGGCGCGTGCCAGCTTGATCCATGCAAGGTGGGACTCGCTCGAAGCATAGATCGCGGGAAGGCCGCGCGATCGGTCGATTCCGTTCTCGGACCAGCCGGGATCGAAACGCCAGAGCGCGGTGAGAAGCCCAGTGAAATTGGCCTCGCTGCCTCCGCTCGTGAAGGTTCCGGCAGCGGTCCTTTCGTCCCATATCGCGGCGCCGAACAGGGAAATCAGCCGCTTTTCGATCTCTGCCGCGGCAGGGGCATGGCCATAGACCGCAAGCTGCGGATTGACTGCTGCGGTCAGCAGGTCGCCTGCCACCGCCGAGATCAAAGGCGGCGGATTGAACAGCCCGAAATAGCGCGGGCTGTCGTTGCGAACGGCATGGCGGCCGAGAAGGTCGAACAGATCCTCGACGACCGAAGCCACCTCGCGCGGCTCGCTGAAATCATAGGCATCGAGGCGCCGAGAGAGATCAGCTTCATCGGCGTTCCCGACGACGCGCGCATTGCCGCGGCGGTCGATATGCTCGGCGGCCGCCGCGGCAGCTGCAGTCAAAACGTTCAGGGTGCTGTCGGTCGACATCTCGGTCCTCCGGGCTCAGCAATGCGCGAGGATGGCTTCCGCGAAGCGATCGGTAGCACCCGGGCTCAGCGCCGTGAAAAGGCAGGGCTCGATCGCCTCGAGCTCCTGGACTGCGACGATGCCGTCGTTCGTTTCGACCAGATCGACCCGTGCATGCAGCGGTCGTTCGGCGAGAGAGGCCATCGCGGCATCGGCGACGGCCCGTTCACGGGCATCGGCTTCCCACAAATGCGGTTCCTCAAAACCGCGCGCGACCGTCGCGAGCGTCGGAGGGCGCCGGACCGCATGGCTGAATACGCCATTCAGATAGACCAGCGATGTCTCGCCAATCGTGTCGAACGTGCGCAGATAAGGCTGGATCATGACGTCCGCCGATGCGGTCAGTTCGTCGCAGCGCTGCTGCGCTTCGGTCACCTCCGCGCGGGTGATGACGTGCGTCTTGTGCCCTGTTGCCGAAATTGCGGGCTTGAGGATCGCCACATCCCAGCCGAGCACATCCAGCCGGGCCCCGATATCGATCGAACTGCCCCTGTCGATCCATAGGGTGGGGACGGTCGCGACGCCCGCATTCGCAAGATCGCGCAGATACCGTTTGTGGATGTTCCATTCGATCAACGCAGGCGAATTGCGCAGGCGCGATGACTGCTGCCCGACCCATTCCAGAAAGCGCGCCGTTTCAAGGTGCGAATCCCAGGTCGAATGGACGACGACAAGGTCGAACGCCGCCCAGTGCACCGCCGGATCGGACCATATGACTGGCGACGCCTTGACACCGCGTTCGGCGAGCTTGGCCAGAACGTCACGGTCATAGGGGCCCAGCGAAGGGAAATCGGCACAGGTGGCGATCGCGACATGTTTCATTTTTCGGGGATCCTGGTCGGTTGAGTTCGCTGCGATGTAGCAGCGACCGCGCCCCGGCATCGGGCGCATGGTGCCAATTTCGGCCATGATCCCGACAGGCCGGCCGCGCGGGCGGAATCGCGCACCATGTTGGCAGGAAATTGAACCTGTTCGTCAGCGCGGCGGATTATCGGCCACGCCCCCCGGGCCTAGCCTTGGCACGATCATGAAGGAGATGCGGAAGGTGATAGTGCGACGCTGGACGGGTGCGGTTCTGAGCGAACATGCCGAAGAATATCTGGCATTGATGCGCGATGTCGCCATCCCCGACTATCGCGCCATCAGCGGCAACTGCGGGGCATTCTGCCTCCATGCGCAGCGCGGGAATATCGTCGAAATAACGATGCTGACCTTTTGGACCGATATGGCCGCCGTCCGCGCCTTTGCCGGGACAGAGCCGACGATCGCGAAATATTATGATTTCGACCCCGCTTTCCTGCTTTGGCAGGAGCGCGAGGTCGAACATGCCGAGGTGGCGGGCGCGGCATGCGATCCGGATTTTGGCAATCTGACCGAGGCCGCTTAGCGCGCGCCAAGTCTTTTTGCGCACGCACCGTCGCCAAATTTTTACCAAATGCCGCGACCGGCCTGTCGATGGAGGATTTACGCGTGATTACTTGTGTGGTCGATTATCAGATCGATGTCGAAAAGCTCGACGCGTTCGAAAAGTTCGCGGCCGAATGGATGCGCCTCGTCGACAAGCACGGCGGCAGGCATCACGGCTATTTCCTGCCTTCCGAAGGAGAGAATGATCGCGCGCTCGCGCTTTTCAGCTTCGACAGTCTTGCAAGCTACGAAACCTATCGCGCAAGATTCGGTGTCGACCCCGAATTTCTGGCCGCCGACCGTATCAGGGACGAGAGCAAATGTGTCGTCCGATATGGCCGGACCTTCATGCGCCCCATGCTCCCATCTTCCTAAGAAGTAGAATCGGTGCGGTTTCACAGCCGGCATCCTCCCCATAGGTCATGTCTAGATCAGATACCCACTAAGCAGGCACTCGCACTCGCTAGCGATCGTTGTCACTGCTGTGCCAATTCTTAGATAGTTGGCTTTTTGTCCGAGCACTGGCGCGCGATTTGCCGCCTGTTGTTCATGAAAGGCGCAGATGTGGTAAGCATTTCGTATGAGACTGTCGAAGAAACTGAGCAGCGCCTGAGACAACTCATTCAGTGCGCAAAATTAGTGGTATTCGATCAGAATTATGCTTTCGTAGAATTCGCTCTTTCTGAATTTCCCGGCGCTATCGATCCCAGAGCTCTAGCGTTGGTACGAGACGAAAATGTGTGGAGTCAGCTTTTGCCATGCGAAGATCCGAACAAGGAAAGTTTTGCACTGTTCAGGATCCACTTCCCAGAGGATGCGGACAATAGCGGCTTTGTCGGATGGCTTGCTAGCCACTTCAAGAGCCAATTCGGGACGGGTGTTTTTGTCACCTGTGGATATAATGGAAACGATGGCGGCATATTCGACTATTGGGGTGTTCCCAGAGCGGTCGCCCAAGAGGTAATTTCAGAGGTTCGAAATCTCGTTGGAGGCAAAGACATCGGCCGATAGGCGGGCTTTGCTCAAGGGCTTCGATCTAGCTCAACGCGGCTGTGGTTTCGGTTGCCAAGCTGATTGTAGGAACCACGGCACCGAACCTTAAATGCGTGCTCAGGACTCACGCCCCAGCTTATCAGGGAGTCCCGCTGAAACTTGAAGTGATCGCCGCGTACAAAAAGTAGGTTGGCTCATAGCTTTCGAACGTCCGCTTTCAACAGGATGAATCCGAGAGCCGACGGTCTCCAAACGGCCAGTAGCCGACGATTGCTTTGTAATCCGCAATTCTACCCGAGTGGAAAAATCCAAACATTTAAATGATCTAGGCAAGGAGGCGACGTTTATACGTCCGCTTATTCCCGCAAAAAGGTGGGCCAAAAGGTGGACCGCGAAAGCGGGGGATTTATCTAAATATATGAAGTTACGCCATAATCCGGCGATGATGGTGCGGTCGAGAAGACTCGAACTTCCACGGCCTTTCGGCCACAACGACCTCAACGTTGCGCGTCTACCAGTTCCGCCACGACCGCACATCATGATGGTCCGGATCGGGTCCGGCACCAGGTAGGAGCGGGCGCCTAGCAAAGCTTTTCCGGCGATGCAAGCGAGCTTCGCCCCTTTTATTTTTTGCACCTGCGAAGAGCCGGCTTCCCGGCTGCAGCTGCGGCATTTGCCGATGTCACCGAACCGACTCAAAAGAGTCACCTTAATGTCATCGCTCTGGCGTCAGACCGTCATCGAATCACCCTAGTGGCGGCGTCACCGGGGGCGAGACGGCGAATCCTCACTCGTTCACGGCCTGTTTTTTCATCGCGCCAGAGGCGCACACCGGGAACGGAGATATCATGGCGGCTTTTGCGCGCGTTCGTTTGGTCATGCTCACCAGCGTGGCCTGTTCTACCCTCGCAGCTTGCGGCGCCGACGATATTGCGTCGCCCGGCACCGGCGGTCCGATCATCATCAATCCGACGCCGACCCCCACGCCGACCCCCACGCCGACTCCGACCCCGCCGTCGGTGACCCCGGCTGCCGGCTGCCCGACGATCGGCGGCGGCACGCTGACCGACAGCGGTACTATCACCAACGCCTCGGTCGGCAGCTTCCGCGTCTGCACGCTCCCCGCACGCTTCACCGCCAGCTCGACGCTGCCGAAGATCGCCGGCCTCGTCTATCGCATCAACGGCCGTGTCGATGTCGGCACCGACCAGGGTCCGACCGAGGAAACGACCGATCCGACCGACGTCGTGCTGACGATCGAGCCGGGCGTCATCCTCTACGGTGAATCGGGCCCGTCGTGGCTCAACGTCAACCGCGGCAACCGCATCTCGGCCGTCGGCACCGCGACGCGCCCGATCATCTTCACCAGCCGCGATAATATCCAAGGCCTGAACACCGAAAATTCGTCGGGCCAGTGGGGCGGCGTCGTCCTGAGCGGCCGTGGCCGCGTTACCGACTGCGCAGCTACTGCGGCAACGCCGGGCACCAACGCCTGCGAACGCCAGACCGAAGGCGCGGTCGACCCCGCGCTCTATGGCGGCGAGCTCAACAACGACAACAGCGGCACGATGAGCTATGTCCAGATCCGCTTTTCGGGCTACATCCTCTCGGGCAACAGCGAGCTTCAGTCGCTGACGCTGCAGGGTGTGGGTTCGGCGACGCAGATCGACCACATCATGTCTTACAACAGCTCGGACGATGCGATCGAAGTCTTCGGCGGCAACACGCATGTGAAGCACTTCATCTCGGTCGGCGCCGAAGACGACAATCTCGACACCGACGTCGGTGCGAAGGCGAACTTCCAGTACGGCATCCTCGTCCAGCGTCCGAACGTCGGCGACTCGATGATCGAAGCCGACACCGACAACGACCGCGACGGCAACACGCCGCGTCAGAACACCCGCGTGTCGAACTATGTCTTCGTGCAGAACTCGACGAATACCTCGTCGAACCAGGCGTCGTTCCTGCTGCGCGGCGGCACCGATTACGGCCTCTACAACTCGGTCGTCGTCAGCCCGAACAATTCGTGCCTCCGTATCAGCCGCGCCCAGACGGCTTCGGGAACGCAGGACGCCGCGGTCGACGAATTCGGCGCCCCGCTCTTCCGCTCGGTGCTGATGCAGTGCGGCGCCACCAAATATGTTGCGGGCACCGCCGTCACCGCCGCTGAAATCCAGGCGATCTTCGGCACCGGCACCAACGGCAACAACGACGCCTACACGCCGACGCTGACCAACGTGTTCGTCAACGGCGCGACCGAAACTGCGGTCACCCCGTTCAACGTCTCGACGCTGAACGGGTCGACCTTCAACGGCTTCGCGCTGACGCGGGCGGGCTTCTTCGACGCCGTGACCTACATCGGTGCTGTCAGCGGCGCGAGCGACACCTGGTATCAGGGTTGGACCTGCAACAGCGCGACGGCGAACTTCGGCACGACCAACTCGGGTCTGTGCACGACGAGCCCGACCACCTGAGCCATCGGCGTCGAAGGGGAGGGGGCGGTGCATGCCGCGCCCTCCCTTTCCCGCATTTTTTAGAGTTTCTGAGGGGTGACTGTCATGTCCAAGCCGATCCGGCTCGCCAGCCTTTTGTTGATCACCACGGCGCTCGTCGCGCCCGCCACGGCCATGGCGCAATCGGACCCCGCCGCGGAAACTCCCGCGCCGCCCGCGACCGATCCGGCCGCCGACACCCCTGCCGATCCGGCTGCGGACGAAGCGCCCGTCGATGACGAGACCGATGTTTCGATTCCCGGCGGCGAGATCGTCGTCACCGGCCGCCGCAGCGCCAATATCGAGCGCACCGCGCCGCAGG
>VFQN01007652.1_pt1 | contig 11500 bp, 8 predicted proteins | sample 3512371 | NCBI WGS metagenome assembly VFQN01 (sample SAMN10412370, study PRJNA504923) | tailings metagenome | isolation source: Replicate 2 from Balatoc abandoned mine | place: Philippines: Itogon, Benguet | collected 2017-08-28
AGAATGGCACAGACTGGCAGGCTGAGCTGCAGTAACTATGTTATGTCTTGATGCGTTGAGTCGGATGACAATGTGGGTCTGCCATATGTCGACTGCGCTTCATGGACACGTCGTCCATCGTCCGTATAGAAACGCCGGTTTCGGAGGGAGCTCCTTCAGTAGACGGCGTAAAACACATAGGTATTTATTGCTTTGCACACCGTATGATGTGGCTACATCACAGGTATGGGGCTTGGAGCTTTGGTGTTGAACTGGGAAAGGGCAGCTCAAAGCTGGCTGTCTTTGTGCGCACGAGCCAGCTTTCAACTATAGGTATTGCCTGTTCCATTATTGCTCATATCCCAAAGGATATGGCATGTATTCCAGGTAGAGAAAATGTAGGGAGCTTAGGGAATCGTCGTTGGGCGTCCTCCGTCCTCGACTTAGACCGTGCACACAGCCCACGTAATAGAAATCAGCACGTACGCACCAACAAATGTAATTACGGATGGCGCCACCTGGAGGCCAGCCTCGCCCTTCCTCAACACATCAGGGCGCTCAGTACCACGGCTGTTTTGCCTGCTTTTGCTGAACGCCTTGGCGCTCTTGCCTACTTTCCACTTCCGCTTTTGCGGTCCTCAAGGCACATCGCATAGATTGCTGCAAGCCGCAATCCTTCGTTCGGGTTGTCCACAGCTCCAGTGCTCAACGTATCGGCGCTCTGCACATTATGTTTAGGGAGGCTGTCCAGTCGTATGGGAGCTAGAATGAAATTTGAGCTGAACTAGGGTACCATCATCGTGCACTCGCCCGCAACAGGTAGGAGGAGGCGCTGACGACCCATGGGTCGACAGCGCTCACGTCAGCCCAGGTCAGCCCCGCGGTAAAGGCGTACAACACAGGTACCGACCTTCATACTTGCGAGCTTGGCAGTCCTGTACGGTAGCATGCGTAAGACACAATGCTGCAGCTCAGCGTACAGCCAAGTACGTCGTGCTCTACACGCACGTGTTGTGGCGGCTCCCCTGCGTGCATGGCCTAGTACATGCCACCCTGCAATGCTCATTTTGCTGCGTTGCCATGCTGATGTGCAGATTTGTAACTGCCTAGGGCTCCTTGTTCTGTCTGGCTTTTGTTGGGAAGGATGTGCCGCGCCCGAAACCAGTTGCACATCGATCCCACCTGATCCCACCCGCTGGCGACCACGCCAGACCCCAACCAGCTGTCACACCACTATCACTACGTTTCCCAGGTTAATTATGGTTAGTGCACAATAGGTGGTCTTCCAGCAGCGAAAAGCCACACGTTGGTTCGGGTCAATCAGGTACGTGCCGAACGCACAGGGGAAGTGGCACGTGGCAAAACTTCAACTGCCAACCACCTACATAGCACAGCACAGCATGTCATCGCAACGGTTAAGGCAGGACTTCTGACGTGCTAGGTCATGCTCACTCATATGATCAAATACGCAAGATTGGGTGGGAGGGTCAGGACAGTAGCCAGTGCAGGCGAGCAGTTATGGGGTGCGGCAGCAGTCGCTCGGTCCCTGTCGCGACGCTTCTTATGCTCACACAGCGCGTCGAAAAGGAGCACGACGATGTATCGTTCCCGCCTTGCGTCGTCAAGAAGCTGAAGGTCCCAGCCATTGACTCCTTTCTTGACGACTTCGAAGCCGTACTCGGAGATGTAGTATACCTAAACAACGCTCTGTTTGACGCTCTAACAGACGTGCGCGTAAGTGTGGATGGTCATGGCGTCGCAAGGTTCGCCGAACGAGAGCATGCACTCTCACTTGTCGTCGTTCGCCCACCGTCAAATACGCACTTCACAATTCGCATTCATGAACAATTAAGGAGCTAATGTTCGAGCCAGTAAGGGTTCAAGGCAAGGTCCGCGGGCATCTGCACGCCTGCACTCAAGTCACCGTCCCACCCGCTTCCCCCGGCTCATTGCACCTCCAGGCAGCTGCTGCAGCCGCGACCTCAACTTGCCCCCTCGCGCTCGAAATCCACGCTGGCGACGTCTTCAGTCACGACCAGCTGCTCTTAGACGTGGTGAACGCGGATGGCGTCGGCCGCCCGACCCCCCAGCAGGTACCGACCGTGTAACCCACACGTGTAACACGTGAAATAACCCACACGTCCAGCACCACTGGCCTCCTGGCCCGTCTGTTGCCCCTTCTCACACCCCCATTGTCCCAAATACCATCTTCTCATGCCTTAATCCACACAATCTCTTCCATACCACCGTTCCATCTTCCATGCCCGTCACTGCCACAGAAAAAAGGGGCGCTCACTCTGTAATTGACACATCATGCTCGCTTCACCACCACCACCACCACCCTAACCTTCACCACCTCCACAACCCCCCAGGTCCAGGAGCTGTCCGCCCGGCCCCAGCTAATCTCCACCCTCGCCTCCACAAACCCCCAGGTCCAGGAGCTGTCCGCGCGGCCCGACGTGGCAGAGGCGGACCGGGCCCTGGCCGCAGCCTCCGCTGGCCTCGCCCGCGCGCTGCAGGGCCCCCCGCGCCTCTCCACCCCGGGGCAGGCGCTGTTCGCCTCCGCCCCCATCCGCCTGCGGCTGCGGCAGGAGCGGCAGGAGCTGGCCCTGTCGGGGGCGCCCGCGGGCCACCCCGCCGCGAGGGAGCTGGCACGTGTCAACGCGGCGCTGGTTGCCCTGCGGAGGGCGGCCCCGGGCGTGCGGGTGCGGGCGGAGGTGGTGCCCTCTCCTGCCCCGGGGGCCAGGACCTTCGCATGGCAGCTGGTGCGGCCCGGGGCGACGCAGGTGGGAGGGGCAGGGGAGCAGGGGACTGGGAACGGAATAGGGTTGGTGGCGACCGGTGTGGAACTTGCGCCGTAGGGGAGCCACGCACACCCGCGCTCAGGCAGCATACACGGGCCCTGAAAGTGCTGGACAATAACTGGTTGCTCTGGGCCGATGGCCTGCCTCCTACTGTATGATGCTTTCCGATGTGCATGCGCAATGGTGATCAAAAACAATTTGCGCGATACCTCTTACGCCGTGTGCAGGTGTCGGAGGGCGGCACGCCCAACCCGCCCGCCTCACCGCTGGACGTGGCATGGTCCCACAACGCCGCCGCCATCGCCGCCGCAGCCTCCGCCCTGGCGCAACAGGCCGCAGCCGTAGCCGCCGCGCTGTCCGTACTGCCAGCCACGCCGCTGTACGTGGCAGTTGGCGGGCGGCGGTTGGTATTGCAAGAGCCGCCGCAGCTGCAACCCCCGACCAATGGCTCGCCGCCTTCCCTGACCTTGCCGGGACACAAGGGGCCACCGGATGCTGAGGACAACCAGGAAGCACGGTACGGTACGGATACAATTCAAGGAAGCACTGGTCAGGATGACCCCAAGCAGCAAGCAGGGGATCCAGGGCCCGCCGTCCCCAAGGGTGCTGCGGCGTTGGGTAACGCAACAAAGGCGATGGGGCCCCTGCCGCCCATCGCGCCCTCGAAGTTGCAGTCACAGACCACAGCGGACTCGGAGGACCCGTGGGTCCGTCCCAACGACCGCGCGGTTGCAAAGCAGGCCAGCGGCCTGAGCACGCCGCCAGAGCCGGATCCAAATGGAGCTGGGGAACAGGCGGTCAGCGACGACCCCCACAGCAAGATAGGGCCTGCGGCGGCCGCGGTGGCGATGGCGCTGCGGGTGTCGGCCAACCTTGACTCAGCTGAGGGCGGAGGCGGCGGCCCGCCCAGCCCCTCCCGCCTGCGGGGCGCTGGCACGGGGGCCCGCGGGGCGTATGCGAGCATCACGGCCCCCAGTGGGCGCAGCCCCCACACGGTGGTGGTGGCGTCACCTGCCGCTGGGTACAGCGGTCACAGCCTGGCAGCAGGCTTCGCGGCAGGTGGGGCTGTGTGACAGCGTGTATGCATCGGGTTGCTTGCGGCGGGGCATGGCAACTAGCAGCACCCGCAGACGTGCGGCATTCTCCGCGCCTCCACAGCTACCTCGCCATAAGACACGCACCTTATGCAGGTCTTTGCCGCAGACCCCATGCCGCATGCCGGGTGCTGGCATGCACCGTGCAGTGGCCAATGTTGCACCAGTGCGCCGCAGTCGCCCCATGTGCCGTTAGCCCACCATAACTGTGAGTGCGCTGGCCTCCGGGGCAGCTCTACCTTCCGCCTTTCCCGTTCCCTGACATGGCCCCTCAATCCCAACAGAGCTGGGGAAAATTTGACATCCTGGGCCATGCTTGTCGCCTGTCTGCTGCCGCCATTGCATGGCTAGTACACAGCCGCTGCCTCCACAACCCATGGCTCCCCTTGCCCATGTGCCCTGCCCTCCCAGGCGGGCGGCTGCTGAGCATGACACGGCGCGAGGGGCCCACCATCGACGTGGACGAGGCCATGGCACGGCTGCACCGCGCGCTGGCGGGGGCAAACGCGTGCGTGTTCAGGTGGGCGGGAGGGTGGAGCATATGATACCGGTAGAAACAACAAGGGACACCGGCGGGCTGAAACTGCGGCCAAGGGTGAGGTGTACGGGATGCATGGAGCTTAGGAGGCCGGGTAACTTGTTTGTGTTTTGGATTGGATGTGGGCGAGTGCAACTTGTGGAGGCGTCATCCTTATACTTCTAGAGACTGCTGAGCGTCGCCAGGGAGCCACAACCACGCGTACTGAAGCGATCAAAAGGGGATTCGTGACGCGGTTGCCTGGGCCATTATTGCCCCCAGGCTCACCAAGTGTGCCATGGCTGCGGGACGGAGCAGCGACGGCGGTGACGTCACGCTGTCGTACGCTCTGCGTGCCGTACTGGAGAGCGCCGTACTGGAGGTCCGGCGGCAGGCGGGAGCAGCGGCGGCGGCGGCGGCGGGGGGCGGGGGCCGGGGGCGGCGGCGGCGGCGGGCGGCGGCGGCAGCGGCAGGGGCGGGGGCGGGGGCAGCAGGGCTGGGAGTGCGGGAAGCTTCGGAGAGGATGCTGCTGCTGCTGCTGCGGCGGCGGCGGCAGTGGCGCCGATGGGCGTGGACGATGGAGAAGAGGGAGATGAGTGCGTGGATGGTGGGGAAGTGGCCAAGATGGCAGCGTGGGAGCTGGTGCAGGTGGAGCCCAGGGTAGTGATGGTGGGCACAACGGACGCAGGTGGTGTGGGCGGGGGCACGACGGCCGGGAGCACCGTGTCGGGGCAGTCGGTGGCTGGCGGCGCCTCCATGGCTCTGGTTTGGAACTGGGAGTGGGAGTGGGGCATCGTGCCCCGCGTGCCGGGCGTCACCTTCCCGGAGTGCCTGCCGCCGCCGGTGAGTGAGCGGCGACTGGGTGTGAGGTGATGCTGCGGTGTTGCGTTGAGTGTGGTGTGGCGCTTGAGTCGTCGCTGCAGCCGTTCCTCATACTGTTAGGTTGTGCCGGCGCTTGTCTGCCAGTCTCTTCACAGGTGCATTCGCAGCAGGGCACCTGAGCACTCCTGCAACTGCATAGGCAGCACCTGCTATGCAGTCGAGCTGGCAGAGATGCTTGCCTGCCTGGCGCACTCGCCGCCGAACACAGCAACACCATTTGCCATCCCTCGTACCATGCTCCTCGCCCCCGGATTGCCCCTTGTCCCCCCCAGGCCCGCAAGGTGCACGACTGTGTGGTGGTGCTGGTGGAGGTGGCACGTGCCGCCGCCGACCAGCTGCCGCTGCTGCAGCAGGAGCTGGCGGCGCTGGTGCGGGAGGCGGGCGCGGTGTTCGAGGTGGGTCGCACTCTTCAGGTGGCTGGCTGGCTGACTGGTTCAGCTTTGGTCATTAGATATTGCGGTACAGTTCACACCAGACAAAAAAACACAATGCGGTACAGTGTCGTAGGAACACCATCGTCCCTCGGTGACACGTGTATGTCAGGGGACGAATGCAGCGGCTGAAGCGAATACTTGTGGGGGCGTACCGGTATGTTGCGTGATAGCTAGGGCTGACCTGATGATCACGCCCTGGTGGTCCTGCCATTGGGTAACGTCTGGCCATGTGGCTGCAGCGCTGCTATGAAAAGTACTTATAATCACATCTAGATGACCGCTATAAAAACAACAATGAGTACAATCCGCCTGCATGTTCCAGTACGTGCCAAAATGCATCTCCCTGTCTATCTTCCTGTCTTTCTCCTTGCCCCGCAGGAGCACTGTCCGCAGCTGGACGCGTGTGCGTCCGACCTTCCCTCCGCGGCACGTGCCCGTGCCTCCTTGGGCCGTAACGCCAACACTGTGGCCGCCAGCCCCGCACTGCTGTCTCAGCTGCAGGGGGCCGTGGTGCGGCTGGTGGAGGAGTTGCGGAGGGGGGCGGAGGAGATGCGGGCGGCGGCGGGAGGGCCGTGGGCGGGGCGGGGCAACCGCGGGTCGGCGGTGCTGGAGCAGCTGGCAGCACGGCTGGATAGCGAGGGGCTTGGGGAGGCGGGGTGAAGGAAAAAGTGATGAGGGAGCTGGAGTGTGGGGTTGGAGGGTGAGATGTGGTGCGGGCGTTTACGTGGTACGATTGGGTGCTGTAATGTACCCCTGGGGCGGCTAGACTCCAGGGAACTCGGACTAGCGGGGTGAAAGCGGTGAGTAAAGCTACGAGGTTGTGTGGAACTGGGTCAGTTGTACTTGGTACATGGTGATGGTGGGGCATCAGTGAGGCTTAAGGATATGAAGTCTTGCGGGCATCGCGCGTGGTTGAGGTGTGGGCTACCACAGGTGGGAGCGTTGCGTGCAGCGGGCTGCAGAGCAGAGGAGCTCTTTTGCGGTAGGGCGTGCAAGTTGTACCTGCACTACATCGTTGAATCACATGCTGTGCAACCTGCGACCGCCATTTGCACCCTTGTCGTGTGCGATTGTGGTGTTGGGGCGCCAGGGCAGCGTGCTCGTTCATTGCACAACCTGGCGTATGCACAGGGATGCAAGTCCATGTGCTAGGCAGTTGATTCTTTTGACCCGTAAGCAATAGCATAGCAACCCTGGCGAACGGGGAATGCGTTTGATGGTGCACGTACATATGGTCCTCCGTCGCCGCACGTGTGTTTGGCAGCAGGGGTCTCCCCTGCTCACTTTCACTTTGCCGCCAAAATGGAAACCGGCTGTTGCACGGATGAAATTGAAGAGCGCAATCCATGCCTGTCTTTTCACTTGAACCTCATGTAAAATACAACTATTATCTGGTCTACACAACCCGCCTAGTGCATCTCCGTAAAGCGGGTTAGTCTTGCGGCGAGCCCTAGGCGAGCCCTAGCCGCGCATAGAATCAAAACCGTGTAACGATCAGCAGACAAACTATTATACAGCCACATCAGTTTGCATCTGCTTCCTGTGATCATGAGGAGGCAGGCCCGCAGAGAGGGCAACGCGGCCCACTGCTTGCCAGAGTCCTGGTCAACCGTGCCAGGAGGAGTGCTGGAACACATCGCCTCGTTTATGCCTTCAAACGAGGTCGCTTGCAGCATGCGGTTCATCTGCAAGGACTGGGCGTCGGCCCTGGGCCAGGTCTCCATCGTCCAATTGTCTCAGTCGGTACCGCACCACGCCTTCAAGCGCCACTGGTCCATGACAGCCGGCAATTACAAATGCCTCAACCGCGAGCAGAAGGAGAAGCTCACGTGCCTGACAGCGGCAAGCGGCAACCTCGCGAACCTCAAGGTCCTTACCGCCATGTGGACCCCAACAGAGGCAGTGATGACCGCAGCAGCCGGCGCAGGGCAGCTCGACATCTGCAAATGGCTGCTGTCCAAAGGCTGTGAGGGTGACAGGGAAGGGCACATTGCAGCGGCACGGGGCGGGCACGTGCATGTTGTCAAGTGGTGGGGCGATGCGAAGATAAACGGCGACGTGGACGCATCAGCGCTGGGAGCAGCGCGGGCGGGCCAGTTTTCAGTCATTGACTACTATACTGCGTGGGGCAAGAGGCACGGCTTCATCCCAAAGGAGCCCGGGCGGGCCCACGACCTGGGCTGGGGCAGCGGCAAGGTCATTGCAGCCTTCGTCGAGGGCTGCCCCCTGCACGTGGCGCAGCAGGCGTACGGCAGGTTCCTGCAGGCGGGCGGCAGGGGATGGGATGTGCCCGGAAGGGACGGGGCTACGGAGCGGCTGACGAACTGGGAGGAGGGCAAGACGATGCGCCTGGTGACTATTGCGGCGCTGGCGAGCAGCACGCCGGACTGGCGTGGGAAGCTGGCGTGGCTTGAAGGGGAGCGGTTCTGCAGCGTAGGGGGTGTGGGGCACGTGGCGGCGAGGAGGGTGGCGGGGTCGGGGGCGCCGGACGCGGTGGAGAGGCTGCAGCACCTGCAGCAGATGCTGGCGGCGCCCGTGCAGCAGCAGCAGGGGGTAGCCAACAACGCTGGCGCTGCCGGGGACAACACAGACAGCGACAGCGATGACGAATTTGGGAGCGGCCGGGTGCTGGGCATGGAGATGGACATGGAGATGTGGGGCGCTGGGAACATGTGGCACCAGGTCATGGGCGGCGGCAACGGGCCCATCTTCAACTTGGGCAACCTGCGGGCGGCAGCCGCCAAGGGAGACCCCCGTGTCGTGCGGTACCTGATGGCTAACGGTGTGCAGGACGACTACGGGGCGATGGAGATGGCAGCGGAGGCGGGACACCTGGAGGTGGTGAAGCTGCTGGACGTGCCGGGCGGGCAGGTGAAGGCAGACGGGCGGATGCTGGACAAGGCGGCGGGCAAAGGCAGGACGGAGGTGGTCAAGTGGATCGTGGACAAGGTGCTGGGGGTGGGGTGCGTGCAGGGGACTGTGGGCCCACACCTGGTGCGGAAGGCGGCGGCGGCGGGGAACGGGGAGCTGGTGCGGTGGCTGCGGCGGCGAGGCATGCCGTGGGACGCCAGGGCGTTCGGGGCTGCGGCGGGAGCATGCAGCGAGGAGACGGTCAGGTGGATGGCAGCGGAGGGCTGCCCCATGGGGGTGAGTGGGAGGGTGTGGTACCTCTGTGGGGAGTAGAGGTTATGGGAGGGGCAGGGGGGATGCGCGCTTAGCAGCATGCGGATGGGCACGCGTGCTAGCATGTGACTTTCGTAATCAGGGGTCAACGGGGCCGGGCTGTGGGATAGCCATGCTGGCCGGTGCTGACTACCCAGCTCGCCATCTACTAACAGTGCTGACAGATACATTCCGGATTTGCCCTGAACGGCCTGCATCTTTGCTCCAGAGCCTCTCAAACCACCATTTTCCCTCCCGCCGCCTGCGCTGCGGCATGGCCCTTCGCGCGGGCCTCGATCTGCCTACAACTCTTGACTCACAGGTGCTGCCCCCTTCCTTCCTCTGCCGAGTGTCTCCTTATCGCCACTCCAATCCAGGTCCCTTGCACAGTCACATAATCGTATGGTTTATGTGCTGCGGCCGTGGAAACAGCCGCTTTCCACTGCAAGCCACAACCTAACCCCCTGGCTGCCCTTTCCTTACACGCGTGACCTCATCCGCTGCCTGCCGTTCTTCATCCTGCTCGTGCCTCCATCCAGGCCGTGGCGAGGCCTTCGCGCGTCCTGCCCCTGCCTACAGAGCTCTTGTCCCTTAGCCCTTAGGCCCGCCTCCCCTTTGCCCTCCCCCCTCCTGCCCCCACCCAGGCCCGCGGCGAGGCATACGCTGCGGCCGCCTCCGTGGGCGACATCCCCATGCTGCGCAGCCTGCTGGCGGTGGGCTGCAGGTGGAGCGAGACGCACAGCCTGGCGCACTGCGTCTACAACTGCCACGTGGAGGGCCGCTGCCTGGCCCTGCCCGCCCTGGAGTGGCTGCTGGGGCAGGGGCTGCCGGTGCACGTGGACAACGCGGTAGCGGCGGCGCGGCAGAGGGTGGAGGAGGGGCAGCCGGAGGAGCTGAGCGAGTGGGTGCTGGCCAAGTGGGGGCGCGGGGTGGGGGAGGAGGCGGACTGGGATGAGGGGGAGGTGTCGGACGGGGAGGCGGAGTACGGGGAGGAGTACGGGGATGGGGGAGAGGGGGAGGGGGAGGATGACTGCGTCATCATGTGAGGGCTTGTGCATATTCCGATGTGCGCCTACTTGGTAGGAAGGTATACGCGTGATTGCGTTGAGTTGGCGGAGGTTGCGGTTGACAGCTGGGCAGTTGACTGTTGATGAGCCGTTACACGTGCCGGCGTGCTTTAGGGAATGACACGGCTGTTAGTTGCAGTGCGGTGGCCTAGCAAGAGCCTAGTTGATGATTAGCATGGAATTGTTGTAGGTACGGCAGGTTGTGCAGCAGGTAGCAGAAAAAGTAGAATAATGTTCTCACTACGATACGGTAAGTGGTAGAAAGGTTGGCGGAGTCGTGGGAGCACGTCTATTCTGTGCCGCCTATAGCAGGGATTGCACGCGGCTGGTGTTTCAAGGATGTGCAGGCTTTGGAGGCTGGGCAGGAAAGGCCGCGACCTCTGCACTGTGGCTGCCATGACGGCTACAGCTGCTAGGAGCGCGCTTGGTTGGGTTGTGCGTTGTAGGGTTGTGCTGTGGTTGTTTATGCGATGGTTGTTTTGGTGTTGAGCATTCATGCAGCTACGCTGGCATCCCGTTGTGAGCGCAACCCACATGGTTGCATTGACGGGAGACACCAAGCGGGTGCGGTGGGCCGTGTGCCTTTGAATTCAGCAGCTGGCTATGCACCATAGGAGGTCGCTGCATGAGGTCGCCGTCTTTGTGGAGGCAGGTTGGCTTGCGCGTCCTAGCTCAGTCTGTCGACTAAAGATTACGTTCCACGTGACATGTGCCAGCATGTGCAGTACCGCACGCTTGTTGTTGCATGCTGGTGCAGGGCTATTCACGTGTCAGCTTGCACGTGCTCCGAAGCCCTGACGGTACTAGCAGCCTGGTGTGCTGCGGGCTCATAGCATATGAATGGCCTGAGCTCGCTCGACTTGCCAGACGCCCGTTAGGAGACCGGTCCATGCCAGCTCTCCCCAAAGCAGGTGCATGCCGGTAGCAGGTAACTCCCGAGGCACGACATTTAAGGCTGTTGATGTGTAGAAATATGTGCGCAGAGGGCTTTCATGAAGCCCATGCGCTGAGTGCTCGTAGCCCTCTGTCTATTGGGTAGCAAAAGCGTGCTGCCATGTTCCACCAGTCACCACAACGCCTCAGCAGTGTTCCTGTCCCAAGGCGTGGCGGAGCTGCAGGGCCACGCCTAACGTAGGCAGCAGGACATGGGGAGTTGCACATCACCGGTAAACAGTGCGCCAGGCAACCCTGTGAACCACAACTCCTGCTTCGGGCCCTAAGACACAGCGCCGATGGCAAAAGTCTGGACCGGTCCGTACCTATGAGCTACGACCACTTCTTGTAGTTGACAATCTTGACATACACACCATACAGCAGGAGAGCACAGGTTCGCCCAGGTTCGCCCAGCGTTCTCCCACAGAGGCAGGCGGCAGCGCCGTGCAAAGCACCAGTACCCCAGCCAGCTGCTGCCAGCTGCCTGCACAAGGCCCCAAGCAGCCCCAAGACTCCCGCTCTCCCCCCCCCCCCCCCCTTCTCCCCCCTCCCCCCCCCCCCCCCTTCCTTCCCCCCCCCCCCCCGTGCCCCAAGACCCAAACTTGGGGGGGGAACCCCCCCCAATTAT
>VFQN01007654.1_pt1 | contig 11497 bp, 9 predicted proteins | sample 3512371 | NCBI WGS metagenome assembly VFQN01 (sample SAMN10412370, study PRJNA504923) | tailings metagenome | isolation source: Replicate 2 from Balatoc abandoned mine | place: Philippines: Itogon, Benguet | collected 2017-08-28
CTCGACCCACGGCGCCCGCAAGGGCCTCGCGGACACCGCGCTGAAGACCGCGAACTCGGGTTACCTGACCCGCCGTCTCGTCGACGTGTCGCAGGATTGCGTCATCGTCGAGGAAGATTGCGGCACGCAGAACGCGCTCGAAATGCGCGCCATCGTGCAGGGCGGTTCGGTGATCGCCTCGCTCGGCGAGCGCATCCTCGGCCGCACGGTCGCGGAAGACATCGTCAACGCGGCGACCGGCGAAGTCATCGTTCCGGCGGGCACCCTGCTCGACGAAGCGATGGTCAAGGCGATCGAGGCGGCGGAAGTCCAGTCGGCCAAGATCCGCTCGCCGCTGATCTGCGAAGCCGAACAGGGCGTCTGCGCGACCTGCTACGGCCGTGACCTCGCCCGCGGGACCCCGGTGAACATCGGCGAAGCGGTGGGCGTCATCGCGGCGCAGTCGATCGGCGAGCCCGGCACCCAGCTGACGATGCGGACCTTCCACATCGGCGGCGCGGCGCAGCTCAACGAGACCTCGCACCTCGAGGCGATCTCGGAAGGCCGTGTCGAATACCGCGACATGCCGACCATCACCGACAAGCAGGGCCGCATCCTCAGCCTCGCCCGCAACGGCGAGCTGGCCGTGATCGACGCCGAAGGGCGCGAGCGCGAGATGCACAAGGTGCCCTACGGGACCGTCCTCAAGTTCAAGGACGGCGACCATGTGAAGGTCGGCGATCGTCTCGCCGAGTGGGACCCGTTCACCCTGCCGATCATCACCGAGCAATCGGGCGTGGTGAAGTATCAGGACCTGGCCGAGGGCGTCACGCTCGAGGAGCAGGTCGATGATGCCACCGGGATCGCGCAGCGCGTGGTGACCGAGAACCGCGCCACCGGCCGCAAGAAGAAGGAGGACCTGCGTCCGCGCCTGACCCTTCTGGCCGAAGGCACCGGCGAGACCGAGGCGGCACGCTACATGCTCGCCCCGGGCACGACCCTCTCGGTGGCGGATGGCGACACGGTGCAGGCGGGCGACATTCTCGCCCGTGCGAGCCGCGAAGCCGCCAAGACCCGCGACATCACCGGCGGTCTGCCGCGCGTGGCCGAGCTGTTCGAGGCGCGCATGCCCAAGGACGTCTCGATCATCGCCAAGATCTCCGGCCGGATCGAATTCGTCCGCGAGTACAAGGCGAAGCGCAAGATCGCGATCATCCCCGAGGAGGGCGAACCCGTCGAGTACCTGATCCCCAAGACCAAGGTGATCGACGTGCAGGAAGGCGACTACGTGAAGAAGGGTGACACCCTGATTTCCGGCTCGCCCAACCCGCACGACATCCTTGAAGTCATGGGTGTCGAGGCGCTGGCCGAGTACCTCGTCGACGAGATTCAGGAAGTCTATCGCTTGCAGGGCGTGAAGATCAACGACAAGCACATCGAGGTGATCGTTCGCCAGATGCTGCAGAAGGTCGAGATCACCGATGGCGGGGACACCACCCTGCTGCCCGGCGAGCAGGTCGATCTGGCCGAGATGCTCGAGATCAACGCCAAGCTGATGCAGAGCGGCAAGGGCAAGGCGCCCGCGCAGGGCACTCCGGTGCTGCTCGGCATCACCAAGGCGAGCCTCCAGACGCGCTCGTTCATCTCGGCGGCCTCGTTCCAGGAAACCACCCGCGTGCTGACGCAGGCGGCGGTCGAAGGGAAGAAGGACACCCTGATCGGGCTCAAGGAGAACGTGATCGTCGGGCGTCTCATCCCCGCCGGGACCGGTGCGGGCATGAACCGCCTGCGCGTCACCGCCAACAGCCGCGATGCGGCGCTGAAGGCGGCGTGGAAGCGCCAGCAGGATGCGCTTGCCGCTTCCGGCCAGCGCGAGGTCGAACCGGCCGCCGACGCGATCGGTTCGGAAGAGAAGATGAAGGCCGCGATGGCCGCGATGGCGGCCTCCGCCCCCGCAGCCGACGTCGAGGATGACGGCGAGGAATAAGACCTCGCCCGCCACGATCGGCCTTGCACAGCCCCGCCGGAGTTCGCGCTCCGGCGGGGTTTTGCTTTCGGGGCAGCGGGCGCATTTTTCGATATTGCAAATCACTCGCAACTAGATAGAAGGAGGCGTGCACGCATGACCCTATCTGACCGTAAGCGAGGTATGATGCCCGACCCCAAAGCCCCCACCGACGCCGCCCGCAAGACCATCGCGGCCCTCGCCGTCCCGCCGCGGGTGGAAAGGCTCGGACCCATCGCGGGGCGCTTCATCCATGCCCTGCGGCTGATCGCGGTGCATGACCGTGTCGGCCGCGATCCGGTGCCCGAACTGGCGGCGCGGCTCGGCTCGGTCGAGGTCGCGGCCAAGGCGCTGATCCTCGCCCAGGCTATCGCCGCGACCTGGCCCGAGAACATCGCCGTCTCGCGCTTCTGCTGCCGCCTGCTAAGCCACGACGAGACGACCATCGGCGCCTTCGTCGATGCGGCGGCCGAGGGCGACCGGTGCGGCTTCGAGGCGGCGCTCGACGGGCTGGTCCGTGCCGATCGCGCGCACCGCCTGTGGGATGCTGCACTGGCGCTCGCCGCAGCCGAGATCCGCGCCCTCTGATCGCTTGCGGGGCGGGGCGGGGCGCTCTACCGCTTCCGCCATGACGACCACCCGCTTCGCCCCTTCGCCGACCGGCCGGCTTCACGTCGGCAACATCCGCACCGCGCTCCACAACTGGATGCTCGCGCGGCAGGCAGGCGGCACCTTCATCCTGCGCATCGACGATACCGACGCGGAACGCAGCCGCGAGGAATATGTCGAGGCGATCCGCGCCGACCTTACCTGGCTTGGTCTCGGCTGGGACCGCGAGGAGCGGCAGTCGGCGCGCCTTGATCGCTACGAAGCCGCCTTCGAGGCCCTGCGCGCGGCTGGGCGCATCTATCCCTGCTACGAGAGCGCGCAGGAGCTCGACGTCAAACGGAAGATCCAGCTCTCGCGCGGCCTGCCGCCGATCTACGACCGTGCCGCGTTGACTATGACCAACGAGGCACGGGCAGCGAAGGAGGCAGAGGGTGTCCAGCCCCACTGGCGCTTCCTGCTCGACCATGACGAGCCGATCCGCTGGGAAGACGGCATCCGCGGCATCCAGAAATTCGACCCGGCGCAGCTCTCCGACCCCGTCATTCGCCGCGCCGACGGGTCATGGCTCTACATGATGCCGAGCGCCGTCGACGACATCGACATGGGCGTCACGCAGGTGCTGCGCGGCGAGGACCACGTCTCGAACACAGCAGTGCAAATCCAGATCTTTACCGCACTTCATGCTGCAGGTTTTGCTGCAGCCGACGGTGCAGCAAAGACGCTTCCCGCTTTCGCTCACGAGGCGCTGCTGGTGGGGCGCGAGGGCAAGCTGTCCAAGCGCCTCGGCTCGCTCGGGTGCGATGCCTTCCAAGAGCGCGGAATCGAACCCGAGGCAATCATTGCCCTGCTTGCGCGTCTGGGCACGTCACAGCCGGTCGAACCGATCGTCGACCGCGCGCAACTGATCGCCGGCTTCGACCTTGCGACCTTCGGCCGCGCGCCCGCGAAGTTCGACGAGGACGATCTCGAGCGGATTAACGCCGGCATCGTCCACCAGCTCCCCTACGAAGCGGTCGCGCCCCGCTTGCCCGAGGGGATGGATGCAGCCGGCTGGCATGCGGTCCGTCCGAACCTCGCCCATGTCGGCGAGGCGGCGGAGTGGTGGCGACTGGTCACCGGCCCGATCGGTCAGCGGGAGTTCGCGGATGATGATAGGGCATTCCTCGCCGAGGCGGCGCGAATGCTGGCATGGGGCGAGGAACCATGGGCGGCGCTCACCGCGGCGCTCAAGGAGGCGACGGGCCGCAAGGGCCGCGCACTGTTCCTGCCGCTGCGCCAGGCGCTGACCGGCATGGATCACGGCCCGGACATGAGCGAACTGCTACCGCTGATCGGCGAGACGGAAGTCCGAGCAAGACTGACCCGCGCGGCCGACTGAGGGGGTACAATCTGCCACTTTTATGACTATGGTGCCAGAAGAGGACTCGAACGATGCTCCTTAGGTGCTGAATTCGAGTCCTTATTCGGAAGGATTTTCGAGCTGAACCCCCATCTGAACCCCCGGGCATCATCCACAGGAAAGGTTCGAGTCTCAAAGCTGACCCGAGGGCAGGTCAGCCGACAATCAGGATGGTAGCATGTCCGTCGCTCATGCCAATCGCTATCAAGCTCCACGTGCATACGCCCGGGTTCTAGAGGCTCGGTGTCAATCGCGACCCGACGCGGCACTTGTGGACTATAGTGGGTTAGGGCTACCCATCTCCAATAAGCATCCTTGTTGAAGAGAGGCCATCCCTTTGAGTCGCCAGCTCATTCACGAATACCGTGCCGAGCTCGACCGCCTCAAGGCCGTATCGGGCAGCCGGCGTGAGAGCGTGCTGCGAGAGGCCTTCAAGGACCTACTCAAGAAGTGGGGCCGCTCGCACGATCTCCACTTCGTGCCCGAGCATGACATCGTCACCGCCCAGAAGAACCGCATCTACCTCGACGGGGCCCTGCTCCATGCCCTGCGAGTCCCCTTCGGCTACTGGGAGGCCAAGGACGCCGACGATGATCTCGATGCCGAGATCGCAGCCAAGACCCGCAAGGGGTACCCCCGCGACAACATCATCTACTCGGACGATCACACCGCGGTTCTGATCCAGAACGGCACCGAGATCGGCCGTGTCGCGATGGACGATCCCGATGCTCTCTATGAGCTGCTGGCTCGCTTCTTTGCCCATGAACGCAAGGAGATCGCCGACTTCAACAAGGCCGTGAAGCAGTTCGCCACCGATCTGCCGGCCGTGCTCAAGGCTCTCCGTGACATCATCGCCCAGAAGCGGAAGGCCTCAAAGCTATATGCCAAGGCCGAGGACGACTTCCTCAAGCATGCCCAAAACGCCATCAACCCGGCAGTCACCCTCGACGACGTGCAGGAGATGCTGATCCAGCATATCCTCACCGAAGACATCTTCGCCAAGGTCTTCGACAATCCCGACTTCCACCGGCAAAACAACGTTGCCAGCGAGCTCTACAAGCTTGAGGGCGAGCTGTTCGGTTACGGCGAGAAGCAGCAGCTGCTCCGATCGCTCCAGCCTTACTATGCCGGTATCAGCAAGACTGCGGCTGTCATCGAGAGCCACTCGGAAAAGCAAGGCTTCCTCAAGGGCCTCTACGAGAACTTCTACAAGGTCTATAATCCCAAGGCAGCCGACAAGCTGGGGGTGGTTTACACCCCGGGCGAGATCGTCCGCTTCATGATCCGGTCAGCCGATTGGCTCTGCGAGAAGCACTTCGGTAAGAACCTCATCGACCGCGGCGTTGAGATCCTCGACCCGGCCACCGGTACGGGCACCTACATCGTCGAGCTGCTGGAATACTTCCGGGGCTATGGCGACCGGCTGCGGCACAAGTACAAGGAGGAGCTTCACGCCAATGAACTGGCGATCCTCCCCTACTACGTCGCCAACTTGAACATCGAGGCGACCTACCAGGCAATTACCGGCCAGTTCGCCGAGTTCGAGAATCTGTGCCTGGTCGACACACTCGACAATGTGGACGCCCTCGGCATCCATGCTGGACACCAGTATGATCTGCTGGGGGCTCTGAGCGATGAAAACATCGAGCGGATCAAGCGGCAGAACCGCCGCAAGATCAGCGTCATCATCGGCAACCCGCCCTACAATGCGAACCAGCAGAACGAGAACGACAACAACAAGAACCGCACCTACGCCCACATCGATGCGAGGATCAAGAACACCTACATCAAGGCAAGCACGGCTCAGAAAACCAAGCTCTACGACATGTACGCCCGGTTCTACCGCTGGGCGAGCGACCGTCTAGGGGATGAGGGGATCGTCGCGTTCGTCACCAACCGCAGCTTCATAGAGACGAAAACTTTTGATGGCTTCCGGAAGAAGGTTGCTGAAGATTTCACCGACATCTGGGTCATCGATCTGGGCGGCGACGTTCGAGCTAATCCGAAGCTCTCGGGCACGAAACACAACGTATTCGGCATCCAGACGGGAGTAGCTATCGCGTTCCTCGTCAAGCAAAAGGGTAAGACAACATCAGCGATCCGCTATTCACGGAGACCAGAAGGTGAGACTTCTGACGATAAGCTTAGCTGGCTCGCATCTTCGGAACTGAAAGACCTCGAGGTCACGACGCTCAAACCGAACGCCCGATCAGATTGGATTAGCACCGGTCAGGCGACAGATTGGGATAGCTTGCTTCCACTCTGCGAGGCCAAGACTAAGTCAGCAACCAAGAAGGAACAGCAGAGGGCAATCTTCAAGCTGTTTTCTCTTGGTTTAGCCTCGAATCGAGATGACTGGGCCTATGGGCATTCACGAGAGGATCTTTTGGCAAAGGTCGAATATTTCGCAGACGAGTTCAATGGTGAATTGTCGAGAATCAAGGAGGGGCAGGAAAGGTCTTCGAGTCGAACGATCAAATGGAGCAGCGAACTTGAAGCCAAGCTTGGGCAATCCTCCCCAATCCTGTTCGATACCAACCTTGTTCAGGTGGCTTCATACAGACCCTTCATCAAGAGACCGTATTATCACGACAGTCGCTTGATCCATCGGTTCTACCAAGCGAACCGTCTTCTAGATCTACCGCCCCGTGATGACGACAAGGTGATCACGTTCCTTTGCGTCTCATCTAACAAGCCACTGTCCACGCTAGCATCCGGGCTGATTTTCGACCTCTGCTACACCAAGGTCGGCAACGGTGGTTCCTTCGGAGTGTCTCGCTTCAGATATCCCAAGGCCGGCGAACGCATCGACAACATCACCGACTGGGCCCTGAACAAGTTTGTTGCTCAGTACGGCAAGAAGGGCATGAGCAAGGATGCGATTTTCGCCTACTGCTATGCCGTGCTCAACGATCCCGTCTACCGGGAGAAGTACGCACTCAACCTGAAGCGGGAGTTTCCCCGAATCCCCTTCTACCCCGACTTCCCGCAGTGGGTCGCCTGGGGCGAGGCCCTGATGCAGCTCCACATCGGCTACGAAGAGGTCGAGCCCTTCGCCCTGGATCGCATTGAGACACAGTCGAAGAGAGCCAGTGGCACCCACCCCAAACCGGTGCTCAAGTCCAACCCTGAAACCGGCTCGATCATGATCGATGCCGACACCCAGCTCACCGGCATTCCGACCGAGGCATGGGATTACCGCCTCGGCAACCGCTCCGGCATCGACTGGGTGCTAGACCAGCACAAGGAAAAGAAGCCGAAGGACCCCACCATCGCCGCGAAGTTCAACACCTACCGCTTCGCCGACTACAAGGAGGCCTGCATCGACCTGCTCGCACGGGTTGTGAGGGTGAGCCTTGACACGGTAGAAATCACCAATGCAATGAAGGCGTTGGACAGATCGAGTTGGGATAGCTGAACGCTGTCTCTGCACAGGGGGGCCAGGACACGACAGCGATGCTCTCCGCGATCGGACATGCCACCGGGGGACCCAATGACCATCTTTTCACCGAGCAGTGAACCCATAGTCACGCTGATCGAGGACATCGACCGTGGGAAGATCGGCCTGCCCGAGCTTCAGCGTCCCTTCGTCTGGCCCAACGTCAACGTCCGCGACCTGTTCGACTCTCTTTACCGCGGCTATCCGGCCGGATTCCTGCTGTTCTGGAAAACGGGAGGAGACGGAACGCTCAAGAGCATCGGCACTGGATCCAAGCAGTTCGTCCCCGAGCTCGCCATTGTCGACGGGCAGCAACGGCTCACCTCGCTGTATGCAGTGGTCAAAGGTGCGGAGGTTCTGCGGGCCAACTTCAAGAAGGAGCGGATAGAGATCGCCTTCAATCCGCTTTCAGAGCGGTTTGATGTCGTAGACGCGGCGATCCGGAAGGATCGGTCCTACATTCCCAACATCTCAATAGTCTGGGAGCAAGGCTTTGATTTGGTGGACTTCCGAGAAGATTTCATCGACCACCTGTCCGAGATCCGCGAGCTTACCAAGGAGGACCGCCGCAAGATCGAGAAGGCACTGAACAAGCTCCGTGACATTCCGTCCTACAGCTTCACGGCACTGACGTTGAACGCGTCGGTCGATGAGCAGACGATCGCTGAAGTGTTCGTCCGCATCAATGGCAAGGGCAAGGCTCTGAACCAGGCCGACTTCATCATGACGCTGATGTCAGTGTTTTGGGAACAGGGCCGGGTCGGCCTTGAAACGTTCTGTCACAAGGCTGCGATGCCGAGCGACGGCCAGTCGTCGCCCTTCAACCACTTCATCAAACCGGCTCCAGACCAGATGCTCCGTGCCACAGTCGGCCTGGCTCTGAAACGTGCCCGGCTTGAGAATGTCTATAGTGCCCTGCGTGGTCGTGATCCCACCACCGGAGAGGACAACCCGGAGAAGCGAACCGCCCAGTTCGCCCTCATGGAAGAGGCACAAAAGTCGGTTTTGAACCTGGCCAATTGGCATCATTACCTCGATGCCTTGAAGCTGGCCGGCTACCGGGGCCAGAAGATGGTCAGCTCCGAGACGGCCATCATCTACTGCTACGTCCTCTACCTAATCGGGATCTGCGACTACCAGCTCGAACGCACAGCGGTGAGGCAGCTGGGGTAATCGCGCTCGCTGGTATCCTCGAGGTCCTAGTCAACGCTGCCTTCCTCCGAGTGAACGATGACTTGGGCTATTTGGGCGGGATCATCGGAGCGATTGTGGTTTCAGCTATTAACATCGTTCTGGCGATCCTCTTCGGTCGTCAGTTCATTCCTAGACGAAACCTTCCAGACAAAGCGAACCAGTTCATTGGGAACGCATCGTTCGCACTCTGGGTCTTGCTTGCTGGGTGCTGGAACCTGCTCGCGGCTCACTATCGGGACGCGAAGTTCAATGGTGTGGAAGATCCGGAGATTGCTGCATTAAGACAGCTTGGCAGCGAGCCCTTTATGCTGGACGGTATATTCTCATTGGGCATCTTCATCATTGGCGTGTTCATTTCGATCGTAGTGCTCGTCGATGCGCTCAAGATGGATGATCCGATTCCCGGATATGGAGAAAAGTCACGTGAGTTCCGAGCTCGAAGCGAAGTCTATTCGGAAAAGATTGCAGATCTGAACGAGCAGCTTACTCAAGTCCGTGATGAAGCCATCGAAGGGGCCAATGCGGTCAAAGATCAGCTCGCAATACAGCTTGGTGAACGTGAACGTATTCAGAGAGCCTTTGAGAGGTATGTCGAGCGTTTCAACGGATATGAACAGCACTTAGAGAATGTTCTAAACCAGCTTCTATCAACCTATCGAAACGCCAACCGGCGGTCTCGAGAGGACGGATGTCTCGCTCCTGCTTCCTTCGAGGATCACTATGCACTGAGGAAGGCCGTCATCCACCCTCCGTATGTGCAGCCGATCAACGAGAACGACATCCAAGAAGCTCGGGGTGCGCTTGATCGCTGCATAGATGAAGTAGACCGGGCATTCCGCGAAAGCCTTGCACAGTTCTACCGCGCTTCATGCCCCACAGCATGCCTGCCAGTAGCGTGATGCCCATGGCGATCATCATCGAGAGCCCGACGTCGGCAAGCGGGACATCGACTGGCGTCTCCGCGTGCTCCCGCAGCGCCTGCGCTTCGCACCGCGTCACACCAAGCGCTTCGATGTTGCACCAATGAATATGGTCGCCGTGAATGAGGTGATCGTAATTGACGGAAGGCCGCATGGTCAGATCTCCAGGCTGATGTCTTTTTGAGGGAAGGGTTTGTCCGGCACGCGCGGTTCCACCGCGACGCGCAGCTTGCTCAAATCCATGCTGTCGGACTTCAGCAGATCGGCGGGAACTTCGGGATTGAACGTCTTGTCTGTCCTGCCCTTCCCTGCCGCGCTGTCTCTGGGAGCATCGATCTCGAGGCGACCGACCGTTTCGAGCGCGCTCGTCTTGTTGCCCTCGTTGCGCTCGATGGCGCTGATCAGCCGGTCCTTGTTGTCGGTATGCAGTGTCAGATCGTCCCGGACACGGGTGACGGTGACATTGAACAGGCGCTGGTTGGAGAGGTTGCTTTCCGAGCCGGACATCACGGCAATGGCTTTGTCGGTGGTCACACCCTGCGCCATGTGCATGTTGAGCGCGTAGGCGAGCCCGAGGCTTCGGCCGCCGAAAAGCGAGCGCGCTATCTCGCCCGAAAGCGCTCTGGCAAAGCCGACTGCAGCGATTGTGAGACTTGTGCCCCGTGCGAGGCTTGTAAGGAATGCGAGGATCCCGCTCAACAAAGCAAACGCGAGGGGGACGCGACCTGAACGGGTCGCACAGCTATCGGAACAACGGACATGAACATCGCCGCGGGGATCAGCATCGCACAGTGCCCCAGATGCAGCCGATCAGTCGGCCCGTGGATGGAGCGGCGTATCACGCACATCTGTGCCTCGTGCAACGCACCGCTCATTCGCTTCAGGGCAAGCCGTAAGCTGAGGCTCTACCGCATCTTTCCAATTGCTGACCTGATCCGCATTACGGGATTGCTGGTATCGATTGCGGCCATCCTTTGCGCTGTTGCGCTTCCCGGTGGCGTAAGGACTGCAGTTTTCATGGTAGCCGCAGCGCTGCTCGCATTCGGCGCTGCCGATATCATTCAAGAGACTTTCGCGATGCGAGCCCGGCGGTGGCGAAACGATCTCGTCATTGGCGGGCCCAAAGCCCAAAGGTGGAGGGCTGTCTTACGACTGGCAGCCGGACTGACCTGCCTCATGCTCAGCGTCGTAGGGTTCATGATCTGGGCAAGCGTCACAACCGAAATGTGAGAAGCCAACCGTGCCAATGCCAAGCGACCAATTCCGCAATCACTGCCAGGATGAGCGGTCTTTGGGCAGGCGATTATCGTCATCGACGACGGTGACCATGTGCGGCTTGTCTCGCGTCCAACGCCACAGGACCAGATTGATGTCCCTCTCGCCAGCCCGCGCCGCAAAAGACGGGACAATGATTCCAGCGCATCCCGCTTCGATCAGACGGTCAGCGAGCTCCCAGGTGGGCACGGGCTTGCGATCGGCGGCCAGCACTTCCCAGGCGCATGCGAGTTCGGCCCGCATGACCAGAGCTGCTGCAAGACCCTCATCTGTGGTCAGATCGAGGATGTCACTGCAATCGATCCGGTAGCTGCACAGGGTCATTGGCTGCGCTTTGAAAGCGAAGCCCTGTTGCGCCTCGAGCCACGCGGTCTCAAGGCGCAGCGATGTGTAAAAGCCTGCGGTGCCTCGCCTGTTGAACCGGCCGCCATGCATCCGGGCACCCTCGCCGGATTCGGGATCGAACGCCCAACCCGGGTGATGCGCGCGATATACCAGCCCTTCGAACCGCGTTACCGGCAGCGTCAAGCAAACCCGCCCTGTGCGATACGGGCGAGGTAGCTGCGGACGAGCTCGGCGCGTCCTTGACGAACCAATTCCTCGGCGGTTGCATCGCCCAGAGAGGGCAGGGGCTGCGAACGATACCACGCATAGGCCGCAAGCTCACTTCCGGTCCA
>VFQN01007655.1_pt1 | contig 11497 bp, 19 predicted proteins | sample 3512371 | NCBI WGS metagenome assembly VFQN01 (sample SAMN10412370, study PRJNA504923) | tailings metagenome | isolation source: Replicate 2 from Balatoc abandoned mine | place: Philippines: Itogon, Benguet | collected 2017-08-28
GCCGGGACCAGCTCTGTTTCCCGAGCGGGACAGGGCTGGGCTCTGGAAGGGGACCGAAAACTGGAAGTCCATACATACAATGTACGGCATGCCAGTGTGCTGAAGGCAGGCTGCCGTACGTATACGCAGGTCAACGGGCGTAAATCAGTGGCCGGCTGTAGCTTGGATTACGGGCCGGTAGGGGGTGGACAGTTCTGGCACGCACTTGCAAGACGCACTTCATAGCGCCACGTGCCACAGTAGGATTTCACAGTGTGGAACCCTTCTAGTACCTTAGTACCCAGGTCGTTCTACGCGTACTGTACATGCGAAACCCTTGTCATGCGTTTCCCAATAGGTGCGGAGTGCAGTTTGGTTGGTAACAACAACCCTTGCCCATACAAACCCCCTGGTATGTGTCCGGTACTCTGGAAGCTAGCGCTATGGACGACGGGCATGAGGCGCCATGAACCGTAACGAGTAAACCGTCATGCATCAGCAGCATCCACATGTCCAAGATGCGTCCACCCCCCCGGCAACCTGTACCCAGTCCCACCCAGGCACCACTCCCACGGGCGCCCGAGATGCCGCCTGGGACAGCGGACCGCTGCTAGCTACCAGTACCGGTATCCACACAGCGACCACTGCTCCCATGTCTGCTCTCAACTCTCGCGAACAGCTGCACCAAAGAGCTCAGACGCCCCTTTGTACCAATCTCCGGCAGCCCTGCGGCGGGAGTTGACTTGCCCCCAGCACGCCATGTACCGGTCAGCACCGCGTCCCTGCCAAAGCCCCGGTCTCGCCGTTTGACTGCATGGGTCACGAGCTTGCCACACTCGAAGCCACATTCGCCATCTGGGCCCTTAAGCCAGCCAACGTCCAGCTCAGTCGAAGTCGTACTCCAGGGTGGGGAAGGCAAGCACCTGCTCCGCCGGTGCGCTAGCCCACGCGTGCCACGGCCGCGCCGCGTGCCCCGTCACCACCTCCACCACGTCACGCGGCAGCCGCTGCAGCAGGCAGCCGCTGCCGCCGCCGCCGCCGCCGCCGCCGCTGCCACCGCCGCCGATATCGCTGTCCGGCGCCGCTGACGCCGGCCCCTTGTCCGACGGCCCTGCCCCCGCACCTGCCTCAAGGGAGGCCGCCGCGGCGGCGGCTGTGCTGCTGTGCGTCGCCGCCCCCAGCAGCAGTGTGCGCACGGCGGCTCGGAAGGGCGGCGGCAGGGGGCGGTGCGTGGCGTGGGTCCAGGGCGCGGAGGGCAGCAGCAGCTGCAGCAGGGGGCGTGGGTGAGAGCTGCCTAGGAGGCAATGCCCGCAGCCACAGCCGTCCCGTTGTCCTGACTCGCAGCAATCAGACTGATGCCGAAGCTAACGGTTTGCAGCAGCAGTTCCCGCACCAGGAACCAGCCAGGAAAGTGCCTGCGCTGCAAGTTACACGTTAGCTGGCCAACACACGAAGCATAAGAATGCAACCCTGAAGGTACGTATGACACTGACTTTAGAGAAGTCCATATTAGCTGGACTTCAGATGCTCTCCACTCCGCCCAAACACCCAGGCAAAAACCTCGTCCATCCGTCGGATGAGATCGGTAAGCCCGAGCGGATCTTGGTCTGCACGGGGACACATGCACAAGCACATCTGTATCATTTGACCCTGCTTTGTCCCCTGGAACGTGCGGAAGGCCTAAGAGATGACAATGAATTTCCCCAAGCCCGTTGACTATGCACATGCCGCCGGGCAAATAGGAACTTACAGTGTTGGCGTAAGGCGCGCTGCAGGACCGCTTCTTGTTCGAGCACGAGGGGTAGCAAGGCGTCGCTTTTCACCCCAGACTCCTTAATGACCTCATCTATCAGTGCGTCTATCCGTCTAAGTTCGTCCTTGACATCTTGCGGAATCATGATAACTGTCAAACAAGCGTAGCTAAGGTCAACCAGCTAAAAGTACCTTGTTGTCGAGCAAACGTGCCGACTGTTTGCTTTGTGCGCTAGGAAGTGTTACAGTGCAAGTAATGTTGATTCGGTGATGGTGACGGCTGTACGTACCCGTGCGTGATGCCGTGCGCCCATGCGTGATACAGCTGCAGGAATTCCCAAGTGCAGTCGCTGTTGGTGGTACAGTACTGCCCGTCCTCTGCTGCCGGATTTGGTGCTGGCTGTACCTGGCCGGGCGCTGCAAGCTCTGCTGTGTCCCGTGCTGCAGCTGTTTCGCCTGATCGTTCCTGCGCGCTGTTGGTGTTGGTGCTGTGATAGACTGCTGGGCTGCTGCAACCGCCCCTGAAGGCCCACTTGACGGTTCCTCCGTCCCATGCCGCTGTTGCTGTCCCAGTCGGTGTGGGCCTTGGGGAGGGCCCAGGGAAGGGGCGTGCCACGGACCAGCCGCTGCTGCAAGGGCTCACCACATGCACACTGGAGGTAATGATCGGGGAAACAGCTTACTCGTCATCGGCAACAAACAGACTAGCTGCCACCTGTTGTGTTGTCAGGGAATGGCTACCTGCATGCAGTGAGTACAGTACTAGCATTAGCATGCGCGTTAATAGTCAAGGGTAACGGGCCTCTGGTGTGGCTTGGGGCCGCGGCCTCGTGTCGTCGTGTGACCCGGCTTCCACTGGGAACACAGGAGATGCCGGCTAAGGATTACTGGCCAGTCTAAACGAAAGCTGGCAAAGGTCGAGTTGCTGGCCCTACATGCACCATGCCCATGGCATTTACAGTACGCGTCTCTCCGCCTGTAATCCGTCTCCCGAATGCAAAACCCTTGGGTGCTGCCCCCCATGGCCATAAGGCAACAAGTAAGGCGATGTAAGGCAGGCTATGGTGCGGCGACATTTGCAATTGGTATATGCTGGTTAACTCATGTGATGCTTGTCCCCTTCAGGTGCGGAGTGCAGCCTGTTGGGTGACAACAGCCCTTGCCCCCCTATCAGTATGTGTCCGGTAGTTACAGGTACGATCTGGCACCACAGACGACGCGCCACGCCCCGTAACACGAAACCTGTCATGCATCAGCAGCATTCACAGGTTCAATACGCTGCCAACCCCCGGCAACCGGTATCCAGTCCCACCACACCCTCGCTACGGGTGACGGGAATGCTGCCTGGGACAGTGGACCGCTGCTAGCTATCGGGCCGGTATCTACACAACGGCCGCTGCTCCCATGTCTGGCTAAGCTCTCACGAACGGCTGCACCCACGCCAGCCATCGTCCAGCTCAGTCGAAGTTGTACTCCAGGGTGGGGAAGGCAAGCACCTGCTCCGCCGGTGCGCTAGCCCACGCGTGCCACGGCCGCGCCGCGTGCCCCGCCACCACCTCCACCACGTCACGCGGCAGCCGCTGCAGCAGGCAGCTGCCGCCGCCGCCGCCGCCGATACCACTGTCTGGCGCCGCGGACGCCGGCCCCTTGTCCGACGGCCCTGTCCCCGCACCTGCCTCAAGGGAAGCCGCCGCGGCGGCGGTTGTGTTGCTGTGCGTCGCCGCCCCCAGCAGCAGTGTGCGCACGGCGGCTCGGAAGGGCGGCGGCAGGTGGCGGTGCGTGGCGCGGGTCCAGGGCGCCGAGGGCAGCAGCAGCTGCAGCGACAGCAGCTCGTCCTGCGGCAAGGGGAGGCGGCGAGGGCGAGGGCGGTGGGCGGGCCAGCGGTGTGCAAAGGACCATGGGGCTGCGTGTGCGTTGCTCCCTGGAGCAGGGCTGCAACCAAGGGGACAAGTGTTGACGATCAGCGCTGAAGGAACGCAGGGCCAGGCTTTACGGCGCCGAACCTGTGCCCCGCATCGCAGCGCTGCCCCTGCACCTGACCCAGTACGCTGGCTCGCACACAGACGCAGCACCGACGGTCCTAACCCTAAGCCTCCTCCGACCCCCCTGTGTCCCCCGACCCACGTTTGTGGACAGCAGCAGCCGGCCGTCCCCAGTGGCCACCATGCCCGTCAGCCGGGGGGGCAGCCGCGCAGCCCGCGCCGCAGCCCTGGCCCCCGCCGCCTCTGCCCCGGCCGCCTCTGCACCCCCGGCACCCTGCGGCTGGGGTCCACCCGGCCCCTGTCCTGGCTCATGCACCCCGGGCAGCGGCTGCTGCTGCTGCTGCGCTTCTGCATCGACTCCACCCACAGCACCCCCTGCCGGCCCCGCCTGCGTGCCGGCCGCTGGTGTCAGCACCGCCGCTAGCCCCTGCTGCGCCTGCCCCCGCGCCGCCCGCGGCTTGAAGGAAATGCGGGCCAGAGTGGTCCTGCGAGCCGTGGTGGAGCGCGGTGGCAGCCGGGGCACGGGCGGCAAGCGCGGTGAGGCGCGAGTGGTTGTCAGGGTTTATGGGCTTGGGCTGCTTCACCTGCTGCTGCGTGCAAGGCAGGCGTGCGTGCCGTGGATGGCCATGGTCGAACAACGGCCAGGTCCTCACGGCTGCAAGCTGAACAGTGCCAGTCCAAGCAGTGTCGCCCTCAAACCCTCAGCCAACACACCCTCACCCCCCTGCTCCCCTCCCCTGTTTCTGTTGCGTTGCGGCTTTGTGGTTGTCACCTGCGCTGGTTCAACATTCTCCGAGCAACGCCCTGCTCCCACCCCCGCGCCCCACCTGGGTTCCTCCGTGTCCACCGCCACCACGTGCTGCCGGTCGGTGGCGTGCAGCAGCAGACCGCCCCTGCCCTCTCGCCCCTGCCCCTGCCGCGGCACGAAGCACAGCGCCAGCGGCGGCTGCCACTGCCCATGGCGCAGCGCGAACATGAGCTGCCGCCGCGGCACGTCGAACACAAACACGCTCTGCAGCCAGCGGTGGGGCGGATGGAATGGACGCAGGCGTTGGGCAAGCAGGTGTCATGGGTGTGATGGCAGTGCTGGATAGTCCGGAGCTGCACGGAGGGGTGCGCAACTGCCAATGCCGGTGCAGCGGCCAAGGTTGGGCAGGTCGCCCTGTCGAGTCATGGGCGGCAGGCCGAGAGAGGCAGCGGCTCGTGCACCCTGCTCCTGTGTTGGCATAAACGCCGTCAATGATAAATCGGGACGGACCAACGCGCAATATGCTATTGCGTAACTAAACTTACAAACAGCGCGTCGAATGAGGCCGCCAGCCTGTCCGCTGCCTCGCTGAACTTGACGTACTGGCAGCCGGGCGCCAGGCGGCCGGGCAGCGGCAGCTGGCGGGGCAGCGGCACGGCCAGCGCCTCCATGGGCCGGGACGCGTAGCTTGGGGGGGGGAGGTGGGGGTAGGGAGGAAGGAGTTACTAAAATAAATAGTACTGAAAAGCTGGGGGGGGGGGGAGTGCAGGGTACGCGGGGGGTTGCGGGGGCGGGTCAGTGACGGGATGGATGAGAGGTGCCGGTCATGCAAGTGGTGGGGGGGTTGCGGTTGGTGCAGCGACGGCGGTGGTTAGGATTGTGAGGGGGCATACTGGCACTGTCCACGTCCGTGCGCGCGGCAGCACGTGATGCCGCGTGAGCACGCGTCCCCCACCGGTGTGGCGTTGCTGCTGCCCCCAGTTGCTCCGACAACAGCAGACGCCCTGCCACGCCTCCCCCGCCCTTGCCCCTCCACCCCACACCACGACTTCCCCGCCGCCCGTGCCCCGCACCCACTCTGCCCCCGCCGGCACCAGGAAGATGAGCGGCAGGTCGCAGCCCACCGCCAGCCAGGCGCCGTCAGGGGAGCCCTCCACCGCGTTGAGGGGGCAGGGGAAGTCCCGCAGCACACAGGTGGCGGCCACCGCCTCAAGCACCAGGCGGCCGTCCGCGCCGCCGCTGGGCTGGGGGAGGGGGAGTAAAAGGAGCAACCAGCAGTAACGCGATGAGCTGGCAGTAGTAATCGTAAGAGGGATTTTAACAAAGGCAATATCAGAATTGATAACTTGGCTTTTGTCGTGGCGAAGAAAAGGTAGCGGCTGTCTTTGTTGATGGCGAAAAGCTATATACAAAGGGGGAAGGCAGGCGGCAAGGGGTGCCACGTGCAGGGGCGCGGCTGAGGGCCGCATGGTAGCGCAGGGACGCAGGGGATGGGTGCGGGGGGTAGGTGCATGGAATGGGTGCACGGGATAGGTGTGCGAGATAGGTGCGTGGGATAGGTGTGGAGCAGGGGCGACCGCAGAAGGCTGCCAACACGCGTGTCGAAGCACCCGCCCGGGGCAGCCACCCACCGGAGTCCCCTGCGCCCCCCGACCCGCACGGACAGCCGCCGCCGCCGGCCTCACCATTTCGAAGTAGGGCACCTGCGCGTCGGCCAGGTTGGGCTGCGGCCCCGCAGTGGGCAGCTGCCGTCCGACCCAGTACGAGCGCGCGCCGGTGTAGGTGTACGGCCTCTCAGCAGCAGCAGCAGCAGCCGTCGGCCACCGTGCCGCCGCCGCCTGGCCCTGGCCCTGCGCCGCCTGGCCCTGGCCCTGCGCCGCCTGGCCCTGGCCCTGCGCCGCCTGGCCCTGCACCGGCTCCCCCGCCCCACGCCCCGCGGCCCCCGTCCCAAGCCACGGGACTACGAGGAAGTTGACCTCGTTTTCGACAACGCTCCAGCGGTTGGGTATGTCCTTGTAGATGGCGTCGTACCCCAGCTGCGACTGCAGGGCCGCGTGCGGCTGCGTGTCGTCCTGCCACGTGCGGCGCCAGGGCGGCAGGCCGGGGCAGGTCCACGGCGCGGGGCCGGACACGCAGGCCAGCGCCGAGGGGGTGCCGCGCCCGTCCCAGGCGGGCACGTTGAAGATGTAGATTGCGCGGTCCTGGGGTGGGGAGGGGGTGGCGGACAGCCCCGCCAGAGATCCAGAGTGATGTCCTGGGAAGTAAGATAGTGCCGGTCCCTCTACCCAGTGCCATGGGTTAACCCATCCCTCCGGTTGCCACTGGGCACCCAGGGCGCCTCCACGCCCAACAATTTATGGTGGTCATGAACCACGTGGCAGTTGTGATACAGTAAGGTGCCCCTGTGCATGCATTGCTTGCCCCGGTACGCTAACCAGTGGTGGTGGTGGCAGGACGGCAGCCCACCTGTGTGGCCACCAGCAGGCGCAGCACGCCACCGAAATGCGCAAAGCGCAGCATGTTGTTCATGCCCCAGAAGCCGCCTGCTGTGCAAGGCGGGTGGAAGAGAGGTGCGTGGCATGGCAGCAAGGGCGGGCGTCACGCGTGTGGGGGCGGGGGACAGGGCAGGCGAGCAGCACGCAGCAGCATGGGGCAAGCCCGGGGGCTGGCAGGGCTCAGCGTATCAACGTGCTACGAGCTGAGGAAATCCCTGCAGGGTGCTGTCCGAACGCTACACATCAAAAAGGTCCTGCGACCCTGCCGGCCCGTGCCCTCTCCCGCGCCCTCTCCCCGCGCAGCAGGCGCTGCCCGCGCTGTGACTCTGCACGCGTAGCTACTCGATACCCCTTGGCCCACCCCCCACTGCCCAGCGCACACAATGGGGGCGTTCAAATTCGCCTGCCCGCAACCTGCCCAGGCTGCTGCTGCACCCGACCCGCCGTGTCCCCTACCCTCACCTCGTGGTGGAAACGCGAAGGTCGCCACGCGCACCAGCCGCGCCAGCTCCTGGCCCTGGCCCTGGCTCTGGCTCTGCTGCCCCGGCCCCGGCCCCGGCTGTGACCCCAGGCCCACCCCAGCCACCCCTTGCTGCTGTTGCTGGCCCGGGCCGGCGCCCTCCCTTGTGCGCTCCTCCCCCTGCGCCTGCGCCTGCCCCTCCCCGTCCACGTCCATCGCCTGCTCCCCCACTTGGGGCCCGCTGCCGCTGGCGCCGCTGGTGCCGCCGGCCAGCACGCACGGCGCGGTGGCAGGCCCGCACGGCGCCCCCCGCACGTAGGCGAACAGGTACAGGAAGCCGCGGTCGCCGCCTGCGGGTGGGTCGACGCAGCGCAGCGCACAGTGTGCCAACTACCCGCACAGCAACAGCACCAGGTGGCCCTGCCTGGACCCCACGCCATGCATACCACTAGTATCCGTTTTTGACTCGCGGCCCCTCTTTTCTCCTCCTCCTGTCCCCCTTCCCAACCCTTCTCGCCATCCCTGGGCCCACCACCACCGCTCCAATCACCACCCGCCGCCACGTTTCGGCCGTCCGGCGCCACGACCAGACAAATCATTGCGATACTGGATATGCGGCTGTACGCTGTCCACCCTGCCCCCCTCGCTCCGCAGCAGCCCCCCGCCCACCCGCCGCCACGAACCGGCCGTCCGGCGCCACCGCCAGGCTGTAGTGGCCCGTCTGCAGCGCCGCGCTGCACACCTCCTGCAGCGGGCGGCCGGAGCCGGGGGGAGGCAGCCGGCAGATGGACAGCCTGGGGGGCAGGGGGAGAGCGGCGGAGCAGGGGCGGGGAGGCAGCGGGGACGCGTGGGTTGGAAGTTAGGCCGCAATTGGGTGCGTCTTGAGTTAGGGCGACAGAGGTGGTGTGGGCAAAGTGCCAGCAGCAAGCCTGTGGGAGGGAGCAACTGGTGTGCTTCCCTGCCTGCACTGCACTGGTGTCCTGTCCCACCCCATGGTCACCCCCCACCCCAGCCCCAGCACCCACCTCATGGGCCCCCCCACCAGCACCTCCACATCCTCGTCCGGGCCAGGGCCGCTCCACTGGGGACGGGGAGGGGCCGCCGCCGCAGCTGGGCACGTCCCATTCCCAACACCCTCTCCCACAGCTTCGGCCGCGGCTGCAGACCCGGCGGGTGCCGACGGCCCTGCTCCGGCTGAAGGGGGCGCCCTTGCACTGGCTGCCCCTGGCGAAGGTACGGGACGGGCCGGCCCTGCTGCCGCTGTCGCTCCTGCTGGTTCATTGCGCTGGGCCGTTGCGGCCGCTGCCACGGGTAGTGGCGGTGGCGGCGGCGGCGGCGGGGGCACCAGCGCCAGGCAGTCGGCGGTCTGGAAGTGGTCGGCCCTGCGCACAAGCGTACCGTACGTGAGCTACCCACGCCTCTCACTGCGTGCCTTGCCGTGAGTGCAGGAGTGCCCTGTGCCCCCGCTCCCTTCTGAACTCCCCTTCCTTCAACCACAAACACCCCTCGTCCCGCAACACCACCTGCAAGGCCCGGGGTATGCCCTGCTGCTGCCCAGGCAGCAGGCAGGGCGCCTTCGTCCATGGCCCTCACCCCCCTGTCCCCTAGCTACCCCCCGCCGCCCCCCGACCCACTTGGTGGTGCAGGGGTAGGCTGCCCCCACGTCCGGCCGCACGTACAGCAGGCAGCCCCGTTGCGCCGCCAGCACGCCGTCCGACTGGCAGCCGCCCGCCATGCAGCGCTCGCGGTGCGCGGCGCGCTGCGACACCCTGCGCGTGGTGGCGCGGCGGTAGGCGCCCTCCTCGCCGTCCGCCTCCCCCTCCTCCCCCTATGAGTTGATCAAGGCAGGGAGAGCGACTGGGTCGGCGGCAGCTGGCAATTGCAGAGGGGCCTGGATGACATTGCCCCACAGCGGTTGAGGATTGTGCTGGGCCATTATGACATTGCCCAACGTCGGTGGAGGGTTCTGCATGGGCCGGCCGGCCGCTGGCATCCTTCTGTCGGTGGTCGTCTGGCACGTGCCTGGGAAACAACAGGGTCCGCAGATGCGGGTTCTGCTAGCCCGCCCCGCCGTTACCACGCTCCCCTACCTCGCTATCGGAGTCGCCAGACACGGATGCCTGGCTAGCGTCGTCCTCGCCGTCATCCTCCTCCGACCCTTCGTCGCCCTCAGTGTCGTCGTCGCCATCGCTGATAACCAACAGCGGAACCTCGTCGTCCTGCCCCTCATCTTCATCGTCATCATCTTCGTCTTCGTCGTCTTCATCACCGTCCTCCTCGTCCTCGTCCCCGCCCAGGTTGTGTACCAAGTTGACGCCAAGCATTTCCAGCAAGGCCTCCTGGGCAGCGGCATCATTCATCAAGGCTTCCATGTTGACCGCTATGACTTGTGGAACATTGTTCTGTACGCCTATTACGTCAACTGGAAGGATAGCGCCCTGTGGTGGGCCCAAAGCAGCGTCCAGCGGCTCTTGAGGTTCTTCTTCGTGTTCATCCATTGTAGCCAACGATTCATACGGTTGCACGCGGGAGTATGCAGCAGGACATAGCGCTGTTCCCGAGACCGCGTACGAGAAATGGTTTCGGGTCTCGTACGGTCTCAGGCGAAGGGGTACCTTTCGGACAACGACACTCAGCGACACTCAGAAAGGCTACAGCTTGGTCGACGCGAGCTGCACTGCAGAGCATGAAACTATTCGTATTGAAGCACCAGTTTCCCTTGAGCTTTTCTGCCGTAGCACTGGAGGAAGATCTTGGGACGGCAGCAAGTCATGACGCGCAGCTGACTGGCATCTCTTTCTGCCCTTCTGCACATGTGGCTTGGTTCTCTGACGGCGCTGTAGTGTACCGAGAGAACGAGAAGTGAGTGCTCTCTTGCCTGTCAGCGACCACCGGCAGACGGGGAGGCGAACGGACGCCAGGGCCCAGGGGAGGAAGGGGTACGCACTACAGTTCACCAACCCACATTTCTGTTGACAGGGCGCCTGCACTGAGCAGTGCCATGCTGGTTGTCTGGGCAGTCCTTACCATGTCGCGTTCAGCAGCCGAACCCCCTTGTCCTGCTCGCACGCGTGTCCCCCACCCCACGGCAACCCAGCAACAGCGCCGTGCACCCACCACGGCACCAGCCGGCTCAGGCCCCATGGTGCACCGCACCCTCCCCCTCCCCTCCCCTCCCCTTTTGGCATCATCTGTGCACAACTACTCTGCGTGCCATCACGTCCCCAGGTATTCGAGTAGCAGCGCCCCGCGGCCGCTGTCTTCGCGCCTGGGCCCTCCCGCCTGTCCTCCCGGCGCTACGTGGACCGCCGTCAGCGCGGGCAGCCTGCACCTGCTGGGCCTGGGGTGGGGGCCTGGGGAGCAGCCGGCAGATGGTGGTGACGCTTGCGCTGCAGGTGGTTCAGCTTGCGATGGTGGGGACGCGGCGCACAGCCCTCCTGCTGGCCAGCCCCGAGGCCAGGGCGCCGGCCGCGGGGCACAGGGTTGGAGCGGCGGGCCTCTGGGGACAGCTGGCGGGCAGGCAGCGGAGCAGGGGCAGGCGCAACAGCGTGGCCAGAGTAGGCAACAGCATGAGCAGCGGCAGCAGCAGCAGTTCCTCCTCTCCTGCAAGGCCCACTACGGCACCGACCACGTGCTGCGGCTCGACACAGGCGGGGAGGAGATGACGTCCATCAGCGCAGGTGGGTGCCGGCGAGGAGTCCTACCGGTACCTTGCTGCCAGCTGTGCCGGCGGGCCACTGTTTCTCCACCACTCCGCCGAGCTCAGTAGCTCTGCCCCCACGCGTTACTATGCACCCTTGTCCCGCCTTCGTATGGTGCATGCATGCTCCAACCAGGGCCGCCGCCCAGCACGCAGCACCCGCCACCCCCCTCCCTCCCTCCCTCCCACCCAGGCACCTACCACGCCCTGGCAGTGACGCGCAGCGGCCGCCTCCTGGCCTGGGCCGTGTACCCCGACACACAGTGCGCGGATGCGCTGGCGGCTGTGAGCGCCTTCCCCCTGTGGCAGCCGCCCGGTCGAGCCGGAGGGGGCCCAAAGGGTAAGCCAATACTTTGGGCCCCCTTTGGGGCCCGCTTTATA
>VFQN01007656.1_pt1 | contig 11493 bp, 18 predicted proteins | sample 3512371 | NCBI WGS metagenome assembly VFQN01 (sample SAMN10412370, study PRJNA504923) | tailings metagenome | isolation source: Replicate 2 from Balatoc abandoned mine | place: Philippines: Itogon, Benguet | collected 2017-08-28
GTACGACGGTATGCTAGGGTACAACAAGCCAATGCGCTCCATGTCCTCACGGTGCGAGCGGGGCTAACGGGCTAGTACAGTGTAGCACGGGCCAGGCATACACACCTTGGTGGGCTGCTCCACCTTGATGTCAGCATCCTGGCCGCCATGCTGTGGGCGCGATTTTCGCGAGTGCCTGTGCCAGGGCGATGCGTGAGCACATTCCTTGTTATCCCCCGCGACTAAGCACAGCAGGGCACCGAGAGTTGCAGGGTCAAGACTGAGGCAACGTAAAGAGACACCCTCAAACCTAAATGCACAACGCTTACTGGCGCCTTCCCCTCCTTCACAGCGGCTGCGCGCCTCCCTCCCCAGGGCTCCACGGCAGGAGATGCTCGCTGTACTGCATTACCCCCTGTCCCTGTTGTGCTGCGGCATGCACGCGTCCCTCGACCGGGACACGGCACCCCGTGTCCCCGACCCACCTCCACAAGCAACGCCATCAGAAGCTCTGAGTCCTTCAGCGCTTTGGGCCCCCTTGACCCAGGTTGGGCCGGGTGCGTCCGGCGGCGGGGCAGGTCCCAGCGACGAGTGCCACTCGGGTGTGGCCATGCTGCTGGGCGGCGGGCGGCGGCTGTCGTTCGCCACGGCGGTGCTGCTGGCGGCGGCGCTGTGCATCCACAGCATCCTGGAGGGCATGGCGCTGGGCGCGCAGCAGAGCATGCGCTCCACGGAGGACATCATGGTGGCCATCGCCGCGCACAAGGTGGGGAGGGAAGCCGGGGGGGGGGTGCAGCCGTGTCGCCCGCGAGCGCCATCGCCCCACGGTTGCCAGCAGGACACAGGGCCGCGGTCGTAGATGCCCACATGTGGTGGTGGTCGGGTCGCCGCGCGGTCAGGTGACACAGCAGCCGCAAGCCAGGCAGGCACCAAGACCATGTTGCCTCCCAGCACCGCCTTATCCGCAGTGTAGCTGCTTTGCCGTTCATTGCACGAGTGCTTGCTTGACAGCCGGCATCGCCCGGTGCCCCGCTAGATGTGAGAGGTCATTGAATGCTTGAGTGTGCAAACAAATAGGAAAGTAGAACCCAAGCACACCTTGCCAGTGTTGTCGTCGACCTCGTCCTCCACCCATGCTAGCCAGCCCGCTGATTCTAGTTAACCCACACGGCCAACGCCCGATCCCTAGCGCCGTGCCGCTACCTGCAAAGCGTCAAGCGGCCAGTGAACCCTTGCATCTAGTGCTTGATAACGATCTTGGTTAGTAGTGACGCTGCTTCTAGACCAGTATTTAACAGTGCGGAGGTTGGGTTTCGGGCAGGGGGGTTGGGGGGCAAGCAGGGGAGACCCCGAGGAATGCCGCGGAATGCCACAGGTTACAGGTGTATTGTACAGATCTATTGCACTTCGATCTGAAACATTTGCGCTTATATCAGAAGGCACTAACGGGGTCGCTTCTCTTGTTGATCGCGTGCCCTTTCCCGTGCCCTTTCGGCGCGGCTTCAGTGCACTTTCGGCGATTCGCTCATATAGAAATGCAGGCAATTCCTATCGTCCTGTTGCATCTGTGAATTGCTCTGTTTGTGCTCATCGCCAACGGTCGACTAGGCTCGGTGTTGCGACCAGCATCCAACCGCCTTTGCGCCACCCTTGGGACGTCACTGTATAATGATGTCTAACTAGTTTTGGGCTATTACATGACCTGGTCTGCACGCGCATCAGGGAACTATTCGCGCGCGACAACTTGTTACCAATTCAGTGACCCGGGGTCGGTTTAGGGTGCCAAATCGCCCATACACATGGCAGCGTAAGCATAGGAGCCGCGACAGCCAACCGCCATACCCCTGTGCCGTCATCAGCTGGTTTGCCAGTTAAGCAAATTTGCGTTTTGCATCTCACAACCCTGCGTCCCCTGCATAAAACGACACGGTACTTGTACTGTCTCCGCACTTACTCAACTCCACCACACGCTCACTCCCTTGCTGTCAGGACATACATGTGTCACTTCACACTAGCACACGGACCGATCCAGTCTCCCCTGCCAACCAATGCTCTACCTTCCAACTCCATTAGCACGCATACAGCGGCAGCTCCAAAGTACGCAGCTTCAGTCCAAGGCCCGTCCACGGCCCTGCATGCCCTCTAGTCGCGCACGGGCGACCGGCTGCGGGAGCGGCCGCGCTCCGCCGACCGCTCCCGCGCGAGCCCTGGGGAGCCGCGGCGGCGCACGGGGGACGCGCTGCGCTCGCGCACAGGGCTGGGGCTGATCTGGCGCTGGGGCGGGGGGCTGGCGGCGCGGGGAGGCGGCGACCTGGGGGGAAACCACGGGCACGCCCACGCGCAACGGCAACAGGTTAGTCGTGCTTCAGGGCACCAGAGAACTTGCGGGCCGCAGCCTTACTCCTGGGATGCTTGGTTACGGCCAGGTTACGGCCACCCAGGGCAGGGCCTTGGGGGCGGGACAAATTCAAGGGCAATGCATGCAGCTTGCCGCGCGCGACAGCAGGACTGGCAGGGGGATTGCCGTACCTGCGAGGCGGGCTGGGGCTTCGCCGGCGGATGGGGCTAGGGCTCCGGCGGCGGATGGGGCTGGGGCTGCGGCGGCGCGGGGGACTGGCGCGGCGGTAGGGGCTGGGCGACCGCCGGCGGGGCGGGCTGTAGCCCCGGGGTCTGCGGAACATAGGGCGGTCGCGTTCGCAACAGGGCATGATTGATTGCCAGGTCCAGGCGCGCTTGCGGTCCCCGTGTGATGCAAAGGTTCGTGCGCCGCTGCCATCGTTGGCAAAGACCCTTGAAAAGGGGTGTCAAGTGCCGGTCTAGGATAGATGCTGTCGGGCTGTCCAGAGCTTAGACAGACGGCCGGCCAACACGACGTGTGAGATTGGGAGTATCATGCAGTCTTTCACGTGCCCTTGTCCTACTCACGGCTCATCGTAGCGGTCCGGGTAGCCACCGCCGCCGCCGCGGCCGCCGCCCGCGCGCGGAGGGGGCCCGCGGTTGCGCGAAATCTCCACACGCTGCGTGCACATACACCCCAAGACAGGGCAGTAGGCAGGACGAAAGTGATGTAGAAACCTCCTGCCTATGCCACATAACCGGCATTTAGGCAGCAACAATGTCGGCAAGAATAGCAGTTCCTCAGCGAGCGGTTGGGACGACACCAGAGCGTTCCCGTTTCTTATATGCTTCACTTACCCAGCCCCTGAAACCGTCTAGGGCGCGCACAGCGTCGATAGCGTCCCGCTCGTCCGTCATCTCAATGAATGCTGTCAGGCAAAGGGCGGGGCGACAGCGAAAGCGCAGTGCGTAAACGTGTAGCGACGGAGCGCAGGGGTTGCACACGGCGATCTACGGCATTTCCTAGGTAGACTACTGCGGCAAAAAGTTTCCTCTCCACCAATACCAATACCAATACCCTGGGTGCACACGTGTACCGCCCCGGTGTCATGGAAGCATTGCTAGGCCGTGCATCAAGACCACTGGCTGTTGCAACCATCCCCATGCTTACTGCCACCGTTGGTAGCAGGGCGTGTAGGATGAGGGCGTTGATGCAACGACATTGCAGGCTAGGGCGAGGAAGGTGTTGCAGACGTGGAAGCAAGTGTGATGGTGGCGTGCGGAGAAGGCGAGCCGGTGGCGTAGGTGATGAGGTCACAAGACGGTGCTGAAGCAGGCTGCTGTTGAGCGGGTCAGGCTCAAGCAGATGAAAGCCGGTGGCAAAGGGATATGCGCTGAGAAGGCGGAGTGGGCGTGACGGTGAAAGAAAAGATGGTGATGCGACGAAGGGGCGGCGAGATGGGTGTGGGCTCGGGAGCCTGTGGAAGGGAATCAGTTGCGCTCGGCCGTCAGGGAGCCGGCTTGGCCGCGACTGCTGCCAGCCGGCGCCCGATAATACCAGATTTCAACAGTAACACTGCAGGTGAAACTCACCGAAGCCAGGGGGTTTCCGGGCGACCCATACGTTCCTGAGAGGCCCAAACCGGGCGAACTCCTGCACACAATACGATTCATATCACGTGCAATATAACTTGAGGCAGCGTTTTGCAGTAACTTGGTTGATGGCTGTCAAAAGGCACTGGCAGAATCCGAATTCACCAGCGCGCTGTGCCCTCTCTCAACAACGCGCTGCTCACCTTGTCAAGGTCCTCTTCCCGTATCCCTCCGGGAAGATTGCCTGCAGGCCGTAGCGCGCGATCCATGGCATGCGTGTGAGACAGCGCACTCTACTTGCGACGACTGTTCCAACGGCGCCCTGGCAAGGGCTACCCTTACCAATGTAAATGCGAGACATTTTCTTTAAGAGCTGCGCGATGAACAGCTCAAGAGGAACGCTGTGCCGTTTGGTCCTTCCACGAAATTTCTGTCCTGTGTTCGGCGGTCTGAAGAACCGTTGCCAAGCGATTGTATTTGCAAGCCTGGTCTGCTCTTATAACAGGCAGCAGCAACACAGTTTGTTTGCCCTGCGGTGAATTGGCGTTCGATCCGGTTGCCGTGCCGCCAACTGCATCCAACCACCGCAACGTCCATGTCAGTACCGCACTGCCATGAGCCGCGAGTGCTTCTGGGGTTCCAAAGAGAACACGGTCATAACACAGTTTTTACGCTCCCTTGTATGCATTGCTGGCGGAGTGTCTGCTTCTCCGCATTATAGTCACAGACCCCATGCCCCCGGCTACCTTGGCTGGCGCCACTCCATCCTCGACCACCGAGCAGCTTTCGGCACGGCTTCAGGAGCTAGAGCGTTGGCGCACTAGCGTGCTGTCGGGAGACCTCGAGGCTCTGCGCCAGCGGAAGCAGCGGCTGCAGGAGGACCTCCGTGGGTATGAGGAGCTTGAGGCAAACGTGGCAAAGCTAATTGCAGTGAGTGGGAAGGAAGCAGCCATTGCTAAACTGCAAGTTACTGAGGGTTGATACTCACCCATGTGCATGCATGAGGCGAGTATGAGCTCAGAGTCCACGGTGCTCTTGCTCGTGCTGGCCTCGGTACACGTGTGAGGCGAGGGGCACCCTACTGGCCCCTTAGCTGCCTTTGAACGCCAGGCGCTTGCGCACCTCGGCAGGGCTCACAGGTTCCACCAAATCGCAGCTGCGACATCGTATCCTGCTAGCTTGCACCTAGCTCCAAACACACGACGGCGGCAAGGTCCGGCGCCCGAGTCAAAACCCAGAATGACCCTTCACCCTACACCCCCAGGACAAGCAAACCACGCTCGACACCTCTGTGGACATCGGGTGCGGCGTGCGCGTGGCTGCACACGTGCCGGACACGTCCCGGCTGTACGTGTCCGTGGGGCTGGGTTTCCACGTGGAGGCGCTGTTGGGGGAGGTGGCGGGGCTTGCGGGGCCACGCAAGGAGCACCTGCAGGCCCTGCTGCGGGAGTGCGAGGCCAAGCTGGAGCAGGTGGAGGCGCAGGCTGCTGCATTTGACGAATCCGTGCGGAGGCTGAAGTCGGGGGAGGTGGAAGAGTTGGAGGAGGAGGAGGCTTGAGGGTGCATAGGGGCCGATGGGTGTGCGGTCGCATGATGGGACCGGGGCCGCCGATAAGGGTTGGCGGTTGATGAGATGCCGGGCCCTTTGAAGGCTTTGCTGATCAGGCGTTTCATCCGGTGGCAGGATGAAGGGCAGGAGCTGCAATAGGCGCCATGGAGGGTAGTCGTACAGGGGCCAAGCTGACCGTGCAAAGACTTCAAGTGCCCTGCAGACCTAGAAGCAGGCACGGTTGATGTGTCTGAATTATGTCAGACGGGGAGCTCGGCATACGCAAGCCTGCGACTCGACAGTCACCCTAGGAAACCATGCAAGGGTGCCTGCCCTGCGCAGCGTTGGCTCAGGACTTCGCGTGTGTGCCGTATGGGGTCGTACTGCAGGGGGTTGCTGGGGCTTGCTTGCACATACCGTAGGGTGTAGGCACGTTGATGAGCATGATTGTGGAGATTAAAATCCGTCTGATACTGCCGTTGTGCGTGGGCACGGTGCTCCCGTGGGGGTGTTAGCGCTATGCGCCAAAATGTATGCGGCTCCGGAGCTGTCGCCTTTGTATTGCGCTTCAGCTCGCCTCGCTCGATGCACAGTATACGTGATCTCCTAACACCATGCATCATTTAGACAAGATTTCATTCTCCACCAGCGCCGCCCTGTTATGAACTTTTCACACTCCTTCTTCGGCACACTGTACTGAAAGCTACTTGACACACCTCGTGAAGGAAGACTGCTTGTGACCAATGCCTCATTTGTGTATATGATATTGGCTGTAGCTGGCGCGCAGCTAAACCAGCTGGGCCATGACCGCGCGAGCAAAAGCAACAGCCCTATGCACCTTGCTATGTTTTCTGCCAGCACTTTGTAGTGCTGGTCCTATACAGGAAGCGTTGGAGCATTTCTTTGGCGCTAAGCGGGACGCAGCTGCAGACGCTGTTGTCCAGGATAAGCTGCAATTCGTCTTGTCAGCGCCAGAATTGAAGTTTAATGGCACATTTAAGAAGGCACAAGAGCTCGATCAGCCTGATGCAGCCCAGTTTGTACAGGAGCTGCTGCGAATGGGGCAGGCGGGCAGCGACTGCACGAGGGAGTGGGTCGCCGCGCTGCAGAACTTCTACAGAACCCATTCCGTCAACATGACAAGAGGCTCCCAAAAGCCACCGGATATGTTGGGACCGCGCCAGGCTTTCCCCATGATACGGCGGGTGGCACTTGCGCAGTTGGTCAGGGCCTGGCTTACACGGATGCACCGGCAGCTACCCGAGAACCTGGAGACAGACTTACAGGACCTCTTCTTCGAGGTGCGTATGGTGGTGTACAAACGGCCCCCATAACCATGGTTAGCTGAGTAGCGAGGTCGGCACCGTGGGCCCGCCTCCCGCCCCCGGACACCCGCAAGGGTGTTTATGGGTGCTGCTCCGACCCTTCTCTTAACACGTCGTCGCGGCTCACGCCATATTTACACGGCTCTTTCCCCGTAACTCCAGCTGTATGAGGCACACCGAGTGGCTGCCATGCGCAAGGGCATCATGGAGTACTTCCACATCTCCAAGGCGGGGGGAACCAGCTGGTGCCACGCCGCAAGTGGGTGCCCCGCATGTCGCATGGGTGAAAGCGGAATGAATAGGGGCGGTGTGCCTTGTGACGGACAGCTGCAGCCACCGTACCATGGGGCAGGCGCTTGCATTGCGTGGTCGGGGAGCAGCAGCAGCAGCGCCGCCGCTTCGGAACGTGGCACATGCCCTGTCAAGGCGTGGTACCGGTACCACGTTCGGACCTGAGCCCCGCGCTCAGCTAAGCGCCGCTGTCCCTAGCACTTGCCAGGGTAGACCCCTGCCTCCCGTCCTCCCTCCCGCACCAACCTTTCCTTCCCTTGCGGCCCCCGGTCCTCCTGTTCCTCCTCTGCCCCCAGAGCTCAACGGCTGCCGCGCCCAGGTGTACGACAGCGCCTACATCTGCCAGATCAACGAGCTGGACGACAGGGTGCGCTGGCTCAACAACACCTTCCACAGGGAGCGCACGGGCAGGAACTGCAGGTGCGGCCAACAGGATGGGCGGACAGAGCAGCACGGGACAAAAGCCGCATTGCGGCGACAGCAGCCTTGGTGATGCACAGCACTGAAGCGACACTCCATCACGTTCGTTGACACACCGAACTGTGTACTTGACTCTCCTTCCTGGTGCCAATCTCCACTCCACCCAAACCCCACCCCACTGCACCTCACCCCGCCCCGCGTGTCCGTACTCAGGTGGGGCACGTGGGGCCGCGCCCAGCGCTGGACGGAGATGCGCACGTGCGAGCAGCGGTACGGGTTCGCTGCGCTGATGGGCTGGCAGTACTTCTCCAACGAGTACACGCTGCACGAGGGGTTCGAGGACCCGGACAACGTGGGGCTGTGTACGCAGTTCTTCAACGTCATTCTCATACGGTGAGGGGCAAGGGACACAGGATGGGAGTGAGGCATGGTGGTGTGGCAGGGGTAAGCGGGGGCAGGTTGTTTGGGGAGACGCGTGCGAAGCAGCCGAAGGTGCATGTGCGTTGATGGGTGGAAGGTGCAAAACGGAGGTTATGCAAAATTTTCGGGGGCATATCGTTCAACAGCCTAAGCGGGGCAGTATGGGCAGGTCGAGCATGGGGGTGGAAGCTGCAACAAGGATGGGAGAGCACCGGCATACGTACGGCTCGATTTGGACAGAGTGCCGACGGTGCACGTCAGAAGAGTGCTGCAGGCGCTCACAAGCATGCGCAAAGCGCTTGCCTCCAAGGAGCAGAGACTTCGGCACTCGCATGCTTTGCTGCGCCGTTGCATCCCCTCCCGCGACCCAGAAGCCAGGACCTTGCCCCAGACACCTGCCCTAACTCCGCGCGCCCCTCCTTCCCCGCACCACAGCGACCCCATCAAGCGCATGCTGTCGCACCTCAAGTTCATCGTCATGCAGATGAAGTGGGACTACCGCGACAACGACCTCTTCCACCGCACCTTCACCGGCACGGACGCCGCGTTCTGGGAGCAGTGGGGGCCGGTGCTGGTGGACAACTACATGCTGCGGTGAGGATTGCAGGACGTGCGTGTGGGTGTGGGATGTGTGTCTTAGCTGGAGGCAAGTGATCAAGGACTGAAGGTCAACTGCATGCTGCAGTTAGTATCAGAGGACATGGGTTACCGCCATGCCCCCTGTGGCCGCACCCTTCGTCAAACTCTCCTGCTCTCACATCACACTCTTACCCTTAACTGTGTTGCCCCACCCTCCCCCATGCCCGCAACCCCGCCACTCCACCACCTCAGCGGCATGCTGGGCGAGACGGTGTACCACGGCGCCGCCGGCTCCATCGGGGCGCGGCACGTGACCCACGGGTCGTTCCTGCTGCTGCAGTACGACCTGGTGGTGGACCTGGAGGCGGACGGCGGGCACGACACGCTGGACGACGTCATCTTCAGGGGCGTGGGCTGGCCCAACACGCTGCGGAACGTGGGTGCATGGGGGAAGGGGGGGAAACGGAAGTACTAAAAGAGGGGGGGAGGGGGGCGGAGAGGGCAAGGGGTGGTGACAGTGGTGACTGGTGCGGTTTGTCCCCTTGGTGGGAGCCTGGGTGATCGGGAATTACAGGAACAGCAACAGCGGGCTGGGCGCCCCGCGGGCTGCCGCACGCCAGATGCCTACCCACTCGAGGACAAGCATGTGCCGGTCTTCTCAGCCGGACGAGTGCGTGGTAGCGTCCAACCCCACATGTACCTGCCCTTAACCCAGCAACTCTCTCGCAAACTTTGCGGCTCTGCGCCTTCCTCTGCGGGCCAGATCCACGACATGAACGCCCTTCTTCACCTCCAAACCCCATTCTCCCGCCCCCCGCACAGATCCACGACAAGAACTCCGTGGTCCTGGCCCAGCGGCTCAACCTGACGTACGAGGACTACCTGCCGCGGGACATGGACACGCTCAACGCCAAGCAGGGGCCGGACGTGGAGTTCTACAGGTGGGCGGCGCGTGCGTGTGCGGGAGGAGGACGCATTCAGCTACAGCAGCACTGGCGCCCCGTATCCAGGCTTGGTGTTCGGCCTAAGGACAAGGATCTACGTGTTCCTGTTGTTCTCACTCCTCCGGAAGGAGCTCCGGCCTCGTGTGGGCCAAGCTGGCCCTTCCCCGTTCAGCGTTCATGCTGCTACGTCACGCAGCTGACTCTCCACTGCACCTCCCCCAACCAATCTGTGCTTCTTCCCTTTCCCTTCTGCGCAGTCTCGCTCACTCCTCTCCCACTGCTGCCGCTTCGGCTCGTGCTTGTACATTTGGACTAGCTGATCTCCACCGCTCCATCCCTGTCATTCCAACCCATATTTTACTGACAGAACAGCTTCATCAGTAGGACGCTCTTCCCATTCCTTGAGCTTTGAGCGCGTTTGCTTATGAAGCTGCGCGCGCTGATAACCTTCCCTGTCCTGCCTCCTTGCTGCAACCTCCTCCCCCTTCCCTGTGTTTCACAACTCAACCGCAGTACATAACCTTCACGCTGGCTGTTATTTACTTCCCCACCCCCCTGCTGCAGCTTCGGGCGCGTGCTCGTGAAGCTGGACTCGCTGCTGTTCAACGTGGCCCGGCAGCTGCACATGCGGCCGCTGGCGGCCGTGGACCTGGAGGCAGCTGCAGGCAACCCGCGGCAGGTGGCGTGCGGCCTGCTGCGCCGCGGCCCGCGCCTGCCCAACTCCACGGCGGAGCGGTGGGAGGTCAACCCCTTCTACGAGGCAACCATGGCCAAGTACGCCAAGGCACGGGCGGAGCAGCAGGCAAAGAGGGCGGCGGCTATGGCCAAGGCGGCGGCGGAGAAGGAGGAGGCGGAGAAGCGGGCGAGGCAGGAGGGGAGAGCGGGGTAGGGGAGGAGGGGAGGGGTGTCGATGTGCAAGGGATGTGAGTGGGTTGTGGGTGTGGTACGGATCGGCCGAGGCTGGTGTGGAGCGGCGTGGAGTGGAGTGGAGTGGGCGCCCGGACCTTGGGCTGCCGGAGGAGGAAGGGAAGATGGGCTCGAGGGAGGGCACGTGTGAGCACCTGTGATCTGAGGCAACGACGGAATCAACGTGATTGCGTATGCGAGACGGGAGCGAGTGTGAAGGTACACCACTAGAGGACGCGTTTCGGGGGCAGGTCGTGATCTTCAGCGGGGGGGCTGCCTTTAAGGTTTTGGAACGGAGCCGTTGTGTGCGGGGCTGGTTTGCTGTGATCAAGAGGGGCGGCCGGTCTGGAGGCGACGTGTGTGCGGGCGCCGCCAGTCTGGGGGTCGATTAGACAACTGGATACCAACCAGCACGGTTGTCGGCCTGGGTACAGGGCATGGACCTCGAATGAAAGAGCACCATGGAGTTAGGTGATCTTGGGGGTGTTATGCACGTGTTTCGGTATCAGCATGCTGCTGCATTTTTGCCATTTTGTTCGTGGACGGACTAGGCTACGGTCAGTTGGTGCGTCTACACGTGTAGGCACACGGCGGATGAGGGAGGTGCCTGACCTCGCATGCAGCGGCAGCAGCGGTAGCTGCCGAGAATGTGCGTTGACACGGCACTGCACATCAATTTATAGTCCCAAGGAAGTGAACCGGACGTCGCTGTTGTTTTCCCGTTTCCGTGTCGACCCCGCCGTCCTTGTGAACTGGTAGTACCCCGCCCGAACTCGCTAGGCGTAGAAAGTACAACGTGAGAGAGAGAAAACATTTTCCATACTTGGAGAGCACTGGACCGTACTGGGATTAACTATCGCGTTCCGTCGACACGCTGGACACCATGGCGCGGGAGTTCCGCTTAACGCCGGCGGGCTGGAAGCTAGTGGTCAAGCAAGGCGATATTACACTCGAGGAAGTGGATGCTATAGTCAACGCGGGTGAGGTCGCGGCGACCGACGCCCGGCGGACGGCAGTCCCCTCGACAGTGCTGCTTGCTGCCCGCCGCCCCCCCCCCCCCCCGGGCAACCCACAAGCACAGCCCTTCCCCCTGAGGGGAGAATCCTGTACTTTCCCCCCCCAAGCCCCCCCCTAAATCATTTTCCTTTTT
>VFQN01007657.1_pt1 | contig 11492 bp, 3 predicted proteins | sample 3512371 | NCBI WGS metagenome assembly VFQN01 (sample SAMN10412370, study PRJNA504923) | tailings metagenome | isolation source: Replicate 2 from Balatoc abandoned mine | place: Philippines: Itogon, Benguet | collected 2017-08-28
CTGGGAACAGCAGATGGAGTATTGGTAACAGCCGCGGTTGGAGAGGCAGTTGGTGATCTGGTAGGATTGGCAGTTGGAACAGCGCTGGGGACTCTACTCTGGGTTGGTGCTGTACTGCTAGTTCCTAAAGTGGGTTTGACTGATGGTTGTTTTGTTGTCTGCACATTTGTAGGAGAATTTGTCGGTTTAGCTGACGGCTTCCTCATTGATGTGCAAAGTCCGTAGTCAGCCTGACATCCATCTCCACAGTATGAAGAATCAGATCCACACCATCCAAATTTCGAGCAACATAGTCCGGCCATACACACTCCAATCCCTTCACCACAAATTCTAGTTCCCTGGATGCCTTCCTTCGATTTTACCTTTCTCAAATTTTCAGCATTAGAAATGTGAATTAAATTGAAGATCGCTAATATTGAGAAAACAAAGAAGATCTTCATCATAATGCAGAGAATCAATAAAATAAAATGCATCTCACTCACTGAAAGAACGTTCCTTCTTTCCTTCAGTTCCGTTGAAATATAGTACCGTTGAGGAATCAATCCTATTCGGCCTTTCTTTCCACATTGAAAAAGGCCGAAGATATTGGACAAGTTTCCTTCGACATCTGTTTGTCTAAAAGTCTGACATTGAAGTGATATCTCAAGCAATTAATTATAGTATACTAACTATAAAACAATAACTAACCTCCTTTAGAGTACTCTTCTTTAGACAAAGCCTTTTTTTTGATTGAAAAAAGAAAAAAATGATGTCCTGTTTGTTATTGGTTACGACTTTATTTGTTTCAGCAAGTGCTTTTGTACCATCATCAAGAATGATGATGATGCAAATGAAAAATCGTGTTAACACATTACAAATGAATAATCAAATACAAGAAGTTGGTGTTTTACCACCTACTGGTTTTTGGGATCCTTTAGGTAAGCTCATTGGATGGTTTGTTTCTTTGTGTTATCTTTCCTCTCTCTCTCTTCTTCCCCCTATAGGATTAGCAAAGAATGCTGATGAAGCAACTTACAAAAACTATCGTGAAGCTGAATTAAAACATGGTCGTGTTGCTATGTTAGCAGTATTTGGTTATATTTTCCAAGAATTCTTCCGTCTTCCAGGAGGTTTAGGATATAACGGAGAACTCTTATTCAATGATATTCCTAATGGTGTTGGTGCTATCGGTGCTGTTCCATCCTTTGGTTGGTTACAGATTGTTGCCTCTATTGGATATTGGGAATTAATTGGATGGGAAGACAAGAGAGTTGGTGATGAACCAGGTAACTTTAACTTTGGTACCAAATTCTTTGGTAGTGAGTTATCCGGTGATCGTAAAATTGAATATCAAACAAAAGAATTACAAAATGGTCGTTTAGCAATGTTAGCAATTATTGAATTAATTACTCATGATATTGCTAGACCTGCTGGTGAAGGTTTATTTGTTTTACATCATTATTAAACAATTAATAATCACACATGATCACCTCTCACCCTCGCCTAGCCTCACCGCCCTTTTTTTCCTGCCATGATATCGCCTCTCTCCTTCTTGTTGATTGATCGTTCAAAGACTAAATGATGTAAAAATAAAGAGAATGACTCACACCTAAAAATAACCAAATATTTGCTCCTTTTTTTTGGTATTTTAACTTAATTAATCTTAACAAAAACAAAATAAACCAAACCAAACCAGATAAGACAGATAGAAAGAAAGAAAGAAAGAAAGAAAGAACTCAAAAAAGAAGTTAACTTTCCTCGATCCATCCATCAATTCTTCACCGGGTAGCTTGCTTGTTCGGTTTCCCTTTTTTTTTGAAAGCGCGATAATAATCGTTAGTGTTCTTTAGTTTTATTCTTATTCAAAGGTCATAAATGAAATAGAAATTATGATGATAATATTAATAACAATAACAATCAAATAAATTATGAAAAATGAAAGAAGAAAAAAAAAGAAAAAGCCAAAGCAAATATATATAAAACTAATTAATACATATATATAAATTATTTATTATGAACACTTCTCAAAAAATAAAATACAATCAATAATTACTACTATTAATAATAATAACAAAGAAGAAGAGAATGAATAGAATGACCTTGCACACTTATCACAAAGAAACCTTCTCTCATCCTAATACTGACCTTACTCACTTTCTGATAATCTTTTTAGAACGTTGTTTATTCTTATTTCGACTACTAATATTACTACCAACACTCTTCCCACTAATCGCCATATGAACCGATACACCTCTACTAAGACTCAAACTACTCGCACTCTCCCATAGATAGGAGAAGACACTTCTTTGCTTCGCTTGACTGCGTAAATGTATATGTTGATGTGGTGCTTGTTGTGGTTCAGGTGTAATTTCATCAGTCCTACGAACAGAGTGCATATTATGAGGTGAAGTAGTCGATGATAAATTTGTACGTGAATTATTTTCCATTAATAATATATGACGTATAGAAGCTAATCGTTTTAATTGAGAAGATGTTTTCACTAAAGGATCTTTATTATTATTATGATGTTCATGATGATGATTATTTTTCAATTTTTGATAATATTTCTTTCCTGTTGCTTGTGGATCATTGTTATTATTATTATTATTATTAATATGGGATGGATCATGTTGTAATGATGCAAAGAAATAATATAATAATCGTTCAATGAGACCCATGGAATAAGTTAAACCAGTTGAGTTATTTCCTTTATTCTTATTATCAGAAGAAGATTCATGTCCGTTATTATTATTATTATCATTCATGGTGATCGAAGCAGAGGAAGAAGAAGCAATACATAAATAACGCGTAAAGGTTAAAATACTTTGTAATATTGATTGAAGAGCATCACCCATCTGATGTTCAATAGAAAGAGGACTTTCTCCCAATGAAGATGAGGTTAAATCTTCTAATAGATAACGAGTAATAAAACCAGATAATACTAATTTAATACTATTTAATATTTGTATAATTTTCTCTTGTATCATTTTAATAATTAATCCTTTTTTCTCAATCCAATACTTTTCTTCTTGAATTTGATGGAATATATCTGATTGTTCATTGTTTTCTTCTTCATCAATACTCTCTTTATTATTTTCTTCTTTTGTCTTTGGTTTTATATTATGTGATAATTTACTTGCTTCTTTGTTTTGTTTTTTATCTTTTGTTAATTGTATGACTCGTTTTAATTCTTTTTCTTCTTCTAATTTTGTCATATCATCATAAAAGATGAAAACTAATGGCTTGGGATTCTTTGTTGTTGAAAAAGAAGACGATGCCGATGAAGCATTAGACGAAGAAGAAGGATGAGCATACGTTGGAATAAAATGAATTAAAAGAAAATCTTGTAAAACTTCTATAACTCGATCAATAGATAATTCAATCTTCAATGATGACGATGATGATAATCCTTCTTCTTGCTCTGGACTTGAATGACTCTCATCAATAATTATTGGTATATAAAGAGTATAATAAATAATTTGTGATAGTTTTCCATGTCTTTCATAATGGATCTTAGGACGAAAAGAATTCTGATGATAATAACCTTGATGTTTCATGTCTTCTTTAGTCATAATTTGATATTTCAAATATAATCCAATGATTGGATATGGTGTAATCTGACTAATTAATGTATTCTGCTGCTTTTGTGTTGTCCCATGATTCTTCTCTACCCCTTTCACTGTCGCAGGAGGTGTTGTAGTCCCTGTCATTGTTGACGCTTGAGGAGGCGGGGTGATATTATTCGAATGATCCGCAGAATGTGGTAATGACGTAAGATGGTGCATATTCGGTGAAGGTGCATAGGAATATTCTAAACAATAATATTGATAATGTGTTAATAAATCTTTTAACAACAACGCTGGAATACCTTCCATCCAATAATGACCCATCATTCCATTTGCACCACTACTAAATCGATTTTGACTGTTATCCATAAAATTTAACGATTGGCCGCTTGAATTATGACTTGGATCATGTCGATCATCATGATTGGCATGTGGCGAAGAGGGAGCAGGTGGTGCACGATGTTGATGAGGTTGAAAGATTTGCTCTAATGCAAGATTAGGTGCAAATAATTGATAATTCGGTTGAAGTAAGAGTGAATTATTATTTTTAATTGCGCCACTCTGTAAATTAGTTCCTATCGGTGGAATCGAACTAATCGGATCGTCTAATGATGTTCCTGCACCTTTTCTTGGACTTCCTGCTTTTTTCACAGGACTAATAATAAGATTGGTTAAAGAAGCAGCAACTGATAGAGAAATGCTGTTCGAAACTCCATTTTTGTCAGGTAATGAAGAGAAAGGAGCCGCTGTCATGAAACTATCATAATAGCCATTGTTATTGTTTTCCAGCTCAAAACAAGGCTTTAACCAACTCTGACTAGCTGAATTGAGAGATTTCGGAGGAGAAGTTTGTAAAGAGGTGTTTTGGGCCGCAGAGTGCTGTTTGGACATTGTTTGCAGCAAATGAAGAGTTGGAAGTGCGTTCAGTAGCTCATGGAACTGAGCATCGGGTAACAAGAACAGATTTTGCGAAAATCGAAGACAATCTGTGTTATGGCTTGGAACAGGTGGTGCGTTCAGGAGTTGAGATAAAGAAGTTCTTTTACTGGCCGAAGCAGGATTTTGAACTCCAGTTGTTTTTGCATTCGAAGGCGCATGGCGATTAAGAAGTGCTTTCTTTTCATCTGTTAAATCAACAACGAAAAGTGATGATGTCCCTTCTGATTCCTTTTCCTCCTCTTCCTCTTCAGCAATCATGGTATTAAAGGTATCTTGTTTCCCAACGCTTGCATTCCCGAATTTCCGTTTCTCATATTCATCTTCATCGTCATGACTCAAGGTGAGCACAGAATCATGCTTGGTATGAGGCGGCATTTGAGTCTTTTGAACTGTTGTTGAGTGGAAGAGCTGGCTTTCGTGACTAAATAATGATTGAGCCGAAACTTGATGATGAGCGGCGGGTTGCTCTGATAAAGTACGTGGGGGTTGTTCATAATAATCCTTTTTTCCTTTATCATTTTTATTCATTTTAATATCATTTTGCTGTTCTTTCTTTTTCTTCTCTTGTTGAAGGATTTTTTCCGATGTTTGGACTTTAACGGTCGTTAATTGTGAGTATTCATCAATAATATCCTTCATTTCAATAACAATTTGTGATAATGCTAATCGTTGACATGGATTTTGTTGTAAAATTGATAAAAATAATTGATTTAGTTTCTCTTTCGGCAAACTTAATGAAGAAGAAACCATAGCCGAAGAGGAGGAAGAAGTGGAAAGTTGTTGAAGTTCTTGTACATTTTTCTGTAGAAATTGATTCATTGCATCAATAACAAAGGAAGAGTTGGATGAAGTCTGATGTGGAGGTGGAAAAGGTTGCAGACAAAGTTTCGTATAAAGTTCAGGGAAAGATTGATGTTGAAAAAGCATTTCAGCTGTTAGAAGTTCAAAAAATAAACAACCAATCGACCAAATATCTGATGAATAATCAGGTAATGGAAATTGAATTTGATTTGTCTTTCTTTGAGAAAAAGTAGATGCTGAGGTAATGGATTGTTGATCATGGTTCGGATGATTTGCATGATGAGGACTGTAATTAATTTGATGATTCTGATGGTAATGACTAAACGTTGTCGTCCGTTGAATTTCTTCTGGTGTTTGTAAAAACAATGGTTTCCTTTGTAATACATTTTCTGACATCATTAGCATGGTATCTTGTTCATCGTTGTCGCGATCATAACCAGGCGCCGCTGTGCCACTTCCTTTACTCTTTTTCCTTCGATCAGGATTATTTGCATTATGTGATTGACTTTCTGATATGGATAACATCTCAGGTGATTGTATTGGGACCGTTCCTCGTGATTTTTGTAAAATTTTCTTGTTCGAACATTGTTGAATATTAAAAATTGCTTCACCAAAATCAGTTAGAAATAATATCCCTGATACTTTCCCAATGGAATGCATATAACGAATATATTCAAAGTGATGAATGGGATGATCTCGTAGAATAAAATTTGCTAATTTTATATCAAAATGAATAATTTTTTGATGATGTGTATATTGTAATATTAATAACATCTCATAATAAAGATGGAAAAATAAAAGCATATCCCATTCCATTATTCCTTCCATTGCTTTACCACCATATTGTTGGTAATAAGAAAGGAGCTCGTGGTAAGATTTCATGCTAAGCCCCGCCCCTCCAGTGTGACGTAATAAGGCTGGTGAAGGGAAGGCAGGTGTGGCGATAGGTTTGTGAGGGTTAGTTTGATGATGAGTCGTGGTTTCATCAAAGGATGGCGCTGTGTTGGTCACATCAAGGGCACAACTCACTTCTCCATCCACTTTTCTAATCGGCGAAAATGCGGTAGGAGGAAGTTGATGATTGACGATAATTGTCGCGGAAGAGGAAGAGAAAGCATTTGATGAAAAAGGAATTCTTTCTTGTGTATAAAAAGAATAAACATCATTTTTATATAAAAGATAATGTTGACGCCATTCTAATATATTCATAAATCCATTTTCTAATATCATAATATACTCTTGTGAGGTATTTGATAAACCATAATCTTCAATTCCACAAATGCCAATACACTCCGATAGCTTTTCAAGGCATAAAATTTCCTGATAAAGGTTATACACCATTGATAAATCATGAATGGATCGTTCTCGCATGAGTTTTTTGACTGCAAAAACCTTCTTTTTAATTTTTTTAGGTTGTTTCCCATTTTTGCCAGTTAAAAATTGAGATTTCCAACACTGGCAAAAGACATTATTCGAAATTCTCAAGGAATTCGAGTGTGCTGATGACGCATATGGTGTGGTACTTGCTAAATTAGCCGCTGTCACGTTTTCATAAGTTCGAGAGTATTCAAGCGGGAGAGAAGAGGTGTTCGAGGGTGTTAACTGTTCTAAATCATCTTCATTTTCGTCTTCATCCTCGAAGGAAGAAGGGTAATGCTCTCTGCGATAGCAGGTAAAACAATGAGAATACTGGTAGAAAGAATCCCAACTTGCGCGAGGTGTCGCGTTGTGATTGCCTCCACTTCGAATTGAAGGGGAAGGAGATAAAATTCCTCGTAAACTGCTGTTCCGACGACTTTCAGAGATCATCTTTCTTCCGCTGCCACCCTCTTCTTCTGAAATATGGCCTTGATTAAAGTGGTTTTGTTGATTTTGCCCTTTACTTTCTTTATTCGTGATAATGAGCCGATAGACAGTACCAAATGCCCCCTCTCCAATTTTATTAAGTTCTGTGTCGAAAGGATCTTGACTGTACTGCTTTTCAAATTTATTCATTGGGATGAGATAATTCGCGATTTTGGTGTTTGACGAACCGTTCTGATGTTGATGGAAGTAAGAAGGGTGAAGCAACTTGCTCAAACGGATCATTTCCATCGTTGGATTTACGTATAAAATAAATTGGGATAAGGTTCTCATCACGGTTGTTTGAATTTGAGCAATGGTCGAGAGGTTACTGGACGAAACTAAACCGGTGGGAGATGAGTGGAAATTTGCCATGATTCCACTCACTGGAGATCGTAAAGCACCGGACATTGGCGACGCATAAGGATTTGCTATCCCCGTCGAGGAAACTAAATGCGCTTGGGAGGAAGGAAAAGTAAGCTCCATAAACTCACGAATAATGTAAATGCAATTCATCATTGTAATATCAGCTGCATCAGAAACGCTTACCCCGCCTTTTAATCCACCTCCACCATCCTTTCGAAGGAAAGACATTGAATTAGAGTCCGTGGAATCAACTGATTTTGAGGATAATCGTTGCGTAATAGTATGAATGGGTAAATCCTCTGCGACCGTGTTCATATCAGGATGATGAAAACAACAATTATAATCAAGATCTCCAGATTCTTCATGGAAAGAATAAACTAATAACATCATCACAATCGTGGAAAAAGTCTCTAATAGCACATCTAAATGCTCTGGTTGCGCCAGCCAATAATATGTAGATGTAGGAAGTCTATCGTAGATTTCAGGAACGGGGGTTGATCGAACCGAATTATAACCACTGGATAGTACGGTAGCCGCTGCACCAATCATATTTCCACCGCGCTGAAGGAACACTTCTCGGGACATGGAGTGCATAGAAGAAGCAGCATTTACAGAGGCACTGACAAGTTCACCTCCGGTGTTGGAGAGCGAACGTCGACGATTTGGCGTTCGCTTACCATGAGGCAGTGAGCGAGACGAGTTAGGAACCATTGACGGATCATCAAATTCACTGCGCTGGGTTAATCCTACCCCACTGCGTTGAGTCACAAGGTAATGGCTGCGACTCGTTCCCATTCCGCTATTACTGTGTCCATTTTTGTAGAAAGATATTCCCGCAGTTGCTGTTGCTACACTCGAGCCTCCGCCTCCTTGACTCCGAGCAGAGTATTTTCGTCCCGACGCGGGTGCATGTAACTCTCGACCGCTATTCATGCTCGGAAAGAAGCTACCGGCATCACTTGGAGTGGTTTCAGCCAAAAGCGACGAGGATAAAGAAGGTGATGCACTAATTGCAGGAAGAGCAGACGAAATAGGTAAATTTGTAAATTGCATACGCGGTACAACCTCTATTGGAGAAATTATTCGGTTATCTAAGACAATCAAAATTACTCTCTTACCTTCAATGTGACGCTTATTCACTTGTTGGCGGTGATGATTATCAAAAATGGAGGGAATTTCATATATCCGATCTTCTTCGCTTTCCTCTCCGCTCGTATTTTGTAAATCTTCGTCTTCATCATCAACTCTTTCCCCTCCTGAAATTCTTCTATGATTTCCTTGTTCATCAACGTCAAATTCATCAACTTGCTTGACGAAAGACATCGAAAATGAATTTAAATCACTCTCTTCCAATCTCTTCGCAAGTAAAGATTCACTACTTTGAAGAAATTCATCGGTTGCCATTTCCTTCTTTATTTGAAGGGCACTCACTGCTTGAGCCTTTGGGTTTCTTACAGGTGGGAGGGGCGAAATACTTTTTTCTGTTCCTGGGGAAAGTAAGAGTTCTGGTGAATTGAGCGACGCGTTTAATGATGTGTGGCTGGCAGTGTTATTAGCTGGTAATTCAGTGCGAATATTTAATTCAGGAACTTTTTGAGCAGAATGAGATTTGTTGGCAGAATTTGTGTCACTGGTGACTTCCGCTAAAGGAACATTGGAATTTTCAGCAGGTTTTAGAACTTTTGGCGCGACCTCAGAATTTGATTTTGAATTCTCATTATTGTTTTTAGGCACAGGAGCTTTTCGTGCTCGATTTTTCGTTAATCGAATTTCTTCTTTGGATTTTTCTTTTCCCATTTCACCGTCATTAAATAATATTGTGTACAAAAATTCCCCTTGAAGCCTTGGGATAACTTCAAGAATTTTACCAGGGAACCATCTCTTAGAACCGTTCGGAAGTATGCACAAACCATCAACTAAATCATCAATTTTAAACCCACTTGCATGACTTCCATTGCGACTGTTATCGGTACTGAATTTACGCTTCTGATTCTCTCCCTGCTTGGTAGAAGAAAAGGCATTTTCGCCGTTTAACTCCTTAAAAGGGGTTTCCATCGCGATATCTAACGGCGAAAAGGTCATACTGAGAGGATTAGAAGAATTTGGACGATGAATGCCTTGACTATCAGTCAATGCCTTCATGGTGCTGTTATTATAGGACACGCGTCGCTTTGGAGTTGTAAAGGTTGGACTTGCCAATGCGGAGATTGGTATATGGTTATCTGCTTCATTATGAAGATGATGGTTCGAATGGAGCGAATTTCCTCCAGCGATACTGTAATCTTGAAGAGAATTCACGTCAACCAAGGTAATATTCATTAAACTGTTGAAATATAATCGAAGCTTTTCGTTGAATTTCAGTAATTTCTATAGAAATGAGATAATTAGACGAAAATTCAAAATTTTAGTTGGGAAAATGGTGATATACCTGGGCTAAGGACCAGAATATCCATCTTACAGAGTGATCCCGTTTCACTGCAAAGGATAACTTCAACATTTGGTAAGTTAAAAACGGCAAACAGCGCATTAAATCATTTGTCTGATTTGATGAAGAATTACCATTTACCGCCATCAACATTTCTTGGTGCGGACCAAAGGGGAGTAGATAAGAGAAAATTTCGTATAAAAGAATAAAAGTTTCTTCCTTGTTAGGGAAATTCGATCTTTAATAGAAAAGGAATCAGTTAACAGCGACAGAAATTTGGTATTTGGTGAATTGACTTACTTTTGTATTATTGAAAGGTGAGACGGGGAATGAGCTGTCGGAGAAAGAGTTGTCGGCACGTACAATGTGACATACTTGAGTAAACCCAGCAATAAATGACGAAAGCGAAAGGTAAAAATAAATTCTGATGGCTTCAGCAGTTCAGTTCCTCCATCATTCGCGTTATTTTCGATCTTTTTATGATGTTGAACTGCAGGAGGAGTCTGAGGTGGCGAAGCAGGTGAAAATGGGCGAAGAAAGGAATCTCGCCCAAGTAAATGTTTTATCCAATTCGACAGATTTGTATCATCTTTTTGATGAACTGAGGCCAATTTATAGCCCGATTTACCCCCCGCGCCATTATTATGAATAACATGAGAGTGACTATTTCTCATAGACGGAGGAAGACCTCCACTAAGATGGTTTAGATAGTACTGCTCCATTCTCTTCATTTCTGATAAAATTTCTTGAGAAGTTGGAAGAATTTGCAATAAACAGGTAATTAATTTATTTTGTAATAACTTTAAGGAAGTTTTATACAAAGGATCAGCATTAACTATCACTTCCAATTGTATTAGAAAGGATAGATAATATTCATATAATAAATAGATTAAATTAATATTAATGTAATAATGTAGAGATTCTTCACCACACTGAACCTTTAAATAATTCATTGTTTGATTAATTAATGGAAAAAGATTGATTGTTTCATGGACATGATGTAAAAAACTGCTGAATGAGGAAGTTGAAGAAGTTGTCAGGTTAAAAGTCACACAACTTTGTTCCAGATGCTTCAGCAAGATCATTAAGAACTGTGATTGCTTTATCATCATCTGACTAAAAGATATCGCACATGTTCTTCGGCTATCTTCTGGTACGACTAAAAGAATGTTGTTCAAGTGCAAAAGGAGTTGGTTTATTTCTCGAATTAAAGATGGTTTATCCTTGGACGAATTCAATTCCATGCTATCATCAAAATTATTTACAAAAGCTGCAATAAGAATATCCTAAATTAAACTTCATCAACAAGAAAGAAAGACATCAAAGGAAATGAATCACTTACCGCCATCATGAAAATATGTTCAATAGAAGTGAAAGTTGAGGAGGAAGAAAACACTCCATTCCATCCTTGTTGAGTAAATAGATCAGTTGAAATCGCATTATTGGTGTTTGCACTACTTGGAGGGTGATGTTGAGGGAAAATAGAACTATTTTGCTTCTCATAGTCTTGTATTAATCTATTGAACGAATGTAAAGCACGCACCAATAATATCCAAACATTTTGTGTATTATAT
>VFQN01007658.1_pt1 | contig 11490 bp, 10 predicted proteins | sample 3512371 | NCBI WGS metagenome assembly VFQN01 (sample SAMN10412370, study PRJNA504923) | tailings metagenome | isolation source: Replicate 2 from Balatoc abandoned mine | place: Philippines: Itogon, Benguet | collected 2017-08-28
GTTGCTCCTTTCCGTACAGCGAGAGGGGTGGGAAACCCCGTGTCCTTGATTGCCGGGACCAGGTCTGTTTCCCGAGCGGGACAGGGCTGGGCTCTGGAAGGGGACCAAAACTGTAAATCCATACATTAGTTGGCAGGCCCCCGATGACCGTTGTGGGCAGAAGGGTTATGGGTTGGCGGCAAGCCAAAAGCATCTGGAGCTTGTAATTTTAGTCCCACTCAATTGCCGTGACCGGAACACTGCATGCAAGTACCGTATCCGCGTCCCACAGCCGTTGTGGACTCTAGTTCTCACACATGCTGGGGACGTGGGAAGGCACGCGCCCGCCCGTGGGAAGGCACTCCTGCGTGGGCGTGGTGGTCTGTCTCGTGTCTACCCACCAAGCTTTAATGGCAAAGGCGCACACGCACAGCACGGCCCGCTGGCTAGCTGACTGCTGCATACCGTACGCAGCGGACGCACACGGCAGTTGCTTGTGGTGGCATTGCCGCTTTGCCGGTACACCTGGGGCTACACACGCTTGTTAGTTTTTTTTGTTTTCTTCGTGAGATGGTTACAGGGGCTTGTTGCCTGGCTCATTGCTGCTGCAGTGCTGCTGCCTTGTACCATTGGGCGTTGTGCGAGAAGAAGCCCCGGCGTACACCGTTCACGTAAAGTCTAAGCTCCTGGCATAAGACTGTTGGCCCTTGAGCCCCCGGCCCCCGGCTCGTACACGGGTCGTTGTCTTGCGCAGGGGAGAACCCCTCGCTGTGTAACACTGACTGACTGACTGACATCATGGCTCATAAGAGGACGGGACGGGCGGTACCACGCGGTAGTTACGTTTGACAGCGACACGTGTCGTGCACGCTGTGCCTCGGTGGTGTACGACTTGTTCGTAGGTGCCATGGGCATGTACGTAAGCCATGAAGCCCGTTGACCATCGGACAGACTTATAGCCCGCCGGACACGAACCCTAATTCCCTTCTGCACAGTTACAGAGGTGCGAGAATGCTTGTCAACAGAGCGTGTCCAACTGCTGCGGTCATGCCCCACCCAAAAGCGCTATAAAGCCCTTGGAGGGGCCACGACTCCAGCGGCCGCCCTGCCTGCCTGCACGCTGACCCCCCGTGTCACAAGCACCACCAGAGGGTACGTATTAAGCCACAGAGGCACCTACATACGCCCAGTACACCTGCAAACCTGCAAGGCAATCTACGCCACCACGAGGAACACATGCCCGCCTGTTCGTTCCATGCCCACGTCCGGTCAGTGGCACGTGGGCTTCCCGTCAGCGGCGCGCCGTACTGCCCTGTACCTTCCGCGTACCGTTATTTCTTTATGCCGCCACACCAGCCGCCACTGGGGTCCACCTCCCCTAATTAGGTACACACACCGCTACACCGCTACACAACACCAGCAGCAAGTGAGCAGAAGATCCTGCACACACGCTTCCTGCGTGCTGCGGTACTAGCATCCGTCGCAAAGGGAGTAGCCGTGCGTACATAGAGCTCTGGCGATAATACGATTTATTGGATAATTGGATAATTATGCCTGGGGCTGGCTTGATCGCAACTCATACCAGCGGCAGCCTGCCAAATTGCAAGAGGAACAGCAGACCCGCAATCCCCGTGCCGCCAGGCCCACACCGTCCAGCCCGCTGCCGGGAGCGCCATTGCCACATGCATCGGCATAGCGTCGTGGCTCCACGTGCCCCTAGCCCCTAGCTACATGGATCAAGGACTGCCCAGATGCGGCGTTACTGCTCCAACACATTCGTGGTCATGTACAAAGGAACACCTACGGTAGGCCCCCCGGAGCCAACGTCGTCACCGCAGCCACCCAACAGCACCACGTGCGTTGCGCCTTGGCAGCAGGGCAGGCAGTCCTCATCAAGATGCAGTACGAGCAACACCAACCGCCAGCAGCAACCATCAGTGTAGCAGCAGTGGACCTGATTCAAGCCCTTGACGAAACGAGCGAAACCAGTCCAGGTCGAGCCATTGGGTTGGCAGTGATATCATAAATGCCGCACGCAGCCTGAAACCAGGATATGAGTGGGCAACATCAGCAGCAGCAAGGCCGGCAGCCGCCAGCAGCAGCAGCAAAAGCCGGACAACGTCGCTTTCTACCTCGACGTATCACGGGTCCTGCACCGTCCACCCTGTCTTCGCCACAGCCGGGTGCGCACGTCCATAAACGCTCGCAGAAACCACAGGGTCGCATGCCGCTTTGGGCATACAGCGTGAAACAGCCGGGAAAACGATGAAACTCTTCAGGGCAGTGACAGGTACTGTAACAAGTCCTGCGAGCCTGCCCGCAACCATCGCACGATTCATGCAAGACTCATGCGAGTCCTCACGCAATCCTCTTCCCCAATTCTCCAGATCGTATCAACCGATTGGCACTCTTGCACGCATGCACGCTCAAACGACCGCAGGAGGAAGCGCGGCGATGGCGAATGGGTGTCGGAAAGATGCACGGCCTGCGACCCTAAGGGACGCAGCCCTCCGCTTGACAAGACAAGCAGGGTCTGTTTGCGCATGCAGCAAACAGCCAATGGAGAAGTCCTGCGTTATGTTTTGCGAGCACACGCCTGGGCACACGTCCAGAGGCCGTGGCCGCTCGACCTTGACGCTCGTACCCTCAGGCACACAGAGCACGACCTCGCACATCCGCGGTATCCACACACCCAGAAAAACAAGCCGATGGGCCAGGGCACGAGCGTCACTGCTCGGCATCCTGGAGGCAAATACCATGACGATTAGGCAAACAGCGGCGGCAAGCATGACCTGGCCGCTGTCACGCTGACAGATGCTGGGGGATACACAACCATATATACCGCCACATGCTCAAGGAGCTAACTCAGGGTGCCTTGCGGGGCGCTTGTCGCAAATCCGCACGTTGCACCGCGCATCGGTAGCACACCGTTTTGAAGGCAGGGACTCAGTGCACGCCTGGCCAACAGGAGCCCACAGCCATGAGCCCGTGCCAACCGTGCCCTGCTCTTAATACACGTCCGCACCAAGCAGCGAGTGCACCGCAACACCAACCGCCAGCCATCCAGACCACGACCTCCTCCTGTTCTCCCTGCAACAAACAACCGCAACCGCCAACGCGATAGGTTCGGCCACACCCAACGCAGTGAGAAGCCGTCACAGGCCGACCTAACAAGCAACGGAGCAGCATTGCAGCATCTCCAGTGCCGCCCTGCACCAAATGTCATTGCTATTTATGTGGATAAACGTCCATCACAACCCCACGTCTGCGACCGCACCACAGCCTCCTCACGGTCCAGCCGTCTGCGCCGCGGGCACTATGTGGGTACACGTCCGTCACAACCGCAGCACAGCCTCCAGGGTCCAGCCGTCTGCACAACGCGCATTCCTGTGGGCCCGTTTTCCCAACCGCAGGAACTGGTGATGCACGTTTCCGTGTGTTACTGATACTACAGCTGCAACAACAACCAGCAACCAACACGTCTGACAGCGGACGGGAGCCCCACAGTTGAGCATGATGCGGCAACCCGTCCCGCAATTGCTACACCCCAAGAATACCCCTTGCGCATACCCCTGCCCCTGCATCGAGAAGGATGCTTATTGCTGTAAAGGAGCACAACACAACACAACGCAACATTGCGAATGCATGGCTCTAGACGACCGTGCCCGGACCAGCGGCCCTCAACTCAACAACTTCCACGCATCGCAATTCCCCTGCTGACCGGACCGGACCAAAACGGCGCAATGAACGCCGCCAACCCCAACGTCGCGCCTGCAACCCCCCTGTCCCATAACCCCACACCGCCGCTGCCCTCGCTCAGGCATTTTGCCCACCCTCAGCGCCGCCTTCCAAACCCCCGCCAACCCGCCATACCCCCACATTCATACAGTGTCATGCAGAGGTGTTCCCACATGCACACATTTTCGCCCCCAGGATTAGAGATCTTCGGCATACCCCCTCCCATGCCAACCAGCCGCTGCTCGCCACCCGCCCGCCCTTGCTGTCCCCCTCGAACACCGCACTGCACCGTCCTGCAGCGCCCCCACCCCTGCCGCATCAGTTCATCTCCGCCCCATACCTCCTTCCGGCCGCCGTGAGCGCCCCCGGCCACCCCAAGCGCCTGGCCCACGCCACGCCAAGCCACCCTTAACTGGGCCACCACCGGCACGCCCACCCACCATCACGACCACCCTTAGCCCGTTACTGTTGCGGCCGCCCCGCCCACCGTCGCCGGCAGCACCGCCGCCAAAGCTGCTGCTGCTCCTGCTTCCCTGCTGGAGAGTGACCAGCTCCCGGGCCGACCGCCGGACACACCTTGGCCAGGTGGCCAGCAGTGCGCGCTCCTGCGTCAGGCAAGCCCGCCCACCGCCGCCAGGGGTCCGGGGCTCAGGAGCACACGGCCCAGGCGCTCACGGCTCAGCGCAGAGCAGTGAACACTTGGCACCAGGCCAGCTGCAAGAGGCCGGCCCGCACCCTCACAGGGTCCAAGGCCCAGGCGCCCACGGCTTCAAGAGGAGCTGCTCAAGGCTCAGGGCCGAGTTCCAGGTGCAGCTTGGCCACCGCAGCTCCTGCTGGCTGCCCCCAAGACCGCTGCCCGCTGCCAACGCCCTGTACCAGCCGCGCCAAGCCGCCCGTACTTCAGCCATGTGGCCTGACAACCCCCTCCAGGTTGGGCCCGCCGCAGCCGAGCTTCAGACACACCTTGGCCAAGCGCTGTGCGTGCTTCTGCGTCCCGCCGCCAAAAGAGGCCAGGAGCCCCGTGGCTTACGGCTCAGGGCCGAGCTCCAGGTGCACCTTGGCCACTGGCCGCGGTGGCCCCGGCGGCGCCGCCGACAGCGGCGGCGCGGGCGGCGGCGACGACAGCGCCACCGGCTGCGCGACCCGCTCGGACGCCTGCGGCGTCTGTGGCGAAGGCGCTGCCTGCCGTTGAGGCTGCAGCGACGGCGCCTTGGGCAGCGGCGCCGCCTGGGCCGCCCCTGCCGGCCGCTGGGACGCCGCCGCCACCGCCTGCTGCTGCAGCTGCAGCCGCGACGGCGTCTGCTGCTGCGACAGCAGCGGCCGGGCCGGCAGATGCTGGGGCGTAGCCGGCGACTGCGGCTGCGCCGGCGACCCCTGCCCCTGCTCCTCCTGCGCGCCACCCTTGGCCTTCCCATTCTCCTGCTTCGCCTGCCGCTTCCTCGCCGCCCGCGCCTGCCGCTGCGCCGCCATGCGCGCCTGCTGCGCCCGCTGGCTCGCCGCCCGCTGCGCCTGCTGCATCCGCTGCTGGTGCTGCTGTATCATCGCCCGCTGCTCGTGCACCAGCTGCTGCTTGGCCTCCTGCAGCTGCTGCGCCTGCTTCTGCAGCTGCTTCCGCAGCCGCTCCGGCTTCACCGCCTTCTCCGGCACCGCCACAAACCGCCCCCCGACCGCGCACGCGCCCTTCCACACGCCCGCCAGCTGCCCCATCCGCCCCCTGCCCGCCGCCTCGTACAGCATCGCATAGCACTTCGTGATCCGCCCGTCCCATGCGCTCCGATGCACAAGCCGCCCCAGCGCGTTCGGGTGCCGGTGCTCCTTGCTGTACTTGGGCTTCTCCTGCTCCTCCTCCTCCTCGTCCCACTCGTCATCGCTGTCGTCCTCGTCCTCGTAGTACGGCCCGTAGCCGTACGTGAAGTCCCAGTCCATGCGCTCCGGCTTCTTCTCCATCTTCTTGGGCAGCACCCAGCGCCCCTCCCCCAGCAGGCAGTAGTCCGCGGGTGTGTATAAAACGGTCATGTTGGTGTAGTAGTGGTCGGGGGCCATGTAGACGCAGTCGCGCTCGCCGTAGGGGTGGCGGTAGGTAGTGGCAGGGAGGTCCAGGGGCGGCGTGACGGCGTCGGGGTGCAGCGGGGCGGAGCGCGCGGGCAGGGGGATGGCCGAGGTGAGGAAGGGGTGCTCGCTGTGGGCCAGGGGCGTGTCGTGGCCGGCGTGCAGGTCACACAGCGCCGCGAAGGACGAGGCCAGCACCCTGGGTAGGACCGGGGCAAGGGCAGGAGAGGAGCGGGGAGGGTTGGAAGGGCAAGGGGGCAAACAAGGTGGCTTGATACCAACTGTTCGACATGAGGTGTGGTCAGTCGCAGTGCGTGCAGCATGCATCACCGGCGGGTGTCCGCGGGCCACTGTGCGGGTGGCGGGCAGGTGCGTAGCATGGCTAGCTCATGCATCTTAGCTGGTGGACAAGCCATATGTACCGGGAGCCCATCCTTATCCTTCCATCCATTCCGGGCGTACCCAGCTGCCCCCGGCCCCTCCACCCATTCACCGTGCCACCCAGCCCGCCTCCGCATGCGGAACGTCCTCCGGTGTTAGGCTCGCGCCGTAAGACACTACTCCGATGTCCCTTCCGTTCCCGCGCGACACCCCGCCCCCGTCCGCCCCACTCACTGCACCATCCAGTCCGCCTCCCCGTGCTGCAGGTCCCCTGGCCGCGGCGCGTACTTGCCCACCAGGCGCCGCATGCCGTCACGCAGCGCGCGGCCCAGCGCCACCACGCCGCTGTGGCCGCAGCGCCGGGAGCCCTCCGCCAGGCCCTCCTTGTCTGCGAGGAGGGGGGAAGATGAGGTGCAAGCGGCGGTTAGTGGGGTCGCAGGGTGGGAACTGGTCAGGCAACTAACGCCGCGAGCCGACCTCGAAATCCCTACGCCAGGCCCTTCTAGTCTGCAGGGTTCGAATTGCAAGGAAGCGGCAGCCGCGCTTGGAGGGCTATTCGGTGAGCCGCGACACAAGACCGGCCGCGCGTCAACTGGTAAAATGCGTTTCTCCAACCCCATGCAAGCCGCAGCACCTCCGTGGACCCCATGCAAGCCGCAGCACCTCCGTAGGCCCCTGTGGACCACAGAACCCCCAGTCCTACGTGCTCGCCTCCTTTCACACGATGTGCGCCTGCACCCGCCCCGTTGCACGAACACCACGGCCCCCTCTCACCTGCCATCGCCTCGCCCATGGCCCACACCGCGTACAGCGCGTACGCGCCGCATCGCCCCACGTGCAGCAGGCTGCCGGGCATGAACCGCCCCTTAGTCGCCACGCCTTTGCCCTCCTCCGCCTCCCCCTGCGCAGAGCGCTGCCTCTCCTTCAGCTTCTCCTTCTCCTTCTCCCTCCCCCGCGCCTTGCCCCTCGCCCGCGCGCTCCTCCTCCCGAACTTCTCCATCTTCTCCTTATCCTTATCCTTGTCCTCCGGCCGCGCAATCGACAGCGGCAGCGGGGTCGGCGGCACGCGGATCTCCGCCCTGCGCTCGCGGTACGCCTGCGCCTTGGCCTCGAAAAACGCCCGCTCCTGCTGCGACCGCTGCTTCCGCAGCCTCCCCCGCTCGTCCTCCACCTCCGCCGCCACCTCTTCGGGGCTGGCCATCGCCTCCGGCGCGTTCAGCGCCGCCGCCAGCGGCCAGAACGGCTGCGTCAGCGGGTGCGCCACCATGTACGGCAGGCGGCGCGTGGGCGTTACGTTGTACAGCAGGCCGGTGCTGAGTTCGTACTCCTTGAGGTAGTGCTCGAAGAGGCTGCCCACCATGGGCGGCTCGATGGTGTCGTCGTGGGAGTAGATGCGGCCCAGCAGCGCGCGCGTGCAGGCGGCGTAGTGGCCGGCCATGGCCATGTGCGCGTGCCACATCAGGCTGCGGAAGGGGAGGGTAATAGGGTCAAAACTGTTCGACTGCAGGCGGCAAAGTTGCCCGCCATGGGCATGTGCGTGTGCCGCATCAGGCTGAGGGGTCAGGGGAAGCGAAAATGGGGTACTGAAGAAGATGCTGAGGAGCCAAGCGCGTTGCGAATTACGTGAGTCTAACAGTAAAGGCCCGGCGGTACGCGAGCCGTGCCACTCAAGGGCTCCTGTGCCGTACGACCGCCCTTTCCCTTTCCTGTGTCCCTTGTCAGTACTCACTCGATGTCGTACATGGGCACCTGCGGCGGCGGTGGCGGCACGCCGCCGCTGGAGCCCGACGGCGCCGCCGCGATGAGCTCCGCGCGGCGGGCTGTGGCCAGGAAGCGGCAGTAGCGCGTCAGGGCCGTGTTGAGCACGCCAGCGTCCAGGTAGGGCGAGCGGAGCACCTGCAAGGGGTCGGGTCGCGGGCAAGGTTGGGACATGCATTGGCCGACAACGGTGAAGATGCGTGCGTGTATGCTTGCCGTATGTCGAGCACGCCCGAGTCCAGTAAGGGCGAGCGGAGTAACGGCAGGGACCGGTGTGGGTTAGATTGTGCGCATGTTCACGAGGCGCCTAATGCATGCTGCAGATCCTGCTGTCTACAGTACCCTGCGTGTCCTCCGCTCCCATGTAGGCCGCGGCCCTCCCGCAAGGCTACCCAGACACGCGTGCGCACGCCCGTTGCCTGTTTGCTCCGGGCTATCCCAGCTTGCGCACCTCTGCCCTCGCACGCACGGCTCCCACGCCCGCACGCACGGCCCCCATCCACGCGCCTATGCGCTCTTACCTGGTGCAGGAAGCGCCCCTGGCGCGGCAGCGCTCGCACCACGTACCACCGCACCGACTCCAGCGTGCCGCGCTGCACCGAGGCGCGCGCCTCCGGGGGCTCCTCCACGCTGCGGCCCGACGTTGCGGCGCGAGCAGCAGCCAGCATGTCCTCCGGCCGAGCAGGCACCTACAAACGCCAGCATGCGACAGTTGGATCAGGAAGCTGAGCCTGCCGTGTGACACTTGACATCCTGTTGTGCTGCCGGGGAGTGACGGGACATGTGGCGCAATGCAACGGCCGGTAGTGCAGGGGCTGTTGTGCTTGCAGGGACGAGAGACACGGGACAGACAACAGCTGGCCGTGTGTGCTGACGCACCTGCACAAACGTCATCATGCCCTTGGCCGAGCTGCCTGCCACCAGCTTGGCCGGGATGGCGATGGTGTTGCCCTTCCCTGGGCCGGATGCCGTGGAGTGGCCGGTGGAGCTGGAGCGGCTGGCAGCGGGAGGCGGGCCCGTGGGGGTGGATGTGGAGGCCCCGGAGGAGTTTACCCGGCTGGCGGGAGCGGGGCCCGGGCCGGCGACGGAGGGAATGGTGGAGTTGGAGCCGACGCGGGCGGAGTTTTGGCGGCTAGCCGAGGGCGGGAGCGCAGAGAGGGAGGTGCGGGCGGAGTTCATGCGGCTTGCAGGGGCGGGGGGCATGGCGGAGGTGGAGGCGCCGCCGGCGGAGTTGGAGCGGCTGGCGGAGGGCGGGAGCGCGGAGGTGGTGGTGCGGGTCGAGTCCATTCGGCTAGCGGGGGCCGGGGGCCCGGCCGGGGCAGTGTGTGCCATGGAGTTTGAGCGGCTGGCTGAGGGCGGAAGCGCAGAGGTGGAGGTGCGGGTGGAGTCCACCCCCGCCGGGGCGGTGTGCGCCAAGGAGTTTGAGCGGCTGGCTGAGGCAGAGGCGACGGGCGAGATGGGGTTGTTTGTCTGGGGGTTGTGTGCTGCAGCGGGGCTGGCCAGTGCTGCCGGATCGGGTGCTGGGGCCGGGGCCACCGCTGGTGAGGACGGGTCAGATGTGGCGGACGGGCCTGCCTCGGTGGACTCAGCCACCGGCTGCGGGCTGCTGATATTTGCGCCTGGCCGCTGCCCGAATGGGGGGTTGCAGGTCAGGGGGGTGGTGGGAGGGGCGGCCCTGGACGGCGCGTCGTCGTAGGCCGTGATCTCGCAGGTGCCGATGGCGGTTGTGCTGGTGTTGGCGGTGATCGTGATGGCCTCTCTGCTTGCGGTGGTGGTGGCGGTGGCGGTCGATGTGAACGCGGCGGCGGCAGTGGCACTGCTGTTGATGGCGGCTGTGGTAGCGGCTGCGGCGGTAATGGCTGTGGGGGTGGCTACCGCGGCTGGACCGTCCGCAGCTGTGGGGCTGATGGCGGTCTGGGAGGAGCGCTGCTCGCTGACTGCCGCCTCGATGACGGTGGAGGAGCCGGTGCGGTCGCTGCAGCTGATGCTGTGGAAAAACGGCGGGCCTCGCGCCGCGGTGGCTGTGGGCTCCGGCCCGATGGAGCATGCGTAGGAGGACCCCGGGGAGGAGCCGTTTCCGGCTGCTGACTTGCCCCCCGCTGCGTTGACTGTAGCTGGTGCAGCCGCCGAGTTCGAGATCCGCGTGACGGCCTGGACGGTGGTGTCGGATGAGGCTGGCGCGGCTGCGGCTGCGGGTTGGGATGAGCTGCGCAGTAGGGGGTTGGTTGCTGGGATGGGCATCGCCGGGATGGCCGTCGAGGTTGAGCCGCGCGACATCAACGAGGGCGGGGCGGGCGGCCAAAAGCGGTACTCTGGCGACCCAAAGTCCGGGTTCTTGGCCGCGAGCGATGCTACCATGTCGTCCCAGGCGGTGCGGGAGTGTATGGACTCCGGCCCGCGGTCGGTGCCATCTGTCCAGCCCAGTCCCTGCTGCTCGTCGACCGGGCCCATTTCGCAGCCAAACCGCGCCACGCAGTCTGCCATGTACTGCGTTGGGTTGAGACGGTGGACAAACCAAACCCACTGCACGTCGAGGGGCGGTCGTAGCAGCCTGAGTGTTGCAGCACCGCCTGGCTGCTTGGCTTGCTTGTGGAGCAAGGGCATCCATACCAGCCAGTACCTTCGTATGGCTTGCTCGGCATAGTGACCAGTAAGGACGCCACCTGTTGCAACGCAAAAGGAAACTAGGTTCAACTGCGTGCCCAATGGCGCCGAGCTCCTCAACATTAACCAGGGCCGGGCCAGTACAGTCCATTTTCCTTCTTTACGATGAGCATTACAGCCGCTCTACACGCGTTTACCTTGCGGGAAGAGGTCCACCGCCAGCAGCAAACGAATGAGGCGGACCGCACAGGACACCAAGTCCAGCTTCAGCACATATTTCACGACCTTGACGGTATCCTCGAACGTTTCGACATTGATAGCAGCGCCTTCCGGGATAGGCGGAGGAGAAGTCGCCATTTGTTAGCAGCCCACCCTACGCAAGGTGAGCCCGCTACAAGAATATCGTGACCATGGCCTCTATGTGTATGCAGAAACGTTGGAGGCTGAAGGGTAGGTCAAATAATCAGTATTAGGATGAAGCGGCAGGACAAAGTCACAGCGTCAACATATTTATGCATTCATAGCATGCTATATCAGCACACTATCTTGGACAGCATAAAACCCTCCAAAGAACTGTGCTGTACCGAATGCACTGCAGTGGACACACTACGACAGCCCGATGAGAGTGGAAACGGCTTTCTGCCAAGGTCAGCACGTTAAAATTATAAGCGTACACGCGCATACTACCATGCAATTTGTAAAAGCAGACGTTAGCCTCTGCGGTACGGGCGCTGAAAGGTTACGCCAATTAACAGGCCCAAAGCCCGACAACAATGGGATACCTGCAAGGTGGAGCTAGGTACTACTGCGGTCACAAAACTCTTTTCGCACGAGGTCACACTCGACGTGCTCAGTTGTTCGGGCACGCGGATACGAGCAACAGCCAAGCGGGTACCACTTGGCCCAGGCACTGAGTACACCGCAATGGGTACCTGCCAAATGCAATAAACCCCCCCAAATACCAAAAAACAAGGACACCAC
>VFQN01007659.1_pt1 | contig 11490 bp, 19 predicted proteins | sample 3512371 | NCBI WGS metagenome assembly VFQN01 (sample SAMN10412370, study PRJNA504923) | tailings metagenome | isolation source: Replicate 2 from Balatoc abandoned mine | place: Philippines: Itogon, Benguet | collected 2017-08-28
GGGCGGGCCCCGTCCGTGGGGCCTGGTGGAGTGGCGGCCGGGGACGCGGCAGGGGTGCAGAGGTACTGTTACACCGCAGTGGCACATCATGTGCAGCTACATCGCTTCGCAGGGAATGACAACAGTTGCTACAGATACTCCAATTTGGCCCACAATCGTTACCGGACCATCTGCGATCTGGCCCTGCCACACCATCGCCAAGCCCGAGGCGCCTTGCTTGCAATGGCGGGCACTGGTGAGGTGGTGTGCGACCCGGGGCGTCCCCGCTAGCGTGAGGCCTTGCTTGCCACGCAAGAGCGCCCTCATCGCGTGAGTAACGAACATAGTAATGCGCCGTACAATGGGCAGGTCAAGCGTGGCCCACAGGCAAACTGCCTGGTGCCGTGGCCAGGCCCTCCAGTCCAGCACCCCACCACATTCGCACAATTTAAGAAGTGAAAGGCTCAGCTATGCACACGATACTCATGCTCTCTCTCATCAGTCCCCCATGCTCAGTATATGCCACATCCAAAGTGCCTAGCTCCTCTGGTACCGTTGCCACGCTCCACGCTTAACAGCACGTGCACCAAGCTGCCGCCCTAGGATCACCGACACGCAAGATACATACTGCAATACGGTGCCGCTGCTCTCCCCTCGCTGCCTGCACTGCTGTTGGGTGCGGTACGCAATATGAAACCCACATGAATGGCAAGCCCATCATGCATACAAACACGTCCGCACTACCCCCTCACACGGTTTCCTTGCGTTTTACGCGTACCCCAAAGTACACTGGCCGACCACCTCCCCCTACATCCCAATCAGCTGGGTCACCCACGTGCCACCGCTAGCACCCCATGACACCAGCCCCCGACCCGCATCCTGCGGGGCACAGGGCACACCGGTAATCCCTGTAACACACGACTTGGAGGCCTCGCCCGTACAATCCCTTGGCCCAACCGTATACCTTCCCGTGCCTCACTTCCACACGCATGACCGCCGACCTGCCCCCGCCCCCGCACGTCACCCGCCTTGCATGATACACCTGCGCGTGTCTTTCCACCCGCCACCTGCACCTCCATACAACCGTACGCCACCCGAAGCACACCCGCACCCCATTCGCTCGCCAGCCAGCTGCCGTACACCCATCACGCACTTAGCCGTACTGCACTGTGAGGCTGCGCGTGTTGATGCGCTCGTCGTTGAACACCTGCAGCGAGGGCGCCAGGATGCGCGTGTAGCGGTCGAAGTAGAGCAGCTGCTTCAGGAAGAGGCCGAACTGCGGGTAAAAAGGGTAGCGCAGGGGCGGGGGAGGAACAGGACGTGGGCGATGCAGGCAGTTGAAGACTTGAAGTTGGATGCAGGAACGAGTCTGTACGTCCCCTTTACCACGCAAGTCCCATAGGCACCACGGTACCGCCGCACGGGCAGCAGACGCCATGTACCACCTCTTTGTGCACTATGAGCACTGCACCAAGCCCCTCTTCTTCTGTCGCTGGCCTGCCTCCTATGCCACACGTGTCCCAGAGGCGTCGGGTACCGACACCCACCTCCCGCGGCAAGCCACGCCCTGCAAGCCCCGTATGCACACGGACCCACACCTCATCCCTTTCCTACCACTGCAACGACTGCAGCACACCACACGCGTCCACGCAGCACCAGCGGCACCCACCTCCCGCGGGAAGCATACTCCGTGCACCCCCCCAATGCGCACTGGCCCTCCAACACAGCCCTTTCTCCAATACTGCAACTCCCAGTACGCCGCACGTGTCTCAGCGGCACCAGGGGCACTCACCTCCCGCGGGAAGCGCACTCCGTGCACCTCCCCGATGCGCACCAGCTGCACGAACAGCCGGTTGAGCTGCGCCTGGTCCACCTCCAGGGAGGCGGACACGGAGGGGGCGGAGGACATGGAGCCGCGGCCTGGACAGCAGGAGGGGCGGAGAGTGGAGCGCGGACAGCACATGTCAGGTACAGTGCAATGCCAGAGAGGCAGCAGTGACAGGAGTGTGTGCTGGCGAGGGCCCAGTCCCAGGCCGGCTGACACGAGGTGCAGAGAAGAGCAAGTAGCCGCTGGCTTTGTGGGTTCATGGTAATACACTAGCGCGCAGTACACAAGCGCTGCCACAGCAGTGCAGAGGACACATCTGCGCCACAGGCCGTACTGCATATGCTGCTGCCAGTGCAAGTGCTAGACCGTCTGCTGCCCCACTAGCACCACCCACCGTCCGGGCGGGCCACCGGCGGCCCCCGCTGCACCACCAGGCTGCTGTTGAGCTGCTCCAGCTCAGCGAAGAACGCCTCCTGTGCGTGCAGGAATCAGGTGGAATGTTATGATAACATAAAAACCTGCCATGTTATGCGGGTGACAATGCAATGAGCTGCTCCAGCTCAGCGAAAAACGCCTCCTGTGTATGTAAGGTGTGATGGGTAAACATGGATACGGTAAACATGTGTATTAAGGGGGTGTCCATGCGTTGAGCTGCTCCAGCTCCGCGAAGAACGCCTTCTGTGTGTTAAGGGTCAGGTGGAGTGCACTGTGTTTGATGGGGGTGGCAACACATCGACCTGCTCCAGGTTTGCGGCCAAATGCCTCGTACGTGCGTGAAGGGCAGTGGGTAAACAGGAAGGTGCATGTGATGTGTACCTCCCCCCTAAAAATGACTGCTGAGCCCACGTGGCGCAGAGGTTTGTCCACGCTGCCGCGACGCTTTCAGCATGGTCACGCCGCTGTACCCTAGCACACAGCACCCAGCAAGCCGCTACCGCCGTCACAACCCTCACGCATTCCCCGCAGTCACGCCCTAGCACCAAGCACCCACCAGGTCCCTCGCAAAGCATGTGCAAGCACTTGGTTATCGGTCGGGTGCAAGCACTTGGTTACCTGCACGCGGTTGCACCCGACACCCCAGCCCGCAAGCACCTACCAAGCACTACCAGGTTCCGTGCGAACGCTGCGCGAGTGTGCACGAACCTCATTTTCTGCACACGGTCGCAGACAGGCACACCCCAGCACCCAGCACCCACCAGGTCCCGTGCGAACGCTGTGTAGTCGACGTTGTCGGAGCAGGCGCCGATGGTGGCCAGCGCGCGGGCCTGGGGCGAAGGGGCACGGAGGTGTGGAAGGGTTATGTAACCAATGGAGTTGCACGGAATGCACCGGAGGTGCGGCATACAAGCGATGATGGCCAGCGCGCGGGCCTGGGGGCACGGAGCACGGAGGTGAGGGAAGGGCAACAAGCATCTAGAGACGCAGGGAGTGAAACGGATGTGCGGCATGCAGCCGAGGTAGCCAGAGCGCGGCCTGGGGGCAGGGCGGGCGAGTTGGGCACGGGCGGATGAGGGTACGGGACCACTTGCGTAAATGCCATCAGTGCGTTCAGGGTGGCTGCGCAAGGGAGGCGTTGGTGGGCAGAGGCGTGTGCCCGGTGAGTCTTGTCAAACCTGCCATGGTTTCCTAGTCCGCCATGCCGCTCAGTGGAAAGTAACAACAAGACTATTGAAGCGACGAGGTTTGCCCTTCGCTGTGGCGAGGTTCGACATCCAGTCCCCGGCCCCCCATGGTCTCGTAGTCCTGACCAGGGCGACAACGCGACAGCGCCATCAGGGGCACCATAGCCACACGGCAGCCCGTCATGGTGCACTACTATGTGCAACCCACCATGGTCTCGTAAATTAACAATAAAATCATGCAACCCACCATGGTCTCGTAGTCCGCCAGGGCCATCGAGGAGATGAGGGCCTCCACCGCACGCCACGTCACAGGGCTGCGTTTCGGAGGGCGTGGGGGAAGCGAGCAGGAGTGAGCAAGTGAAACGTACATCATCCTGGTAGAAGAATGGGGTAGGAGCTGTACTGTAAGGGAGGAACCCGGGCCTGTCAGCCGCGATTGACTGCATAGTTGGGCTAGCTGGCGCACGAGACCGTGCTGCAGCACGCCCTGTGTGTCAGGTGCTCTCGGGCTGTTGATGGGCAAGAAGGCGATCCGAGTGCATGGGGGCAGAACAAGGTGCGACAGCTACGGTGTCTTGTGTAACGTCCAGTTCCAGGAGAGGGCGGGACCCCAGCGGCGGTGGCCCGCCTACCCGCACACCCCTGCGCCCACCTGATCTTGCCCACAATGCCGAAGTCGATGAAGCCCACCCGCCCGTCGGGCAGGACCAGCAGGTTGCCTGCGAGAGCAGGTGCATTCAGTCAGTGCATCTGCTTATTCATGTTGAATATTGTCATTGAGACCGCACTGCTTATGTTTGGCATTGCCGTGCATACTCCTTGCTTCTGTAACCGTAGAAGCCGGGGGTTCGAGCCTACAAGGCGGTTGCCAGCCAACTACCTGACGTCCTACGCTGCCCATCGTCCCCTCCACACCCCAAATTGTGAGTTGGCAACATGGGCCACCCTCCTCCGCTGGCGCAGCAACCTCAGTCCAGCACCCTGCGTGCCCTAACCCACCCGCATGCTATTGCGCATCCCAGCGAAAGGCCTCTGCTGTTGCCATGACGGAGGTCAACAGCTTGCCGCGAGCGACCGACTACGTCTGAGAACCCCCTTGTAACGCAGTTTCTCACCCTGTCCCTACAGAAACCCACCCGCGTGCACGTCCGCGTGGAAGGTCTCTGCCCCCATGACGGACGCGAACCAGGTGTTCAGCGCGTTGACCAGGATGGCCTCGGGGTCGCGCCCGCTGCTGCGCGTGGCGGCCCGCACTGCCTCCAGGTCCGTCAGGGGGACGCCCACCAGCCGCTCCAGGACCAGGATGCTGCGTGTACGACAGGGGGCCAAGGGCACTTTTAGCATAGGGCATGGGGCCGGGTGCAGGTAATGCAGCAAAGAGTTGGACAGGGGTACGTGTGAAACCTCACCCACCGCTTGCTTGACAGCTGCGTACAGCAAGCTGGAACCGCAACACACGTGGCAAACCATGCGCAGTTCCAGGCGCCCACGGCTTCCGTCGACAGCTGCAGATCCCCGTTTCGTGCACGGCCGTGCCGGATCCCTATCTGGCAACTAAACCGGGCGGCTGCAAAGCCCCTTCCCTGTGCGCTAACCCACCGCTTGCTGGACAGCTGGCTGGACAGGAATGGCGTGGTGGAAAGCTGCGTGCAAACATCCAGGAGACTGCGGATGCCCAACACAACACTTGAAGCAAGCCCACTTTCCAGGCACCCACCGCTTGCTTGACAGCTGGCTGTACACGAAGGGCGTGGTGGCGATGGCGCGGTAGCCGCGGGAGTCAAGGAAGGTGGTGAAGTGCGCAATGTGCTGGGCCTCCTGCGGGGCATGGGGGAGGGGGGAGGGGGCGGGATAGGGGGCGGGGCAACGAGGGAGGAAGGGTGGACTGGAGGGGGAAGGGGTAACGGGCGGGAGGAGGAGCGCTTCCGCATGTCTGCCAGCATGACGGGCCAGCATGAACTCACACCAACTGCAACGTGTGTGTAGAGGCCAGTACACTAGCAACCCCGCAACACACATGGCTGGCCCAACCTTGGTGAAGTCCACCTCCGCCATCATGCTGGTCCGCATGTCCTCCAGCACAACCCACACACCAATCCACATGCGTATGTTCTACTACTAATACACCTGCCCTACCTTGGTGAAGTCCACCTCCGCCATCATGCTGGTCCGCATGTCCTCCAGCACACCCGCCAGGCTCAGCCGCCCCAGCTCCGGCTGCAGGAACTCAAGGTACCTTGGGGGGTTGGGAGGTCGGGTGTGGGGGAGGGGAAGACATGAGCGAGGGGCACGAGGACATCAGGATGCTGAGCATCAGCGCTGGGGCGGGCAATGGGGGACGACGAATGCTGCAGGAGCTCAAGGTACCTGGGGTTTGGAAGGTGGGGGTGGGGAAGGGGGAAGAAGCTGGTTGCTTGAACGGGGGACAGGTCGGCACGTGGATCCGCACGGCACAGGCATGTAACCATGGCAGCCAAGGGGGCTCCGCTGCACGCAGCTGCCCACCGCCAGCCCCTAACACACGCACACACACACACACGCACCTGCTGCACAGGTACACGACAAGGTCAGGTGGGCCGCCGGTGCGCCCTGCGCAGCGACGCAGCCGTGGGCCCTTCCTTACGTGCAGCCGCCCACCGCCTGCCCCACCGCCAGCCCCTAACACACACACGCACCTGCTGCACAGGTACACGAAGGACAGGTCGGCCGTGAGGGTGTCCTCCACCCCGGGCTTGAGCACCTTGACCACCACCTGCAGGGGGTAAGGGCAGGGGTGGCTCAGCAAGGCTTAGTTGTGCAGGGTGCAAGGTAGACTCGGACTCGGGCAGCAGGGTTGGAGAGGCATACCCCACTTTGCACTGCCTGGCATGGCTCCGCTGCGTGCTCCTGACCCCCGGTCGTACGTCTTGCTGCTGTCCCTTTCCGACCCCTTCAGTTCCCCCCGCGCAACTGTAGCTCCCAAGCCGTCCTCATCCCTACCTGCTTGACACTCTGTGTTCGCCACATCCCCCAGCATGGACCGTACCGACACGCACCTGCTTGTTGCTGCCCTTGAGCCCGCCTTCGTGCCCCCGCGGCTCCTACCCTATCGTACACGTGCCAAGCCTAGCTCCCTGCCGTGCTTGCATCCCACGCGGCCGCGGCATCCCTTCACGCCCCCCACCACCACCCGCCCAACCCGCATCCACTCTTCGCCTAACCCCCTTGCACAAACATTATACGCACCCTAGCACACACCTGCTTGTTGCTGCCCTTGAGCACGGCGGCGTGCACCTGCGCCACTGATGCGCTGGCCAGGGGGGCGGGGTCGATAGACACAAACACGTCGGACCACGGCCGACCCAGCTCCTGGGGGGTGCGGGGAGGTGGGGAGGTCGGAAGCGGGACGGGCGGGCAGGCAGCCGGTAAGGGCGTATGCCGATGGCAGTGCAAGGGGCACTTTAAGGTCTACAGGCACTGGCCAGGAAGGTGGAGCATTCACGGCCTGTATAACGTTGTCGGTGAGCCTGGCCGTAAACGGTAAAAATGCAGCACGCGGCAGCGGGGTGTCGAAAGCGATCCGGACCCCGCAACTTCACCCACACCTGGTGTTGTGCCTCCCGGCTTTGTGGACCGACACCTGTGTTGCAGTACTTTCACCCGACGCGCACGCGCAACCCTCCTAGTTGGCCATGCACTACACCCCGCATACGGACTCACCCGCCGACTGACCACACTTGGGCATCGGGACACCCCTGCCTAGGCAAGACCCACACCGCTGCCCAGGCACGATCCAGACGACCCATGCGCCGTTCCCCCACCTGGTTGATGATGCACTCAATGACCACGCGTGGACACCCCTACCTTACAAACCAAACACCCGTGCCTAGGCAAGGCCCACACGGCCGACACCTGCCCCCCCCCCCCACTCCCCACCCGGTTGACGATTCGCTTAAGACCACGCGTGGACATCCGTACCGTACGGGACCGTACACTCCAACCTAGGCCCCGCCCAAACCTGCCCCGCCCCCCACCTGGTTGATGATGCGCTCGATGACGCTGAAGGGCACGGGCTCCGTCTTGTCCAGGCACTTCTGGAACTCCAGCACGTACTCGTCGGGGAACAGGGAGGGGGAGGAGGCGATGAACTGGCCCTGGGGGCAGTAAGGAGGTAAGGGGGCAGAGTGGGGGAAGCAGTCAGAGGAGAGCTGCAAGATTTGCTGTTCTTGAGGGAACAGGGAGGGGGAGGAGGCGATGAACTGGCCCTGGGGGCAGTAAGGAGGTAAGGGGGCAGAGTGGGGGAAGCAGTCAGAGGAGAGCTGCAAGATTTGCTGTTCTTGAGGGAACAGGGAGGGGGAGGAGGCGATGAACTGGCCCTGGGGGCAGTAAGGAGGTAAGGGGGCAGAGTGGGGGAAGCAGTCAGAGGAGAGCTGCAAGATTTGCTGTTCTTGAGGGAACAGGGAGGGGGAGGAGGCGATGAACTGGCCCTGGGGGCAGTAAGGAGGTAAAGGGGCAGAGTGGGGGAAGCAGTCAGAGTAGTGTTGGAAGAATGGTTGTTCTCGAGGGAACAGGGAGGGACAGGACGCGATGAACTGGCCCTGGGGGTAGGGGGAAGGGTCGAGGCAGGGCAGGGGGCAGGGGTTCGGCGGTACGGCAGGGCGGCGGAGCTGGCACCTTCGACCGCACGTCCTCCGATCAATCCGTACAGCGAAGAAGCTTGGCCCGGCTTTGCTACCCCCGTGCCCCTAAAATCCTGCCCTTCTGCCCCTTGCCCCCTCGCAATCGCCCTCTAAACTGTTCGTACTCAAAGCTGGCAGCTACTGCTCTTAAATCAGGGACCTGGAACTATGTAAGCGGCGTGGTTTGAGGTCCTCGTGCACACCGGACAAGCATGAGACGATCAACCAGCCACGTGTCCACAACCGATAGCACACAAGCAGCACACACGCAGAGGCAGTGTTATCCTCCGCCACGTCCTTGGAGTGACAACAAGTATTGTCTTCCTTGTAACTTCTGTAGCTCACCCGTGCGGCCAATCCAGAGCTCCTCGCCAGGGGCTGTCAGCCACACCTGAGTAGACGTCCCGCCCCCCCCCCCACACACACACACACACCACCACCACCAGCCCCCGGCACCCCAATTGCTCCCACACGGCGCTTACCAGCTTGATGTAGGTTGCCCCAAGCTTCTCAAACAGCTTCCGCATCAGGACAGGGGCAGGGTCCAGCTTCCCCTTCAGTAGGTACTCCTGGCCCAGCTGCGCCACGGACTGCGCTGCCTGCATCGCCCGGGCAAAGCCCTTTGGGCCGGTGCTCATAGTGACCCGAACGGTCTCCTGAATGAGTTCTGACAGCTGCACTGCCTTTGCGTTGACCTCCTCGGGAGTCATAGGGGCCTGTGGCGACGACGATGGTGGTGGGGTCCATGTGCTGGAAGCGCGAAAGCCACCAGGTCCGGGTCCCCCTGTGGAGCCGCTCGCTCCATTCGCTGCCCTATTGTGTACTAAAAGCCGACCTGCCCGAACCGTCTTTGGCCTACTGGCATTTCGCGACGACAGCTTGCCAAGCCCACGCATACTGTGTTGCATTTTTGTAAACTTGTATGCAATCGGATAGTACAGGAAGGAGTTGTCAAATCCTACAGCAGCTGTTTTGTGGTGGGCAAAGTGGGCACGGGTGTCGCGATGACGCCTGCGTGGAGTGGATGAAACGAACGCTTTGCTCCAGCGTCGTATTCTCTAGGCCTGCGGCAATGATAGGAGCCTGCCTGGCATGCTGTTGATGGCGTCAACGTGTCCAATAGTGGTCTGGGGGTTATGGTGGTTGCGACCACGTGCACAGGCGCGGTGCAGGCTACAGGCTCTGTGGAGTCAGCTTCTGGGAACTACCTCTGTGGCAGGGGGACGCTCCTCGTGCCCCATGTTCAAGCTACGTGCACCCTGCTGTTCACACCATTTTTACATCCCGCACTCCCGCACCTGTGCATGCCACTCGCACCCTTTTGCTCACACCTCACTCGTGCAAGGCACACAGGAGTTGCACGCATCTCACCCGCACAGTTTCTTCCTGTGGAAAGGTTTACACTCCGTGCACACCCTCCACACCGGCGCCCTCGCCACCCCGCACCGTCCATCCACCTCTGCCGTGCCACGCCCTTCCGTCTGGAGGCCTGAATGAGCTGCTGAAAGGCCCATGCAGGGCCCATGCCACCGCCCGGCGGACTTGCACTGCACTCGTTGCACCTCCGTTGGCCCAGTTTCCCCAGTCATACCATGGACTTTGTCCCGCTAGCCGCCAAAACAGTCCGGCGGGGCCCACGCCCGCCGCACACGCACCCCAACGGCCCTTTCGCCCACTGACGTGCCTGCCGCTCGGGCGTCGCACCCCACCCTCCACACCGGGCCCCCGCCCCCGCCCCCTCCCGCCGCCTACGCAACCCCCACCCCGCAGGCCCCGCGTTTGCACGATGCGGCAGCTTTTAAACCGCCAAGCGGCATCGGGCAGCGCTCAAAAAGCCTAGCCGATATAGCACAGTGGTAGTGCGTTCCCTTCGTACACGATACGCTCCAGGGAAAGGTCCTGTTAGGTAAGCACTCCCTGGTCGCTCGCTGTTCCCGCCATGTCCCGCCCTTTTGGCTACATATGCAGCCTGTTTCGCTCGCAGTTTAATAGCTGCAACACCGGTCGCTCGCGCGGGCCCAGCAGCCTGCCTCGCTGTTTCCTTGTGAAAGCGCTGTTGCAGGCTCCCCAACTGCTACCAGGGGAGCCCCTGCTTGCTACCCTGGTTGCTAGGGTACAGTACGTACGCTCAGGCTTCCCAGCACCTAATCAGCTCTCTAGTTCCCAAGCTCGAGCGCCATAGCCCCATAGGCTCGTAGGGTCAGTCAGATATTCTGCATGACCGTGAGGAGCGCTCAAGTGCACTCATGCCCAGCTGTTGTGCACTTTCTTGTTCAGGGGGAGGGGCTCTCCCCTGCTCGACCTTCCAACTGCCACATGCTCCCCAGCAAGACATCGGGCTCGGGAACACTCTCTAAGGCACTCCCTGACTGAAAGTGCCGTTAGGATTCCTGGTTTCCCCTCCTCCTCGACCCTCAGAGTAGGTAGGCTTATGGTAGGCTCAGGATCTAACAACGAAACCATATATAGGCTGGCTCCCCAGTACAGTATTCCTTTGCTCCATGGCCCCCCAACTGTCAAACGCGACCAGATGCTCCGGCTGGCTCCCTACTGTCAGGCTTCCCAGCCTCCTGGGAGCATCCATGCAGGCTCATAACTCCCAAGCTCTCTGTGCAGCTCCCAGAGGCGCTTACAGGCACCCAATCGGCACAGGAATACTTTGCAAGTCAGAAATGCTATCCAGCACAGCAGCCACATGCAGGGATATCGGCCGTCGTCAGCTGCCAGCAGGCAGCACGGCAGCTGGCTGGCTGGCTGACACGTGGCAGCTGACGAGACACATGGGGGTATTGTGCGTAGTTCCACATACAGCTTCTTAATGCGGCAGGTAGTCTCTTCGTTGAAGGTCAATCGAGGCTCGCTGCCAGGAAGTTCTATCTGGATTACTGCAAAACGTACTGAATCAAGTAGTCCACAAAGAAGCAACAATCCAGAACCTACTGTGCACGTGTTGGCAGTGCGAGTCATTAGTTCCTAACCGGCGCACGGAAGGTGACACACAACACGTGCTGCCACGACATTTTTTTTTCTTTCGTGAGAAGGTTACAGGGGCTAGGAATTCGGTGCTTGGCAAGCACTTGTGGGCGGATATGATCGCTCCACTGACCACCACGACCTACTCTACCCAGTTTGAGCTGAGCTCTTATTCCACGACATGGAATAAGAGCTCAGCTCCAACTGCATACTGCATTCAACATAGCCGAATGTAAAAGAGATTGATTTATGCTGACACAACCTTCCGCCCAAACACTTTCCCCAACTCCCACCCCATCATGCTCGCTCCTGCAACCCAACATGCCACCCACCACCAGGGCCCACCACACTCACCCACCCCTCCCGCTGGCCTGTCCAGAGGGTGACATTGCGCCTGACCGGTGGGTCAGGCTGGCCAATCTCTGGTCCT
>VFQN01007661.1_pt1 | contig 11487 bp, 8 predicted proteins | sample 3512371 | NCBI WGS metagenome assembly VFQN01 (sample SAMN10412370, study PRJNA504923) | tailings metagenome | isolation source: Replicate 2 from Balatoc abandoned mine | place: Philippines: Itogon, Benguet | collected 2017-08-28
CAGGGGAGAACTGCAACCAAGTCTTGATATACCTGTAAATCTCATTAATGTGTTGAATCTCGACGTCATTGAACACTCTTTCATTCCTCAATTATTAGATTAGATTACCAAAAATGAGTTACGAATACATACATTACTGCTCTGCATGTCGATGAAGGAGGATACTCTGAGCTTTTTGCTTTTATTTACTTCCAGACAGAAACATTCTTATATTTCTTCATCTCTTTCTCGTATGTATTCATCAAACGATCACGATTTCGTCTAAGTCCAATAGATACGGATCATTTGTTAGAAACTATTTGAGTCAAAATATAAAATCACACTCTTACCGAGAAGATTCCAACTCTTTCGAAAGATCTTTACTCGACAAAGTCCCGCCACCAGCGAATCCTCCTTCAGCTGAGTCGTTTGTTGTTGCTGCAAGAGGACTAGAGGCTGATAGACTCATGGATAACAGATCAGACGTCTAAAGATAAAGAATGATTAAATAACAATAATAGATAAATAGATTTTCTCACATTTTGAAACTTTTTCACAAGTTCTTTCTCTTTACTCGCTGGTGTTGAGAAATTCACTCTCCCAGGGGTAGTAATAGTAGCACTGCCACTTACTTTCTTCCCACTACTCATCGTGACAGACTTCTTCACGCTACTATCAAAATCAGTTCTCTTCTTCGGTGTAACACCACCACTCCCATTGCTAGTAAATGAACCACCTGTCACTTGTTTATAAGATGTTGATAATAATTTTTCTGTTTTCATTAATTGTTTATCCTGATTAATCGTTGTTTTATTCGGTGATATTGTCTTTAATAAATTATTTTGTATATTCGAATTAATATTAATTGAATTGGTTGTAAATAATTTATAATTTTTATTATTAATTGTCTTTTGATAGATATTACCATTAGGTAATAAGATTGGTTTATCAATATCATTTAATAAATCTAAATTTTCTAATGTTTCTTGCATTGATGATGGTAAATCAATCGCTGATAATGCTGCTTCCATCATTGCTGATGTATTTCGTTGTCCATAAATATCAAAATCTTGATGTAATAAACGAATTACATATGGATTGCAATGAGCTTCTTGAAATCTTAAACCAAAGAATTCTTCTTGATCATCCGCGAATCCTCCTCCTGTTGTTACTCCTGCTGCTGGACTATCCTTCGCATCAAACACAGCTGTTGCGCCTTTCTTACCGGCATCACTCGCAGCTTTTTGGCTATTTGCTCGAATCACTTCAGGATATTTCCATGTGCATAACACTTTCATCCATTTATAATAGCGAATGATTTGATAAACACGATCAACAGATCCAGCAAGATTCTGTAATCTTTGTTTATGCATCTTCACTATCGCAGGATAGGTGGATTCCGTAATTGCATTACAAATCTCGATGACCTCCAATGTTAATAAAGGACCGGTTGGCTCAGTCAGAATTGGTTTCCCCCATAATAAAGTAGGTTTCGAGGAACTATCAGTACTCGCTTTATCTAAGGAACGACTAGATGTCTTCTTATCAGCAAATGGAACATTATTTTTTGCATTCGTTGTAACGGCATCATCATGTAAATCATTCACATCAACTAACCGTTCTCCATCATCATTCCCTCCTTTCCCTCGCGGACTGCTCGAAGGAGAAGATAAAGAAGAAGTGGAAGGAAATAATATTTGATCATATTCAAGTAATTGTAATAATTGTCTCGCTGCTCTTAATTCACTTTCAGCAAATGCTTCATGATGTGTACGTATTTGTAATACTTCTAATATCGATTGTTCAATACCATAACGATCAATCATTTCAATATTCATACGGAGACGATTCCGTGTCTTTAATCGTGGACCAGCATTATCATAAATTAATTGTATTTTATTAATAAAATCAGGATTAATATTTAATTTCTTCCCTTCTTCTAAATAATATTCAATTTCTTTTTCATTAAATTCATTTTGATGATTAATTAAAAATTTTATTAATTGTTGTATAATTTTTCTTTTATGATATAATGTAATAATTAATTCTTTTGCTTCTAATACTATTGGATGATTATTCATTTCTAAACGTTCTGATTTTAATATTAATGAATTTAATTGTAATATATTGTTCTTTTGAATTGCAGTATTTAAATCTGATATCAATGTTTCTTGAATATTAAATAATTTATACATGATTTTTGCAATTTTTATTTCATGTTCAAAGATTGATAATATTGTGGAGACAGGATTATTCCATCCACTGGATGATGATTGATGTGCAGAGGTAGGGGCTGGTGTTAAAGTTAATGGATCAATCTTTGCTTTATTTATTTTCTTTGCAGATGCAAGAATTTGACGCATTTCCATTGGTGTTGGTTGGGACGACTTCCCTCCTCCTGTTGTAGTATTATTCGTGATAATACCAGCTTTAGATGTAGCATGCAATAATGCTAAGCCAGCTTCTTTCTTTTGTTGTAATTGTATAAATTGTTCTTCACGTTGTTTTAATATTTTCATTTCTTCATCAATTTTGACTAATATATCTTTAATTTTATAAATTTCACGTCTTTTAATAATTTTCCTTAATTCTATTAAATATTTCATTGATTTCATATTATTTATGACTAATTTTCTTCTCCAATATTTTTGTATTGTAATAACAGCAGCAATTTGTTTCCTTTTAGCATCTTCAATTTTCATTTTCTCTCTTTTAAGAACTAATAATTCTTTTTGATAAAATAAACGAGTGAGAAACGATCGTATAAACTTTTGTAATTTCATTACATAGGTTACAATTCGACCACTTTTCTCTTTCTCTAATAATAACCGATCCGAGTTATTCTTTAAAAAGACTTTTGTCTTCGTACCAACACGCCACATCGATGATGTTAATAATCCTTGACGTGTTAATGTTGATAATATTAATTCACATGATTCACGATCATTTATCGATCGTTTATTACGTTTTAACATTAAACCATCAATTAATATTTGATAAGTATTAGCAAATTGAATAAAATTAGAACGATACGCAAACCCTGATTTACGTATACGTATTGCTTCAAATAAACCAGCATATTTTAATTGTCTTAATGCTAAATGACCATCTAATATACCACCAACTTTTTGATGATTTGGTTTAATACAACGAATGAAATGTGGCTCCGTTAAACGTAAATTTGTGATTAAACCAATTAATTGATTACGAAATTGTCCGCCTAAAGTACTTTTAGATTGCTTTTTATCGTTTTTACCACTGCCACCACGAGATGGTCCGCCAGATGGTGCAAGGGGTGCACCATCAGCATCTTTATCAGTAAATAAATCAGCAATTAATGGTATTTTAGATAAAATCATTGATTCTTTCACTGTTTGATTTAATGTATCACGATTTTTATCTAAAAAATTAGTTACATTGTATTCAACCGGACCAGCAAAATGAACAACAGAGAAACATTCTGGTTTCACTTTATTCTTAATAAAAAATTTATTAGAAGTTGATTTAGTTGCAACAAATGTTTTCTCAATCTTTGATGCATAAGATAAATCTGTACCATTACCTAATGAACATTCTTCTTCGAGTAATGATATTAATCCATATGGTTTACCTTCGATTAAATTCACACATTCTGAATTATCTTCAAATGCGATTTCATCTAATGATATACCTTCATCTTGATACATCATTTTCTCTTCATGGAAGATAACTTCATTAAAATGAAACTGTAATTTTTCATTTGCATAATTAATACATAATTGTTCAAATGAATTTAATTCAAAGACTTCAAAACCAAAGATATCTAATATACCAATCGAAAAATTAGATTCTTCTGTCTTTAAGGTACTATTCACACGTTGGATTGTCCAATCAAACATATTGGAATAAAGGTATTTTGCTAATGTATCACGATTATCAATGGCTTGTCCCGCATTAAATTTCATGGAAACGATGGAACCACGTCCCATTTGTACACGTTTCTCCTGTAATGCAAATAAGAAAATATCTAAATCTAAACCTAATAATTCAGCACATTGATGTAATGTTTCTGAGGAAGTTTGTGAGACAATAGCAGCATCAGTATTCCCTGGTAATGGTTCAAAGGTAATATTACCGAGTAATAATATACCGGCAACAATTTTAAACATACTTTCCATGGTACTGTTAGAGAATTGCAAGGTTTTCATTGCTTCAACAACTTCTTTAAACTCTTGTTGATCATCAACACCTTGAATACGATAACATTCTGATTGATTCAAATAATGGTACTCTTGTGGCGTTCTTAAATAAAGACGTTGTTTCATTGGACCATCAGCACCAGCAATTAATTGATAGAAAATATGATAATTACGTTCATTTAATGATTGTGATACAACACGTGATTTTTCTAATAAATAATTAATAATTTCACAACCTTGAATCAGAAAATGCTGATTAAAACCAACTTTCATCCATTTACCAAAACGTGAAGAATTATCTATCAAAAATCAAAGAAACATTAGAGAGATCAAGTGAAAACGGTTGGAAAGCTTACTATTTCTTAGAGTTTTTGCGTTTCCTAAAGCTTCTAACAGAGGATTGGATTGAAGGATTTTTGTTTCCATGCCAGGTTCTCCTAGTTGTTTTGGTTTTGAATCTGGTGCAACTTGAGCAAGGAAAGTTAATACTTTCTTTGTTGTTTCGGTTTTCCCGGCTGAAGGTATAGAGCAACATTAGGTTTGTGATTAAGAGGTTAAAAAGAACTTACCTCCAGATTCTCCTGAGATGAGCACTGATTGATTCTTTCGATTAGATTTCAATTGTTGGTAAGCGACGGATGCTGTCACAAATACATGAGGGTATATTTGATTCGACTCATATGCACGACGAATGTCTCTTTCTCCGTAGATTGGAAGGTTCTCGAAAGGGTTAACTGCGACTAAAATGGATCCTACGTGTGTGTAGATGATCTTCTTCCCGAATCGATTTCTCACATGATGAAGGATAGCACCTTCACTTAATTCATCTAAATCGACTAAATTTTCGACATGATCGTCAATATGACTTCCACAAGGTTCGAGCTTCTGCTTGAGATCGTTAACACGATATTTCTTTACTCCCGCTTTATCTGTCTGGAATTCCAGAACAGAGTTCTTAAACTCTTTCAATATACCCACCAACCAAGCATGTTCTTCATCAGGGACCCAAAAACGGTCACCAATCGAGTAACTCATCACCTTCCTTGATCAGATTCGACCGTAAAGTTAGTTTAGATCAGGTTTGGATTTTTCTCACTAACTGTCGAAGTTGAAAAACCTCGACTTTACTGAAATCTGAAATATTGGTCTTTCTTAACGTCCGATACTCACATTTTTTGACTTTTAATGGTTACAGTTAAGAAAGATTTTTTGAGTTCATCTTGTGCTTACTCACATCATATCACCTTACTACCTTACCTAATTCATTGGGAGTTCCTGGATCAATCATCTGTTATCAAAGAGAGTTTTGAAGGAACGTTCAAGGACCAACTATCCCAAAAAGAATGAGTACGAAGAAAGGTAAAGATGATAAATCGAAAGGGGAAGATCAAGATACTCCAAACAATAAGGGGAAAGGTGGAGCTGTTGACAAGAAACCCCCAAAATCGCTTTATGAGCGATTAGTTGGGAAAAGTGCAGTAACAAATGAAACGAAGAGAGGAAGCGTGAAGACCGCTTTACTGAATTGGTTTGCTAAAGAATCCGCTGAAGTAAGAATCAAGATAAGATCTTAGCTAATTATATTTTCTAACCTTCGTTTAACTACAGGAAAGAGCATTTCGATCAACTTTGAAAAATTACCGTGGTAAACTAACCCTTGAACTTCAACAAATAACTAAAGCAGTGAATCGTCATCAGCGACGTTATCAAGAACAACGACATGAGTTTGATAAACAGGAAAAACAATTAATTGCTTGGGGTTTAAAAGGTGCAATTCAAAAATTTCATATGCAAGCATGGTTTCGATTAGAACGTTGTAAATTGCAAGAGAAAATAACGTCAGAAATTGAAAAAATTGTTTCACAACGACAAAGTCGTTCGATTGAATATTTACAACATTTTGAAGATACCGCCCAGAAAAAGGATAAATTTTCATTACGTGAAGCTGAAGAATTTTGTCAAACACCAGAAAGTCTAATTATGTTAGATTCTGTTGTCCTTCATCTTCATGAAAGATTGAAAAAATTAGATTTATTATGTACATATGCTACTCGACAATTTTTATTATTAGAACCCGAATTTGCCTGGAAAGATACGAAAAAGAGAAGTAAAATCTTATATACAATTTTGATGAATTACAATAATTTACCACAAATGAATCATTTAGATAATATTGAAACTGATTTATCATGGGAACAATTTTGTATGTGGTGTGCTGTACGTGCACATAAATTAAAACAGATTGAACAAGAATATTCTGATTTTATTGAAGATCAAAGAGAATTAGAAGGAAGATTGTTCTTTCGGTGGCATTCTTCCGTTATGTTGACCATTAAAACACCTGATCAAGCGCCGCCACTTTCCAATGCCACTCGTGAGAGTACTGATGGATTGGCAGGAAATGGTGCCACTGATCCCGAACATTTAAAATCCCGTCCAACCGCACTCAAAGTCACCCCAGGGAGTATTAAAGCATTTATTCGATATTTTGCAACGGAAATTATTGGTGTTAAGTATGAAATTCCTAAAGAATGTCTTCAAGCAAGTATTGCGTTAACAGAATCATTATTCTTTCGTCGTTTATCGCCATATATTTTCCGTTATATTGATAAATTACAACGTGAGAAAGATGATTACTGGAGATTACATGCTCAAAAGTGTCGTTATATCTCTCCCGCCGTTTATTCCGTCCCCGATAAATATTTTAAAGGGAAATCTTCAAACCAGAATAAAGAAAGTTCGAAAGATGCGGCAACGCCACCAACACTGCATCCTCAATTACTACAACATCATGGAGACGTTTATCGAGCTTCCTCTGTTGCTGAGCAAGAGAGAATGAGACTTTCGGTTGAATTTCCGACTTTTTCTAGTTTTCAAATGGCTCAACAAAAAGGTGGTGTATCTTCTTCGCCTAAGAAAAATCCCCCTGTTATAAATAACACCAGCGCACCATCAAACTATAACAACACTGTCACTCACACTCCGTTCCATCCTTCAGCAGCGTCTTTTATCGTTTCTCCGCCCTCTCGCGATACTGAAACTCAAACAAACAATACTACCACCATTTCCACGGCTCCTCCGTCTGCTCCCTCAAACATATCTGAAACTCCCGAATCATCGCATCGCAAAGAGGGTGACAACCGTCCAACTCCTGCGGTTTTATTTACCCCTGAAGCTTCAACTGCAAGTATTAACCCACAGAAGAATGAAACAACCGCTGATGTTCAATATTTGGAGAGATTAAGCTACGATGAACAAGAATTACAATTTCCCATCGAAGTGGCAAATAATGAGAAGGATAACAGTGAGAATCAACATGGAATCGATACTAGCGACGAAGATGTGGAGAAAGTCAAGTCGAAGCGGGCTGAAATTGAAAATATTCGCGTCAAGTCTAAATCAGAGGCCGCTATGCTAGAATCTCATCCCTCTTTCGCTCCGGAGAGTTACAACGAGCGAGTAGAAACCGGAGATATCTTAGCTACTATTAATTCGGTGACTGCAAGTACTACTCCTACTGCAGCAACATCGATTCCGACAAGTAGCCTGGATAGTGTTGATAGAAAGGACAGCCCACCTCCCTCAATCGTTCCGCCTGTCGTTGCGAATAGCGTCACTACCCCATCCAATCCTTCAACCACACTGGTTGTCCCAGTACCGATTCCTAACAGTCAAAATAAAGGGATGGGAAATGGTAATGGCGGAAAGGGTCCATCGCGCCAAAATTCTCCTGGTCTCCCAAGCAAGCCCAGTACTAGCAATGGCGGCCAGGCTAGTCCTTTAAAGCGTGTCCACGTTAACTATTGTACTTGCCACTATTGTCAAACCTTTTCATTGAGTTTACGATTACAAAGATTTCCAAGATATGAGCCCGGTATGGAAGATGGTTTACCTTATGCGCGCTCATCGCGAGTCCTATCATGGATGAATCTTGCAGTGTATCCTCGAGTAAGCGACGTCATATGATCACTTTTATTCTACTAATATTTGGCTGGTCAATAGGAAATGATCTTTTATTTGAGTCTTGCATGTAAATGGATTTTACGTGACGCTATCGATGTTTCAGGTAAATAATGTTCTTATCGCGCTTTTTTCAAAATTCCCTCACGCTGCGAGACTTTTAGGGAGTAGAAGTGTTATTGGAGCTGATACCATGGTTCCTTTGTTTACTATGGTCTTGATCCATGCTCGCATTCCAAATATTCATCTTCTTCTATACATCCTCATGCAATATGGTGAATACGATGAACAAGGTGATATCTCTTACAATATTGCTAATTTGGAGGGATCTATGCAATTTATTATGCAAATGGAGATTTCAAATGAGATTGAAGAGGCGTTTCAACTCACAACGTTGTGTGATTCTATTCTTTCATCGATTAAAACAAATGGAAATAACCGAAAGGGATCCACAGCAACGATGGTAATGACATCCTCTTCGCATGAGAATACACATATTCATGACAATGCTGTGATGATGGCATCATCTTCCCCATCTTCATTTAATGAGCATGCTCTAAAAGCAAGTTTCGCATCAGTCATGTCGAATGCAACTGGAGGGCCTCCACAGCTTAGTCAAGAGGAATTGAAAGCTTTAGATATGAAGGCAATGCAAGAGTTAGGTAAGAGAATTTAATGATTTTTGCTTTAAATCTATGACTTTAATTGATTCAATTTCTAGGGGAGTGGTTGCGAGATCAGCAGACGATGGAGGAGACTATAGCAATTTTGCAAAATGATGGATGGATGTTGTGAACAAACTCGTTCAAGAAGAAATTTTTGACATAAAATATATGAAATTATAAGTTCTATAGAGTAGTTGTTTAATTATTAGTTTTTTCGAATTCTTTTCCTCTGAAAAGCAGATGTTCTCTGCTAATTTAGTTTAACTAGAGCCTTTGTAAGTAAGAATCACAGAAAATATGATCATTGGTGATTATGATTGAAGCTGTAGAAGAGATTGATTATTTTTACATCACAAAATAAAAATCAAATTAGGCGCATAGATCATTTTCAAATGCATGATGACGAAGAAGCAATGTATTTGCAATGAGGTTGTGCGTGGAATGAAAGAGAAAAGAAAAAAGAAAAGAAAAGTTGAAGCGAAATGAAACTGGGTAAACTGCAAGATCCTGCAATAATCAAATGTAATGACGAGATCGAGAGTGAACTGTTACTGATTTTTAGTCATATAACCCATCAGATTCCCAGACATCGAGCAATATTTCGATCATTTTCCCAAGTGGTACAGGTTCAGGTAATGTCATATTACCATCGCGAGAGTTGAAAACACGATCTAATATCTCATCAACATCTACTCCTCTTGGTTCAGGACGTCTTCGCACAGGAGAATTCCCACCATTACTATTTCCATACGAACTGCTTCTCCACTCTCCACGCAGCTTATTCCAACGATCATATCCATGATTTACGAATTCTCCACCTGCACTATGGTGATGAGAAGAACCAATACTTGAAGATCCACGATTTTCTTTTGTATCATAGGCAGAATTCTTCGCACGTGACATCTTATTTGATCTTCACAAATCTTCAGTCAATTTGAACAGCAGTTTTTCTCCTTTTTCTGAAGATGACCACAGTCGGACTTTACCTTAAGCCGCTAGACTTATCTCGGCTACAGAATTGCCAATCATTCATCGACTGTGTTTGCTAACTTCTTACTTAATTTACAGTTACAGTTTAGTTTTGAGAGAATGTCTGAGTTATTTACTCATTATAGAGTTTTTGGTGATCATCAGATTCCTGAGATTATCACGCAGCCGTCATCTTCATCACAGTCGAATGGCACTTACGTTCAACAGTTGCTATCAAAACTGAAGATAGAAATCACTAAACTTACTCACGAAGTAATCGAGTTTGACTTAATTGGTGTTGATCCATCCATAGCCAATGCTTTACGAAGAATTCTTCTTGCTGAAGTTCCAACCGTTGCGATCGAACACGTGTGGATTGCTATTAATAATTCCATTATTCAAGATGAAGTATTAGCTCATCGTGTTGGTTTAATTCCAATTAAAGTTGATCCTAAAAAATTAGATTATGTAGTAAATGATGAAGAAACTGATCGTGATACAATTGTTTTTCATTTTGATGTTGAATGTACTCCAGAAATTGTGAAAAATAAATTTGGTAAAGATTCTTATAAGAATGAAGATGCACTTTCTGGACAATTACAATGGTTACCTCAAGGGAATCAAGAAGAATTATTTCCTGAAGGTGTTAGACCGGTATTAGATGATATTGTTATTGCAAAGTTAAGACCTGGGCAAAGAATTGAGTTTGAAGCCCATTGTCGTAAAGGTGTTGGTAAAGATCATACAAAGTTTAGTCCTGTTGCAACTGCTTCCTATCGTTTACTACCAGGTATGATATTAATTTTTCTTTTATTTTGTAGAGTTTATTTCTCAATCTTTGTTGTTTTCTTAGAGATAATTCTCACTGAACCAATCGTCAATGAGAAAGCAGTCGAGCTTAAGGTACGTTAGACCAGCTTTCTTACTGGTCTCCACTCTTAACATCTCCACCTTCGGTAGAAAAAATGCCCAATGCAAGTTTTTGATATTGAAGATCTTGGTGGAGTTCCAACAGCGAAAGTTGCTCGTCCTCGTGACTGTACTATGTGCCGTGAATGTATTCGAACAGATAATTGGTCAGAGAAAGTTCAACTAAAGAGAAAAGCTGATCATTTCTTATTTTCTGTCGAATCAGTCGGAATATTAGAACCTGCTACAATTGTTCGTGATGCAATCTCAATATTAAAAGATAAAGCTTTAAAGTTTCAAGCAGAAATTGAAGAGTATGAATCATCTCTATAAAAGTAACAACAATAGATAAAGAGAGATATTTCTTTTTTGTATGGTCTTTTCAATGCTGTGAATAAATTAATTTGAAACAATTTCTATTTGGTCCTCTTTCCTATGGTGTAAAATAAAACAATAATCCGCGAAAAGTAGAAACGAATTAGAAATTAGATCCTCTAATAATAGTCAATTACCACTCGAAAAATAAAGCAAAATACAGTTAAACCAACGATTTTATTATCGAAATAGATTAATTTAATCCTTGAAGTGGCGAGGAAATCTTAAAATGTGGACAGCTCTTCTGTTCCTCTACATTTTGATCTCTTGCCACCTAAGCCTTGTGACATGTCAAAATTATTACGATACGGGTCGATTTGAGCTCCATGGCGTTATAGAATCGAATTCGATACATGAGGAATCAAAACAATCTTTTACTTTCACTCAAGAGGACGAGAATAGAAGAGGTCTCCTCTTCTCTCAAAAATACTCATTGCAAGACGTTTCCGCTG
>VFQN01007662.1_pt1 | contig 11486 bp, 10 predicted proteins | sample 3512371 | NCBI WGS metagenome assembly VFQN01 (sample SAMN10412370, study PRJNA504923) | tailings metagenome | isolation source: Replicate 2 from Balatoc abandoned mine | place: Philippines: Itogon, Benguet | collected 2017-08-28
GCATGAAGAACGCGCCATGCGCCAGATTGGGAATGCGCATCAGCCCGAAGATCAGTGAGAAGCCTGACGAGAGCAGGAACAACAAGCCGCCAAACGCGACCGAGTTCAGCGTTTGAATGATCCAGAATTGCATTGCAGTAAGTGTGCCCCGCCCTTTGAAACCCTCCCCCTGAAAGGGGGAGGGTGGGAAGGGGGTCATCGCAGAATAGACCCCCACCCGATTGTCTCGCTATCGCGAGGCAATCGACCTCCCCCTTCAGGGGGAGGTGAAGGAAGAGATCAGTTCTCCAGATTCTTCGCCGGTGGGAAGTCGCGCGAATAGACCGGCTGTTTCAGGAATTCGTCGGGCTTGTATGTCCAGAACTGGCTGACATCCGGATAGGTCTTCACCACGGCGTTGACCAGCTTGCCGCCCTTGCGTTCGACCTTGCGGATATAGAGGTTGCCGACCACGTTGCCGTATTCGTCGAACCGCATCGGCCCGCGCAGCGATTCCTTCATGTTCACGCCTTTCAGCGCTTTCATGAAGGCGTTCTTGTCCTCGATATTGCCCTTAACCTGCTTCAGCGCTTCTTCGAGCACTTCGCCGCAGAGATAGGTTTCCGCCGCATACACGCCCGGATCGACCTTGTAGTCCTTCTGGATGGCGGCGACGAAACGCTTGTTGATGGGGTTATCGAGCTGCGCCGAATACCAGTTGCCTGTGATGGCGCCGAGCGCGTCGTCGCCCATCTGCTGGAGTAACGATTCATCCACCGGCGTGAAGCCGCCGAGGATCTGTGACGTGTTGCCGTATTCGCGCAGCTGCTTGATGAACTTGAAGCCGTTCGAGCCGGCATGGCCGGTATAGACGCCGTCGATATTCGGCTTGAGCTGGGAGATATAGGTCGCGTAATCCGGCGCGTTGAGCGGCGGCCACAGCTTCTGGACGACCTTGCCGCCCGCGTCCTCGAAGGCGCGCTGGAAGCCCGCGACATTCTCGTGACCGAACGCGAAGTCGTCGGCGATGCAGGCGACCCTTTTCAGTTTCAGATCCTTGGCGGCATAGTCACCGACCGGATGGCTCGGCTGCGCGGAGGTCGAGCTCGGCCGCACCAGCCACGGATTGGCCTTGCGCTGGGTCAAGTCTTCCGCGCCCGCAACGGTGAGGATCGGCGTCTGCGAGGAGCGGATATAGTCGTCGATCGCCAGCGCCTCGAATGCGGCGAGCGGTCCAATCAGGACCGAGACTTTCAGCCGCTCGACCAGCTCCTGGGTCTTGGTTCGTGTCTGCGCCGGATTGCCGCCGGTGTCGGCGGTGTGCAACTCGACCTTTCGTCCGGCGAGGTTGTAGTTCTTCTCCTTGAAGAATGTGGTCAGTCCCTGCTCCATCTGGATGCCGCCGGAGGCGAGGGGACCTGTCTTGACGGTGAGGAAGCCAACCTGAATCGGGCCGGCCTGCGCGACCGCCGCGGGGATTTTCACGACTTGCGTGCTGACGCCTGCGGCGAGCGCGCCCTTGATGGCATTGCGGCGTGAGACTTTCACTGAACCCTCCCTATGCTACGCACATGCGCCGCAATTCATGCGGTCGATGCGGTCGATTAGCGTTTCCTCATGCGGCCGGCGCTTTTGCGCCTTGTCCCAGGTTTGGTCTTGCCGTCGCGAGGACTATAGCGCGCCTTTGTGGTCCCTCGTCCAGCGTTCTCGTGACGATCGATGCTCGGATTTTGATCGCCCCGATCACTATCCCGGTAGCCTGCGGTGATTGAGTCCAGCCGGACGCAATGTCTAGGAACGATGTGGCGCAGTAAGTTTCACCGGACGAAAATCGAGTGCGCCAGTTTTTTATCGGGTCGGGTGTAAAGCCGGGATAGGCTGCCTGGCTCGATCACGGAGATAAAGTCATGCGCGTTGGCGTGGCCGGACTTGGCAAGATGGGCGCGGCGATCGCTGCGCGGCTGATGGAATGCGGGCACGACCTCGTCGTGTGGAACAGATCCGCGGACAAGACGAAATCGTTCGCGGATGCAGGGGCCACGATCGCGGCTTCACCTGCCGATCTTGTTGCGCAAAGCGATGCGGTGATCACCATTCTCACCGACGCCGCCGCAATCGATGCGGTGTATCACGGCGCGTCCGGCCTCCTGTCGGCCGACGTCAATGGCAAGCTTTTCATCGAGATGAGCACGGTGCCGCCGGAGACCGAAATCGCGCTTGCCGGCAAGGTGCGCGCGAAAGGCGCGGCTTTTGTCGAGTGTCCTGTTGGAGGCACAACCGGTCCAGCGCGGCAAGGCAAGCTGTTCGGCTTTGCCGGTGGCAGCGCGGCCGACGTCGCGCGCGCGAAGCCGCTGCTCGACCAGCTGTGCCGGCGCGTCGAGCATGTCGGCGAGGTGGGAGCGGGCGCCAGCATGAAACTGGCGATCAATCTTCCGCTGATGATTTACTGGCAGGCCCTGGGCGAAGCGCTCGCGATCAGCCGCCATCTCAAGATCGCGCCGGAGCGCGTGATCGACATTCTGGCCGACACGTCGGGGGCGTCTACGGCAGTGAAAAATCGCGGCGCAAACATTGCGGCTTGGCTCGGTGGCGGTGATTTTGGCGCGGTGACGTTCAATCTCGACGATGCGCGAAAGGATATTCGCGCGATGATTGCGCAGGGGCGCTCTCTCGGGCTTGATCTGCCGCTGATCGAAAAAACGCTGTCCTGCTTCGACGAAGCGAGTGCAGCAGGTTATGGACAGAATGACGGGTCGGGTATGGCGGTTTACTGGGCCAACCGGCCCGGCAGCAGCAAGAGCTAATCTTTCCTTTACCTACCCTTGCCGGGGAGGGTGAAGCGAACGGAGTGACACACATGCAATTCTTTTCGTTCTGGCGTTCGCTTGCGTCGTTCCGCGTGCGCATCGCGCTTAACATCAAGGGTCTGTCGCCCGAGGTGATCAACGTCGATCTGATGAAAGGCGAGCAGCGCAACGACGCCTATCGCAAGGTCAATCCGCAGATGCTGTTACCCGCGCTTGTCACGGACGAGGGCGCGGTCCTGTTCCAATCGATGGCGATCATGGAATATCTGGACGACGTCCATCCGCATCCGAACCTGCTTCCGTCGGAGCCGGTTGCGCGTGCGCGCGTGCGGGCGCTGTCGGGCATCGTAGCATCCGACTCCCATCCCTTGATCGTGCCGCGCGTGCGCGAATACCTGGAGCAGGAAGTGAAGCTCGACCAGCCGGCGCTGATGAAATGGATCCATCACTGGCAGGGCGAGGGGTTGAAGGCGCTGGAGACCAATCTCGCGCAGAGCACGGAGACCGGCATCTATTGCCAGGGCGACAATGTCACGATGGCCGATATCTGTCTCGTCGGCCACGCCGTGGGATGTAACTTCTTCAAATACGATCTCGCGCCTTATCCGACGGTGCGGCGGATCGTCGAAACATGCATGAAGGAGGACGCATTCGCGAGGGCGCATCCGCTGAAGCAGCCCGGCGCGCCGGCAGCGGTGTAGCCCGTTTCTTTCCCGCACTCACTTTCACCTCTCCCTGCTTGCGGGGAGAGGTCGACCGCATGAGCGAAGCGAATGAGGTCGGGTGAGGGGCCCGCGCAGTGAGCGCTGCAACTTGCGCCTCACCCGGCTCGCATGCGCTCGCCACCCTCTCCCCGTAAGCGAGGAGAGGGGACTAACGCCCGGCTCTGGTGCTCGATGACTTCAACACTCTCGCCAGCCGCTTCAGCATCTCCGCCAGATCAGTTTCGAACCGCTCGAGAAACACCCGCGCTGGCGCCGACAAGGTGCGCCGGGCCGGCGTGATTACAATAAATTCGGCGTGGAGCGGCGGCTCGATCGGGTTGATGGTGAACTCGCTGCGGCCGATATCGTTGACGCAGATAAGGCCCGGAAGCACGGTGACGAAATCGGAACGTGCGACCAGATCGAACGTCGCCATCATCGCATCCATCTCGATCATGCGTTCGATGGCAACGCCGTGACTCTGGAAATAGATTTCGAGATTGCGCCTGCGCACATTGTCCGGACCTGGCACAACGATCTTCAGCGCCGCGACGTCGGCGAGCCGCACCGGTAAGAGCGGTTTGAATGCGCTGGTGCGTCCGGAGATCAGCACTTCGCGGTCGCGCAGGATCAGCCGCGATTTCAGACCGACCCGGCCCTCGAACGCCGGCACGATTGCAAAGTCGAGTTGGTCAGCCAGCACCTGTTCGGTCAGCGTGCTGCTGTAGGCTTCGACAACATGCAATTGAACATCCGGGTGCGCCGCCACGATATGCTGCAGGGTGGGCGCGAGCGCCGCGCGCGTGAAGGTTGGCATCAGGCCGATGCGCAGGCGGCCCGAGACGTCGCCTGCGAGCGAACGCACATCCTCGTTTGCCTTGTCCAGCAATCCGATCGCGTCGACGCAGCGGCGGTAATAGCGAAGTCCCGCCGCGGTGGGAGTCACGCCTGTCGCGGTGCGGTCGAACAGCTGGACGCCCAGTCTCTTCTCGGCCGCGGCGACATGCTGCGAAACTCCCGATTGCGTGGCATGTTCGCGCTCGGCCGCGCGTGTGAACGAGCCCTCCTCGCAAACCGCGATGATCGCCTGGATCTGCCGCAGGCTGGTCGGACTTGGCATGAGCTCTCCGGAGCCATTAGCTAGAATAATGCCCAGCGTCAGTTGATATTATTTCATAAGTGGGGTCGGCGCAGCTAGATTTGCGGCCTTCCGGAGGAAACGACCGATGAAACTCGGCTTTTTCACAATGCCGATCCACGCGCTCGGCAAGGACTGGCGAACGTCACTGAGAGAGGACCGCGAGGCCTTCATCCTGGCCGACGAACTGGGCTTCTCCGAGGGTTACGTCGGCGAGCATGCGACAGACCAGGCGGAGAACATCACGTCCTGCACGATCTTCGTCGCCTCGCTCATCCACGCGACCAAGCAGATGAAACTCGGCACTGGCACCGTGAATATGCCGAATAATCATCCGGCCGCAGTCGCCGCCGAGATCGCGATGCTCGACCACATGCTGGACGGTCGCTTCATCTTCGGCATTTCACCCGGCGGGCTCCTCTCCGACGCCGAGGTGTTCGGCAATCTCGACGCCAATCGCAACGAGATGTTTCTCGAGTGCATCAACCAGGTGCTTGCGATCTGGCAAGGCGAGCCGCCGTATAACTTGCGCGGCAAATACTGGAACGTGGTGTGCGAGCGGCACTTCCTTCCGGATATCGGCCAGGGCTTTTTGCCGAAGCCGTTGCAGCGTCCGCATCCGCCGATTGTCGTGACCGCCGTCGCGCCATTCTCCAAGGGGGTCACCGAGGCAGCGGCGCGAGGCTGGGAGCCGATCTCCGCGAACTTCCTGATGCCGCAATGGGTGAAGAGCCATTGGCCGAAATATGTCGAGGGCTGCCAGCGCGCCGGGCGCCCGGCCGATCCGGCAAACTGGCGTGTCGCCAAAAGCATCTTCGTTGCCGATGACGACAAGACCGCGCGCGCCTACGCAACCGATCCGAATTCGCCGTATCGCTTCTATTACAAGCAGCTCTTCACCAAGTTGAAGGCCAACGGCCGCATCGAGTTGTTCAAGACGCACCGTGATCAACCGGACGACGAGGTTACGCTCGACTCCGTCTGCGACCAGCTCATTACCTATGGCTCGCCCGACAAGGTGGCCGACGAGATCCTCGCCTTCCGCGACAAGGTCGGCGATTTCGGGACGCTGCTTTACGCTGGCAAGGACTGGGCCGATCCGGCGCTCGGCAAGCGCTCGATGACGCTGCTGGCCGAAAAGGTGATGCCGAAGGTGAATGCTGCGATCGCATCATCCTCGCGCGCGGCGGAATAAGGACGCGCGAGCAACCCGGATAGGTCAGGCGTTCACGGGGGTCTTCAGCGGGCGCTTTTCCAGTCCGGCAGCCAGATTGTCGATCATGAGCTGCCCCATCTCGAGGCGGGTCTCGATCGCGGCCGTGCCGTGATGCGGTTGCAGGATGACATTCGGGAAATCGAGCAGGCGCTTGTCGAAGTTCGGTGAGTTTTCGAAGACATCGAGCGCGGCCCAGCCAAGCCGCTTGTTGGCAAGCGCGTCGATCAGCGCTTCCTCATCCACCACGCTGCCGCGGGCGACATTGATCAGCGTGCCCTGCGGTCCGAGGGCGTCGATCACAGCGCCCGATACCAGGTGTCGCGTTTCCGGTCCGCCCTTGCAGGCGACCATCAGATAATCGCTCCGGCGCGCGAGTTCGACCACGTCGCCGACATAGGAGTACGGCACATCCTTCTTCTCGCGCGTACCGGTGTAGAGAACCTGCATGCGGAATGCGACGGCCCGATCGGCGATGGCGCGGCCGATGCCGCCAAGCCCGATCACGCCGCATGTCTTGTTGGCGACGCTGCGGCCCAAGGGGATCGGACCTTTTTCAGCCCATTGCCCGGTTCGGGCATAATGGTCGGCGAAAATAATCTGCCGCGCCGATGCCAGCATCATGCCGATGGCGAGGTCGGCGACTTCCGGCCCAATGATATCTGGCGTGTTGCCGAGCGGGATGCCGCGCTCACGCAGCGCTTTCACATCCACAAGATCGAGCCCAACGCCGAACACCGAAACCGCTTCGAGGTTCGGCAGTCTGTCGAGCATCGCACGGCTGATGCCGCGATTGGCTTCGGTCGCAACGCCGCGGATCCGCGCGGCGATATCCGCCGGAATCTCATCGGGCGCCGGCATCTTGAAATAGTGATGCACAGTGTAGCGCCGGTTCATTTCATCAACCGTCGCGTCCGGAAATTTTCCGAAATACAGAATGTCCGGCTTCATTCGCGTGCGTCTCGCTTCGATTGCTGTGATGGGTCCGCGTTCTGTATCGTATCGCGATACAGAACGATCGTTGCCTGTCGCGGCCTAGTAGCCAGCGGGTCTATGCGAAGTCAAACGCAGCCGCTCCGCATTACAGTTCGAAAATCTTCTTCGGCGTCTTGTGCAGGCACTCGCCCGCGCCGTCCTTGCCGATCAGGTAATTGTCGCAGATCACGGCCCATTGCGTCGGCGTTTCGTAGCCCGGATGCACGGCGAAATTCATCCCTGCTTCGATCGTCATGGTCTCATCCTCACGGATCAGCGGCCGTTCGACGAGGTCGTAACCCTGTCCATGTGCATAGAGACGCTTCTCCGGCCCGACGCCGCGCGCGGCCATGTGCGCGTCGTGAGCGGCGGCGACATCGCGCGCAAGCACGCCCGGCTTCATCAATGACAGGGTATGCGCCTGCGCTTCCTTCACGCTCTCGAAGCCATCGAGCAGATCGCTTGGAGCCTTGCCGAACACCATCGTCCGCGCGATCTCGGTGTACATGCCGCCCGGACCGGCATTCTCGATCAGCAGCGCGAAATGCTCGCCCTCTTTCAGGACGCGGCCCTGCAGGTAGCGATCGACGAAATTGGCCGGCTGCCCGAGCGGGGCGGACGATCCGAGGAACAGGCCCTGTTCGGAGCCCAGAAGCCGGCCCTCATATTGCGCCAGAGCGGTCACGTCGGTATCCCGCATGCCGGGCTTGATCTTCCGGCAGACGCGCGCGAAGATTTCATCCTGCATCTGCGCGCAGCGCCGGATCAGCGCCATTTCCTCCTCGCTCTTGATCGCCTTGATGGCGTCGACGGCCTCGGTCGCATCGATGATCTCGGTCGTGCCGGCGAGACCCTGTTCGATCTGCGTCACGAAGCGGTACGGCATCGCGCCGCGTCCGAGCATTCCGATCCGCTTGTAGGCGCGGCGCTTCAACTCGCGGATCGCGAGTTCCCCCTGATAGCCGTCGGTATAGGAGATCGAGGTGAAGGCCGGTGTCGTGATCAGATCGCCGACGCCACGATGGATGATGTGCTCGCCGCCAAACGAACGCACCCCGCCGGCCGGTCCCATATCGACCACGGTCATCGCGTCGTTGAGGTGGAAGATCACCGTCCGCGGATAGCCGTTATAGGCCGGGTAGTCGGTGAACCATTTCACGGAGCCGCCGAGCCAGTCATTGTTGTTCTGCATTACCAGGGCATCAAGCCCGTAATCGCGCATCATCGCGCGGACCGCAGCCCAGCGGCGTTCCAGTTCGGCGGTCGAGATTGGGTTCAGCCTGCGGTCGGTCATGGTCGCTCCTGACGCTCCTCACTGGTGCGCGACGGCGCATTTTCTGGTTCTGCCGCAACTCCTATTCGGGGCGACCGGCGGTGCCAACGGATTTGTCCGGTGGGTGGCCGCTGTGAACCGCGATGCGGTACATTTTCGTCTGGAAACGGGCTGGGTGAAGCGCGCATCCCCGAGGCACTCAGGGCCCAACAATCGGGCGCGACCGGGCTATCCCGCCGCATCCGGTCCGCTCGCACCGCCCCAGAGCGGGTCTCATGCTGTGTTTTGCATAATTGACTCTTTGTTCCGGGGCGTGGTGCCATGGCCGCAAAGCCGGCGTCCCGGCTCAATATGTCCAACCGGAGGGTTCTATGAAGTTGAAGCTCATTCTGGCCGCCGCTGGCCTTGCCATGCTGGCAGCGCCCGCGTCCGCCCAGACCAAGGTGAATATCGGCATTTCCGGCTGGACCGGTTTTGCGCCGCTGGTGCTCGCCAAGGAGGCCGGCATCTTTGCGAAGAACGGCCTCGACGTGACCATCAAGAAAATCCCGCAGGCGAGCCGCCATCTTGCGATCGCCTCGGGCGACATCCAGTGCGCCGCGACGACGGTCGAAACCTGGATCGTCTGGAACGCGAATGGCGTCCCGACCACCCAGTTGTTCCAGCTCGATAAGTCTTATGGCGCCGACGGCATGGCGGTGCGCAACGATGTGAAATCCATTACCGACATCAAGGGCAAGACGGTCGCAGCCTCGGCGCCCGGCACCGCGCCGTACTTCACGCTGGCCTGGTTCCTCAAGAAGAACGGTCTCTCGGTGAAGGACGTCAAGGTCGTCAACATGGAGCCGGGACCTGCCGCGCAGGCTTTCATCGCCGGCCAGAACGATGTGGCGATGACCTACGAGCCATATCTGTCCGCCGTACGCGCCAAGCCGGAGGCCGGCAAGATCATCGCGACGACGCTCGATTATCCGATGATCATGGATACGTTCGGGTGCACGCCCGACTTCATCGCCAAGAACGAAGCCGCGGTGAAGGCGCTGGCCAAGAGCTATTTCGAAGCGGTCGCCATGATCAAGGCCGACGAGAAGAAGGCCTTCGAGATCATGGGCGCCGACGTGAAGCAGACCGGCGAACAATTTGGCAATTCGGCGAAGTATCTGCGCTGGCAGGATCAGGAGGCGAACAAGAAGTTCTTTTCCGGTGAGCACGCGCAGTTTTCCAAGGAAGCGGCCGACCTGCTTCTCGAGATCGGCGTGATCAAGCAGATCCCGGATCTGTCGAAGCTCGCTGATCCGCGCTTCGTGCAGTAATTCTTCTTTTCCCTCTCCCCGCGCAACGGGGAGAGGGTGCCGAGCATTGAGTCTCGCGAGACGCGAGCCGGGTGAGGGGCCCGACCTGACAATGATGTTTCCGCTCGTCCCCGCGAAGGCGGGGACCCAGTTTTTGTCTCTGGATTCCCGCTTTCGCGCGAATGAGCGGAGACATTGTCCGCCTCTGTTGCGGAGGCGCTGACTACATGCGTCCTCTCGCACCCATATCGAATGGAGCCCGCGCCGCGCTGGGCGTCTCGTTTTTCATCCTGTTCGTCGCCGCCTGGGCCTTGGCGACGCACGGTGGCTATGTGTCGCCGACCTTCTTGGCCAGCCCGCTCACGATGCTGCAGGACGGCTGGTACCTTCTCACCAAGCATCATTTCTATCTCGATATCGGAGTCACGGTCTGGCGCGTGGTCGGCGGTTTCACCATGGCCGCGATCGTTGCCGTCCCGCTCGGAATCCTGATGGGAACCTACAAGCCGATCGAAGCTTTTCTCGAGCCGTTCGTGTCGTTCGCGCGCTACCTGCCGGCCTCCGCTTTCATTCCGCTCCTCATCCTGTGGGCGGGTATCGGCGAAATGCAGAAGCTGCTGGTGATCTTCATCGGCTCGGTGTTCCAGATCATCCTGATGGTGGCTGTCACGGTGGCCGCGACGCGGCGCGATCTGGTCGAGGCCGCGCTGACGCTTGGTGCGCGCGACCGCGGCGTTGTCGCGCGTGTGCTGATCCCGTCATCGGCGCCTGATATCGCCGAAATCCTGCGCCTCGTGCTCGGCTGGGCCTGGACCTATGTGATCGTCGCCGAACTGATCGGCTCGTCGTCCGGCATCGGGCACATGATCATCGACAGCCAGGCGCTGCTCGCGACCGGCCAGATGATTTTCGGCATTATCATCATCGGAATCATCGGATTGATCTCGGACTATCTTTTCAAGGCGGCCAACCGCTGGCTCTTTCCATGGAGCCAGATATGACCAAGCTCCGCATCGAGAATGTGTCGCGCGTCTTCCCCGGCCTGCATGGCGGTCCGCCGACGCGCGCGCTGGAGCCGACCAACCTCGACGTTGCCGACAACGATTTCGTCACGATCCTCGGGCCGTCGGGCTGCGGCAAGTCCACTCTGCTGCGTCTGGTCGCCGGGCTCGATACCCCGACCACGGGAAAGATACTGCTGGATGGCAAACCGGTGACGCGGCCCGGCGCGGATCGCGGCATGGTGTTTCAGTCCTACACGCTGTTTCCGTGGCTGACGATTTCCGAGAATGTCGGCTTCGGCCTGCGCGAGAAGGGGGTTCCGGTCGGCGAGCGCAACGCGATCGTCGGGCAATGGCTGGATCGCGTCGGCCTGCAAAGCTTCGCGCGGCATTACCCCAAACAATTGTCTGGCGGCATGCAGCAGCGCACCGCGATTGCGCGTGCGCTCGCCAACGGTCCGGAGATTCTGTTGCTCGACGAACCGTTCGGCGCGCTCGACAACCAGACCCGCGCGTTGATGCAGGAATTGCTGCTTGGCATCTGGGAGCGCGAGCGCAAGACCGTGCTGTTCGTAACGCACGACATCGAAGAATCGATCTTCCTCGCTTCGCGCGTGCTGGTGATGAGCGCGCGCCCCGGCTGCATCAAGGCCGACCTGCAGGTGACGCTGCCGCATCCGCGGCATTACACGATCAAGACATCGCCGGAATTTTCCGAGCTGAAGGCGCGTCTGACCGAGGAAATCCGCGCCGAAGCTGTGCTGGCGGCAGAAGCGCATTAACGGCCCGCGCCTGCGGATGGAGCCGCGCCACTCTTCGGCAATCGTTCGTAGCTTGGATAAGCGGCAGCGAAACCGGGGACCGGAGCCCCGCATGTGTCGCTGCGCTCCTGTGGACTATGGGCTATTTCGCGGCCTTCACCGCAACCAGCGAGCCGCCCTTCGCATCTTTCAGGATCAACGCGCCATCGGCGCGGATATCGTAGCCGTGCGTCGCCTCCAGCTGGCGAATGATCGCCTGCTCCTGCTGCATGACCTGATCGGGGCAGGCCATCATGGTGGTTGCGAGCTGTGCGATCGTCAGGGATTCGCCGGTGAGCTTGAA
>VFQN01007663.1_pt1 | contig 11483 bp, 13 predicted proteins | sample 3512371 | NCBI WGS metagenome assembly VFQN01 (sample SAMN10412370, study PRJNA504923) | tailings metagenome | isolation source: Replicate 2 from Balatoc abandoned mine | place: Philippines: Itogon, Benguet | collected 2017-08-28
GGGGGCGGGGGGGGGGGGGGGGGGGGGGGGGGGGGGGGGGGGGGGGGGGGGGGAGCGGTGACGGGGGGAGGGTGGCACGTGGATGGGCCGGAGCGGCAAGCTGGCAGGCCTGAGCGTAACAACCTAGACGCTATCTTGCACAGGGGCAAGCGGATGAATGTTCCGCTTGCTTTCGCTGGCTACGTCACACCGTCACATCCACCCAGAGACATGCGGCCCGACATGCCGCCCACACGCACTTGTCAAGGCCTCTCCCGTGGCATCCGAGAGGGCCTCCAGCTCCACTCTTTGTAGCTGCGTGGCGAGGACCTCGTCTGTGACTTGCTGGGGCCATGCAGGGGGGTCTGGCCCCTGGACGTGAGCATAGGCGCCCTCGCTGAAGGACCGCGAGTGATGTCCCCGCACGCCCTCTTGCCGTTGTGTCGAAGGGCCCAAGCTGGCATCTTGACGGTTTTGACTAGGTACCAGTGTCTTTGCATTGTTGAATTCAAGGTTAACGTGAGACGGGGAGGTGGGACGACCCTTCGCAGTTTGGGCCTGGGGCGGGGAGTGTTCGCTATGCCTGGGATAGGTGACAGTTTGTTCCTCTTCAGCTATGGCTGCAGCTAGTGCAGCGTCGTTTGACGTGTCGGGCAATAGAGAGGTCACAACTTTCTTGTGCGCAGCAGGGTTTCCGAACGCCGCTCTGTATGAAGTCGCCATTATCGATAACTCAGCATACTCAGCAGTCTGTATGATGACGCTTTATTTACCAAAAGGCCAACTTCCCTCGACAACCCACCTGCAACCACCTCACACGTACCTACATTCTCGTGTGACGTGTATGGGTGATGGAGAGTTCAATGCGCTCTCGGAATTCCACTCAATTCCCTTCCCATATACCTTCTGACTGACTGCGCGAGGGCGCGTGGCCTGTGACCAGGTTCGCTCCTGCGTAGATGAGCCGCGCCACTTATTCGGACGCTGTAATAAGGAACATACACAGTAGAGCAATTCGTACCTCTAAACTCGTGCAGGCGGGAGCCGCCTTGCACCAGCGTGCCACCCCTTACACTCCTTCCTGCGCCGCGCTATCTACAGCTCCAGCCAGCTACTGTGCACCGCCAATCATAGCACGAAGAACAGATTACCTACACAGCTGCGCTGAATTTGGGTGCACTCGCGGTGCGTACATCGTTCCAGGCGCCGGGACCGCCGCAGCCGGCGGTGGCGAGCTCTCCACCCGTGGCGGACTGGTTGTGACAGAGGAACCCGGGCACAGCCAAGACAGCTCACACCCGCAGCAGGCGGCTACTGACACTGACATTAAACACCAGAGGGGGCACCCCCAGTGGGTCATGCCTCCTGTCGGCAGTGCTGCAGCTGTGCCCGCCGACGGCGGCATGCTGGCCCCGCCCGCGCCGGGCCCCGCCCCTGTGGCTGCTGCGACTGCCTCGGCCCTGCACCTGCAGGAGCTGTCCTTGGACAGGCAGCCGCAGGAGGGCCAGCAGCCAGGGGAACAGCCAGAGCAGGCAGCTGCAGCCGCCAACGGGGTTGGGGCTGCGGGCGACGTCATTACCCCCGCCCAGGCTGCTGCAGAGGGCCAGCAGCAGCAGCAGCCGGGCGCCGGGGCTGCGGCCGAGGGGCCCCCGGGCAAGGGCGGCCGGGGCAAGCAGCAGGGCAGGGCGCAGCAGCAGCAGCTGCGGCCCGTCCCCGGCTCGCCCTCCGCCAAGCCGGGCACGTACAGCCACAATGGGCGGCAGCTGCGTCCGCGGCTGGCCCGCATGGAGGACCTGGAGGAGCTGGAGGAGGCGCTGGGGGACTGCGGGGAGGACGAGGAGGCGCTGGCGGAGCGCCTCATGACGCAGCTGCAGGTGGGGGGGGGGGCAAGCCTCAAACGACCCTGGGACTCCATGGCTTAGGCAGGCAGGGGGCCTGAGAGCGAACGGGGGTCGTAGCCGGCCGGGAGCGGACGGGAAGGCAGCTTGCCCCGTCTCCACTGAAGCTGAACCGGGGTTGTCTGGCAGGCAGTTTAGCACATCACAAAGGTTTTGCCCCCGGCAAGAACCTGGCGGGCGGCCCCTGGCGCTGAAGTGAGCTATAGCATGTTTGACTATACCACACATTGGCTCTAAATTTCGCCATCGCAGTTTGCAAGTCCACGGCAGGGGCTGCACACCACCTGCACGGTCCACCTGCAGCCTTGGGTGCTAACACGCTGACACGTTCCGCCGCCGCCTCGCCCCCAGGGCCTGACCGTGAAGCAGCAGCAGCTGTACGGCATATGGGACCCCGCCGACCCCGACGCGGGGCGCCGCGCCTTCGTGGCCCGCTGGCGGCAGCGGCACGCCGACCGGCGGGCGCTGGTTGCGGGCGTGACGGACGGCGCCACGCCGCCGCAGGAGCGCATGGGGCTGCGCACCAGCTACATACTCAAGTGGGTGCGCGCTGCCGGGGACCCGGCCGCGTTGAGCTGCCTGGGAGGCGTTGCGGGTAGTGCTGACACAACAGGCTAGCGGCAGGCCCGTGGTAGGGCTGGTCCAGCACGCCGTTTCAGGAGTCAGCAAGCGCCATGCCTGCTGACGTGATGAACGCTGTGGCATAACCATGCGCCGAAGGAGCAGCTTGTGTGGGCGGCAGCTGGGCACATGCGGGTCCACGTGTGCAACACTTTGGCAAACTGTACTGCAAGTCTTTCACCCCCTACCGTGCATATGCCCGCCCGCCTCCTCTACCCCCAGGTGGCGCAAGATCCTGTTCTCCTGCCCCACGTGCTGGCTGCTGCCGGGGCTGTGCGTGTGCGGCCGCATGGCGCGCTTCGCCCCCGCCAAGACCAAGGTGGTGGTGTGCGCGCACCACGGGGAGTGGTGGGTGCGGGCAGGGGGCACGGGGCAGGGGACAGGGGGCAGCGAACTGCGTGAGTGTGGTGGTGGTGGTGGTCCCTTACCTCTGGAGTATGCCGCTCTGAGGTCGCCCTGCAGCAAGTGGTGATCTGCACATGCTATGTGCCTAACTAAACTGCAGCTGTCGGCGCCGTGCCGCTTCCCCCCCGCCGCGTGCGCAGGGGCTCCGCGAGCAACAGCGGCTGCGTGCTGCCCACCTCGCTGGAGGGGGCGGAGATGCTGCTGAACGGACACCCGGTGGGGCTGGGGATGGCGGAGAGAGGGTCAGGACGGGGTTGGGCGCTGAGACTGCTGCCGAGGCCCTGAATACCGGGGGAAAGTGTCCGTCGCAGCCTGCACAGTCAGCACGTGTGCTTCACAAGTGCAGCCTCTCGTACTGCTGTAACACACCGTTGGAAACCGGGCACCGTACGTGCGGGCTTACACTGCGTGGCTGCCACACGGTACCTGTTACGTAATGTCAACCTCTGCGGTCCACCGACAGTCCAGTGCGCTCAATGACGCACATCCTGGCCCCCGCCCCTCCCGCCCCCGCCCCCCAGGACCACGACCGGCGGCTGCAGGAGCTGGTGGAGGACCCCACGCGCGTCACGGCGCTGCTGTGGCCGGGTGGGTGGGCGGAAGGGTGGGAGCGTGGGGGGCAGGGGGGGATGTGGACAGGGGGGAAAAGGCTTGTCCCGCTCATCCAGGGGCAGGAGTGAAGTGCAGCAGGGTGTCATCCACCTCGTGGGTGCTGCGGGTGCCATGGAAAGCCGCTGCCAGCTGCATGGGCACCTGGGACTAGGCGTGTCACGTACCGTCTCCCTTGGCGCACTCCCAAACCGGGCAAATGCCCCGGGCTCCCTCCCCTGACCACTTGATTTCCTGACGCTCGGAATTAACCGCCTCCCTGCCCTCCTGCCCGCAGGCGCCGACGCGCTGCTGCCCTCCGAGCTGTGCGCCGAGGCTGAGGCGCGGGGGCTGGGTGGGCGGCTGACGGTGGTGGCGCTGGACGCCACGTGGGGCAACGCGCGACGCATGCACGGATCCTTCCCGCCGGGGGTGAGGGCCGGGCCGGAGGGGGGCAGGGGGCGCAGCTTGGGGCATTGGAACGGGCGCCCTGACTGCCGTGGGGTGGGATTGGGATCACCACGAAGCACTGATGCGGTTGCATTGCAGGGTGTCGCTCCGACTGCGCCGGTGTGCCCGGTGTGTTGACCCGTGCCTCGCTGCGGGCCTGACCCGTGCCTCGCTGCCGCCCCGCCCTACGCCGCCTCCTGCAGACTCTGACGGTGCGGCTGCCGCCCGAGAGCACCCTCAAGGTGCGGCGGGGGTCGGGAGAGGGCAGGAAGGGACAGTGCGAGGTAGGGCTTCAGGGCGGCGCTGGGGGCGGAGAGCATTGGCAGTGCGGAGGGGCAGGGCGAGGCTGCTTCCGGCTCCAGCTAGCCGTGTAACTGCGCTTCGCTGCAACATCCTTGGCCCCTTTGTCAAAGTGCAGGCACCGGTCCTCGTTGCGCAACTGTGTCGCAGCATGACCTGCGTGCCTTGTAGGACTCCCTCGGGTGTGTGGGGTGCTGCGTATTCCGGTGCCGCAGCTCCAGGTGCCGTCGCCCTTCCCACCCCAGGAGAACAAGCTTAGCCTGCTGCGGCCGGTGCGGCGGTACAGGGGGGACCTGGAGAGCGGCAGGTGGGCGTGGCTGAGGGGCTGCGCACGGGGGCTGCGGGGCCCAGCGGGTGGCATCGTCTTTGCTTCGTGTCACGTAGGCTACGTCACCGTGGTGTCGTGCACCCGTACGCCCTGCACCGCGGTGCCGACGTGCGCGGTTCAGTTTCCTGGCGGCCGTTGGCACCGCTCCGCTACCATTGCACATCCTCACGCACCTTCCATCCTTGCCTCACTGCCCCCCCCCCAACCCCCCTTCCCTGCGGCTGGCCCCAGGGTCAGCACGGTGGAGGCGGTGGCATCCCTGCTGTACGAGCTGGAGGTGGGTGGAGGCCGGAGGCCGTGCAGCCGGTCGGGATCACTACGGCACAGTGCTGCACCGCACAGCCGCAGCATGGTGCGCCGCGTGTTTGATAGGCCGGCCCGCCAGCCCCCAGGCCCGACCGGTGAAGGCCTCTGGCTCCGGCAGCTGGCTCTGCGTGGCTGCGGGCTGGTGCTTGCCGGACGCGCACCATTCCCTGCCCACCACCCCCTCTGGCACCCGCCACGTGCTCCAAGCCCTCCGTGTGCTGCCTCCGCCCCGCCTTTGTGCTCCATATGCTGGCCACACCGCCGCCCCCTGCCCCTCCCCCACCCCCCACCCTTCAACCCTCGTTATGCGGTCGTCGTGTCGCACACCTCGCCCCCTCACCCCCAGGGCGACGAGGCCATGTACCGGGGGCTGCTGGACAACCTCAAGGTCAAGGTGGACGCGGTGAGCCTGAGGGGCGCGTGGTGGCTGATATGGGTCGACGAGTGCAGTGCATGTCCCGCGGCAGGATAGCATGCAGGGCCTAGCGCCTGAGCAACAGATGGCACTCCGTGACAAAGCCTCACGGGCCGTGGCGGGCGATGGCTCCACCGTGCCTCCCTCTCCCTGCGCGCAGTGCCGCATCCAGAAGAACCGCTCCACCGTGTACGGCACGGACGACAGGGCGGGCGGGAAGGCAGCGGGAAGGCCGCCGGGCAGCCCGCGGCCCGCCGACGTCGCCACAGCGGAGGCGTGAGGACGGTCCATGGCCCCATGGCCCCCGGCAGCAGCGCGTGGGGCGGGGCAGGGCGTGCCATCCGCGGCTGCCGGGTGCTTGTGCTGCGGCGGCGGGGCGCTTCCCCGTGCCTGCGTAAGTCTTGTGGACGTAGGCTGACCGTTGGTTCATGTGGGGCACACAGCGGGCGCACTTTGTGGGCCCACAGGCGCCGGGGCCCGTGGCGGCTGTGCAGGCTTTTGCTTCTGCCTCCAGCGGACCCTCATAGCCTCGGGGCCTGGGCGACTTCGAAAGGAGTGGTGACGAGCTCGGGGTTTGTGTCCGTCCGTGACCATGTTTGCAGCATCGCTTTGCATTTACGGGCTCCGGCCTTACTAGAGCGCTGCATTTTGGTTTTATCTTGCCGCATGAGGCTCGGAAAGTCGCATTGTGCGTAGACGGTGTGTCCACTTATAGCGGTTCATTGCTGTCCCCGCTGACTCCTGGCGCACGCCAGGCCCATGAACTGGGCTCGTTCAGTACAGCGGTGCACGCCGTGTACCCACGTGGGGTCCCCATCGCGTGGGGTGCGACAGTACTCGTCTCTTTTGTTGGTTCTACGGCCTAAGCGGTTTGTGCTTTCTCCCCTGGCCGCGCGGCCCTATTCGGCCGCCTCCGTCCAGCTCCACCTGTGCACAGTGCGTGTGGAAGCAGTGGCTTGTAACCACCACAACCGGCTACCGGCCAACTGCCGGTTGGCGTGCACTGGTGTGTGAGCATGAGTGAATCTATGGACTTTAACCATGGTTTGCCTTGTGACAAGGTAGCTGTGCAGTGTGGAATGTGCAGCGTATCGGCACCCCAGGTCAAGCCGCATCGACTCGGTCGGGATGAGTCACCCCTGCAAACTGTGCTCCTTTCGGAGTAGATATTAGAAATGTGAGGGTTATGTAACAGGTTCTTCAAGGACAGCTTGTGTAGCGTCCCATGGGACGGAAACCTGCTTTTCCACTGCGGTCCAAGGTTGAAACGCCACGCCAGCCTCCAGACCTTTAGCATTTAGGATCTACAGTACCTATAACCTGATCTGGTACAATGTATCCTTTATAGTACATTTGGAGATGGCGAGGCCGTAAAAGCGTGCGGTTTGGGCTCGCGGCGCACAGCCAAGGCGGGACCTCACACTGCGCCACGATGTCTGGTGCGCATGCGATCAAGCACTTCTTTGGTAATGCCGGTGCTCCGATGAACAATGTGGTTCGGGAACTGGCGGAGCGGCAAACGAGGGCTCAGAGCCCTAGTGGCCCCGGCGCCTGCCCAACTGGCCTCGGCACTCCGCTCAGTGGTCCGAACGCAACAGCTAGCACGACAGCCACCGACAAGGGAGGTGTCACAGCGCCAACGGGCAGCGCGATGGACACGTTCCGGAGGGACCAGCAGCAGCAACAGCAGCAGCCAGGGCGGAAGCAGCGCCTGCCGCGAGTGGGGGTGCAGGTGCCGCAGAGCCCCCAAGACCCGCAACAGCACCAGCAGGTGGACGGGCGCCAGGGAGCAGGACAGCAGCAGCAGCAGGAGCAGCACGGCGCTGACGTCCGCTGGGTGCTGGGAGGGGCATCGACCGTCCTAGATGCCTCTCCACTGCGGGCCGATGGCCACCCTTATGGCCCCAGACTGAGCAGCAGCGGTCTGCTGGACACCGCACCGACAGAAGGCACGGGGGCCGAGCGGACCCTGCGCAGCGGCAGGGCCAGCGGGGGCACGGGCGGCTCCAGAAACAAGTCGGAGCGGCGGCTGCCCGACGTGGCGCTGACGGTGGCGGCGGGGACAACGGAGGAGGGGGCGGGGCCGGAGGCTGAGGCTGGGCAGGCGGGCCACCGCGGCAGTGTAGCTGGGCTGGGGGCCATGGCGCACGCCGGGGAGTGCTGCAGCGCCCGGCGGCGGCGCTGCGGGGAGGCGGCGCTGCAGGGGGTGCAGGTGGGCAGGGTGGGGGGTGCAGGGGGTGCAGGTGGGCAGGGGGAGGCCGGGGGCAGACCCACGTGCGCAGCCCACAGCCTGCAGGGGGGGGGGGGGGGGTGAGGACCGGGCCGCAGAACTCATGCGCGTATGTAAACAAGCAAAATATCGGCAATCAACTCTGTGAAGCCCATGCAGCATCCGTACACCGGCTCACCAGGACTCCCGACACACGGTAGTCCTCGGTCCTTTAAGGTCTAGCCACACCCTCGCGCCCGCGCCGTGCCCTGCTGCTGCCCTGCCCGCAGGACCTGTGCGACACTGTGCGGCTGTACCCATCGGTGCTGCTGCCGCCGCTGCTGCTGTTCGCGCTGCTGTGTGGGCTGGGCGTGTGGGGCGTGCTGTCGGCGGCGCAGGACCACGCGGACGACAACAGGAGGGAGGCGCTGAGCGTCGCACGAGACGCCGTCGCAAGCTTCAAGGTACGCCGATATCACCGCCCGTACACCGCAGTCCTAATCTACGGCTGCCATTGTTGATAGCTTTCACTGGCACTTAAAACTTTAAACCGCTTATTGCTCTTGACAGTCATTAGACTTAGCGCCATCCTCGGGTTCGGTGTGCCCGATGATGGCCCCGCTGGCTGTGGGCCCGTCCGCGCCCCGCCCCGCAGACCCAGCTGCAGTACACGTCGGCTCCGGGCGCGGCCATGACCATGCTGGTGCAGGCGCGGCCCGGCTGGGAGCACTGGGCCGCGGCATTCAACGACACCGCGCGCAGGCTCATGGACTGGGTGCGTGGCGGGTGGGGCAGGGGCAGCTTGTGCGTCAGAGCTAATGATAAGCAAGCCCTATGTGCCACGCAACCCTGCTGGGTTCCTGATTGTATGCATCTCCATTGGCGTTTTCGAAGCGTAGCACACACGTGGCGCCCTGCCAACCCCCAACCTTACACGCACGCGCCCGCACCCCGCTCCCGCGCCTTCCCCCGCTGCAGGTCCCCCCCGGCTCCCTCTACAACATGCAGCTGCAGCCGCACGGCCAGCTCATGGCCATGTACCCCACGCGGCCGCAGGACATGGTGGACCTGGACCCGCCCAGGGACCTGCTGGCGGGTGGGGTGGGGCAAAGGGGGTGGGTGGGGGGGGAACACGGGCCAAGGGACCAGCCTGCACCCGGGGGTCGGGCGGGGCAGGCGACTTAGCCGTACTTGCGATGGCACTGCAGCGCCAGCCGCGTGTGGTGCCCCGCCCTACTTGCTGCACCTAGCACCAAACCGCTTTTCCGCGGCGGCGGGGCTCACCGGCCGGCGCCCTGCAGCAGCACCACACCTGCTGCTCGCTCCTCCCAGCAACTTTTGTGCCCCTCGCCCGAGCGCTGCACGTATTCTCTCGGTACTGCAATCATAGCCTAGGTCTCGGGTATGGTCTTGACGTCACTCCCGCTCCGCCCCGCATCCCCGCAGACCCTGAGCGGCGTGAGGGAGTGCTGGCGGCCATCGCCGCCCACCAGCCGCTGGTGGTGGGGCCCATGCGGGTGCCGCAGGGCTTCGTGGGCGCCTTCGTGCGGTACCCCATATTCATAGGTGAGATAAAAGGGGGGCCTGAAGCAGGTAGTGGCCTGTGAGCGGGGGTGGTGCAGCTGTGCCGTACATTGCCCACTGTGCCGAGCTTCCTCGCGACTGTTCCAGAAACCGGTGACCAGGAAGAGGTCTGTCCGTGTCAAGGGCTTGCCATGCAGCCACGTGGTCCTCCTGCATGATGCCTTTACACCACCTCCCCCGTATTGCGCGTGGCCACTTGGCGCCATGTTGATGTGCCCGGCGGCGTGCAGACAACGTGGGCCCCCGTGAGACGTTCGGCTTCCGCTACCGCGACAACGCCACCGCCCTGCCGTACGAGCAGCTGCCCGCCAGCGTGCGGGCGTGCGGCCAGTGCTACAACGCCACCGCCAGGCACAAGTGGTGAGCTTGGGGGCTGGGGCTGGAGACTGGCGGCTGGCGGGGGCCGCTGCCCAACTGTTGATGATGCATGTGTCACGGTGTTACCACTCGGCAAGCCTTGGATCGAGCGAAACGGCGCCGTTGCATCCCGCCACGCCAACCGCGCGCCAGGCATGCGCCCCTGCTGTGCCGCCGCCCCACCTCCCGCCCTCTGGCCCCTCCCCCCTCCCCCCAGGTGGGGCCTCCTGACGGTGCTGATCAACTACGATGCGGTGGCCAAGGGACATGACCGGCACCTGGAGGGGCTGCGGGAGCGGGTCGGTGGGAGAAGGAGGGTTAGGGAACAGTGCGGTGCTGCGTGTCAGCTGCATGCGGCCATGGGGAGGGGAGGACCAGGCCGGACCACGGTTGGCCGATGTGAGGTTGGCAGATGGGGCCATGTTGGTTTGTGCGGCGCGCAAGGAAGGCTGCATACTGCTTGGCGGTAGGGGCGGCAGCGCTGACGCCCAGAGGCAGGAGGGCAGCTCCGGGCATGCAAAGCTTTCATGCCACGCAGGATCATGTAAGCCGTGTTGTGCATGCGCCCCTCGAACGCCCGTGCAGAACTACCACTACGCGCTGGTGCGGCTGGCGGGCGCGCGGCACGAGGAGCTGGTCATCGCGCAGGTGGGGCGGAGGGGGGGGGGGGAGATAAACGCAGAGCGGGGGGGGGGGGCGGGGTACAAGAGACGTACGGCGCTTTTGCGCCGACGACGTTGAAGGTCACCGTTGTTGCGAACGTTCCCAAGGTAGCAAACCCAAGGTAGCAAGCCGGTAGGCGGGGCTGGTTCGCGTTGCTGGGGGGGGAAGGGGCCGGGGCCGTGTGCCCAGCAAAAGGGCCGGATGCCGCACAGAGGAGAGACACTGGGCGTGACCGACCGCCAACACGCCGCGGGAGCGCGGGTGTCCATCACCTGCGCCCACGGTGGGCCATCCACCACCAGCAACCGGCTGCAGGTTGCGGCGCTGCAAAGCAAGGCCTAGGAACGTACACGGCCTGCATGTGGGCTACCCTAATGTGCCACACAGGGAGCGGTGTATGTGACCTATCCCTGCATGGCCTCTGTCGCCGCAGGCCGGCCCATCAAGGTCAAGCTAGAGGTCATGGGCGCCACGTCGGAGCTGAGGGTGGGCGGGGGGCGGGGGAGAGGGCCGGGGGTTCAGCGGCATGAGAGCAACGCATGGAGGAGGGGAGGGGGCGGTGGTTGTACAGCGAACACTGTATGGAGGCAGGGCTGTGGGTACCGTAGGTGGCCATGACACCAGCCCACGTCACGCGTCTCGCGCTTCTCGCACAGCAAAAGCCCCTCCACCTATGGCCCCACCAGGTGATGGAGGCGCACGGCTGCTACCCCTCCTGGGGCCGGCCCCTGGTCGCGGCCGTGGTGCTCATCTCCGGATTCATCTGTGGCACCACGCTGCTGGCCGCCGCCAGCATCAGGAGGCAGAGGGTCCTGCTGGAGGAGACAGTTGTGGGCGGGGGCGGGGCAGCAGCGTCTGTGCGGGCGGGGGAGTGTGTTGTCAACAGGCTGAGGCAGGCGACTACACGTAGGTTGAGACTGGCCGCATGCGGTGCGCGGCCGGGTTGGGGAGCCTTGCAGCCGGGGGCACCCTAAGGATGCACGTGCTATGTGCTGGCTGCACCGCGCTGCTGCGTCTTTTCCCTGCGGCGTGGGCTGAGGTGTTCCTGGCTGGCTGGCTGCAGGCTGCCAACAGGGCGCTGGCGGAGACCACCACGTGGCTGGAGGAGGAGAAGGTGGGGCGGCGGTGCAGGAGGGTGGGCACGGGGTCCGGGGAGGGCGCGCAAGGCCATGTCCCTGGAACACTCACGTTCGGAAGGTTACGGTACAAGACAGCACTACACTCGCTAAGAGTATGCTGTTAAGCTGCCAACGACAAAATGCTCTCCGCTGATTGTCATATCTGGTGCCCAACGCCCTGTTTTGCTGGTTTTACCGTCTTGCTCGCCGTACCTCACCCCCGTACGCCCGCCCCCAGGAGCGCATGGACGTGCTGCTGGTG